>Ga0111538_10006639_pt1 | contig 15636 bp, 13 predicted proteins | sample SoiMethybrSBSTD1_FD_79669 | JGI IMG/M metagenome (GOLD analysis project Ga0111538, IMG submission 79669) | Bulk soil microbial communities from a Populus tree surrounding site in Tennessee, USA - Soil MetaG P. TD hybrid SBSTD1 (version 2)... | ecosystem: Environmental > Terrestrial > Soil >...
CGTGCTCGTGCCGGTCCTGCTCTTCGCCGCCTACGCCGCCATCGCCCTGAAGTGGTCGTACTCCGAGGGCGAGCGCGCGGGCTACGTGCAGAAGTTCTCGCGCAAGGGCTGGGTGTGCAAGACGTGGGAGGGCGAGCTGGCCATGGCCAGCATGCCCGGCACCATGCCCCAGGTGTTCAGCTTCACCGTGCGCGACGCGGCCGTGGCCGCCCACGTCAACCAGACGATGGGGCAGCGGGTGTCGATCGCTTACGAGGAGCACCGCGGCGTCCCGACGAGCTGCTTCGGGGAGACGCAGTACTACGTGACCGGCGTGCGGCCGGTCGCCCCGTAGCCGCCGCCCGGCCCTTCACCAGCCGCCGGGCCGCGAAGTGCAGCGCCTCCACCGCGGCCTGGATGGCGGTGCGGCGCGTGGCGTCCGTCCTCCACACCGCGTAGATGTGGCGCACCAGCGTGGGCGTGATGGGCACCATGTGCACGTCGGGCGGCACCGTCTCCCGGCCCAGGCGCGGGATGATGGCGGCCCCGAAGCCGGCCGCCACCAGGGCCAGCTGGGTCGAATACTCCCCCGCCGTGTGCGTCACCACCGGGTCGCGGCCGCGCGTGCGCAGCGTGTGCTTCAGCCAGTCGTGGCAGAAGGAGCCGTGTTCGGAGGTGATCCAGCGGTCCCCGGCCAGCTCGCTCAGCGTCACCGAGCGCCTCCGGGCCAGCGGGTGTTCGGCGTGGAGCGCCACGTCGGCCACGTCGTCGAGCAGCGCCACCCGCGAGAGCCCCTCCGGCACGGCCAGGGGCGAGTTCGACCAGTCCTTGGCCAGCACCAGGTCGAGGTCGCCGCGCGAGAGCCGGGGCAGGGCCGGCACCGGCCCCTCCTCCGAGAGCGTGACCTGGAGGCGCGGGTGCAGGCGGTTGAGGCGGCGCAGGGCCTCCACGGCCAGGCCGCGGCAGGCGGTGGGAAAGGCGGCCACGGAGAGCTGGCCCACCACGGAGCGGCGCTGGGCGTCGAGGTCGGCCTCGGCCCGCTCCAGGGCGGAGAGCGCGCGCTCGGCGTGGCCCACCAGCAGCGTGGCCGCGTCGGTGAGGCGCACGCCGCGGCCGCGGCGCTCCAGGAGCGGCTGGCCGACCTCGTCCTCCAGCTTGGCCAGCTGCTGGGACACGGCGGAGGTGGTGACGTGCAGCACGGCGGCGGCGGCGTTGACCGAGCCGTGGGTCGCCACCGCGTGCAGGGCGCGCAGGCGCTCCAGGTTAAGCATGTAGGGATTCTAAACGATACTGCTAAGAACAAGTCACTTGTCCTTAAGGATGGCCGGCTCCATGATGGCGGCCATGAGCAGCTCGACGGTCACCTCCCACGCCCCGGCCCCGGCGGCGACCGCCCCCGCGGACGGAGCCCGCTGGCAGGACTTCGTGACCATGGTGGTCCTGCCCGGCGCCATCTGGGGCACCTCGTTCCTCTTCATGGCCCAGGGCCTGCGCGTGTTGTCGCCGGCCGGCGTCACCTTCGCCCGCATCGCCATCGGCCTCCTCACGCTGTCCCTGGTGCCGGCCGCGCGCCGGCCGCTGCCACGCTCCGACTGGGGCGCGGTGGCGCTGCTGGCGCTGCTCTGGCTGGCCTTCCCGCTGAGCATGTTCCCGCTGGCCGAGCAGTGGGTCTCGTCGGCCCTGGCCGGCATGCTCAACGGCGCGGTGCCGCTGTTCACGGTGGCCGTGGGCATCCTGCTCACCCGCCGCCTTCCCGGACGCGCGGTCCTGGCCGGCCTGGCCGTGGGCATGGCCGGCACCGTCCTCATCGCGCTGCCCGACCTGGGCACCAGCCAGGGCAGCGTGAAGGGCGTGCTGCTGGTGATGGCCGCCCTCGTCTCCTACGGCTTCGCCATCCACGTGGCCCGGCCGCTCCAGCAGCGCAACGGAGCCCTGCCCGTGATGTGGCGGGCCCTGGCCATCGCGCTGGTGCTGACCGCCCCGCTGGGCCTGCCCGCCATCGCGGCCGCCCGCTGGAGCCTCGGTCCCTGGCTGGCCCTTGCCGCCCTGGGCGCCGGCGGCACGGCCGTGGCCCAGGTGCTCTCGGCCACCGCCGCCGGGCGCCTGGGCGCGGCCCGCGCCTCGGCCACCGTATTCATCACGCCGGTGGTGGCCCTGGCGCTGGGCGTCGTGTTCCTGCACGAACACGTGGCCGCACTGTCGGTCCTGGGCTGCGCGGTGTGCCTGCTCGGCGCCTGGATCATGGGGCGGAAGTAGCCGCTCGCCCGACCGGCGTCCTCAGCGCTCGGCGGACGCCGCCGCGATCTGTGCGCCGTCGATGACGAAGCCTTCCGCCAGCAGCGCGTCGCGCAGACGGTCCTCGGCCAGCAGCCGGTCGCGGTGGGCCTCCGCCAGGCGGCGGGCGGGGTCGTCCGCCTGCAGGCGGCGCACGCTGTCGGGCGGGGCCAGGACCGGCCGGTGTGTGGTGTGCCCGGTGACCAGGCGCTCGATGCCCAGGCCCATGGCCTCCAGCGCGCGGTAGGTCCCGAAGGAGAAGCGCTCCAGCAGCGTGCCGCGGGCCCCGGCCAGGCTGAGGAGGAGGTCGATGGCCGCGCGCTCGGCCCGGGCCAGGCGCTCGCGCTCCTCCACCTGCGCGGCCAGGGCGGGCGGCAGCGGCCGGGGATCGCGCATGCGGTCGAGGGCGCAGGCCTCGTCCAGCCGGTCGATGGCCTTGTCGGGCTGCCGGCGATCGGCTGCGGCCTCGTCCGCCGACGAAAGTGCGATGGCCTGCTCCAGCGCGGCGTCGGTGATGGCCCGGCCGTGGTGCATCTCCAGGCGGCGCCGCCGCGCGCGCAGCACCTCCAGCGTCTGCTCCGGCCCCAGCTCGGCCACCTCCACCGGGTGGAAGCGGCGCTCCAGCGCGCCGTCCGGCCGCAGGTAGCGGTCGTATTCGTCGGCGGTGGTGGCGCCGATCACGCGCAGCTCGCCGCGCGAGAGCGCGGGCTTGAGCAGGTTGGCCGCGTCCAGGGGCTGGCCCAGGGCGCTGCCGGCCCCGATGAGGTTGTGCAGCTCGTCGATGAACAGGATCACGTCCGCGTCGCGGCTGGCCTGCTCGATCACGGCCTGCAGCCGCTTCTCGAACTGGCCGCGGAAGGTGGTGCCGGCGATGAGGTCGATGTGCGAGAGGGAGAGGATGCGGGCCCCGCGCAGGGCGGGCGGCACCTGGCCGGTGGCCACCCTCTGGGCCAGGCCCTCGGCGATGGCCGTCTTCCCCACCCCGGCCGCGCCGATGAGGACCGGGTTGTTCTTGGACTGGCGCAGCAGGATGGCCACCACGCGGTCGGTCTCGGCCTCGCGGCAGCGCACCGGCTCCAGCTCGTCGCGCAGGGCGGCGTCGGTGAGGTCGCGGGTGAACGACTCCAGGGCGTGGCGCTCGCGGCCGGGAAAGGGAAGCTCGAAGCCTTCGTCGCGCCAGGGAAGGGCCATGGAGTTAGTCTAGCCCCGTGCACACGCGGGTGGCGGTGGTGGGCAGCGGGTTCGGCGGGCTGGGCGCCGCCATCCGCCTCAAGCAGGAGGGGGAAGACGACTTCCTGATCCTGGAGAAGGCCCAGGACGTGGGCGGCACCTGGCGCGACAACACCTACCCCGGCTGCGCCTGCGACGTGGAGTCGCACCTCTACTCCCTCTCCTTCGCGCCCCATCCCGAGTGGCGCCACCGCTACTCGCGCCAGCCCGAGATCTGGGACTACCTGCGCGGCTGCGTGGACCGCTTCGGCCTGCGCCCGCACCTGCGCTTCGGCTGCGAGGTGCGCGCGGCGGCGTGGGACGACGCGGCCCGCGAGTGGCGCCTGGAGACGTCGCAGGGCCTGGTGCAGGCGTCCGTGTTCGTGATGGCCACCGGCCCCCTCAGCACGCCGGTGCTGCCCGACCTGCCCGGCCTGGCGCACTTCCGGGGCCGGCTGTTCCATTCCGCGCAGTGGGACCACGCGTACGCGCTGGAGGGCCGGCGGGTGGCGGTGGTCGGCACCGGGGCCTCGGCCATCCAGCTGGTGCCCGAGGTGCAGCGCCGCGCGGGCCGCCTGTTCGTCTTCCAGCGCACACCGGCCTGGGTGCTGCCGCGGCCGGATGGGCCCATCCCGGAGTGGCGGCGCTCCCTCTACCGCCGCTTCCCCGCCCTGCAGCGCGCCCTGCGGCTGTTCATCTGGTCCTACCGCGAGCTGAGCCTGCTGCTCTTCCGCCATCCGCGGGCCATGCGCGCCGCCCAGCGCGTGGCCCGGCGCCACATGGAGAAGGCGATCGCCGATCCCGGGCTGCGCGCGCGCCTCACGCCCTCCTACACGATGGGCTGCAAGCGGATCCTGATCTCCGACGAGTACTACCCGGCGCTGGCCCGTCCCAACGTGGAGGTGGTGGGCACGGCCATCGCCGAGGTGCGCGCGGACGCCGTCGTCACCGCGGACGGCGTGGTCAGGGAGATGGACGCGATCATCCTGGCCACCGGCTTCCGTCCCACCGACCCGCCGCTGGCCGCCTGCATCCGCGGCCGCGGCGGCCGCACGCTGAAGGACGTGTGGGCGGGCAGCCCGCGCGCCCTGCTGGGCACCAGCGTGGCCGGCTTCCCCAACTTCTTCATGCTGCTGGGGCCCAACACCGGCCTCGGCCACTCCTCGGTGGTGTACATGACCGAGGGCCAGATCGAGCACCTGGTGGGCGCGCTGCGCCACATGAAGGAGAAGGGGGTGGCCGCGCTGGAGCCGCGCCCGGAGGCGGAGGCCGCCTACGTGGCCTGGCTCGACGAGCGCATGCGGGGCACGGTGTGGACGGCCGGCGGCTGCGAGAGCTGGTACCTCGACGCCACCGGCCGCAACTCGACCCTGTGGCCCGACTTCTCGTGGCGCTTCCGCCGCCGCGCCCGCCGCTTCCGCGCCCACGAATACGCAGCCACTGGAGGCACGCCTTGACGATGCCGAGCGACCTGAACGGACGCGTCGTCTTCATCACCGGCCCGGCCCGGGGCATCGGGGCCGCCCTGGCCCGGGCCCTGGCCGCGCGCGGCGCGCGCCTGGCCCTGGCCGGCCTGGAGCCGCAGCTCCTGGCCGCCCTGGCCGCGGAGCTGGGTCCGGCCCACGCCTGGTTCGAGTGCGACGTCACCGACCAGGCCGCCCTGGAGCGCGCCGTGGCCGGCGCGGTGGAGAAGCTGGGCGGAATCGACGTGGTGGTGGCCAACGCCGGCATCGCCAGCCACGGCACGGTGGCGGTGACGCCGGTGGCGGCGCTGGCCCGCGTGATCGAGGTGGACCTGGTGGGCGTGGTGCGCACCGTGCACGCCACCCTCCCCCACCTGGTGGCCCGCCGCGGCTACGCGCTGCTCATCTCCTCGGCCGCCGCCCTGGCCCCCATGCCCGGGCTGGCCGCCTACGCGGCGGCCAAGGCGGGCGTGGAGCAGTTCGCCAACGCGCTGCGCCTGGAGGTGGCGCACAAGGGCGTGGCCGTGGGCAGCGCCCACCCCTGCTGGATCGAGACCGACCTGGTGCGCGACGCGCGCCAGGACCTGCGCGCCTTCGACGAGATGGTGGGCCGCCTGCCCGGCCCCTTCTCCCGCGTGACCTCGGTGGAGCGCTGCGCGGCCGCGCTGCTGGGGGCCATCGAGAAGCGGAAGCGCAAGGTGTTCGTGCCGCGCAGCCTGGGCGCCTTCGCTGCGCTGCGGTCGCTGATGACCAGCCCGCTGGCGGAGTGGATCATGCGGCGCGATGCCGCGCGCCTGCTTCCCGGCCTGGAGGCGGAGATGTCCGGCCTGGGCCGAGCCTTCGGCGCGCACAGCGTGGAGTCGACGCCCGGCGGGAAGGACGCGCCTAGCTGACCGTCAGCGTGGCCGGCTGGCCCTGGCCGCCGCCCACCGTGACCCGGGCCGGCAGGCGCTCGGCCAGCTCGGGGATGTGGGTCACCACGCCCACCAGGCGGTGTCCGCCCTGCAGCGTCTCGATGGCCTGCACCACCACGTCGAGCGTCTCGGCGTCGAGGGTGCCGAAGCCCTCGTCCAGGAACAGGCTCTCCAGCCGGTCGCCGGCCTGGCCCTGCGCGGCCAGGTCGGCCAGGCGCTCGGCCAGGGCCAGGGCCAGGGCCAGCGAGGCCAGGAAGGTCTCGCCGCCGGAGAGCGTCTTCACCGAGCGCTGGCGGTCGGCGTTCCAGTGGTCGACGACGTGGAAGTCCTGGTCGGCGCAGCCCAGCGAGTAGCGGCCCTGCGAGAGGGCGTTGAGGTGCAGCGAGGCGTCGGCGGCCAGCGTGCGCAGGGCCTCCTCCTGCACGTAGGCGATGAACTGGTTGGCCTGCAGGTGCTGGGCCAGCGTGGCGCCCAGGGCGGCCTCGGCGTCGAGCGCCTTCTTCTTGGCCCGCAGCTCCTCCACGCGGGCGATGTCGGCGGCCAGCCGCTCCGACTCCGCGGTGAGGCGCGCGATGGCCGCCGTCGCCGCCGCGCAGTCGCGCTGCAGGGCGGCCTGCCGCGCCTCCAGCACGTCGAGCTCGTCGCGCCCCAGCAGGGGCTGGTCGAGCGCGCCCCAGCCCTCCTGGCGTGCGCGGACGAGCAGCGCCTGGCTCTCCTTCTCCAGCGCCTGGCCGGCCTTGGCCTGCCGCTCCTGCAGGCCCTGCAGGCGCTGGAGCGCGCCCTCGGCCTGCGTGCGCGCGGCCGTCAGCTCCTGCTCCAGGGCCAGGCGGTCGGCCTCGGCCTGCCGCCGCTCCTTCTCCAGCCGGTCGCGCTCGCCCTTGGCCTTCTCCAGCTTCGAGCGCTCGGCGGCGATGCCATCGAGCAGGCGCTTCGCGTCGGCGGCCTGGGCCGGCGCGAAGCCGGCGTCGGCCAGGGCCGCGCGCACGGCGCGCACCGTGGCCCGGGCCTCCTCGCGCTGCTCCTCGAGCTGGGCCGTGCTGCGCTGCTGGCCGGCGGCCTCGGCCCGCAGGCGCTCGGCGGCCACCCGGGCCTTCTGCAGCGCGTCTCCGGCTCCACGCGCGGCCGCCTCGGCCTCGCGCAGCGCGCGATCGGCGGTATCGAGGGCCGGGGCCTCACCCGAGGGGACCTTGCGCACGACCTGCTCGCAGACGGGACAGGGCTCGCCCGCGGCCAGGCCCCGCCGCACCGCGTGGGCGGCGTGCCGGCGGTGGGCGTCGTCGCGCTCGGCGCGGGCCGCGTCGACGGCCGCGCGCGCCGCGGCCTCCGCCTTCTCGAGGGCCGGCAGCCCGGCGTCGGCCGTGGCCAGCTCCGCCTGCCGCGCCGCCACCGCCTTGGCGGCGGCCGCCGCGTCCTTCTCGAGCTTCTGCAGGCGGGGCTCGAGCGACACCAGCTGCTCGGCCCGCGGCTCGATGGACGAAAGGGCCAGCAGCCGCTCCCCGTCGAAGGCGGCGGTCTGGGCGCGGCTCTCGAAGGCCTTGGCCCGCTCGGCCAGCTCCGCCTGGCGCCGTCCCGCCCTCTCGAGCGCGGCGTTGGCCGCCGTGGCCCGCTGCGTCTCGCCCTGCGCCTCCTCTTCGAGGCGCTGCACCTCGCGCCGGGCCTCGCGCAGGGCGCGGGCGGCGGGAAGGGCCTCGGCGATCACCGATCCCGCGCCCTCCAGCTCGTCTTTCCGGCCCGCCGCGGCCGCCAGGTCGGCCTGCATCTGCTCCAGGCGCTCGAGGGTGGCGTTCGCGAAGTCGGTGCCCAGCGTGCGCGCCATGTATTCGGCCTCGCGGCGCGCGTCGGCCGCCCGCCGGTTGACGATGGCGTGCATGTCCTCGTACACGTTCAGGTTCAGGAGGGAGACGAGGATCTTGCGCCGCTCCTCGGGCTTGCCCTTCAGGAAGGCGTCGAACTGGCCCTGGGGCAGCACCACCGAGCGCACGAAGGCGTCGTAGTCGAGCCCCACGATGCGCTCCACCTGCTGCACCACGTCCTTCTCGCGGTCGGCCACCGGCTCCGCGCCCTTCTCCGTGAGGCGCTCCAGGCGGAAGGCGGGCGTGCCGGCCGCGCGCACGGTGCGGGCCACGCGGTAGGTCTCCTTCCCCACCCGGAAGTCGAAGCGCACCGACATCCGCTCGGCGCCGTGGCTGATGAGCTGCTTGTACTGGCCGCTCACGCGCGGCACCTGGCCGTAGAGGGCCAGCACCATGGCGTCGATCAGCGACGACTTGCCGGCGCCGGTGGGCCCGGTGATGGCGAAGAGGTCGAGCCCTTCGAAGTCGAGCACCACCCGCTCGCGGAACGAGGTCAGGCCCTCGATCTCGAGGCGCAGCGGCCTCACGAGTGGGTGGCCTCCTCGTAGACGCTCTCGAAGAGATCGAGCAGCTCGGCCGGCGGCGCGGCCTGGTTCTTGCGCTTGAAGAAATCGGTGAACAGCTCGGCCGGGCGCAGCTGGTGCAGGCGCGCGGCCGGCTCCGGCGCCTGCCGGGCGTAGGTCACGGCCACGTCGAGCGCGTTCGGGAACAGCGCGCGCACCTGCTCGGCGATGCCCGGCACCGGCCCCTCCGCCTTCACGCGCACGCGCAGGAAGGCGTCGCCCACCTCCCCGGCCAGGCCCTGCAGCTGGGCCAGCGTGCCCTCGACGTCGCGCAGCCGCCGGCCGGCGTGGAGCGGGATCGACGTGACGTGGGCCTTGCGTCCCGGCTGGGCCTCGACGATCACCACCCGCTTCTCCTGCTCGCGCTCGCCGAAGTCGAGCTCGATGAGGGAGCCGGAGTAGTGCGTGGGCGAGGGCGCCATCAGCTCCTGCGGCCGGTGCAGGTGGCCCAGGCCCACGTACTGCACGTTGGCCGGCACCTGCTGGGCGTTGACGCCGTAGATCTCGCCCAGGTGCAGCGGCCGCTCGCCCGTGCCCACGCGCGCGCCGTCGATGAGCAGGTGGGCGATCAGGACGTTCACGGTGGCGGGCGTGAAGCCCGCCGTCAGGTGGCCCAGGATCTGCTCGATGCGCCGGGCGTAGCCCTCGAACCAGAGGTACTCGGGCTCCAGGATCTGGCAGGCGTCGATGACCTTGCGCTCGGGCACGAAGGGCAGCACCGCCACCTGGGCCTGCTCCGTGCCGTCGCGGCTCGGCAGCGTGACGACGCCGCCCTGGCCGGGCGGCCGCACCTCGGGCCGCACGTGGATGTGGAGGCTGGAGAGCAGCCGGGCCAGGGCGCCCAGCCGCCGCGGATGGTCGTGGTTGCCGGCGATCAGCACGCAGGCGATGCGCTCGGAGGGCAGCCGGGCCAGGAAGTCGTAGACCAGGCGCTCGGCCTCCGGCGGCGGCGCCGCCGAGTCGAACACGTCGCCCGCCACCAGCACCGCGTCGACCTTCTGGTCGACGGCGATGGCGGCCACCTCGTCGAGGGCGCGCGCGAACTCGTCCAGACGCGGCCGCGTGCGCAGCGTCTTGCCGATGTGCCAGTCGGCCGTGTGCAGGAAGCGCATGAATGATCAACGCTCAGTGTAGCCGGGGGCCCCGCCGGGCCGGGACCGCGGGCGACTCGGGTAGAATCGCGGTCCCATGATCGTCGGTGTGCCCCGCGAGACGTTCCCGGCCGAGCGCCGGGTGGCCCTCATCCCGGCCTCCGTCCCCCTGCTCAAGAAGGCCGGGTGCAGCGTGCTGGTGGAGAAGGACGCCGGCTACCGGGCCGGCTACACGGACGCCGCCTACCAGGAGAAGGGCGCGGCCGTGGTCGACTCGCGCGACGCCGTCTTCGCCGAGGCCGGCGCCATCGTCCAGCTGGTGGGCGTGGGCGCGAACCCGGCCACCGGCCTCGAGGACCTGGGGCGCTTCCGTCCCGGCCAGGCCGTGTTCGGCTTCCAGCGCGCGCTGGGCAACCCGGAGGCCCTGCGCCAGCTGGCCGGCACCGGGGCCACCGTCTTCGCCATCGAGATGATGCCGCGCATCACCCGCGCCCAGACCATGGACGCGCTGTCCTCCATGTCCACCGCCGCCGGCTACGCGGCCGTCCTGCTGGGCGCGGCCGCCCTGCCCAAGATGTTCCCCATGATGATGACGGCCGCCGGGACCATCTCGCCGGCCCGGGTGCTCATCGTGGGCTGCGGCGTCTCCGGGCTGCAGGCCATCTCGACCGCCCGCCGCATCGGGGCCGTGGTCTACGCCTACGACGTGCGCCCGGCGGTGAAGGAGCAGGTGCAGAGCCTGGGCGCGCGCTTCGTGGAGCTGCCGCTCGACACCGCGGGCACGGAGGACGCGGGCGGGTACGCGAAGGCCCAGGACGACGCCTTCTACCGCCGCCAGCGCGAGCTGATGGCCAAGGCGGTGGCCGAGAGCGACGTGGTGATCACCACCGCCAACGTTCCCGGGCGCAAGGCGCCGGTGCTGATCACGGAGGCCATGGTGGCCGGCATGAGCCCGGGCTCGGTGATCGTGGACCTGGCCGCCGAGCGGGGCGGCAACTGCGAGCTGACCCGCGCCGGTGAAAACGCGGTGTCGCACGGGGTGACCATCATCGGGCCCGTCAACGTCCCGTCCATGGTGCCCTTCCACGCCAGCCAGATGTATTCGAGCAACGTGACCGCCTGGCTGAGCCACCTGGTGAAGGACGGGGAGCTGAAGATCGACCTGGGCGACGAGATCACGCGCGAGACGCTGGTGGCCCGCGACGGCGAGGTGGTGCACCCGCGGGTGCGCGAGGCCCTGGGGATGGCGCCGGCCGCGGCAGAGGGCGGCCCCTGATGTTATCCTTCGCGCCGTGACACCGCTGGCCATCGTCGAGCTGTACGTGTTCATCCTGGCCGGGTTCGTCGGCTTCAAGGTGATCACGCGCGTGCCGCCGCTGCTGCACACGCCCCTCATGTCGGCCACCAACGCCATCTCCGGCATCTCGCTGGTGGGGTCGCTGGTGGCGGCCGGCTCCGGGCAGGGGCTGTGGAGCAGCGTGCTGGGCGCCATCGCCGTGGCTTCCGCCACCATCAACGTGGTGGGCGGCTTCATCATCACCGACCGGATGCTCAAGATGTTCCGCCGTGAGCCCGGCCAGGAAAAGCCGGCCCGCCCCCGCCATTGACGACGTACCTCATCGAGGCGGCGTACCTCGCCGCATCCGTGCTGTTCATCCTGGGCCTGGGCAGCCTCACCCGCCCCGACACCGCCCGCCGGGGCATGCAGCAGGCGGCGGTGGGCATGCTGCTGGCCGTGGTGGGCACGCTGCTGCACCACGACATCGTCCGCTACGACTGGATCATCGGCGGGCTGGTGGTGGGGACCATCATCGGGATCCCGCTCGGGCTCCTGGTCCCCATGACGGCCATGCCCCAGCGCATCGCCATCTCCCACCTGTTCGGAGCGCTGGCGGCCACGCTGGTCGGCGTGGTCGAGTACCACCACGACACGGGCCTGGGCTCGGCCAAGATGGCGGCCCTGGGCTTCGAGGTCCTCTTCGGGGCCCTCACCGTGACGGGCAGCTTCATGGCCTTCGCCAAGCTCCAGGAGCTGCTGCCCGGCCGGCCCATCACCTACCGCGGCCAGAACGCGGTCAACGCGGTGCTGTTCGCCGCCGCCCTGGGCCTGTTCGCCTGGGTGATCTGGCACCCCTCGGCGGGCTGGGCGTTCTTCGCCATCATCGGCCTGGCCCTCGTGATCGGCGTGCTCATGGTGCTGCCCATCGGCGGGGCCGACATGCCGGTGGTGGTCTCGCTGCTCAACTCCTACGCCGGCCTGGCGTCGGCGGCCACGGGCTTCGCCATCGGCAACAACCTCCTGATCATCGCCGGCGCGCTGGACGGGGCCTCGGGGTTCCTGCTCTCCATCCTCATGAGCAAGGCCATGAACCGCTCGTTCAGCAACGTGCTGTTCGGGGCCTTCGGCGCCGAGGTCACGGCGGGCGCCAAGTCGGCCGCCGGCCTGGAGGTCCGCTCGATCACGCACGCCGATGCGGCCATGCAGCTGGCCTACGCGCGCTTCGTGGTGGTGGTGCCCGGCTACGGCATGGCGGTGGCGCAGGCCCAGCACCAGGTGCGGGAGCTGGCCACGCTCATCGAGCACAAGGGAGGCGAGGTCCGCTTCGCCATCCACCCGGTGGCCGGGCGCATGCCGGGGCACATGAACGTGCTGCTGGCCGAGGCCGAGATCCCGTACGACAAGCTCTACGACATGGACGAGATCAACGCCGAGTTCGGGCGCGCCGACGTGGCCCTGGTCATCGGCGCCAACGACGTCGTGAACCCGGCCGCGCGCAACGACAAGGCCAGCCCCATCTACGGCATGCCCATCCTGAACGTCGACCACGCGAAGAGCGTCATGGTCCTGAAGCGCGGCATGTCGCCCGGCTTCGCCGGCATCGAGAACGAGCTGTTCTACCAGGACAAGACGGTGATGCTCTTCGGCGACGCCAAGTCGTCGCTGACGCGCCTGGTGGCCGAGATCAAGTCGCTGGACTGACGCCCTGCGTCAGCGCCCCCGCTCCATCCTTTCCAGCACCTCGAGCAGCTCGGGCTTGGCGTAGGCCCAGTTGTGGCACTTGAAGCTGCGGATGCTCTTGATCGCCGTCTTGCACGACGAACACTTCAGGTCGGCGATGGCCCGGGGCGCCTCCACGTTCACGAACTTCTGATCGCCCAGGATGACGCGGGCGATCATCTCCCGGCTGTGCACCTGCTCCAGGCCGGAGGCGACGATGTCGAGCCAGTTGATCTCCCGCTGGCACTTCGGGCAGGTCTTGCGGTCGCCGCTGACCCAGAGCGGCGCACCGATCGTGTTGGCCGGCATCTTGAGGAGCTTCTCGATCCGTCTCACGTCGCGCTCGCTGGTCAGCCACTTGTGGCGGCCCGGCAATGACGCCGGCGCGTCGTAGGCCTCGCGAAACACCGAGTCACTGACGGCAAACGTCGTCTTCTTCATGGCGTCCATCCCTTCCGTCGAACATCGCCCCGGACTCTACTCCCGCGATCCTGCCCCGGTAAACCGCTCACCCCGGTCGTCGACGGGAGCGCAGAGCAGCGCCAGATGTTCGGGGCGCAGGTTGCTGCCGGTGAGGACCGTGGCCAGGCGATCACCGGGCAGGTCGTGGACGCGGATGGCGGCCAGGCCGGCGGCCCCCGACGGCTCCAGGAGCAGGCCCAGCGTGCCTGCGGCCAGGCGCATGGCCTCGAACAGGTCGTCGTCGCCGACCAGCACCATGTCGTCGACGAGCGCGCTCAGCCGGGCCACGGACTCCGGCACCGGGCAGCGGACCTCGATGCCCTCGGCGACCGTGTCCGAGCGCGGCGTGGAGACCGGGCGGCCGGCCTTCCAGCTCAGCGCCAGGCTGGGCGCTCCGCTGGCGCACACGCCCACGATGCGCGTGTGCGGCCGATGGGCCTTGATCCAGCAGGCCACGCCGGCGATGAGCGCGCCATCGCCCACCGGCAGCACCACCGTGTCGAAGGAGCCGCCGCGCAGCAGCTCCAGGCCGATGGTCCCCGCGCCCTCGGCGATGGCCGGCTCCTTCCCGTCCTGCACCAGCGTGCAGCCGGGGGTCGCGGCCACGTGCTCCTCGGCCGCGGCCTGGCACTCGGCCGAGTCGCGGCCCACGGCCGTCACCCGCGCGCCGAACGCCTCCATGCGGGCCAGCTTCACCGGGTTCACGTCGGCGGGGGCGAACACGTGTACGGCCACGCCGCGGCGCCGGCCGGCGTAGGCCATCGCCTGCCCGAAGTTGCCGGCCGAGGCGCAGACGACGCGGGCCCCGGGCTGGAGATGGTGCATGAAGAAGTCGGCGCCCCGGCCCTTGAAGCTGCGCACCGGGTTGGCCGTCTCCACCTTGACCAGGACGCTGCGCCCCAGGGCCGCGCTCAGCGTCTCGTCCTCGAACTGCGGCGTGTCGCGGAAGACGGGGTCGATGGCCCGCTGGGCCCTCTCGATGGCGGCCGGGCTCAGGTCCAGCCCGGGTGTGGCCGCCTTAGCGTCTACGGTGTTCATGGTACCTCCTTGCCCCGACGACCAAGGTAGCAGGGCCGGCCCGCGCGCCACTTGCAAAGGCTTGCGGCCCTGCGCAAGATTCTTGCGTGCCGCGGCCGCGCCCCCTCTCGCTCGACGCCCTCGACCACAAGCTCCTGGCGTGCCTGCAGGAGGACGCCGGGCGCACGCTCTACGCGCTGGGCGAGGCCGTGGGCCTTTCCCCCAGCGCCGTGCAGCGGCGCATCAACCGCTACCGCGCGGCCGGCCTGATCGCGCGCCAGGTGGCGGTGCTGGACGCCGAGGCCGTGCCGGGGACGGTGCTGGCGGCGGTGATGGTCACGCTGCGCGCCGAGTCGTCCCAGCAGCACCGGGCCTTCCAGCGGCGGATGCGCGAGGCGCCGGAGGTCCAGCAGTGCTACTCGCTGGCCGGCGAGCGCGACTACTTCATCATCGTGGTGGCCGCCGGCCTGCGCGAGGTGCGCGACGCGGTGGACCGGCTGTTCATGGACGACGCGAACGTGAAGCGCTACAGCACCCACATCGTGTTCGACGTGGTGAAGGCCAGTCTGCGCGTTCCGACCGTCACTGCCCCGCCCGGACGCTAGAAGCGGTCCCCGTCCTCGTCCGTGAAGCCCTTGAAGACCTCGGCTTCGCTGGGCTCCTTCTCCCCCACCTCGCTCTTGCGCGTGGCCCAGGCCGGGAAGGGGAAGCGGACGAGGAGGGGCGTGGGGATCTCGGGCTGCTGCACGATCATGGTGCCCGGCTTGAGGATGCCGGCCCGGCCGCGGCCGGCGGCGGTGAGGAAGCCGTATTCGGGGCGCTCGGCCTCGGCCATGTCGAGGCGGCCCACCACGCGCAGGGCGGCGTTGGCCACGATGCGGCCCTCCACCTCGCTGGCCGTCTGCTGGGCCCCGACCAGGATGATGCCCAGGCTGCGCCCGCGCTCGGAGATGTCGAGCAGCACCTCCTTGATGGGGCCGGAGCCCTCGCGCGGCGCGTACTTGTTCAGCTCGTCCAGCACCACGAAGACCAGGGGGCGGGCCGTGCCCAGCGACTCCTTGTCCTCGAACATGCGCTTCAGCACCGCGCCCACCACGAAGCGCTTGGCCCGGTCGTGCAGGCCGTGGATGTCGATCACGCTCACCTGCCGGCGCCGCCAGTCGAGCCGGTGCTCCTCGCGCCGCCCCACGTCGCGTCCGCGGACCAGGTGGCCCACGCGGGCGGCGGCCGCGCGCAGGCGGCGCTCGAAGGCGGCCAGCGTGCCGTGGGCGCCGCGGATGAGGGCCAGGCCGGGATCGAGCCAGGCGCACACGGCCTCCACCAGCTGGTCGAAGTCCTCCACGCGCTGGCGGTCGATCTCGATCCAGGCGTCGTTCGGCCCGCCCGTCTCGAGGGCGTGCAGGAGCTTCGCCTCCACCTGCTCCACCACGAAGCCGAGCTGGCTCAGCTCGTCCTGCGACTCCGCGAACACGAAGCGCAGCAGCCGCTCGGCCACGAACTCGCGCAGCGTCCAGAAGAAGGCCGAAACCCCCTGCTGCCGGCTGCCCGTGTCGGGCAGGCGCTCGCGCGAGCCGCGCCGCACGGGCGCCAGGATCTGCACGCTCTCGAACGGCCCGGCCGGCAAGCCGAGGGTCGCGTAGCCGGCACGATCGTCGACGCTGAGCCGGCGGTTGGGCTGGTCGAGGAAAAGGAGATCCTCGCCTTTGACGTTGAAGATCAGCGCGTGCGTGTTGCCTGCCTCGGTTCCGAGCGCGCCGCTCGTGAACAGGCTGTGCAGCAGGAACGTGGCGTAGCTCGTCTTGGTGGCGACGCC
>Ga0111538_10006642_pt1 | contig 15630 bp, 16 predicted proteins | sample SoiMethybrSBSTD1_FD_79669 | JGI IMG/M metagenome (GOLD analysis project Ga0111538, IMG submission 79669) | Bulk soil microbial communities from a Populus tree surrounding site in Tennessee, USA - Soil MetaG P. TD hybrid SBSTD1 (version 2)... | ecosystem: Environmental > Terrestrial > Soil >...
CTAGTACAAAGAACGTCGCGGCAATTCGCGCCTCCGCGAATATTTCCAGCAACCGTTCGGTGTTTCGCACGACTCGGCTCTCGTGGGAATCCCAGTCATCGCGCGACACATGCGCTTCAAAGGCCGAGACCTGAAAGTAGTCTTCGACATCCACCGTCATCGCATTGATGGGTTCGTTCACGACGGCACTCACCGCTACGAGCCTCGCCTGACGAGCACGGTCTTCACCGTTTCAAGCACGATGAACACATCGAACGAGATCGAGAGGTGCTTGATGTAGAAGAGGTCGTACTGCAGCTTCTGCAGCGCATCTTCGACGGTCGATCCGTAGGTGTGACGAATCTGTGCCCAGCCGGTGAGCCCTGGCCTGACCACATGCCGCTGCCCGTAGAACGGGATCGCCCGCGTCAGCTCCGCGACAAATTCCGGGCGTTCGGGCCGTGGGCCGACCAGACTCATGTCGCCGCACAGCACGTTCCACAGCTGCGGCAGCTCGTCGAGCCTGGTGCGTCGCAGAAAACGTCCGATCGGCGTGACCCGAGGGTCGTTGGCCGACGACCAAATCGCACCCGTCAGCGCCTCCGCGTCGACCCTCATCGAGCGAAACTTGTGGATCGTGAAGACGACGCCGTCTTTGCCGACCCGCTGCTGCTTGTACAGGATAGGACCGGGCGATGCACAGCGGATGGCGACGCCGACAAGGAGCATGACTGGCGCGGCGAGGACGATGCCCACTCCAGACACGACCAGATCGAGCAACCGCTTGGTGCCGCTGATGAAGCGCCCCTGGTTGAAGCCTTCGGAGAAAATCAGCCAGCTCGGGCGAAGGTTTTCGACGGCGATCTTGCCCGTGTACTGCTCGTACACCGAGGCAAGATGGTCGAAGCGGACGCCGTCATTCAGCTTGATGTCGAGCAGCTGATCCATCGACAGCTTCCCGCGGGCGTCGATCAGGCTGACGACCACGCGATCGGCGCGACGTTCACGAACAATCGCCGGAATGTCGCTAACGGTGCCGATGATTCCCGGATTGATCAGCGACTCGCCAACGCGTGCCGGATCGGGATCGACGAAGCCCACGAGCTCCACACCCAGCTCGCGGCGTCGATCGTGCAGCTCTCTGGCCAGGGTGATCGCCGCCTCGCTCGTGCCGACTATCAACAGACGCTCGGCGGGCCCAACCTTGCCCGACAGCCACTCGAACGCCATCCGCCAACCAGCGACCAGGGCCACGATCGACACCGACGACAGGACAAACACGCCTCGACCGATGACCAGACCCGGCAGCCAGTAGTACAGCAGCGCGAGCACGAGCGAGGCAGCGCCGAGGGCTTGCAGCAGTTGAACGACGAGCTCGCGGCGATCGGCGAGTATCCTGAGATCGTACAAATCGCAGTAATGCAACGCCAGCTGCAGAACAACTGCGATCAAGGCCGCCCGTTGCAGAAGAGAAAAAGCCAGAACCGGCGTATCCGATCCGGTGAGCGTGAAACGAATCGTCGCCGCAAGGACAACGGCGAGGATAATCAGGACATGCTCGATGAAGATCAGCACCCCCGTCCTCGGCGTCACGCTCACGGGGAGTATGCGCGGCATCAGTCACCACGACCGGTCTGGGTATCAGTGGAGGCCTGGTATCCGCCGTAGTACCGCTGGTGTGGAGGCAGATCGGGGGGCTCGACGCCATTCAACACGACGCCGAAGATCCGATCTCGACCGAGGGCTTCGACCGCTTTCATCACCGAACTGTAAGCCGTCCTGCCGGCTCGCACGACCAGCAGCGAGGTGTCGGCCAAGGCCGAGAGGAGGCTCGCGTCGGCGACAGGTCCGAGCGGTGGCGCGTCGAGGATCACCCAATCGAACCGCTCAGCCGCCTCGTCGACGATGCGACGCATCCGGACCGACGTCAGACTGCTCATCGGGTTTGGATCTGGAGCGCCGGCCGGCAGCAGGGTGAGCGTATCGCTCAACGCGATGACCGACAGCTTCTTGTCGGAAGCGGCTTTCAAGCCCTCTGACAGGCCTGGCGCGTCACCGAGCTGAGAAACTTCCCTGATCGACGGACGCCGCAAGTCGGCGTCGATCAACAGAACCCGCTGATGGTAGGACTCGCTGAGCGTGAGCGACAGGTTGATCGCCGTCAGCGTCTTCCCTTCACCGGCGTCAGCGCTCGTCACCATGATGACTTTGGGGCTTTCTTTGACTCTCACCCGATGGAGCAGGGCGGCAAGAGCGCGAAACTGCTCGACGAGCTGTGCATCAGCCTCGCGGCCGACCACAAGGCGGTGGACCCAGTCGGGATTGAAGCCCGAAAAGGCCAAACGACGCGGCTCATCGAGCAGCGTGCCAGGTGACGGTGCCGCCACCACTTGCACCGGTTCGGCATCGAGAGCGACCCATGGCGCCACGAACGCCTTCTGATTAGGAGTGTTCAAGTACCCCTTGGCGTTTCCGGCCTCAGCCGAATTCCGACGCAGCGCCTCGTCAATCCGTCCCATAATCTCCCTCAGGCGACAAACTTCCAGAGCTTGAGCGCCCAGACGACGTAACCGCACACCATGACCGTGGCTGCCATCGCACCAGACGTCATCAGCCGGCGTCGCTGGCGTCGCCGCTCTTCGAGCGGCCCCTCGATCGCCGGCACGACGGCCAACACCGGCAGCGAGAGCGCCTGGAACACGTCGGCTTCCGTTCTGAAACTCGAGTCGCGAAGGACCAGTAACGCGGTGGACACGAGACCCAGAAACAGGCCGATGCCGAAGCCGATGCCGCTGATCTGCAAGCGCACAGGCGCGACCGGCCGGGTGGGCACTCTCGCGTTATCGAGGATTCTGAATTGCTCGCCGATCTGACGATCCTCCAGATTGACGGCAATCCGCGATGCCTCACTCTTTTGCAAAAGCGTCCGATACGTTTCACTCAACGTCGCATAGTCGCGGTTGAGGGAGGTCCATTCCGATTCGAGACCAGGAACCGCCTCGAGCCTCCTCTGATAGGTAGCGAGGGTCGCGTTCAGCTTCTCCTCTTCAGCCGCCTTGAACCCAAGCTGACGGTCGAGGCTCTCGATCTCGGCGCGCATTTGCCGCAGACGCTCCCGACGATTGGCGTCCTCCGGGGAGACAGCCGGTGTCACTGCCTGTGAATTGGCCGAGACGACGGCCGCCGCCGCCGCTTCCGCTTCCGCCGCGGCCTTCGGTTCGAGCTCGCTGATCATCCGTCGAGTCCGCTGCACGTCGGGGTGCTCCGGAGTCAGCCGGAGGGTCAACGTGGCGAGCGACGCCTTGAGCGCCTCGAGCTGCTGCCGGGCCGTCCCGGTGGTGGGCACGGCGTCAACCGCGGCGCCGGCTGGTGCAGGTGCCGGCTGGACCGCCACCGGTGCCGGTTCGTTGAGCGCCTCGTTGTAGAGCCGCTCAAGCATCAGCTTCCGATCGCGATCGCGCGCTCCGGATTCGACCAGGGCCTGGACCTGGACCCGAGCGCTTTGAATCGCTTGCATGTTCGATTCGAGCTGCGTCGGCAGCTCGTTACCGTGCCGTTTACGAAATTCCTCGACCTTGGCTTCCTGGGCCTCCAGCCGGCTACGCGCATCCGCCAGCTGGGATTCGAGGAACTCGTTGGTGGCCTCGGCCAGGGCGCCGCGCTCGAGCGAATTGCGGTTGACGAACATCGAGCCAAGCCGTTGCGTAACCGCCGCCGCCACTTGCGGGTCGTAGTAGGTGAAGCGGACGTGGAAGGCATGCGCCGGCTCGAAACCGCGAGGACCGCGCCGCGGCGCCTCCAATTCGACTTGCACGTTCTCTCGCATCACCGCAACGATGTCCTCGATTTGTCGCTTTCCGCGCAATTCGGGGTAGAGATTGAACTCGTTAATCAAGGACTCCAGCTGGGTCCGGCTCTTGGTTTGCTGCGTGATGGCGTCCAGCCGCTCTTCGATGCGCAAGGTCACCGTGGATTGCACAAACGAATCAGGCACCCGTTGCGGAACGATCGAAATGAGCGTGTCGGACTGAAACTGATCGGGCAGCCGCGACGACACCACGAGCGCCACGAACAGCCCGACAAAGGGCGGGCAGATCAGCAGCCACTTCCACCGCGCGGCAATGGCGAAAAAGTCCGCCGGCGTATATTTCTTCCCGGGAATCATGCTCCGCTCCCTATTCCGCTCCTGCGCCGCCCCGGCTGCTGCCCCATGAGAGGCAGCCGCAGCGAGTAGCCCACGCGAATCGCGTCGCGGTTGAATGCCGCTGGGTAGGGGATCGACGGATCGCTCACATCATGCACGTCGTGCTGATAGTGGCTGTAGTTCACGATCACCGAGCCCCAGCGCTCAAACGACCACCGGAGCTGCCCGGTCAGCGCGGACATCGAATAGTCGGCGGCACTCTCGCCAATGCCTTCGCCGATGCCCCGAGAGGCCGTCGCCGTGAATACCAACTCGAGCCGCTGACTCAGCTGGCCGCCAACGCTCAACGATCCCGTATCGGATGTGAAGGCCTCGCGGGAGATAGCAGCCAGCACGTCTGTCCCGCGGTTGTAGTCCACTCGAGTCGACCAGCTCCGACCCAGATCGATGCTGAAATCGACCGCCGTGGTTGGTGCCCAACGGCTGAAGCGAGCCTGGGTTGCGAAGTCGTATGCATCCACGTAACTCGATCCGGCGTGCAGACCAAGGCTGAAAGTTCGCGTGCGTGAGACCCGGCGTCGGACGTTCACGCCGCCGCGGAAGGTATGCGTACGAAGCGGCAGGTCCTCAGATACTCCAGCGGTCAGATCCTGATTCTCGAATTCGTAGTCACCGAGCACACTGACGACGCGGCCCAAGCCCTTGGCTTGACTGAACGAGGCCGCGTTCGAGGCTCCATCGTAGCCGGCGTCATGCTGATCTCGCTTGACGAATCGGTAGGCGGCGGCGGACCGATTCCCGCGCGACCAATCTTTGATGAACGTCGACGTAGCGCCCAGAGTCACCGAACCTGATTCGGTAAATCCGTAGGCAGTATTGGGAGGAAGCGCCGGCTCACCGTCTCCCGGTGTCCCCGCAAAGGGAACAACCATCAAGAACGGCTGGTAGTTGACGTTACCGGAGACCGTCAACAGCCCGTCACGTCCCACTTGTGACATCGCGGCCACGTCCACACCACCGCCCGCGACCGGATCAAACGACTGGCTGCTCGTATCGACGAGAGCATTCCCCGCCACCGTGAAAGAGCGGGCGGCTCTTCCACGAAAGAACCTCAGCGTGGCGCTTCCTTGACTGGTATAGATCGAGTCCCCAGAAACGGAATCGACCGGCGTCAGCTGCTCATTCCAGATGTCGTCGCCGTAGCCGGCAAGCATGTTCAAGTCGAGGGTGAGCTCGGACCGCGTCGGATCCGCGCCGGTCACGCGCTGTTCTCTGGCGCTTTCACGCTCGGGTCGATCCAGAACCTGCGCGCCTGCGGAATGCGCGAGCGAGAGCCCGATGACGGAGACGAAGAGAGCCTTACTCCACATCACGGCACCACGACGGTGTCGCCGGGCCGGAGCTGGAGGTTTTGCTCGAGGCTTCGTCCGCGCGACACTTCTCGGTAATTGAACTTGAGAATCTGCATCTTCCCGCCGTCGTTCCGCATGACCGTGATCGACTTCGCATCGGCGAACTCGGTGAGACCGCCGGCGAGTGCGATAAGCTGCATCACCGTCCGCGGACCGATCAGCGGGTACGCGCCCGGCGTCGTGACCTCTCCGGTGATGAACACCTTCCGGCTGTTCACCTGTCGCACCACGACGGTGGCGTTCACCTCGTTCAGGAACTTGCCCGCCGCCTTCTGCACGACCTCGCGCAGCGCGTCGGGCTTCAAACCGGCGGCTCTGACGTCGCCGATGAGCGGGAGCGTGATCACCCCGTCGGGACGGACGGTCACGTCGCCGCTCATCTCGTTTTCCCGCCAGAACAGAATGCCGAGTACATCCTCGGGCCCGATGACGTAATCAGCCGGCAGCGTCGGTCCCAGGTCGGCGCCCGAGGTCATCGGCGCCGGCGAAGGCGCTTGTGCCTGACTGGCCAGCGCGAGGCCAGGCAAGCTGAGAACACACGCCACGAGAATTGATCGAACTGAAGAGGTGTTCATGGCTCTCGTTGGACTCAGAAGAAGGACAACTTTCCCTTGCGCGCCCCGACCTCCGACGATCCGTCGGATCCGCGGGCGACAGGCTCCGCCGGCGGTTCCGGCGCCTGCGGTTCGTCGGAACGTGGAGGGATGCTCGGGCGAACGCTGTTGCGAAGGTCGAAGTCGCGGCAGATCTCTTCAACCAGAGCCCGGACGATCGGCTTGGTCTGCGCCGCGTACGCGCCGATGAGCGCGTTATCACAGACAACGTTGATCGTACGGGGAATCCCACGCGCGGCCTCGAAGATGGCGCCAATCGACTCGCGGCTGAAAATGCTGGCCGGCTCGCCGCCGGCAATGCGGATGCGCCCGGCGATGTAGGCGGCGGTTTCTGAAAAGTCGAAGGGCGCCAGCTCGCAGCGAAGCGAAACGCGCTGCTTCAACTGTCGAAGATTCGGATCGTTCAGCCGCTCGGCCAATTCGGGCTGTCCGGCGAGGACGACATTGAGCAGCTTGGTGGTTGAGGTCTCGATATTGCTCAGAAGGCGGACCTCTTCGAGCAGTTCGTAAGACATGCTCTGAGCCTCATCGAGAACCAGGGCGCTCAGCAGACCCGCGTCGCGGCGAGCGTGAAGGTGTTCGGTCAGTTCGGCGAGGAACCTCGTTTTCGAACGGCCCGCGTCTGGCCCGAGTCCGAATCCTTCGGCGAGGGCTTCGTAGAACTCCCCTCTCGTCAACGTCGGATTGCTGACCAGCACACACTCGATGTTCGCGCGATCGATCTCGGCCAGGACTGACTGAACGATCGTCGTCTTGCCGGTTCCGGCTTCGCCGAGCAGGAGCGTGAGACCACGCGGAGCAGTCAAGCCATAGCGGAGATTGCTGACGGCCTCGCGCTTGCGGGCCGTCAGGTACAGGAATTTCGGATTCGGCACGAGGTCGAATGGCCGCTCCCGCAAGCCGAAAAATTGCTCGTACATCAACACCGGCCCCTGGGCCCGCGGGAAGGAAGCGTTTGATTCCAGTCGAGAGTCGAACATGGCTGGCTCGATTCGCATACCTGGGTGCAATCGGAGGCGCCTCGGAGTCCCACAGAGTCGTGCGCCGCGATCAGCAAATGGTGTTTCCGGGTCCGCCGGCGTTTCCGACGAACTCACGTCGCTGCATCAAAATCGCAATCGGCTGATGTCCGGCTCAGCTTAGGGTGCAAGGAGGTAGCCACCCCCTGCAGCGATTCTTGTCTGTCAGCCAAGCGACGTGTTATCAGTTGCTTACGGTAATTTTCCCGCGGGACAGAAGCCTGGATTGCGCGCAGGAGCACGAATCGAGACGAGAGGGCATCCCCCTGGGTACTTCGGTTTAAGGGAAAAAAGTCTTCGGTGGGGTTGACTATCTGATCAAGGTCAGTCTGGGGGAAGACAAATGCACACCCAGGCACACTTCGCCGCTGGTCACCGGGCTGAGGGCACGGGGACAGAGACGGGCGGCAGTTTGTCTACGAGCAACTTCCAAACGGCGGCCGTGTCCGTGTCGAGTCGCGGCAACGACGCCCCGCACAGCAAGGTGCCGTCTGGAGGCGACGGCCGATTCAACCAGACACGTTGAACGCGGCACGCGACGTCGTACGCCGGAAGGTGAAGGGTGAAAAACGCCGGCAACGTGAGCGCGTCGGCGTTCTGCAGGGCCAGACACAGGCCCTCGTAACTGAGGTCCACGACTGATGCGAGCACTCCGTCCACGATCGCATCCAAGGCGACGCGCTTTCGCGGAGAGCGGCGTGCCGGACTGTGGGCGCCGAGAATCCCACTCACTGCGGCGAGAAACGCCTGCTCGTTGAGCGGCGGCGTCAAATAGACGGCGCGCTCCCGCTCGGCCTCTCGCTGCAGGACGCGATCGGAGTCGCCGATGAGCAACGTCCTCGTCGGAAGGCTGCGTCCTCGCGTCCAGATTGCCAGGTGTAACCCGTTGTAGGCGCCGAGCTTGACATCGGCAACGAGCAGATCGGAACTGCTCGCGGTCAGGCGACTGCGTGCGTCGTTGAAATCGGCCGCGAGTTCGACTTGGTAACCGGCCGACACCAGCCAGCGATGCAGGAGTTCACGCTGCGGATAGTTCCGCGAAACGACCAGTATCTGCGATGGCGGTCTCATGGGATGCGAGAGGCGACGCGATTGGACCAAAGCAATCGCGTTGCCGCATCAGACCCTGCTTTTCACGGACGTTGTACCGCCGGTGGTTATGCAGGCGAAATTTTGAGACAAACTGCGTGGATGAGGTTCGAGCGGAGGTGATTCGCGGGCCACATCGGGGCACGAAAGTGCAGAGTTAGCTTCGCAGTGGAGGACAAAAGGGCGGTCTGAGGCAGACATTTTGAGTTTGTTAGGACTGAGACATTGATCGGCCGAGCGACATACCGCTCGAATCGATGTTCAGGCGAACTCGACTTCGATTGGGCGGGGTAAAAGCCCGGCGGCACGGGCATCGCCGAGAAGCCGTTGTACGGCGTCCCGGCCGCGCTCGCCGTAATCGAGCGTCAAGCCATTCACGTACATCCCGACAAACCGATCGGTTCGGGCCTTGTCGAGACCGCGGCCGAACTTCATCGCGTGTTCGACCGCCTCGGCGCGATGTTCCAACCCGTAGGCGATGCTATCGTGCAGCAGACCCGACAAGGTATGAATCGTCGCCGGGCCGAGATCACGGCGGATGACGTTGCCGCCCAGCGGAAGCGGCAGGCCAGCGGTGCGTTCGGCCCACCACTCGCCGAGATCCACGATCTTCTTCAGGCCTTCGTCGGCGTAGGTCAGCTGACCCTCATGAATCAGGAGCCCGGCGGCGAACTCGCCCGCCCGGACGCGCTCCTGGATCTGATCGAACGGCACCACGACGTGCTCGATCTCCGGTTCGAAGAGTCTCAGGGTCAGGAAAGCGGTGGTCAGTTCGCCGGGCACCGCGACCCGCACACCCCGCACCGATGAGGGTCCATCCTCGCGAGCAACGACGATCGGACCGTACTTGTCGCCCATGCTGGCGCCGTGCGGCAGGAGTACGTAGCGATCAGTGAGGTAGGCGTACGCGTGGAACGACACCGCGGTCACCTCGTACGTACCGCTGAAAGCGGCCCGATTCAGCGTCTCGATGTCGGCCAGCACGTGCTCGAGCTCGAACCCGTGCGACGGCACGTTTCCGGAGGCCAGGCCGTAGAACATGAACGCATCGTCAGAGTCGGGGCTGTGAGCGATTCGAATTTTCATGGGCGTTCCCTGAACCGTCAGACGTCGTCGTTCGGATCGGCGACCGCGTAAGGCCGCGCCGCCCGCCTGACGACGATGGTGAAGCCAAAGGCGACGATGGCCGACGCGGCGGCGAGCCCCAGATAGATGCCGCTGCCGACCAAGGCCTGCGGCGGCGTGATTGGGTCCGTGTTCTCGACAATCGCAATCGCCTGAACCCGGGACAACACCCGCCGATTGATCGAGCTCGGCATGATCCGCCACGACAGGAACATGATGCCGAGCGAGGCGAGACCGATCAGGAACAACGGGTGTCGCGAGTTCTTGCGGGTGATCATGCTGAGGGTGGCCAGCGTCGCGGCCAGAGCCCCGAGACCGATGACCCAGAGGGCGAGGACATCGGGAAAGCCGGTGAGCGCGACCTCGTCGATGACGATCCACGGTAGGAACGCCGAGACCACCAGCGCGATGCCACCGACGAGCGGGATGAGATAAGCCCGCATGCCCGGCCGGAACATCGCGAGGACGCTCATTGTGCGTCCTTGAACTCCTCGTACCAGGCCATCTGGATGGCCTCGAGCTTCGGCTCGTTCGACGCCTTCGGGTCGTCGTTGAAGCCGGTCAGTGCCATTACTCGATCGCGAAGGTCGGTAAATCGGAGCGTCAACGGATCCACGCCGGGGAACTTCTCGGTGAGGGCGATCGCGATGTCCTCCGCGTCAGTCCACTTCATGGCCGCACCTCGACGGACTTCCGCTCCTTGCGGTCAGACTTGCCCAACTGGATGCCACCGCCCTCCTGGACATAGTTGCGCGTGTACATGGGCAGCTCGCAGACCACGTCACCCTTGATCACCGCCTGACAGCCCAGTCTGGACTGTGGCGTCAGGTCCCACGCTGTGTCCAGCCGATCGGCTTCATCGTCTTCCATCTCGCTCAAATGCTGGGCGCCTTCGCGGACGATGACGTGGCAGGTCGTGCAGGCACAGCTACCGCCACACGCATGCTCGAGCGCCACCCCGAAGTTCTTGGCGACATCGAGGAACGACTCGGGCTTGCCGTGGTGTGAGTAAGGCAACTTGCCGTGTTCAAACTCGACGGTCTGGGATTCTCCGTCGATGATGTAGGTCACTTTGGGCATGAGATCAACTCGCTGTCAGCCGAGCTCCTCCACATTGCGGCCGGCCAGCGCCGCCCGCACGCTGCGGTTCATCAGCAGCTCGGCGAGATGCTTCGTGGCGTCGTTCAACACGTGGGTCCACTGCTCGATCGCCGCGCGGTCGTCGGAAGTCAGCACGTGCTTGAGGCCGGCCAGCGCCTGCTCGATCCGTTTCTGCTCGCCCGGCGCGAACTCGGTGGCGGCGATTTCACCGAACTCGGGCGCGCGCAGCGACTTCTCAGTAGCCATGACGACCGACTCGCCCTCGTTCCGGGCTTCGATCAGCAGCCGGGCAGCAACGTCGGCTTCGGCGTGTTCGAACGAATCGAGCAGCATCCGTTCGACCTCATCGTCGGTGAGGCCGTACGATGGCTTGACCTCGATGGTCTGCTCCACGTTGGTCCGCAGCTCGGTCGCCGTCACGCTCAGGATGCCGTTGGCGTCAATCTGAAACTGGACCTGTACTCGCGGCATGCCGGCCGGCATCGGCGGGATGCCACGCAGCTTGAACCGGTGCAGCGATCGGTTGTCGGCCACCAGCTCGCGCTCACCTTGCAGCACATGGATGTCGACGGCGGTCTGGTTATCGACAGCCGTCGTGAACATCTCGTTTCCGGTCGCCGGAATGGTGGAGTTGCGCAGGATGATCTTCGAGGTGACGCCGCCCATCGTCTCGATGCCGAGCGAGAGTGGCGTGACGTCGAGCAACAGCATCTCCCGGTTGCCGGTCACGAGAATGTCGGCTTGGACCGCAGCGCCGAGCGCCACGACTTCGTCCGGATTCAACTCCGTATGCGGCGTCCGGCCAAACAGCTCACCCACCCGTCGTCGAACGGCTGGAATCCGAGTCGAGCCGCCGACCATCACGACTTCATCAATCTGCGCCGGCTCGAGACCGGCGTCGGCGAGGGCGGCGCGGCAGGGCCCGAGCGTGCGTTCGATAATCGGCGCGATTTCCTGCTCGAACGCGTTCCGCGTCAAGAGCGTGCGATACCGCCCGCCCTCGGCCCGCACGATCCGATCGGCCGCCAGCTCGAAGCCGTCAACGACGATTTCGGTCTCATCCTGATCCGAGAGCTCATGCTTCGCCCGGATGACCGCCTTGCGGACCGCTTGCACGACGAGGGCGTCATAGGCGCCGTCTCGATGGATGATGACTCCCTGCTGCTCGAACGTATCCAGCAGGTACTGCGTCAGAATCTGGTCGATGTCGTCGCCGCCGAGATGCGTGTCGCCGTTGGTGGCGAGCACCTGGAAGACGCCGTCCTCGACCCGGAGAATCGACACGTCGAACGTGCCGCCACCGAAATCGTAGACGGCGATGGTCCCGCCGCGGCGCTTGTCGAGTCCGTAAGCGAGCGAGGCGGCCGTCGGCTCGTTGATGATGCGGAGCACCTCGAGGCCGGCGATTCGTCCGGCGTCGCGAGTGGCAGTTCGCTGTGCGTCATTGAAGTACGCGGGAACCGTAATCACTGCGCCGGCCACCTCGGGGTCGATGTCGCCTCTCGCCGAGAAAAACGCCTCGGCACGGTGCTTCAGATCGCGCAGAATCAGCGCGGAAATCTCCGGCGGCGTCAGCTCGCGGTCGCCGAGGCTGATGCGAACGACACCGCCGGCTTCGCCGGACATCCGGAACGGCAGCAGCGCGGCGTCGCCAGTCACGTCCTCGATGCCCCGGCCCATGAAGCGCTTCACGGAGTACACGGTGCGTTGCGGCTCAGTCAGCAAGCGGCGCTGCGCCTCCCGCCCAACATAGGTGGATCCATCCGTGGCAATCGAGACGATGGATGGCACGAGCGCATCGCCGGCCTTGTCGCGAATGACCGCCGGCGCGCCGTCTTCGACGAAGGCGACGAGGCTGTTCGTGGTGCCGAGATCGATCCCTACGACTCTGGACATCAGGGTGATTCTTGTCGGTTCCGGGTTCTAGGTTTCCGTGGTGCTTGGTTCTTCGTTCTTGGTGCTCTTCGTTCTTGGTGCTCTTCGTTCTTGGTGGTCGTTAGCCTTGAGCCTAAGACGTAAGACGTAGGACTTCAGCGAGCCGGCGTTACGTCACCGTCAGCTCCCGTTCGATGCCGGCGAGCAAGTTATTGATGTAGTTGCGTTCGAGCATCCGCTCGCGCAGCGAGGTCAGCACACCGCGGCGCTCGGCTTCACTCGCGTTTCGATCGACGAGCGCGTCCCACTGTTGTGACAGTGTCTGGAGGTCGGCCTCATGCGCGGCGCGGCGTGCGTCAATCGGGTGACGCGCCTGCTCGAGACGCGGTCTCCACTCATCCTCGGGGGCCCCGCTCGCGCGCAGGTCGCGCACTACGTCCAGCTCTTCGTTCAGCGCGAAGACGTCCTCGAGGAGCGCCGCCGGCACCTGTTTGGCGCCTTCACCGTTGCCGCCGGCCGGCAGGCCTTCGAGCTGAAGCAGATACTCGACTCGCGAGATCGGCTGCCGAAGAGTTCGATACGCGTCATTCAGATACGACGACCGCTCGAGACTGGCCCGCCGCTCCGCCGTCGTCGCGTTGTAGAAGTAGTCGGGATGAAAGCTGCGGCTCAGCGTTCGGAAGCGCTGCTCGAGCTCGGCCGCGTCGATCGATAGCTTGCGAGGCAGCCCCAAGAACGAAAAGTAATCACCCTGACGTCCGAGCGACAGGATTTTGGTGCACTGCGGACAGAAGTGCGCGTCGATCGGCGCGCCGCCGCGGCAATTGCGGCAGATCTGAAGCGAGGTGGCCAGGTTGTCCTGGGTTTCGGGGGTCATATGGCGAACGCCTGACGTCCTGATGCGCGCTGCGGCGCGCGGCCGATCAAGCGCCGAACGAGCTGCCGCAGCCGCAGGTCGACTTCGCGTTCGGATTGTTGAAGACGAAGCCCTTGCTGATCAGGTTCGTGTCGTAATCGAGGACTGTTCCGTTCAGAAACAGCAGACTCTTCTTGTCGACGAAAATCTTGGCGCCGTCGGGGCCTTCGAACACCTCGTCACCCAGACGCGCCACACGCTCCCACGAGAACGTGTAGCTCAGGCCCGAGCATCCGCCGCCCTTGACGCCCACACGGAGACCGCCCTCGTCGATGCCCTGTTTCTGCATCAACGTCCGGATCTTCCGTGCGGCCGTTTCAGTGATCTCAATCATGGAAACTGCAGAGCGTCCCAAAAGCCCGGTGGCGACGGCCACGGTCAGACCGTTGGCTGCGCGGCCGGCTGCGCCGTCTCGTTCACCTGCTTCTTCTTGTAATCGCTGATCGCCGCCTTGATGGCGTCTTCAGCCAGCACCGAACAGTGGATTTTCACCGGCGGCAAGCTGAGCTCGGCAACGATCTCTGTGTTCTTGATGGCCAGGGCTTCATCCACGGTCTTGCCCTTCAGCCACTCGGTCGCCAGACTGGAGCTGGCAATAGCCGACCCACAGCCAAATGTCTTGAATTTCGCGTCGTCGATCACGCCCGTCTGCGGGTTGACCTTGACCTGAAGCTTCATGACGTCGCCGCACTCCGGCGCGCCCACGAGCCCGGTGCCGACATTCGGATCGTCTTTCGGCAGCGAGCCGACGTTGCGCGGGTTCTCGTAGTGGTCGATCACTTTATTCGAGTAAGCCATCTTCAGCTCCAGTGAGATTCACACTCTGAAATCTGCAATCTTCAATCTGCAATCTGCAATTCAATCGTCAGTTCTAGTGGACTTCCCACTGCATCGTCGACAGATCGACACCTTCCTTGGCGAGCTCGTAAAGCGGCGACATCTCCCGCAACCGCGTGACCACGGTAATGAGCTTGTCGGCGACGTAGTCGACCTCTTCCTGCGTCGTCCAGCGCCCGAGGCCGAAGCGGATCGACGAGTGCGCCAGATCATCACCCGCACCGAGCGCCTTCAATACGTAGGACGGCTCCAGGCTCGCTGAGGTGCACGCCGAACCCGACGAGACGGCGACGTCGTTGATGCCCATCAGCAGCGATTCGCCTTCGACGTACGCGAAGCTGATGTTCAGGCTGTGCGGCAGCCGGTGCTCGATCGAGCCGTTGATGTAGATCTCGTCGAGGCTCTTGTGGAGCCGCTCGTTCAGACGATCGCGGAGAGCGCCGAGGCGCGCCGTGTCGCTGGCCATCTCCTGCTTGCACAGCTCAGCGGCCTTGCCCATGCCGACGATGCCCGGGACGTTCAGCGTGCCCGACCGCATACCACGCTCGTGCCCGCCGCCGTCGATCTGCGGCGCCAGCAGCACACGAGGATTCCGCCGCCGGACGTACAAGGCGCCGACGCCCTTCGGGCCATACATCTTGTGCGCGCTCACCGACACGAGATCGACTTTCATCTCGTTCACGTTGAACGGAATTTTCCCGGCCGCCTGCACGGCATCGGTGTGGAACAGGATGCCCTTTTCCTTCGCGATGGCGCCGATCTCGGCGATCGGTTGAATCACCCCGATTTCGTTGTTGGCGGTCATGATCGAGATGAGGATGGTCTTGTCGCCGATTGCGCTGCGCAGATCGTCGAGGCTGATGAGCCCATCCTTCTGGACGGGCAGGTACGTGACCCGATAGCCTTCTTTCTCAAGCCGCTTGCAGGTGTCGATAACCGCCTTGTGCTCGGTGACCGCGGTGATGATGTGGTTGCCCTTCTCGCGGTACATCTCGGCGACGCCCTTGATCGCGAGGTTGTTCGACTCGGTCGCGCCGCTGGTGAAGACCATTTCCTTGGCGCCGGCGCCGATCAGCTCGGCAACCTGCTTGCGCGCCAAGTCGACGGCCTCTTCAGCCTCCCAGCCGAACGGATGATTCCGGCTCGCGGCGTTGCCGAACTGCTTGGTGAAATACGGCAACATCGCCTCGACGACGCGGGGGTCGACCGGCGTCGTGGCGTGGTAGTCCATGTAAATCGGAAGCTTGATGGCCATGTTCGCTCTCACTCAAACTCGAGTCATGCGTGCGTGTGAAGCACCGCGGCGTGCGTCGTCGACGCAGTTGTCGTCGCGTCAGCCGCCAGTTCGGCAATCGTGCATTCGCCAAGAGCCGCCAGGATGCGTTCGCGAACCCGCCACAGCGGATCACGCACGTTGCATTTGGCGTACTGGTCGCAGGTACTGCTCTCGGTCGAGCACGCCGTCACGGTGACTGGTCCGTCAATTGCCTGAATCACGTCGGCGACCGAAATCTGTGCC
>Ga0111538_10006644_pt1 | contig 15626 bp, 17 predicted proteins | sample SoiMethybrSBSTD1_FD_79669 | JGI IMG/M metagenome (GOLD analysis project Ga0111538, IMG submission 79669) | Bulk soil microbial communities from a Populus tree surrounding site in Tennessee, USA - Soil MetaG P. TD hybrid SBSTD1 (version 2)... | ecosystem: Environmental > Terrestrial > Soil >...
CAAGACGAAGGCGCAGTTTCTCATTGCCATCGCGGAGAGTGACGACACGCGAGCACCCAATGAGAAGAACGTCCTGAAAGAAACGTTTGGTCAGGCCGCGGAAATCGAAGTCTATGGGGCCGCCCATGGATGGTGCCCACCGGACTCGAACGTGTACAACAAGGATCTGGCCGAGAAGGCATGGACTCGCTTGCTGGCGCTTTACGGAAAGGCACTGGCCTAAGAACAACGGATACTCGGATTGGGCGGCGGATCGGCGCTACTTCACGGATTTTTCGATCCGCTGACCCAGTCTGATGATCGCCCTGCCCAATTTCCCCCACGGTGAGTTCTTGAGTTTTTCAGGATACCGATCCAGCAAGGCTCCGCCCGGATTCATGGCGAGTACGATGGGTGTCCCACGCGGAGTGTAGGAGTTTGAAATCGTTTTCACGGCAAACCGATAGGCCCTTCGCTTCAGGACTCCCGAAACCCGCCTCGAAGAATGCAGCACAAACTGGTGGAAAACGAGAAGATCGCCGGCCCGCAACACAAGTGGGACCGCTCGACTTTCATCGACAAGGTTCGGATCCGTTCGCTTGGAATGTGTTTCTCCCTGGACATGCCGGTAATTCAACGCCCCCTGGCTGTGCGAACCCGGTATTGCATACATGCACCCATTTTCCTCTGTCACGTCATCGACCGCGAGCCAGGCAATGACTTTGTCCGGGTCGTTGGTCATGTACATGAAGTCCTGGTGCCACGGAACTTCGTTTTGAGTTCCTTCCGGCTTGTATACGAGACTGTTCTCGAACAGATAGAACTCTTCAGAGTAAACAGACTGGATGGCGCCGATCACCTTGCCTGTCTCGGCGATTTTTCTGAAAACCGGGTGACGCTGATACACGTCATAGAGCGCGCCTTGATCCACACGATGCGGAAGGTAGTAGTTGCAGAAGATGTCGCTGGGGTTCGCCGCAGCGATCGCGATCATTTCGTCACTGGCGGACTGCAATTCCTGGAGTTCAGAGCCTGACAGCACGGCGGGGAATACAACGAATCCCCGTTCGTTGAACTCGTCTCGACGGCTCGAAGGAGTGTCGATGATCGCTTGTTCCCGCTGCACAGTTCCCTGATCCCTCCTCGTCCGTGTAATCGCCCGCCTAGCATAGGGGCGTTTCGCAATTCTGGCATGGTGCCTTGCCCCAAAACAGCAAATCGGAAGACCACGATCAACAAAAACTTGCAGCCTTTTGTTGGTTGGTTCATCGTTTGCGTCGATGCGCGGCCTGATGTTCTTGTTGCTCACGACACTGCAGGTAGAACCGCTGCACCTGCAGATCCAAAAGATGGTTCAGACAGGAGACTCCTACAACGCTGTCGAAGTCATGGCGCGCCAGGGAGATCCAAAGACGGTAGCGCGTCTGTATACGGAAGTGACACGGGACCTTTACCGAAAACTGCGGGACCTTCCGTCCTTCATCATCGTAAGCCGCCAGGGGATCGATTACCTTCTCGCGAAAGCGGTCGAGATGGAACGCACCGATGTGGCACTCTCGAACGAACTCCGTGGCGCAGCAAAGGTGCTTTCGTACAACCTCGCTTCCTACACATGGCCGGGTTGGAACGAACCGGGCATCCGCCCCACCGCAAGCGAGATCGAGATCGGTCTTGAGGCGGCCCGCCTCAATATGAGGCTTGCAGTGGAGTTAAAACGTGGTGCAGACCCCCTGTTCAACGCGCATTGGATCATCGGGGCGCTGGAGTTGGCACGGGGACGTCCTGCAGAGGCGATTCGTTCCTACGAGCAGGCCCGGAAGATCTCCAATGAGGCTGCCCTTGGGGCCCATTCCCTGCTGGCTGAGGGCTCCATCGCGATAGCGAAAATTGCCGGCAAAATCGACGTCGCCGCGGGTGAACGGGAGTTCCGCCAGGTTAAATCGGAACTGCTGTCGGGCAAGGTGACAGACGGTAAGTTCTATTCAGACCAACTCGATACCGCCTACAAGGTGTTCACCGAAAGGTAGACGGCCCCAACCCTAAGATCCACATAGGAAAATCGGGTGTCATGCGTGCTACGATCTGGACATGGTATCAAGCTTAATCGTCCCCCTTCTGGTTCTGGCGATCATCGTCGTTATCCATGAATTGGGCCACTTCCTGGTCGCGAAGCTTTTCAAGATACGAGTCGAGACGTTTTCCGTAGGCTTCGGGCCAAGGCTGGTGGGTTTCCGCCGGGGCGAGACGGATTACCGCATCAGCGCTTTTCCGCTCGGCGGCTATGTGAAAATGGCTGGCGAGAATCCCACCGATACAATGACCGGCGCACCGGATGAATTCTCGTCAAAGCCACGCTGGCAAAGATTTCTCGTGGCGGCCGCGGGTCCGGCGATGAACGTCGTCCTGGCAGTCGGCTTACTCACCGCCCTCTTCATGTACGGAACCGAAGTTCCCGCATTTGCCGAGGGTGACGCCATCATCGGTGCTGTCGAGAAGGGATCGCCGGCGGAGGTCGCTGGCATACTAGCCGGTGATCGCATCGTTGCGATCGACGGCAAACAGTCCCCCAATTGGGAAGATGTCGAAGGTCGAGTCCTCACGAATGCGGACCGCAAGATTTCGGTCGTGTTGAATCGGAATGGCAAAACTGTTGAGACGTCGGTGACTCCGGTTCGCCAGGGCAAATCCGAAACAGGCTATGCCGGTTTTCGACCGCATCTCCAGGAAACGAACGTCATCGCCAGCATCGTGCGCCCCTCACCTGCCGATTCAGCCGGGTTACAGCCGGGGGACGAGATCATCGCGGTTAACGACGTCCCAATCCAGAGCCAGTCCGGCAAAGAGATTCGCGAATCCATCCGGTCTCTGAGCGAAGCCCAGGAACCATTTCCTCTCACATTTCTGCGTAACGGTGAACGCAAAGAGGTCAAGGTCAGCCGAATCGTAAGGGATGGCGAGAGGATCGTCGGCATTGGATTCGTGACTCCGACCATCGTCATCAAGGAGTCTTTCTCGCCGGCATTTCGGAGATCCGTAGCCAAGAACGTCGAATACGGCACACTGATTTTTCAAGTCCTCGGGAAACTCGTCCGGCGCGAGATGTCGATGAAATCCGTCGACGGTCCCATAGGAATTGTCCGCGTCGCCGGGCAGTCGTATCAGGCGGGTTTTGCTCCCCTCCTGATGTTGGTTGCCATGATCAGCTTGAACCTGGGCCTGATGAATCTGCTCCCGATTCCGATACTCGACGGCGGTGTCATGTTGTTGCTCGCCCTTGAAGGATTGATGGGACAGGATCTGAGCCTCCGCATCAAGGAACGCATCGTCCAGGTGAGCTTCGTATTTCTTCTGACGCTGATGGCGTTCGTGCTCTATAGCGATGTCGTGAAGTGGGCCTCGTAGCCAACAACTCCGCAAAGCACCGCACAAACAATGCCGGGCGGTCTGTGACCGCCCGCCACATCGCCACGTAAAGAAACGTCAAGAAACCGGGCACCGTCCCAGATCTCATCAAAGTAATGTAAGCTCCTCTTCAAAAAGGGGGACGCATCCATGCGAAAAGTGCGACTTGTTGTTCTGACAACCGTGATGGCCGGTGCGGCAATGGTTGCGGCTCAGAACACCAACAACGCCATTACGAGCAATCCTATTCCGGCTGCCATTATGAAGCGCGGTCTTGCGGTCGAAATCCGGGACGTCTTCCGCCTGCCGGAAACGCGCGGCCTTCGTCCGGCCGACCAGGATGTGAATCCGTCCGGCTGGGCTCGTGTGAGCTATGTGCGCGACCTGCCCGACGGACGTCGCTTCGTAAACGATTCCCGGGGTTTTCTTTACCTGATTGGCCCAAACAATCAGCCGCAGGTTTATGTCAACATCGGAACGATCTTCCCGAACGCCGTCTACAACCGGCTGGAGAGTGGCCTCATCGGATTCGTATTTCATCCGGAATTCGCACGAAACGGGCTCTTCTATACCGTTCACGCAGAACGTGGCCCGGGAAATCCTAAAAGTCCGGACTTCATTCCGCCCGGCTTCCAGCCAAAGGATGTCAGCTACCACAACATCATCACCGAGTGGCACGCAACGAATCCGTCTGCAAATGTTTTCCAGGGAACGCGACGGGAACTGCTTCGCGTGGCGCATGTCGTCGTGAATCTCACCCATCCCATGGGCGCGGTCGAATTCAATACGGCGGCGAAGCCCGGCGATCCCGACTATGGACTGCTCTACACCAGCGGGAGCGACCATGGTTTCAGCAATGGCGGAGGTCCGAACTCCAACACTGCCAGTCAAACACAGCGGCTGGATTCCACGATGACCGCGATCCTTCGCTTCGATCCACGAAGTCCGAAGACCACCGGCGGACAGAAGGGACTCGGGGATTACACAATTCCCATGGCTAACAAGTTCGCTGCGGATAAGGATCCAAAGACACTCGGTGAAATCTACGCGTATGGTTTTCGAAACGCGCACAGGCTCTCATGGGACACGGACGGAACCATGTACGCCTCTGATATCGGAATGAACCACATCGAAGAGATCAACATCGTGCGGAACGGCGAAAACTATGGATGGATGCGCCGCGAAGGCCACTGGGAGAACGGCCGCTGGCGCGGCGGCGTGCTCGACGAACTGTTCCCTCTTTCGGCGGAAGTGCTGAGCGGCAAGGAGAAGGATGGCTTCATCTATCCCGTCGCCATGTACGACCATGACGAAGGACGCGCCGTGACCGACGGGTTTGCCTATCATGGTCGTATCGCTGCGTTGCGCGACAAGTTCATCTTTGGCGACATCCAGAACGGACGCCTTTTCGCTGCGAGCCTGGCGGATCTGAAAAAGGCCGATGATGGGATTCCTCAAACGGTCGCGCCGATCGAGGAAATCCAGCTCTTCGTTCGCGACGCCGGCGGGAATCGCAAAGATGTTTCCTTCCAGCAACTCGTGGATCAGGCCATGGGCGCCGGCATCTCACGCGCGGATCTGCATATCAGCCGCACCCGCGATGGCGAATTACTGATTACGTCTCGTCAGGATGGAATGATCCGGACGCTGGTGCCCTGACCAGCCGCTATTACATACAACGATCCGGAATGCCGCCCGGCTTTTCCCGGTACTTGTCGTGGCATTTCGAGCAAGCTGTCGTCATCACATCAGCGGCCATAAGGATGTTGTCGGGGTTCTTGGACTCGGCGGCTTTGTACGCAGTCATCCCGGCGTCTCGTAAGCCCTGAACCATCTCGGCCCAATCCGCGTTCTGTATTGGAACGGGCTTCCCGTTTTGACACATGCGTCCGGGAACCATCAGCAGATTCGCGCTCTCAGCCAGAGCCAGCCCTGCATTTTCAACGGCGGTCCATCCCCCGTAGGTACTCATCAACGGATCCGTCGCCAGCGAAGGATCACTCGCGGGTTTGACCTGGGCCGGATCGGTGCCTTGCGCGGCAAAAATGACGTTGGAACTGGGGAACAGAACGCCCCGCATGAGCTGAGCGAGATTGGCGTTTACCGACTGGGATGACGTCTTCGCAGCCGGCGTGTCCGTCGACGTGGACGGTCCGCACGAACTGGTGAATATCAGAAGCACGGTCAATGGAATCAGGATGATCCTTAGTCGCATGAATACCTCCGGAGTAAAGAATTCGCCTACAGGTTTGGCCTTAGCAGGATGCGGAAGACGTTGCTCCGCAACCTGTTAGCACCGGCGGACCATTTTACACATTGCTCAAACATCCCCACGAAGTTCGTCCAATCCGCGCTCGAATCGATATAATGGAGGCACTGTCGATCGAACCTCTGGAATCGTTCATTGCATCCTGCTTTGAATAGGAGGGCCCCATGCCAGATAACCGAATGCCTGATTTTTCCGACGTTAAGAGTGGATCCAGTTCAACAGCGTCTACGGATAAGACTTATGAAGTGCAGGCGGGCGACACGCTCTCGAAAATCGCAAAGCGAGAATACGGCGACGCAAACGCATGGAAACGGATCTACGACGCCAACAAGGACATCCTTAAAGATCCTGACAAGATCTATCCTGGGCAAACACTGAAGATACCGGCGAAGTAGAGCCACTTTCCGCAAACAAAGGAGAACCAAACATGAGTAAGAAATATCTCTCTCTTCTGCTCAGTGCTGTTCTGGTTTTGCTTGTGGGCTGCTCCAAAGCAGAAGAGCCAGCTGCGCCGGCGACGCCGCCGCCTGCAGCCGAACCGGCTCCGGCACCTCCTCCGGGAGTTGCGGTCAGCTCAATTAACCTTGGCAAGAGCATCGACGCAGACAAGAAGATTTCTGCGCCGATGGAAACCTTTGCCAAGGGAGACACCATTTACGTGACCGTCGATACCACGGGAACGGGACCGGCAGCGCTAAAAGCAAAATGGACATACACCAAAGGCGGGCAGACAACCGTCGTCAATGAAGACCCCCCGCAGACGATTAACGCGGCAGGTCCGGCGACAACGGAATTCCATATCAGCAACCCGAAAGGTTGGCCTGCGGGCGACTATCAGGTCGAAGTGTTCATCGACGAGAAATCTGCCGGAACGAAGACGTTCACGGTGAAATAGGCTCGTCGTACACCGCGGCCGCGCTTGATCGCTAAGCGCCGCCGCGTAGAAGCGCAAGTGACGCACGCAGGTTGGCGCGAGCGCGCTCTTCGTGCGTCTTGAAGAACCATGACGTCTGGTAGATTCTTTCGCGAGCCAGAAAGCGCTGCAGGATCTCCGCGCGTTTCTGCACGAACAGAGCTTCGGGAACCCAGGCGTATTCCTGCCGGATCTGCGATTCATATTCAAGGAATCGAACTTCGTCTGCTCCAAGGATGCTGAGGTCGATATCAACCAGCAGCGGAACGTCTTCCTGATGCGACGCATCGTGGGCTTTCGTCGCCAGGATGAGGTGAGACACGGCTGATCGAAGGGCTGCATCTGCTGGGGCATCCTCGAGACAACTCTCGGCGAGAAGAGCGCTTTTTTCTTCGTTGTCTGCGGCGTGCGTATCGTAAATCGCGTCATGAAACCACAGCGCGAGTTCCACTGCGACAGGCTGTTTCGCAAGATGGCGCGCGAGGTCGAATGCCTCGAGACACTCTCCGATATGCCGCGTGGTGTGATAATGACGATGAGCCTCGGCGTAGTGAGCATCCAGCACATCAAACCACGCGCCGCCGTCTCCGGTCCCGGATGCTGCTCGCCACAGTCCCGCCCATCTCTCCCGGTTGAAACCACTCATGAGTGACGCTTCATCAGACGCTGATAAACAGCAAGAGGCACATACTTGCGCACGACTTTCTTCCATCCCGCGGGCCCAATCAATCCCTTGACCATGCTGGAACTGATTTCGGCGATATCCCGTGGAGGCATGAGGAACACCGTGCAAATACTGGAGTCCAGATCGTCATTGATGTGGCGCATCGTACGTTCGAACTCGTAGTCGCTGACCGAACGAATGCCGCGCAGGATGTAACTGGTCTTTATGGATTGGGCATAATCGATCAGGTAGCGATTTGAGAATGTGGTCACAGATACATTGCGAATCGTCTTTGCAGACTCGCGAAGCATTTCGAGCCGTTCCTCGAGTGTGAAGGTGTACTTCTTCTCGGGATTGACGCCCACGGTCACTATCAGCCGATCAAATAACCGCGCTCCCTGCTCAATCATCCACACGTGTCCCAGCGTTATCGGGTCGAAACTGCCGGCATAGACTCCCGTTCGCCCAGGCTTTGAGGCCTTTACGGGCTTTGCGTTCATGGGCGTGATTGTACCGAAGGGCGCTCTTCCCTCAAATGTTAGTATTGGCGACTGAGAAGGACAGTCGAGGAGGGCAAGCCATGTTCAAAACAGTGATATCGGAAGGGCCGAAGATCTCCACAGTGAAACTTGTGCTGGTATGGGTTGCAATTCTGGTGGCATCCGTTGCCACATTCGAGATTCTCAGGTAATCACGGTAGCCCCAAGCCATGAGACTTCTCATCAAAGTACTGCCCCTGCTTCTTGCTGTGATCGCACCGGAGATCTCAGCACAATGGCCGGCTTTTCGAACGCGCGGCGTTCCGCGAACTCCCAACGGACAGCCGGACCTCGCTGCGCCAACACCGAGGACCAGCGACGGCAAACCCGATCTCTCCGGAGTTTGGGATAACGGACGCAACACAGGAGGACAGCGCGGCGCCGGCGCAAGAGGGGCGCCTTCTGCCGCTGTCGCGACCGTGGTAACCGGGCCACCCAATGCAACCTTCTTCAACGTCGCCGCCGGCTTCAGTGAGGGTTTGCCATTTCAACCGTGGGCCGCAGACCTCGTTAAAAAGCGAATGGCAGACAACAGCAAGGACAATCCCGATGCGCATTGTCTACCAATGGGATTCATGCAGTTTCACACGCACTCGCAACCGCGGAAAATCATTCAGACTCCTGATGTGATCGCCATCATCTACGAAGCAAACAGCGGTCTGCGACAGATCTTCACCGACGGCCGAACGTTGCCGGCAAATGCCGAATCGTGGTGGTACGGCTATTCGGTGGGAAAGTGGGAAGGCGATACGCTCGTCGTAGAAACCACCGGATTCATCGACAACATCTGGCTGGATGTCCGAGGAAGCCCGCTGACGTCGGCAGGCAACGTCACTGAGCGGTTTCGACGGCCGAACTACGGGAACCTCGAAATCGAGATCACTGTAGACGACCCCAAGGCCTACACCAAACCCTGGACCGTGAAAGTGAATCAGCGGATCTATCCAGACACCGAGTTGATCGAATTCATCTGCGAAGAGCGAGACGCAACCCACTACGTGGGTGCGCAGCCCTAATTCAGGGTTAGTGGCATGTTACGTACTACTAGAGCTGCGGATTCCTCTTGTGCCACTCGGTCGCCTGTTCGTAGGCGTGAGCCAGCGCAAGGACCTGGACCTCTCCAAAATGTGGGCCGCTGATCTGAAGTCCCATCGGCAATCCTGAACTCGTGAAGCCACAGGGAATCGAAATGCTCGGCACGCCATACATGTCGAATGCCACGTTATTATTGCCGCCGCCTGCCGCTCCAGGCGCCGAAAGCAAGGCCGGCGGGGCTTTCATTGTTGGTGCAATCAGAAGATCGACTTTTTCGAACACCTTCTTGATATCCCGCCGCACTTTGTCCAGATCGCGGCGAGCCTGCGCATACTCTGCACCGTTTGCATTCGCGGTCCGCTGAAGCTGCGTTCGAGTAGACGGCTGGTATTTTTCCGGAGATTGGGTGATCCAGGGCTTGTGATAGGCATACGCTTCCGAGCCCCACAGAGTGGCCGCATTCCCCGCCGGAGGCAGATCCACATCGGCCACGCTTGCAGTCACCTTTCTCAGGACTGACATTGCCACGTCGATCGCGTTTGCGACTTCGGGATCGAGATTCTCGAAGAAAGGACGTCGCGCAATTCCCAACCGCAGCTTCGACGTCGCGGTCTTCATCGCCCGCGTGTAATCCGGGACCGCCGCGTCGGCCGAGGTCGGCTCGAACTCATCGAAACCTGCAATGACGTTCATCATCAATGCTGCGTCTTCCACGGTCTTGCACATTGGGCCAACATGATCCAGCGTCCAGGAAAGCGTCAGCACTCCACGGGTGCTGACGAGTCCGTAGGTGGGTTTCAACCCGACAATCCCGCAGTGAGAGGCGGGCATACGGACAGAGCCGGCAGTATCCGTTCCCAGTGCGGCATAACAAAAGTCCGAAGCGACGGCGATGCCCGCACCGCCGGATGATCCACCCGTGACGCGCTCGGGGTTCCAGGGGTTGTGCATTGTTCCGAAGTAGGTCACGTTGGAACTGCCGCCATAGGCAAACTCATGCAGATTCAACTTACCGAGCAGAATGGATCTCATGAACGACAACAAACGCGGGAAATTGGAAATCGGACGAATCCTGCATCTCAAAGCCCGAAATCCGAGATAGCAGATTGGACCGCCTTTCAACGGTGGAGCGCTTCAGTCCAATGTGCTATTTCGGATTTCGGGCTTTGAGATGCAGGATTCGTCCGATTTCCAATCCCTACCGGATGGCGCCGCGCTCTACGCCGCAATTCCCCAGTTGTCGCAATTCTCCAGTTGTCGCAATTCCCCAGTTGTCGCAATTCCCCAGTTTGACAGTACGGCCCACATGCGTTATCAGCTCTCGTCATGCGTATGCGACTACTCACCCTTTCCCTTGTCGTCTCGGCGGCCTGTTTCCTGGCCGCGGGCCAGACAGCAAACACCGACGAAGCGCGCTTGTTGGCCGGTTCGATCGACATTCACGTGCACAGCGACCCCGACGATCGGCCTCGATCCATCGATGCGATCGACGTCGCAAAGCTCGCGCGCAGCCGCGGAATGCGCGCGATTGTTTTGAAGAACCACTACGACCCCACAGGGCCTCTCGCCTACATCGTGAGGAAAGAAGTACCCGGAATTGAAGTCTTCGGCGGCGTGGATCTGAATCTGACGGTGGGAGGAATCAATCCCGCTGCTGTCGAACATATGGCAAAGGTTTCGGGGGGCTGGGGCCGCTTCGTGTGGATGCCCACATTCGACGCCGAGAATCAGGTGAAGTATTCGAAGGAAAGCCGGCCCTTTGTGAGCGTTGTGCGGAATGGTGCGCTCCTGCCGGAAGTGAAGCAGGTGATAACCCTCATCGCGAAAAATAATCTCGTGCTCGCTACAGGGCATTCGTCACCTGAAGAAGGCCTCCTGTTACTTCGCGAAGGCCGAGCACAGGGTGTAGGGCGCATGGTCGTGACTCACGCGTTGATGGCGCCTGTGCTCATGAATGTGTCTCAGATGCAGGAAGCTGCCAAACTTGGCGCCTTAATAGAGTTTGTCGGCGGCGCGATAACCGGTGCGGGCGCGGCAGAACGGCTGGATCAGTTTGCAGACGCGATCCGCAAGATAGGACCGGAATCGTGCATTCTTTCTTCGGACCTCGGCCAGAGAGGAAATGCTCTTCCACCTGACGGCTTTGGCGCGTTTCTCGTTGCGATGAAAGCAAGAGGATTTACCGAGCAGGAGATCGCTCGAATGTCGAAACTGAATCCGGCGAAACTTCTTGGCTTAAACTGAAGTGTCTGAATCCCACGAGAGGAAAGGATGGTCTATGAACTACGTCGATGGTTACGTCCTGCCTGTGCCAAAGAAGAATCTGGAGATCTACCGCAAGATGGCGCAAAAGGCCGCAAAGGTGTGGCGAGATCATGGAGCTCTCGAATACCGCGAGTGCGTCGGAGAAGATCTGAAAGCGAAAATGGGAACACCGTTCCTGCGCGCCATCAAGACGAAACCGAATGAAACTGTCGTCTTTGCATGGGTCGTTTTCAAATCTCGAGCGCATCGCGATAAGGTCAATGCAAAGGTCATGAAAGATCCTCGCCTTGCGGAAATGATGAATGACAAGAATATGCCCTTTGACGTGAAGCGGATGAGCTACGGGGGTTTCAAGATAATGGTGGCTGCCTGAGTCTAACCGCGGGTTCGCAGACTGAATCCGTATTAGTCCACGCAACCCGCGGTCAACGCATCAGGTCGCCGAACGTTCCGATCGCATGCACAACCCTTCCTCCGACGAACGTCAGGACCGATTCAATCCTTCTGATTCGATCATCAGGCACCGTAAGGTAGTCGTCGCTTAACACCGCAAGGTCGGCATATTTCCCTGCCACAAACGATCCCACCTGTTGCTCATCGAAAGAAAACCAGGCTGCACCTTCCGTGTACAAACGCAGGGCCTCGACGCGCGAAATCTGTTGTCCATCGTTGGTCAAAACGCCGGCGACGTTTCGCCCTGTGGTCATGTAAAACAACGATGCCCACGGATCCAGAGCAGAGACGTTCGTCGAGTCCGTCCCGATGCCGGCGTGAATGCCGGAATCCACAATACGACGAAACGGCGGGCCACCCCCGTTTCCTAAATACGTCCACGTCTGTGCGCTTGCACCTGCACCCAGTTCCATCAATTCCTTCAGTCTGGGCGCATCGATGCTCTGCAGGTGAATGAGAGACCAGCGAAGGCCCGCGAACGGATAGTCTTTCGCGATGGAGCGAAACGCAGCGAGATGAAAGTCGTTTTCGGCCAGCGTGATGGAATGCTGCTGCAACAACCAACCGCCTTTGGCGATGACGCGGGCGGTGGGTTCGAAACCGGCAGACATCGTATCCATGCCTCCGATTCTCTCGCCGAAACCCGCCACACGAAAAAGATCGTCACCCACGGCTCGTCCCGCCTGGTTGAAATTGTTGGCGATACGTGTTTCGGCATCCTGTGGCGAATCTGCGGGAAACAGCGGGCGCATCCGAACCGTCAGCTTGTCCTGCCGCCACAATCGCAACGCATATTCCTGATCGGCGAGATTGCCCGCGTTGATCACGCCGGTCAAACCGAGACTATTCGCGTGAGAATTCAATTCCGATGTTCCGCGCAACCTGTCATCCGGAGTCTGCAGAGTTTGGAGCGCATTGACTGCTGCGACGGCCGAACTCACAACGCCGCTGGTTTCATCGACGGGGACCCCTTTGCCGGTGAAAAACGTTCGGCCCAGACTATTCGTGATGGCGCCGGTTCCTCCGCCAGTGCCCGAAATGTACACGGGATGCCTTGGCGAGGCCGCGTCTAACTCAGCCCTCGTCGGTCGCCGCGCTTCGGCGAATTGGGTGTGGTTCCACCCGCCGATACACGTAATGAATTGCCCCGGAGGTACCGATTGCGCTCGACGCGAAATCGCTTCCTGTAGTTCGGCAATAGAGAAACATCGCTCAACCCTGCGCGCCTCATATCCAGGATTGACGCCGGCGCGAGTGTAGTGCACGTGGGCATCGAAAAGTCCCGGTATCACCGTGCGGCCGCCGACGTCGATCGTCCGACCACCAGGAACAGAGGCGGGCCCCACACTCAGGATGCGCCCGTTCTTGATCGTCAGGGTCGAACCGACCACGCCCCGGCCATCCACGAACTTGCCGTTGACCAGAACAAGATCGGGAACCGCCGCCTGAAAGAACACGGACACGACTCCACGGCTCGGCAGAAGTAAGCCGCCAGCCAGTCCGCCCTTTAGAAACTCACGCCGTGGGATCATCAATATTTGCCGACAGCATAGACGAATTACGCGAGTTTGATCCGTGTAATCCGTTACATCCGCGTAATCCGCGGTTAAGATACTACCGGTCTTTCAAACCACATTCGGGAGTCGAACATGAAGCCAGCACTTCTATTGATCGGCACGCTACTTTTCGGAACGTCCTTCCTGGTCGGTCAGGCGCGAGACACCGTCGCTATGATGCGCACGCGCTACAACACCGCCAGGAACAGTGCCCGCCCGCAAGGCGAGCTTAAGCAAAAGCTCGATGCGATCGATCAACAACTCGCACAGGCCATCCGGCTCGGCAAGACCGGCGAAGCGCGTCGGCTATACGCCCAGGGCACCGCGCTGGCTTCGGGCAGAGGGTGGACGCCGGAAAACGAGTTCACCAGCTCACTGGCATTGCGGACCGAGCGCGTGTTCGTTGGGCCCGAAAAACCGATGGAGTTGAGGCTGGAGCAAATTTACTCCCCGCTTGTCGAACTCAACAGTCCTCTGACGGTGCGTGTGACTGTGGAACGGCCAGGCGGCAGAGGCGCCAACAGCCAACCGGCCGCGAAGCTGAAGGATGGAGGCGCTTTCAGTAATGTCGGACGCGACCTCATCGATGAGCCACTACGGTTCGATCTGGATCTGTCGGGACTTGAAAACGGTCGCGTCAACATCCGCGCCGAAGTACTGGAGTCCAATCGGCTCCTGGGTTCCGTCACACTTCCGGTTGAGGTCTTTCGGGGACTGGACGAACGACTACGACGACTGGAGTCCTCCAACAACGCGGATATCCTGTATCCGGTCGACTATATCCGCAACGTCAACCGGGGACGTATTCCCATGGGCCAATTCAACCTCGAGCGAGAACTCACTCAGGCCGAAGGCGCGCTTGCCAGCCTGAATGCGGGAAAAGATCCGTTTGCAGGCAAAACCGGGGATTTCAAGCGTCATTACCTTTTCAAGGAAGCCGGCGAAATCATGCCGTACCGCGTCTATGTACCCACGTCTTACAAAGCGGAACGCGCTTATCCACTGATTCTTGCTCTTCATGGGAATGGACTGACTGAAGACTATTTCTTTGGTCTCGACGTGCCGAAACTTGCAGAAGAACGCGGATACATTGTCGCTGCACCGCTCGGCTACAGAGTGGATGGCGGATACGGGCGAAACAACGCCAACCGATCGGCCGAAGAGCTGCCAAAGCTGGAGTTGAGTGAGAAAGACGTCATGAACGTTCTTGAGCTAATGAAGCGGGATTACAAGATTGATCCCGATCGGATCTACGTCACCGGACACTCCATGGGCGGTGGCGGCGCCTGGTACCTCGCCCCACGATATCCTCAGATCTGGGCCGGGATCGGCTCGTTCGCGGGTGGCGGAGATCCTGCAACAGTGTCGGGCATGAAGCATATCGCTCAATTCGTCGTACACGGAGACGCCGACAATACGGCCTCGGTCGAGCAGTCTCGAAGGATGGTCGAAGAACTAAAACGCCAGGGTGTTGTCCACGAATATGTCGAAGTGCCCGGCGGAACTCATGGCGGCGTCGTCGCCCCGAATTTACGGGCGATGTTTGATTTCTTCGATAAGCATAAGAGATCGCCGATGCAGCGGTGATCTCGTCGCGAGAAATCTTCAAACCAGGCGATGCTGTTCTTCGGCGCAGACCCTTGCGAATTTCGCGCCGAACAGGAAAACCAGAGAGCAGTAGTACAACCACGCCAGCAGAACCATCAGCGATCCCGCGGCCCCGTAGACTGAACTGAAACTGCTCTGGAAGACATAGAGAGCAACAACCCATCGTCCAAGAACGAAGAGCAGCGATGCGACGATCGAAGCTGCCGCCGCGTCAGCCCACGCGACCCTGGTGCTCGGCAGAAGTTTGTAACTCAAACAATAGATCACGCCAATGATGATGAAAGACAATCCGTTGTCTACCCAGCGCCACAAGCTCGCCATCGCCGGCAGCAACGCGTTCACATATTGTCGATAGGACGATAAATCAGAGTTCAACACCACAGAGATTTGCAGAAAGATACCCATACCGACGCCGAAGACCAGCGTCCAGAGCCTGTGCAACAGGGCCGACTTCCTTGTCTTCGATCGTCTTAGATTCCACATCCTGTCTACGGCACGCTGCAACTCATAGGTGAATGCGGACGCACCGACGATCATCATGAGAATCGCAAAAACCGTGTGGCCAACAGCCCTTCCCCGGGCGAAACCGGCATTGACTACGCCTCTCGCAATCAACTCCGCGGCCTGCGGACTGACGAAGTCGGCGAACTGTATTCGAACTTGCTCTATCGTGTCGCCCTGGTGAAACAACGCAACCAGAAACGTCATGATGACCAGCAGGGGCGCGATCGAGAACACCGCGCAGTACGACAGCGCAGCGCTCTTATCGAAAGCTCCATCGTGGAACCACCCTTTTACTGTTTTCTTCAGAAGCCCGCCGATATGAACCATGAGGGATTATAAGAACGAATGGGACGAACTCGTAGGGTCTCAACTTGCGAATGCCTGCGGTATGCGGGTTACTCGGAGACTTTCCAACTCAAGATGCTGAAGGAGGCGTTCA
>Ga0111538_10006646_pt1 | contig 15621 bp, 12 predicted proteins | sample SoiMethybrSBSTD1_FD_79669 | JGI IMG/M metagenome (GOLD analysis project Ga0111538, IMG submission 79669) | Bulk soil microbial communities from a Populus tree surrounding site in Tennessee, USA - Soil MetaG P. TD hybrid SBSTD1 (version 2)... | ecosystem: Environmental > Terrestrial > Soil >...
CGGTGTGGGCGTCGGTGTGGGCGTCGGTGTGGACGTCGGTGTGGACGTCGTGGTGGTCACCGACGGTGAGGCGTCGCATCCCCGGTCGCGGGCCGTCAATCCCGACGAGCTGGCCGCGATCCGCCGTGCCGAGACGGTCGCCGCCGGTGCTGTGCTGGGCGTCGACAGCTCCCGCCTCCACTATCTGCAGCACCCGGACGGCGGCATCGACGAGTCGGTTCTCGTCGGCGAACTGTGCACGTACCTGGTGCCCGGCCGGTGGTGTTTCACGACGTGGCGCGGGGACGGGCACCCGGACCACGAGACGGTCGGGAGTGCGGCGGCGGATGCCTGCACGCAAACGGGTGCTGTGCTGGTCGAGTTTCCCGTGTGGATGTGGCACTGGGCCGAGCCGGACGACCCGCACGTTCCGTGGAACCGGGCCCGCCGCATCGAGCTCACCGGGGAGGCCCGTACCGCGAAGGCCCGCGCAGTGAACGCGTTTCGCAGCCAGATCCGGCCACTGGGCCCGGACCCCGCCGATGCGGCGATCCTGCCGCCGCATGTGCTGGTGCGCTTCGCCCGCCCGTACGAGACGGTGTTCGTCCCATGAACAGCACACCGGCGGAGTACTTCGAGGCGATGTACGCCGCCAGCAAAGACCCGTGGAGCTTCGAGACCCGGTGGTACGAGCAGCGCAAACACACCCTCACCGTCGCGTCGCTGCCCCGTCGGCGGTACCGGTCCGCGTTCGAGCCCGGCTGCTCGACGGGCGTGCTCACCCGCCGCCTGGCCGAGCGATGCGACCGGCTGCTCGCCGCCGACGCCGTCCCCGACGCGGTGCGAACCGCCACCGACCGGCTCGCCGAGCAGCCCCACGTCCGGGTCGAACAACGGCGGGTGCCGGAGCAGTGGCCCCCCGGCGACTTCGACCTCGTCGTGCTGTCCGAGCTGTGCTACTACTTCGACGACACCACACTCGACCGGCTCCTGTGCCGCGCCACCGGCTGCCTCGAGCCCGGCGGCACCCTCGTCGCGGTGCACTGGCGGCCGACGGTGGCCGAGCACGCCCGCACCGGCGACGACGTCCACCGCGTCCTGGCCGGGCAGGCCGGCCTGTCCCGCACGGTCCGCCACGAAGAATCCGACTTCCTGCTCGACGTCTTCATCCGCGTACCACCCGCCGCCCGCTCCGTCGCGACGCACGAGGGCCTGCGCTGAACCGGATCGCGGTGGTCGTGCCCGCACACAACGAACAGCAGTTGCTGCCCGCATGCCTAGCGGCATTGCGCACCGCGGCCACCAGCGTCGATACGCAACTGGACATCGAGTTGATCGTCGTCGCCGACAGCTGCGACGACGCCACCGCCACGATCGCCGAACACGCCGGTGCCCACGTCGTGCCCGTCGACGTCCGCAGCGTCGGCCGGGCGCGGGTGATCGGCATGGACTTCGCCCTCCGACGCGGCACTGACGGGCTGTGGCTGGCCACCACCGACGCGGACAGCCGGGTGCCACGTGACTGGTTGGCCTGGCAGCGCCGGCACGCACTCGACGGCGCCGACCTGCTCGTCGGTGCTGTCACGGTCACCGACTGGACACCGCGGCCCACGCACGTGCGCGAACTGTTCGAGGCGCAGTACCGGCGGCGCGTGGTCGGCGCCGTCCACGGACACGTACACGGTGCCAATCTGGGGGTCGCCGCCGCCGCGTACCGCAGACTCGGCGGGTTCGCCCCGCTACCGCACAGCGAGGACCACGACCTGCTCGCCCGCGCCCGCCGCGCCGGCCTGCGGATCGGCGCGGACGCGACCTGCCCCGTCGACACCAGCGCCCGCCGCCGCAGCCGCGCCCCGAACGGCTTCGCCGCCTACCTCGACACCCTCACCCGCCACTGATCTGCCCGGCACCGCCGTCGTTGAGCCTCAGCGGCGACATGTGCGCGTTGATGGTGATGGCCACCGGCAAGTCGACGCACCGCACCGTCGCACTATGATAGTAGTTGATAAGACTACGATCGTAGTGCAGGCTGCATGCATGGGTGAGCGACGGGCGTACGGGGCGGATGTGGCCTTCGACGGAGAGCGAAGCGTTCCGGGCGGCGCCGTGGTGCTCGTCGACGGCGCAGTGATCGTCGCCGTCGAACCGGGCTCCGGGACAGCGGCCGTGCCGGATGGGTACGAGTTGGTCTACCGGCCCGGCGCGACGCTGCTGCCCGGGCTTATCGACGCGCACACCCACCTGTGCGGCAACAGCCGGATCGACGCGCTGGATCGGCTGCCCACCCTCGATGCCGGCCGGCTGGACCAGACCATCACCGCGGCCATGGCGGCGCACCTCGACCACGGCGTCACGGCCGTGCGGGACCTGGGGGACCAGGACTGGGCCGTCGTCGAGCGGCACCGGCACCGGCCCGACGGGCCGACCGTCGTCGCCGCTGGCCCGCCGATCATCAGCGTCGGCGGCCATTGCGCGTCGATGGGCGGCCAGGCCAACGGGGAGGACGGCCTGCATCGACGAACAGGGCATGCACTCGCCGTCCGACCTCCTGCAGGCCATCGCCGCCGCAGGCATCGCGGTGTGCCCCACGCTCGGTCACGCTCTGAGCCACCTCGACCACCGACCCGACCTGGCGGCGCTCGCGAAGCGGGCCGGCTTCGATCTCGATGGCCGGCTCACCCAGCTCGGTGAGCTGCACCGGGCCGGTGTGGTGCTGGTCAGTGGCGTGGACTCCGGGATCAACCCGGTCAAGCCGCACGGCCTTCTCCCCGAGGCGGTCATCGAACTGACGCGCGCCGGAGTGTCCGCGACCGCCGCCCTCGCCTCGGCCACGGCGCTCGCCGCGCAGGCCTGCGGCCTGGCCCACCGCACCGGCCACCTGCGCGTCCCGCGGCCGCATCGTCCGCTGACGGAGGCTCATCCAGGGTGGGTGAGTCGCCGGGCCGATCCGTGGACGAGGCTGAGGTGTGCGGCCGATCGGAGGAGAGGCATGAGGATACGGCCCGTCCGCCTCAACGCGGCGATCGCGAGCCTGTTCATCGCGGGCTCGGCCTGCTTCCTGCTGGGATCGGTGCCCGCCTACGCCAACGCTGTCACAGGATTCACCGACGGCGTCACCTTCTTCGTCGGCTCGGTCTTCTTCACCACGGCGTCGTTCCTCCAACTCCTGCAGGCCCAGACGTCGGCGATGACCGGTGTCGACGCCCACGGACAACGGACGCCGCAACCGGTGCGGTTGTGGCGCTGGCTCCCGCACGACCGGAACTGGCTCGCGGCGGTCACGCAGTTTCCCGGGACGCTGTTTTTCAACGTGAGCACGCTGGCCGTCCTTGCTCACAACGCCTCGGTCCAGGAGCAGGACAAACACGTGTGGCGGCCGGACATCTACGGATCGACGCTGTTTCTCATCGCCAGCGCATTCGGCATCCTGGCGGTCGGGATCTTCTGGAGTTGGCAGCCGCAGTCACTGCCGTGGTACATCGCGTGGCTGAACATGATCGGATCCGTCCTGTTCATGATCTCTGCCCTGGCCAGCTTCGTCCTTCCCGCCACCGGTGACGTGATCAACCTCCGGGTTGACATTGCCGGCACGCTGCTCGGCGCGCTGTGCTTCCTGATCGGAGCCGCCGTGATGTTCCCGGCCTGGCGACGGGCCGTTGCCAACGCCGATGCTGCCGCCAGCCATCCTAAGGAGCGCGCATGACCACCACACCCAACGGCAACCGCGACGCCGACGCCGACGCCGCATTGTTCGGCAATCGGTTCGCCACCCGGGAGGTCCCGACCCGGCAGTTCCCGGAGGCGGGCATGACATCGGTGGACGCGATGCGTCTCGTCGCGGAGGAGATGGCGCTCGAGGGCGATCCGGCCCGGAACCTGGCTACCTTCGTCACGACCTGGATGGAGCCGGAGGCGCAGCGGCTCATCGCGGCTAACCTGCACCGCAATTTCATCGACCACGCGGAGTACCCGCGCACCGCGGAGATCGAGCAGCGCTGCATCCGTATGATCGCCGACCTCTTCCACGCGCCGGGTGAGACGACCGGCGCTCGCACCCAGGGCTCCTCGGAGGCCATCATGCTGGGTGGTCTCTCGCTCAAGTGGAACTGGCGGACGCGTCGCGGGAGCGCGGGCTCCTCAGCCACGAATCCCAACCTGGTCTTCGGTGGCGACGTGCACGTGGTGTGGGAGAAGTTCTGTCGCTACTTCGACGTCGAACCCCGGATCGTGCCGCTGCGGCCCGGCAAGTACACGATCGGTCCCGACGACGTCGCGCCCCACGTCGACGAGAACACGATCGGCGTCGCGGCCGTGCTCGGGACGACGTTTACCGGGCACAAGGACGACATCGTCGGCATCAACGACCTGCTGCTCCAGATCAAGAGTGAACGCGGACTCGACGTGCCGCTGCACGTCGACGCAGCCAGCGGCGGCTTCGTGTGGCCGTTCCTCTACCCCGACTCCCCATGGGACTTCCGCCTCGAGCAGGTCCGCTCGATCAACGTCTCCGGGCACAAGTTCGGCCTCGTCTATCCGGGTATCGGTTGGCTGATCTTCCGGGAGAAGGCCGACCTGGCCAGGGACCTGGTGTTCGAGGAGAACTACCTCGGCAAGACCGACTCGACGTTCACCCTCAACTTCTCCACCGGCTCGGCGATGGTGCTGGCCCAGTACTACAACCTCGTCCGTTACGGTCGCGCCGGCTACCGCTACATCATGAAGAACATGCAGGCCAACGCCCGCGTTCTCGGCCAGAAGCTGGCGGCGACGGACCGGTTCGAATTGATCGGTCCCGACGAGGAGCAACTCCCGCTGGTGGCGTTCCGCCTCGCCGCCGCCAACGGATATGACGAGTTCGACATCGCCTGGCAGCTCTCGGCCGAGCGCGGATGGATGGTGCCCGCCTACACCCTCCCGCCGGATGCCCAGAACGTGACGATCATGCGGGCGCTGGTCAAGGAGACGATGAGCCGCGAACACGTCGACACGCTCGCCCGCGACATCGAGGAGGCGTGCGCCACGCTCGCGAAGAAGGGCGGTGCGCACGAGTCCGAGCGGCAGAAGATCGTCACCGGACCCGGACACTGAGCCCGTGGTGCCCGTGGTGCCCGCGTCGGTCCGGCCCTGCCCACCCGACGCCTCATCCGGCCCGGACGAGGACTCCGCCCATGCGGACGGACGACCATGTGTCAATGACTCTTCGTGAGCGCCTGACCGCAGCGGCCGGTGACCGGGGAGCGAAGTTCGTCGCACGGGCGCAGTCGTCGCTGCTGGTCCGCAGTCTTCAGCGCTTCGCCAGCATCAACGGTCGTGACCGGGCACTGGTACTGGGCGGCCAGGCATTTACCACGCTCATTCCGCTGCTGATCGTCGTGGCCGCCGCCGCGTCCTCGAAGGGTCCGACGGTGGTCGCCGACCGCCTCGCCGCCCGGTTCCATGTGACCGGCACGTCGGCGGAGGCCATCCGCACGCTGTTCGAGCGACCACCCGGTGCCGTCGGCTCGATCACCGTCATCGGTCTGGTGTTCCTGGGGTTCTCCCTGTTGAGCCTGACCCGTTCGCTGCAACGCACCTACGAGGCCGCGTGGCACCTGCCGCCCGCCGGTGTGCGCGGAACGCTCAACGGCATCTCTGCGCTCGGGCTGTTGATCAGCTCGCTTCTCGTGCTGTCGCTGCTGGTCGGCCTGTTGCGTCACGTGCCGGCAGGCTCGGTGCTCGCGTTCGTGCTGCGGATCGCCGCGAACACCGCGGTCTGGCTCCTGTTGCAGTGGCTGCTGCTGTCCCGGCGGGTGGCGATCCGCCGGCTGCTCCCTGGTGCTCTCGTGATCGCCGTCGGCAGCGCGATCCTGACCTTCTACTCAGCGGTGTGGATGCCTCGGCTGATCGAGAACAATTCGGAGCGCTACGGAATTATCGGCATCACCTTCGCCATGCTGACCTGGCTCATTCTGATCTGCTTCTGCACGGTGGTGGCCGCGGTGCTCAGCGCCGAACTCGGCGGTGCCGCGGGCGGCGCCAGACCCGCGACGTCCGACGAGTGAACCGCGCGTCACCTGCCGAGGCCGACCCGTCACTCCCAATTCAACGTCCGGTGTCTTCGGTCTGGTACGCGGCGAGCAGCCGTTCCTCGGACTCCTTGCCCGGGAAGAGAACGAACACGATCACCGCCCGATCAGGATCGCGACGATGCCCGCGGTGTACGCCCAGTCGGCACCGGACAGGAACGACGACCTCGCCGCGGCGGCGATCTCGTTCGAGTACTGCGGGTACTGCTGCGCGAGTAAGCAAAGCGCCGAAGAGTGACTGGAGGATGGCGCCACCCAGGTCGCGCTGCAGGTCGGCGGTGCCGGATGCCATGCCCGCGCGCTGGACGGGGACCGATCCGGTCAGTGAGTGCGACGCGGGCGTCCCCGCGAAGCCCACGCCTGTCCCGATGAGCATGTACGCGACGCCGATCTGCCAGTAGTGGCTGTCGTCATTCCAGAGCAGGAGCATCCAGCCGAAGGCGAGCAGGAGGGACACGTAGCCGGTGAGCAGCGTGAACCGGGCCCCTCGCGCCCCGACAAGCTTTGCCGACCGCGGGGCGACCAGAATCATGCGCCGGTGCGGCAAGGAGGACGATCCCGGGAGTCGCATAACCGCGGTCGGCGGGTGAGGATCACAACGGGCTGTAGTAGTGGATAGGCGATCGAGCGGAGAGGCAACGTCGCTCCAACTTCAACCGGCGCGCCTGGCAACCCGCCATCAACAACGGCGAGTGAGCGTGGTAGCCGGCCGACCAGTTGCCTGGTCGAGGAGGAATCGGCGGCCACGTCGGGAGTCGCCGAGCTGCGGACTCGCGCCGCCCGTCGCTGACCCACAGTCCAGGGTCGTGACGCGTGGAACCGGGTTCGCTCCCATCGGCTTTCCGTCCGAGAGGCGTCAGTCGGGACCGAGGCGCGTGAATCCGACATAGCACAACCATGATCACTTGCTTACAGTGCAGGGGTGTGCAGGCCCCAGGATTCCATCTCGGTGTCGACTTCGGGACGTCGCACACGGTGGCCGTGCTCCGCTGGCCCGATGGGCGGACCAAGCCGTTGCTGTTCGACGGCTCGCCGTTGCTGCCCTCCGCCGTGTACGTCGACGACACCGGCCAACTCGTCGTCGGTCGTGACGCGCTGGACAGTGCGCGGCTGAATCCCGGTCGGCTGGAGCCCAACCCGAAGCGACGCATCGACGAGGAAACGGTCCTCCTCGGCCCCGCCGAGTTGCCGGTCGGGGACCTGATCGCAGCGGTCCTGAGTCGCGTCGCCGCGGAGAGCCTACGGGTCGCCGGGGAACTGCCGGCGGTCGTGACGATCACGTGCCCGGCGGCGTGGGGAAGCCGTCACCAACGGCTGTTGGTGGCGGCGGCCGCCCACGCCGGACTCGGCGAGGCGCGCCTGGTGGAGGAGCCGGTCGCGGCAGCCACCTACTTCGCAGGGGTGCTCGGGCACGCAATGCCCGTCGGCACCGCCATCGTGGTCTACGACATCGGAGCGGGCACGTTCGACGTCAGCCTGGTCGAGCGCACGGCCGGCGGCTTCCGCACCCGCGCCGTCGACGGCCGCGCAAACCTCGGCGGCCTGGACCTGGACGAGGTCCTGCTTCGCCGCATCGGGGAGGTGTACGGGCCGGCCGACCCGGCCAAGTGGCGCGCCCTGACCGAGCCGACGACCAGGCACGAACACAGGCAACGACAGCTCTTGCGAGACGACGTGCGGGCGGCGAAGGAGCGGCTGTCCAGGCATCGCACCGCCGACGTCCTCATCCCCGACCTCGACCGGGAGGTGACCGTCACCCGGGATGAATTCGAGGATCTGGCCCGCCCGTTGCTCGCGGAGACCGTCCGGCTCACGGCGCGGGTGGCCAGCCACGCGGGCTTCCCCAGGGAGCGGCTCGCTGGCGTGTTTCTGGTCGGCGGCGCAAGCCGAATCCCTTTGGTGGCCACGCTCGTACACCAGGGTCTGCACATCATGCCAACGGCAATCGAACAGCCGGAACTGGTGGTCGCCGAGGGCAGCCTTCTTGCGCAGGGTGTCATGGCCGTCGCGGGCGCGTCCGGTTCGGCTCCGCCCGGCCCGGCCGGCCCGGCTTCGGCCGGCCCGGCCGTGGCCAGCCCGACGCCGCCCAGCCCCGCCGTCTCGGCCGTGGCCAGCCCGGCCGCAGCCCCCGCCGGGAGTCCGGCCGTGATCGAGCATCCGCCCGGCGGACCGGGCCGCCCAGCCCGGCGTCGACTCTTCACCCGGCTACTGCTGACCGTGGTGGTCGCTCTGCTTGCCGGGGTGGCGCTGTGGTGGATCTGGCCATCGAACAACGATTCGGGCCGTCCTGCGGATCGGCCGGAAGCTGTCCCGGTCGCCTGTGGATTGGTGTCGCGGGCCAGCGGAACCGCGCCGCTGCCGCCGGGACAGCCGGCTCCCGGGCCGTCCGTGGCACCACCGGACATGTGGGAGCGGTACACCGATCCGTCCGGTTTCCGGATCGACTACCCGAAGGACTTCCGCCGGTTCGGGACCGGCGTGTGCTTCGGCCACACGGGTGAGGGCCGCTACCTCGGCGTCGATCAGTGGCAGCAACCCGACACGGACTTGGTCGGGTACTGGCGGCAGAAGGAAAATCAGGTTGTCGGTGGGTTGCCGGGCTATCAACTGATTGACATCAGACCGCGGCCGCAGTACTTCATCGCGGCGGCGGACTGGGAGTTCAGGTTCGACGACGGTACGGAGCGGATGCATGCGCTCGCCGTTGCCGTCTTGACGTCGGCGAACCGCGGATACGCGTACATCTGGGTGACCAGGGACTCAACGTGGGAAAGCAACCGACCGGAACTCAGCAGACTGCCCGGTGTGTTCCAACCCGCGCGCTGACGTGGCCTGCGGTCTTACGGTCCCCGCGCGATTGTCGGCTTTCCTGCTTGACCGGGCGGCCTACGGTGACGTTCGTCGCAGGAATAACCGAAGACCCATCAGTACGTCTATCGCGCACACCTGGAGCCTCCGTGATCGCATCGTCTGTGCCTCGCCGGTTGGTCGGGGTCACTTTCGCGGCGCTGGCTGCTGTCGGACTGTGCCTCGCCCAGCCGACACCCGCCGCGGCCGCCGGTGGTGGATACGTGCGCCTCGCGCATCTCGTGCCCGACACGATCGCCTGTGACATGTACATCCAGCTTCACTCGGTTACCGGCGACGTGGTGAAGTTTCTGCCCAGCATCAAGTACGGCACCATGTCGGACTACGTCATGGTTCCCGCCGGCACCTATGCGGTCGCGATGCGCCTGCCCGGCGCCGCGGCGTCGTCCCCGCCGGCGTTGAGCACGTCGCTGACGGTGGTCGACGGACGCGCTTACACCGTCGCCCGGATGGGTCCGCCGGAACACGCCGACGCGCGCGTCATCGAGGACGATCGCACGTTGCCTGCCGGTGGCACGGCGAAGCTGCGGGTCGTGCAGGCCGCCCAACGAACGCTCGACGTGTCGGTCGTCGACGGTCCGCTCATCGCGAAGGACATCGCGTTCACCACGGCAACCGGATATCAGCGCGTCGAGCCCGGCCTGCGGACCCTGCGGGTCCAGCCGGCCGGCGGTCAGCCCATTTCCGTCCAGGCCAGTGTGACCGCGGGCAGCATCTACTCCCTGCTCGTGCTGCAGACCGCCGATGGTCGCCTGACGGCGGCCGTGCTCGCCGACGCCAAGCGCGAGGGCCCGGTACCGCAGGGCGGTGTGAACACCGGCGCTGGCGGGTCCGTCCGCGACACCCGGCCGGGGCCGATCGTGGCACTGTTCGGTCTGCTGCTCGTCACGGTCGGCGGACTCGCCGCCGCGAGCGCGAGGCGCAGGCAGCTACGGCCGCGATGAACCCGCAACGGTGGCGCCGGTCCAGCGGATTGCTCGCTCGTCCACTGCGGCGTCGGGCGATCGCCCTCGGCACGGCCGGTGCGCTCGCGCTGGCCGGCATGGTGCTGGGGCTGCGCCTTGCCGGTTCGTATCCAGCCGACGTTGCCCGCTGGCAGCCGGGCGCCGACGATCGCGGGGCGTCCTCGTCGGCGCCGGTGAGCGCGCCGCCCACCCGGCTGCGCATTGCGTCGATTGCCGTCGACACCCCGCTGGAGGATCTGGACCTCGACGCGGCCGGCGCCCTGCGGGCGCCCACCGACTTCTCCCACGCGGGCTGGTACGCGAAGGGCAACCGGCCCGGTGACATCGGACCGGCCGTCCTCGCCGGCCACGTCGACTCCAAGCGCGGACCGGCCGTCTTCTACCGCCTGAACGAACTGCGTCCCGGCGCTTCTGTGGAGGTCATGCGGGGCGAGAGCTGGGTGACGTTCCGGGTGCTGACCACGCGCCGCTATCCAAAGGACAAGTTCCCGACGGACGAGGTGTATGCGCCAACTCCCAACGCGCAGCTGCGGCTGATCACGTGCGGCGGTGCGTTCGACCGCTCCAGCGGCCACTACCGCGACAACATCGTCGTCTACGCCGTCCTCGTCGCCTGACGCGAGTACGGTTCCAGCCGGCGCGCTCGATCGTGATGGTCTCGGTTGGTGGCGCCATCCGTCGAACGTTGGGCCGGCCCATGCCGGCGGCCGGTCAGCGCGCGCCAGACACCTTACCTAGCTGGCGCAGTAGATCCATCTCATCGGCGATCACCCAGACGTCCTCGATCAGCCCCGAACGTACGGTCAGCACGTCAGTAGTCCGGATCGCCACCCGGCGGCCGGTAGGCGCCACCTCGCCCAGCGCGGACGGGACGGGGCCGGTGTGCCGGCCGTGCATGAGGAACGCGATCACAAGCTTGTTGCCGGTTTCGATCCGGTGCACCAACTCCACCCGCAGGTCGCTGTAGGCCATCTGGGTGGCGCGGGCCCGGTTGACCAGGTCGGCGGCAGTCAGCGGCACCCCGTTGACCAGTACCGGATCGGTGTAGCAGGACCGGAAGTCGCCGACCGGATCGACGCGATCGTCTATCGGGTCGGTCCACAGGCGCAGCACACGGTCGAGGATGTCGGTCACCACACCAGTATCTTCGCCGGAGATGTCCTGGCCGCGCGAGCCGGCGTGATGATGTTGACCCGCTCCACGACTCACCCCAAGCCCCCCTTTGACACCCGACCCGGATGCAGGTAAGCGCACGTTCGTCAGCGCTTGTCATCGTCGCGATCTTGCTTGCACGGGTAAGGCGAGGCGGTCAACCGCACCGGCGGGTGAACGTGTGTCATTGCGTCGAATTGCTGACTTTTCGGACAACTCGACGTCAGACTCGATTGCTGTTCGCTCTGATGCGGTCGTGGGTCTCGCGCCAGGGTACGGGTAGTTGATCGATCGGACAGGTCCACACGGCGAATGCGGGGGGAAGGATGGCGCTTCTGAGGGCCAGTTTCGCGCTCTGGTGCGGATAGCCCCTCTCGAAGCGTGCCAAGGCTGTGCGACGGGTCCATGCGGAGCTGGTCCACAGGGTCCTCTGGCGGATCTCGAGATCGAAGGCGTAGCCGAGCAGTCCGGGAGTGTGGGCAAGCTGACGGCGGATGCGCAGGGTCAGCCATAACAGGCGTGGCATCTGGCGGTAGCGGCGCAGCCGCAGTTGAGCCGCGAAAACGGTACACGCGCCGGCGGGATCGGGAGCGGTGTTGACGGTGGTCCAGGGCAAGGCGGGCACACTGTCACGGTAGGTGGGCGGTCAGCGGGATCTCACCGGTGAAACCACCGGGCCTTCGCCGGCCACGGCCCTAGCCCAGGTCGAGTCGGGCGAGCCTGGTCCGCGAGTTGATCCCGAGCTTGGCGAAGACGTTACGCAGGTGGAACTCGACGGTGCGCAGGCTGACGAACAGGCGCGCCGCCACCTCCCGGTTGGACAGGCCCTGGCCGACGAGCCGCGCCACCTCACGCTCCTGGTGGGTGAGCTCGGAGGCTGCCGACGGCCGGCGGCGCCGGGCGGTCTCGCCCGACGCGCGAAGCTCCTGAGCCGCCCGGTCGATCCAGCTGACGGCGCCGAGGTCCGACATGATCTGCAGCCCTGCGCGCAGGTGGGTCCGGGCGTCGACGCGTCGGCGGGTCCGGCGCAGGAAATCGCCGTAGGCAAGCTCGGTGCGGGCGCGGTCGAATGGCCGGGGTGAGGCCGCGTGATGCTCGAGAGCGGTCAGGAATTGCCGCTCGGCCTCGTCACCATCGCTGAGCAGAGCGCGGCCGTGGGCGGCGGCAGCCGTCGCCCACGGCGAGCCGGTCGCGGTCCCGAACTTCTCCAGCTCGGCAGCGTCGCGCGCGGCCGCGTCGGCGCGCCCGGCGTGCATTGCCGCTTCCAACCGGTCGATCGCGGCCATCCCTCTGGTGATGTGATGGGTCATCTGGTCGAGGTGGTGAAACGACGGCGAGCCCTGCGCTGTTTCCCGTGCGCCCTGCGCCCACCGCACAACATCCTTGACCAATTCTTGGAGGATTCCGAGCGGCGAGTCTGCGATGATCCCTTGGATCTCGGTCAGGTGGGACTCGTAGGCGGGGTCGTTGCGGTAGGCGGCCAGCAACGTGCGAAACGCCAGGGGCTGCGCCGCGAGGGCGGGTTCACCGGTCTGGCGAGCCAGGTCGATGGCCGCATCGACACCGGCGGCGGCGGCCGTCCATCGCCCGGTGGCGATCTGGCTGAAGGCCATGCGACTGAAGGCGTACCGGACCATGAGGACGGCGCCGGTGTTCCGGGCGCGGGACAGCAGGAGCGTGTGGTAACGCAGGGCACGCTCGTCGTCGGACAGTTGGAGGGCGGCGATGCCCAGGTTGGGTAGCAGGTCCTGGTCGGCCGGTCCGAGGGATTCGGCGATGGTGAAGGCGTCCCCCAGCGCGGAGGCTGCTGCCGCCCAGTCCCTCTGAACGACGCGCTGCAGGCCGAGTAGCAGCCCGGCGAAACACCTCTCCCTCGGCGGGTCCGTGGGAGCGGGTACGGGCACGAGCCGCAAGGGGTCGATCATTACTCCGGAGTCGTTGCCGAACGAGGCCACGGCGACCGCGAAGGTCGCCATCTCCCGCGCCCGATTGCTGTCCGTCGGCGCTATCTCGGCGGCGGCTTCCAGGATCATCCGATGGGCAACGGTGGCCGAGCCGATGTTCCATTCGATGCGGGCTCGTAGTCGCGCGATGTCCGCGCGGAGTCCGGGCTCGATCGCATCCGTTTGCGCCGCTTCGACCAGCCGCCGGGCCCGCTGGGGTTGTCCGGCGAGCCAGGCGTGGCGGGCCGCGGCGTAGCGCCGTTCGGCGCGCGGCTGGGGCTCGCCGGTCAGCTCGGCGGCACGTTCCCAGGCGGCGCTGGCTGCTTGGAGACCGCCTCGTTGAGACGCCCGCTCGGCCACGCTGTCCAATTCTTCGACCACGCGGTCGTCGGGTTCGTCGGTGGCGTAGGCGAGGTGCCAGGCACGGCGGTCGACGTCGCCCCGATGGGTCATCGCGTCGGCGAGAGCCTGGTGGATGCGGCGCCTGACGGGGCTGGTGGCCGCGTTGTAGACGGCGGACCTGACCAAGGGGTGGCGAAATACGCTGCGCCCGTCGCGCACCTGGAGGAGTCCGGATCGCTCGACGGCGTCGAATCCCTCATCGCCGGCGCCGAGTTTGGCGGCCGCCGCACGCAAGGTGGGTAGCTCGGAGTCGTCGGCGGAGGCGACGAGCAGGATGGTCTGCGCCTGCTCGGGCAGGCGGCGGTAGCGATCCAGGAACACGCGCTCGACGCCGTGGGTGAGTGGCAGGGGGTCGGGCAGCGCCGCTCTGCCACGCAATTGGTCGGGCGACAGCACATCGGGTAGTTCGATGAGTGCGAGGGGGTTGCCGCCGGTGCGCTCCATCAACCGGTCGCAAACGTCCGCGTCGACCGGTGCTCCGGTCCGGTCGGCCAGCAGGGCCTGAACCGCGCGGCGGTCCAAACCCCGCACGATGATGGTGGCCAGCTCGCCGCTGTCGAAGGTACGCACGTCCCCGTCGCGGGCGGCGAACACCAGGGCGACCCGCTCACGGTGCAGCCGGCGGGCCACGAACAGCAAGGCCGCGCCCGAATCGTTGTCGAGCCACTGGGCATCGTCGACGACCGCCAGCACCGGTGCCGACTCCGCGGCCTCGGCCAGGAGGCTGAGCGTGCCGAGAAAAACGAGGAATCGATCCCCGCCGACTCCCTCTTCCTCGCCGAAGGCGGCGCGCAGGGCACGGGCCTGTGGAGCCGGCAGCGCGGCGACGTGGTGGGTGATCGGACGCAACAGCCGGTGCAGTGCAGCGAACGCCAGCGGCGACTCGGACTCGATACCCTGCGTCCACAGGACCTGCATGCCTTCGGCGCGCTCCGCCGCATCGGCCAGCAGCGCCGACTTGCCCACACCCGGTTCGCCGCGAATCACCAGCGTGCCGCCACGTGATGCCCACGCCTCGTCGATCAACGCGGCGATCGCGGCGCGCTCGACGTCCCGACCGTGGAGCACGCAGAGGAGTCTAGCTATGGACAACCTGGTGGATCCACCGGTGCGAGCACCGCGGCGTCCGGGCAGACTGCTTGGGGGCCGTTCGGCCCGCGACCCTCGGCTCCGCACCCGCGAACGACCACGGGCGAGATCGGCCCGCGTGAGCGCCGCGTCAGGGCCTGTGGCGCTCGGCCGGGCCCGTTGCGCCGATCGCCGGCGACGACCGCCCATCGACGATGAGCGCGGGCGGCACTGGCCAACCCGGCGGATCCACGGGTGCGAGGCGCCCGGCGCCGACAGAACATGGCCTTGGACAGCAATCGCAGAGTCGCCCAGCAGCGATCACGAACACCGCTGATCCCCAGCGGAGGAGGTACACCGTGCAGCACCACAGCCCACCCGAGCCGGCCGTGTCGGAACAGTCGTTTCCCACCGATCCCACCGGGCTGGACGAGGCCAGCAGGCCGGAAGTCCTCGAACTGGCCGACGGCGACACGCTCAACATCCATGTCGCCCCCGTCGCCAAACGGCTACGCGGGACCACCGTGCGGATGCTCGCCTACAACGGTTCCATCCCCGGCCCGACACTGCGCGTCCGGCAGGGGACCGAGGTGACCGTCAACGTCACCAACGACGGCGACCTGGACACCACTCTGCACTGGCACGGCCTGCGTCTGGAGAACAAGTACGACGGTGTCCCGCACGAGACCCAGCTGCCGATCCCGGTCGGCGGCAGCTTCACCTACCGCATCCGCTTCCCCGACCCCGGCCTGTACTGGTACCACCCGCACATCCGGGAGGACTACACCCAGGAGATGGGCTTGTACGGCAACATCCTCGTCGAGCCCGCCGAGCCCGACTACTGGCCGCCGGCCAACCAGGAGGCCGTGGTCACCCTCGACGACGTGCTGATCGAAGACGGCAAGATCGCCGCGTTCTCCGTGACCGAGACCAGCTATGCCGCCATGGGCCGATTCGGCAACCTGATGCTCATCGGCGGCGAGGCGGATCTGGCACTGACCGGTCGAGCCGGCGAGGTGCTCCGGCTCTGGTTGACCAACACCGCCAACACCCGGGTCTTCAACGTCGGCCTGCCCGGCGCCCGCATGAAGCTCGTCGGCGGCGACAGCGGCCGGGTGGAGCACGAGGAGTTCGTCTCCGAGGGGCTGCTGGCCCCGTCCGAGCGGGCCGTGGTCGACG
>Ga0111538_10006650_pt1 | contig 15620 bp, 7 predicted proteins | sample SoiMethybrSBSTD1_FD_79669 | JGI IMG/M metagenome (GOLD analysis project Ga0111538, IMG submission 79669) | Bulk soil microbial communities from a Populus tree surrounding site in Tennessee, USA - Soil MetaG P. TD hybrid SBSTD1 (version 2)... | ecosystem: Environmental > Terrestrial > Soil > Tree...
ATCGGTGGCACGCGCGAGCATCAAACCTGCCAGGTTTGTGCACGTGACGAGCAACACCAGGCCCACGGCCGCCATCATGACCCACGTAAAGCTGACGACAGCACCACGCAGATCGGGAAGGATGAATCCCGGCGGCTCAACCTTGACCATCTGTCCTTCATTGCTGTCGGGATATTCTTTGGCGAGTTGCTGGCTCAAAAGATTGAGTGACGCTTCTGCCTGACGTGCATTGACGCCGCTCTTGAGACGTCCGATGGCGAAGAAGTTCTTTGCATTGCGATTGTCGATCCAGTTCGAACCGGGCTCGACCCACTCCATCATCGAAGCCGGCAGCCACATATCGGGCGAGTAGACGAACTCGGTGCCCTTGAAGCCTTCCGGCGCGATGCCGATTACTTTGAACTGGTGATTGTTTATCAGTACTTCGCGGCCAACGAGGCCGGGATCGGCACCAAAGCGTCGCTGCCAGCAGTCGTAACTAACGACGATGACGGGATGCGTGAGCTTCGTCTTGTCTTCTTCGGGAAGAAACGTGCGGCCGTGAATTGCCTTCACGTTCAGGACGTCGAAATAATTTCCGGAGACCTCATAACCCCAGATACGTTCGTTGACGCCGCCGCGACTCAAACTCAGCGGCGCAAAGCGGTAAACGAGCAGACCGGAAAGCGCGTCGTTGCGATCGCGAAAGTCCTTGTAATTCGGATACGAGAAGGCCGACATCGAGTCGCCCTTCCCACGCACCGCAACCGAAACGATTTCTCCCGGACGATCGACCGGCAACGAGCGCAGCAGCACCGTATTCACGAGGCTGAAGATTGCAGTATTCGCACCAATCCCGAGCGCCAGGGTGGTCACCGCGATCGCAACAAAACCCGGTCGCTTGATCAACCCACGTACTGCATAGCGAATGTCTTTGATTAGAGAATCCATATCGTTAATCCATCCACAGATTTCACTGATTTTCCGTGTAATCTGTGGATTTGCCTTTCATTCATATCTGAGTGCCACGAGTGGATCGACCTTCGTCGCACGCCGCGCGGGTAGATAACACGCCACCAACGCCACCACCGTGAGCAGCACCGGAACGACGACAAACGTGGTCACGTCGTAACCGCTGATACCAATCAACAGCGCCGACACAACCTTCGCGAGGGCGAGCGCCAGCAACAACCCGATGCCCACGCCCACTGCCGCCAGACGCATTCCCTGTCGCGTAATCATTTTCATCACATCACTGCGATTTGCACCGAGCGCCATGCGAATGCCGACCTCACGCGTGCGTTGCGAAACAACGTACGCCATCACGCTGTAAAGCCCGACGGCGCTCAACAGGATCGCAACTACGCCAAACGCGAGTGAGAAACTCGCCGCCATGTTTGGCGCCCAGAGCGCGTAGGTCTTGTGCTGGTCCATCGTCTTTACCGCAAACATCGGCACACGACGGTCTATTCCCGCAACCTCACTGCGAACCGCACCTACCAAGGAAAGCGGATCGACATTCGGCCGGATCACGAGCGCGGCCGTGGCTGGACGCCTCTGATCCATCGAGTAGTAGTAAAACGGTTTCGGATCTTCAGCCAACGTGCGGTACTTCCCAGTCTTAACTACGCCAACCACTTCCAACGGATCCTTACTGTCAGTGCCGATAAAAATGCGTTTGCCGCCCGCGCTTTCCCCCGGCCAGAGAATCTCGGCCATCCGTTGATTGATGACGATCACGCGCTTCGTTTGGGTGGTGTCGCGATCGTCAAAATCACGCCCCTCAACGATGGGGATCTGCATCGTCCTGAAGTAGCCCGGACTGACTACCGTGTTCATGATGTTCCGGCCCGCACTTCCGCGCTGCAGAGTCTCGCCTTCTCTGAGAATTGGACCATTGGAATTCGAACTGTCGCCGAGCGGAAGTGTTCGTGTGTATGAGGCTGCTTCAACACCCGGTATGTGCGACACACGCTCGAGTACGTGCTTGAAGAAATTCCGGCTCTGCTCTTCCTCGTACCCAACGAGGGTCGGGCTCAACGAAACAATCAACCCTTTGTCGATGCTGAAACCCGGATCCATCGTCTGCGCTTTACGAAAACTCTTGATGAAGAGGCCACCGCAAACCAGCACCACGAGCGACAGGGCGACCTGGGCCACCACCAGTACGTTTCGCAAACCAAACGCTCTTCTCTTCCCTCGACGCGCTTGTTCCGGATCGCCTTTGAGCACCGGCACCACATCGGGATTCGACGAATGCCACGCCGGTGCGAGCCCAAACACCAGGCCTGTTGCCAACGAAATCACGAGAGTGAAGAAGAGAGCGCGCGAGTCGATTGAAAAGAAGTTGTCGACGATCTTGTATTCGAGTATCGGAATGAAGGCTTGCATCAGGTCCGTCACCCAGAAAGCGAGCAACAATCCGAGTCCACCGCCGGCTATTGAAAGTAAAACGCTTTCGGTGAGAAGTTGGCGGATAAGGCGCGCACGGTTGGCGCCGAGCGCGAGACGAATGCCAATCTCTTTGCGACGTGCTGCAGCTCGGGCCAGCATCAGATTCGCAACATTCGCGCACGCGATTAGCAGCACCAGCCCGACGATAGCCATTGCGAGCGCACCGCCGCTCTTGAAAACGCCACCCAACTCTTCCCAGCGACCGTCGACCTCAGTCATCACCTGTGCCTGTGTGCTCGAGGCGCGATTGTCAGGATAGGCCTGATTCAAGCGGGTTGAGATAGCAGATATTTCGGCAGACGCTTGTGAGAGTGAAACACCGGGTTTAAGACGTCCGATGACATTCATCCAATGCGCGCCACGTTCCTTGAGGAGACCGGGACTGCGTCGCAGATCTTCAGCCATCGAAATCGGTGTCCAGAAGTCGAGTGCGAGTGCAAACTTCGATCCGACAAAATATTCCGGCGTGACACCAATCACCTGATACGCGCGGTTGTTGAGTGAGACTGTTTTGCCGACGATGTTTGCATCAGACGCGAGACGTCGTTGCCAGAAGCTATGGCTCAACACCACGACAGCATTTGCACCGGGGTTCTTGTCTTCGTCGGGCAGGAACGTTCGACCGAGGATCGGTTTAACTTCGAGGACATCGAAGTAGTTGGCCGAAACAACCTGTCCGTAGAGAACGTCGTTCTGGTTCTCAGTGTCGATCGCCGCCTGAATCATGTCTTCGGCAACCAGACCGATGTATGAAGTGCTCTGATCGCGGTAGTCGACGAAGTCTGGATAAGAAAACTCATCAGTCACGCCGCGGTCTTCGGCAATCTCCATCGGACGGACCAGACCGCCCGGATTGGGCACCGAAAGCGGCTTCATCAAAAACGCACTGACGCCACTAAAGATCGCGGTATTCGCCCCAATCCCAAGCGCCAAAGTGATCACCGCCACCAGCGTCACGCCCGGATTCTTCATCAACATCCGAACGCCATAACGAATATCTTTAATCAGATTTTCCATAATCAGATCCGTCCTAATCCGGTTCGAAAATCCGTCTGAATCCGCGTTACCCTATTTGTTTATTCTTCAGCAGCGTGGACAAAACTCGCCCTCGTTCGTAATCCGACTTAATCGTCTCCACTGCTTTCAGAAACGCGCTCTTCAACCGTGAGTCGCCGGTGTAGGCGTTTGAAACTTCAACAAGCAACGTCGCCTTCTCATAGTCCGACGACATCTCCGTTGCCGAGTCGAGCAACAGTCGCAATACTTCTTCGCTTTGAATCTTTGTCTTTGCGAGCGCAGTCAACACGCCGCGCCGTTCGTAATCAGAAGAGATGGTCTTGGTTGACGAAGCAACCAGCACCTGCAAGGCGCTACTCGGCGTCTCCTGCTTCAAGAGGTTTTTGAGCACGCGACTGTGCTCGTAATCGGATTTGAGCGTTGCGACCGCATCGAAGAACGGTTGCATAGCAACGTCTTTGCCCGTAAGCATCGGTGCAGCAGCTATCAACAATTGCGCCTGTTCGTAATCGGAAGAGATTTCACGGGCCGCCTGGCGCAACACATCACGCATTGCCGTCGCGTCAAGATTTCCCTGTTTGATGAGCTGGTCGAAATAGAGGCGTTTTGCATAGTCGCTCGAGATCTGACTGATCTCGGCAAGAACGCCCGCAACGCCACGCTGGGCCAAAATTCTCTTCACTCGCTTCTCTGCATCGAAGCCTCCCTGACGCACGGCGTTGAGGACAAACTTAGCAAGCCAAATCTTGGAGTTCTCATCCAGCGGGCGCGCGGTGCCATTTAGATAAAATGTTCGCGTGATTTGTCCGTCTCCGTCTCGTCTGACTTCGTAGCGACGCGATTGCCCCTGATGGACCTCTTCGACAATGACCCACCCGCCTTCCGAAACGGACGTGATGTCAGTGTAATCGTCAGAGAACTCCGCCTTACCCCGAATTTCCAAACGACGTTTCTCTCCGTCATCCTGGATTATCCAGGTCGTAGTGCCTTGCTTTTCATCGCGGCTCTTTTGACCCTGAAGTCCGGATACCGGCGATGAAATGAGCAAGGCTAAGCACGAAGCGAGCAGCCAGAAGACTTGCGCTTTGAGAGAATGTTTGAGCAACTTCATTTTCATCTCCTCGTTTGTGAAGTGTCGCAGGCTTGCACGTTGATGGTGACCCGCAAGCGGCGGCCGATGATTCCGCGTCCGTAGTTGATGCCGAAAGCGCAACGATCGAGTTCGGTCGTGGCGCTGTAGTAGACAAACTCCTCGCCATTCGGCGCACGACTGCGGTCCATCTCGTTGACTGACAGTGCAACCGGCACTGTTTTGTCTCTGATCCTTAACTCACCGTCGAGATCCAGCGAGTCACGATCTCGGCCGCGCCGGATACTGGTGCTCGTGAACTCGATCTCGGGAAACTTCTCGACGTCGAAAAAATCCTTCAGCAACAGGTGCGCATCACGACGTTTGTTGCCTGTGTCGATACTTGCGGCTTTGATCGTCGCGTTCACAGAAGAGCGCCCGATATCACTCTCATCCAGGACGATCCTGCCCTCGAAATCTCGAAATCTTCCCCGCACGTTGAACCACAGATTCCTGATCACGAAATCGACAGTTGAATACGACGGATCAAATTGCAAGTTCATTGGAGTCTGGGCGTCTCCTTGGAGTGCGGCGGCCTGGCGCCGCTTTGTTATCAAAGATGCGTGATCGAGGGCCAAAGCGGCGCCAGGCCGCCGCACTCGAAGGTGGCGCTCATTCGTACCGAAGCGCCTTCAACGGATCCACTTTCGTCGCCCGCCGCGCCGGCACATAACACGCAAACAACGTCACCAGGAACAATCCCGCGGAAACAATCACGAACGTCGCCGTATCAGTCGGCGTTACATCAAACAACAGCGTCGCGATCAATCGCGTCAATGCAAACGACGCCGCCAATCCCACAACCACTCCGATTATCCCCAGCACGATCCCCTTCTTCACCATGAGCTTCAGCACGTCGAATCGTTGCGCACCGAGGGCCATTCGCACACCAATCTCATGCGTGCGCTGCAACACCGAATACGACATCACGCCGTATATCCCCACAGCCGCCATGATGAGCGCGAGAAACGAAAACACCGTCAACAACGATGCGCTGAATCGTGCTCGCGCAACCGAAGTTGATAACAACGTTTCCATCGTGCTGACTTCGCCGATCGGTTGCTGTGGATCGAGAGTATGAATCACGTTACGCGCGGCAGATCCGACCGCGCTCGCATCCCCTCGCGTCCGCAACATCAACGTCATTCCCGAATAGACCAGTTCGGGATGAGGCCAGTAAGCCACCGGCTCCACCGGCACATCGAGTCCAAGATGTTTATGGTCCGCGACGACGCCGATGATCTCACTCGGTACGTTATCGTCTTTCATATAGATGGTGACTTGTCTGCCGAGTGGGTTCTGTCCGCCGAGGTTCTTCCGCACGAAAGTTTCATTGACGACCACGACGTGCCGCATTTCAGTCGCTTCCTGCGCGGTGTAAAGACGTCCGAGCTTCAGCGGAATCTGCATCGTCTGAAAATAGTTGGCATCAGTAACGCAAACGCCGGTACCCAGTTCCTGACCCGGCGGAAGCTTCTGACCGTCGACTTCGATATTCGTGCCACTGTATAGACCAGTAAACGGTGGTGTGTTGATAGCGCCCGCTGCTTCCACGCCTGGAATCGCTTGCATCTGTGCGACCGCGCGCTTGAAGAAGTCGACTCGTTTCTGGTCGGTGTCGTATTTGCCGGGGAGCAGATTCAGGCGAACAGCGAGAAGATTTTGGGGATTGAATCCAGTGTCGACCGACTGCAAACGATTGAAACTCTTCAGCAGCAGACCGGCGCCGACCAGCAAAACCAGCGCGAGGGCAACCTGAGTCACCACAAAGAGACTTCGCATGCGCTGACCGCCGGCAGTCCCACCCACGTTCTTGCCGCCCTGTTTAAGCGAGTCGTGAAGATCGAAGCGGGTTGCTTCCAAAGCAGGAGCAAGCCCGAATACGATTCCGGTGAGCAATGACAGGCCGACTGTAAACGCGAGTACGGGCAAACTCACGGTGACGTTTTTGAGATCGATGAGCGCAGGCGGACTCAGCGCCACCAGTGCCTTTGTACCCCACCACGCGACGAGGACGCCGAGCGTTCCACCAGTCAGCGACAACATCACGCTCTCGGTCAACATCTGGCGCGTGATGCGACGCCGTGTCGCGCCCAGTCCCGCACGCACAGCGATCTCTTTTCTTCTCGAGCTCGCGCGTGCCAACAAAAGATTTGCGACGTTAGCGCAGGCGATCAAAAGCACAAACGCAACTGCGCCCAGCAGGATGAATAAAGGACGCCGGATTGCGCCCGTGACTTGTGTGCGCAATGGAACGACATTGACGCTCCAGTTGGTATTGAATTCCGGATACTGCTGCGACAGGCGCGCGCCGATCGTCGCCATTTCCTGCTTCGCCTGGTCGATTGAGACGCCGGGCTTCAAACGTGCGACCGCTGAAGCAAATCTACCGCGACGTAGTCGCAGTTCGTTTGGAACCTGAAAAGGTATCCAAATGTCCGCCGGTCTGCTCGCCTGTGTTCCTTTCTGAATGTGCCAGCCAAAAGTTGCCGGCATAACGCCAACGATCGTGGAAGGTCGTTCGTTGACGTTGATCTGGCGTCCCACAATATTCCTGTCGCCGCCGAATCGTCGCTGCCACAAAGCGTAGCTGATCACGACCACTCGCGACTGTTCATCGCGCCCGTCATCGTCTGCAAAAGTTCGTCCCAGGACGGGATTAGTTCCTAGAACGGAGAAAAGATTGGTGGTGCCAATCTGTGCTGTGACTTCTTCGGGTTCGCCGTCGCCGGTGAGATTGAAGTTGCGGTCGAAGAATACCGCCATGTCTGTGAAAACCTGATTCTGTTCTTTCCAGTCAAAGAAATTGCCGAGGTTGATTGAGTTTTGATCGTTTCGAGGACTCTTCTCCCACACCAGCACCAATCGTTCGGCGTCGGCATACGGAAACGTTCGCAGCAACACCCCGTTGACCACACTAAAAATCGCCGTATTCGCGCCAATGCCAAGCGTGAGCGCCAACAGTGCGACAAACGTCGTCGTCGGACTCTTCAACAGCATGCGTAACCCAAAGCGAATGTCAGCCAGTAGTGTATTCATGTCTCTATCCGTTCTTAATCAGTTAAATCTGTGGCTACTCGCATCGCAGCGCGTCCATCGGATCGACCTTTGTGGCCCGCAATGCCGGGATGTAGCACGCCAGTAACGCAACGATGGCCAGCAACACCGACACCGCAACAAACGTAAACGGATCCTTCGCCGTGACTCCAAACAACAGACTCGCCATCACACGCGTCGCCAAAAAAGCCCCGATCAATCCAATCGTCAGCCCCAACAGAATCAGCACCGACCCCTGCTTGACGATCATCAGCAACACATCGCGTGACTGCGCACCAAGCGCCATCCGAATGCCGATCTCATTCGTCCGTTGCGCGACCGAATAACTCATCACGCCGTACAACCCAACGATCGTCAGCACCAATGCGACGCCCGCAAAAATCGAAAGCAATGTGGTACTGAAACGTGGCGCCGCTACTGATGTCGATATGTATTCCTCCATCGACTTCACGCTAAACAGCGGCACATCATGGTCCATCGCCGCCACTTCCTTCGTCGCCGCGGAAATCAGACCGTGCGGCTCACCCGCGGTCTTTACAACCGTCACCATCTCGTTGAAAGGCACCTGGGTGGCCGGCACGTAGTACGCCGGTTTCGATTCCGTACTCAGAGTGCGATTCCTGACATCGCCAACGACGCCCACAATCTCCCGCATTACCGAATCTTCGTTTTCGTAACTGGAAATGCCGGGATGAATACGTTTTCCGATGGGGTCTTCGTTCGGAAAATACTGTCGCGCAAAGGTCTCGGTGATGATGATCACCGGTGTCGATCCATGTTTGTCGCGATCGTCGAAGTCGCGGCCTTTAATGATCGGGATACCCATCGTCTTGAAATAGCCGACGCCGGTCGTGAAGAAATCAGCGGAAGGATGATCCTTTGGCGGCAGCGGCCGCCCTTCGATCTCAAAAGAAATACCGAAGCGTTCGCCACTCAAAGGCAGCGGCAATATCGAGCTGGCCGATTGCACTCCCGGCGTGGATTCGAGCCGCCGTTTCAGGTCAATGAAGAACTGACTCTGGTCGCCACTCTTGTATTTGACCTCAGGCAGAGTGACGTCGAACGTAAGAATGTTTTCAGGATGTAGACCGCTATTCACTCTCTGCAGACGCCAGAGACTCTGAATCAAAAGCGCCGCGCCGGTTAACAACAACACGGCCAAACCGAGTTCGACTACAACGAGTGCTTTACGAAACACATTCGCGAACGTGCCGGCACTTGTGCCGCGTGCGCCTTCCTTCAGCGATTCAACCAGCTCTGTCTTCGATGAGTGAAACGCGGGTGCAAGACCGAAGATCAGGCCGGTGAACAACGAAACACCGAGTGTGAATCCCAGCACGCGCCAGTCCATCCCAACGTGAATCGCACGCGGAATGTCTTCCTTTCCGAGTGCGACCAGAAGATCGGACCACCACACGGCGAGAAACAACCCGACTGCACCGCCAACCAGCGAAAGCAACATGCTCTCGGTCAACAACTGTCGAACGACACGCGTGCGGCTCGCACCGAGCGCAGTGCGAATCGCCATCTCTTTGTGACGGCTTGTCGCGCGCGCGAGCAGAAGGTTTGCTACGTTCGCACAGGCGATCAGCAACACACAGGCGACGGCGCCGAACAGTATCCACAGTGTGGGACGAACGTCACCAACAAGCGCCGTAAATGCCGATTCAAGTCGCAGGCTCTTTCGGGTGTTTGTGTCGGGATACTGTTGTTCGAGGCGAGCAGCTATGGCAGTAACTTCAGCCTGTGCTTTTTCTTCGGTGACGCCAGGTTTGAGACGGCCAATCACTGTGAGGAAATGCGCACCGCGCTGGGCGGTGATTGGTTCTGATCCGGAAGCATCACCCGCGATCGTGGTCCACAGGTCGACCGGATCGTTCTGAATCGGAAACTCAAACGATGGCGGCATAACACCGACTACCGTGAATTTCTTTCCCTCGAGCGTAATCGCCTGATTCACAATCGACGGATCGCCATTAAAGCGACTCTGAAAAAGCTTATGACTGAGAATGACGACGCGACCAGTTTCTGACGGCTTGTCTTCATCAGGAAGAAAAACGCGGCCAAGCATCGGTTGCACTTTGAGCAACGGAAATAGATTTGCAGTGACAACGGAGCCCTGCAGTCGCGCCGGTTCGCCACGTCCGGTCAGAACGTAGTCGGCGCCGTGATAGCTGGCGACGTTTTCGAAGACCGTGTTCTGCGCACGCATGTCCAGAAAATTGGGATATGAATGCGACCCGCGTACCTGACCGCGCTGCGCGTCGGTCTCATACAACGCGACTAGTGAATCCGGCTCCGGAAACGGCAACGGGCGGAGCAATACCGCATTCATAACACTGAAGATTGCAGTGGTGGCGCCAATCCCGAGCGCTAGTGCGATAGTGGCAACGATGCTGATACTCGGCGACTTAAGCAGCATGCGGAGGCCGAAGCGAATGTCTTGAAGTAGAGTGTTCATTTATTAAATCCATCCACAGATTCCACAGATTTTTTCATTCATCTGTGTAATCTGTGGATTGCCTTTCATTCTTCCCTTAATGCAGTCATCGGATCGACGCGCGCGGCACGTCGAGCCGGTAAGTAACCCGCAACCGCCGCAACTGTCGCTAACAACAACGTCGCGAGCGCGATCGTCAGTGGATCGTTAGGCTTTAGCTCGTACAACAACGATGCTGCTGTCTTCGTCAGTGCCAGCGACGCGAACACGCCAACCGCGAGTCCAATCACAACCAGCAGCAAAGCTTCACGCAGCACCAGCCAGAGCACGCTTCGATTAAGCGCTCCCAACGCCATCCGAATACCGATCTCATTCGTACGTCGCGCAACGCCGTAGGACATCACTCCGTACAGCCCAATGCACGCGAGCAACAACGCCAGCAGTCCAAAGAATGACGCGAGCCGCGCCACCAGTGTCTGCTGGGTGAGCGAACGATTGATGTGGTCTGAAAGTGTTCGAACGTCCTCGACCGGCAGATTGTGATTGATCTCTTTGATCGTCTGCCTGATCTGAGGCACGACCGCGCTCGGCGGTCCCGAAAAACGCACTATAAAATTACTAATCACATCCGGACGCTGCACATGCGGGTAAAAAGCCATCGGAGTGAACTTCTCCTGCAGGCTTCCAAACTTGGCGTCCTTCACCACTCCGATAACTTCGAACGCTTCGGTGGATTCAGGACCGTCGATTCCGAAGCGTTTGCCTACCGGAGAACCGGTGGGAAAAAACTTTCGCACCATCGCTTCATTTACGAGTGCGACTTTCTGCGCGTCCTTGGTGTCCTGCGGCCCGAAGATCCGTCCCTGCAACACGGGGATTCCCATCGCCGCGAAGAAATCTTTGCCGACGATGTTGTTGCGAAGCTGGCGGCTCTGTCCTTCGGCAATACCGTCTTCTCGCGTATAAGCAGCGCTGGACCACTGCCCCTGATGAAAAACGAAGAAAGCAAACGAAGCGGCCTGCACGTTGGGGATTGCCCTGACCTTGTCTTCGACTTCGGCGAGCATCGCCGGCAGTCTCGGATCGTTTTCAGCTTTGTAGCCTGTAGCTGAAGTGTCGACGTTGAACACCATCGCGTTTTCGACATTGAAACCACTGGGAATGCTCTGCAGATTAATCAAGGTCCGGACAAACAATCCGGCGCCGACCAGCAGCAAGAGTGAAAGCGCGACCTGCGCCACCACGAATGCCTTGCCGAGCGGATTCTTTAGCGGGCTGAGTGTCGTGCTCTTGCCGCCTTTGAGCGAAGTGTTTGGTTCGATACGCGCGGCACGCAGTGCGGGAGCAATACCAAAACCAAAAGCACACAAAGCCGCCACACCGATTGTGAATCCGAGAAGACGCCAACTTGGCGTTACATGTAACGGCAGAGCCTCTGGACCATCCGAGGCGAGCATCAACAACACGCGAGTCCCCCACCAGGCAAAAGCGAGTCCGGCTATTGCGCCGAAAGACACCAGGAGCGCGCTTTCCGTGAACAACTGCCGCACGAGCCGCAAACGTCCGGCGCCCACCGCCATGCGCAGTGCGAATTCCCTCGTGCGTGCGGCTCCATGGGCCAACAGCAGGTTCGCAACGTTCGCACTCGCGATCAGCAGCACGAGCGCCACCACACCCATCAGGACTTCCAACGATACTGAGAACTGCTCGCGCAACGACGACAAACCGCGACTGACCGATGTCAGTTCAATACGCGCATTTGCCATGTCTTTTAATGTTTGAGCACTTGGGGTTGAGCCGGCGCGTGCCTGTAGCGTTTGTTGAAACATGAGATTGACGCCTGCGGTGGCTTGCGCCGCACTCACTCCATTCTGCAACCGACCGATGATGTTGAGTGACTGAAACTCCTCGTTTTCCCTCTCATTCCAATGCGCGGGCGGCATCAGTTTTTCCATCGCGAGCGGGATCCAGAGATCCGGAGCCGTGCCAACACTCGTGCCGAAGAACTCTTTCGGCGCCACACCGACAATCGTGTAAGCAGTGTCGTCAATCGTGATCGTTTTGCCGATTGCAGACGGATCGCCGTTGAGTCGTTTCTGCCACCACGCGTAACTGACAACGACAACCGGATGGCCGCCTACATTCTGATCGTCAGACTCGTTCAGGACGCGGCCGAGTCCGGCGTTTACTCCTAACACGGGGAAGTAACTGCCGGAGACGAGTTGCACTTGCATCGATTCGATGTCGCCGTTAGTTCCGTTTGTATTGATGAAGCCATGCACGTCCCATGGAATACTCAGCAGGCTTCCCACACTCGAAAACAAATCCGTGCGTTGCTGGACCCGTCGATAAAACGGATATGAATAGAGATCCCAACTTTCATCCGGGAAACTATCCGTTGCACCCTGATTCTTGCCGTTTCCGAAGAGGACCAATTGATCCGGCTCTCTCACCGGCAGGGTCTTGAGCAACACTGCATCGAGGAGACTGAAAATCGCGGTATTCGCGCCAATGCCCAGCGCAAGCGAAAGCACCGCGACAAACGTGAAGACCGGTTTCTTAAGCAGGATGCGTAATCCGTAACGGATGTCTTGAAACATTTGTTACCTCTCTGCCGTCGCTCTCTGAAGGTGTAGCTTCACAGGATAAACAGGATGTTTCAGGATGAATCCGGAGAAATCTTGTAAATCCTGTGAAGCCGCCCCTCGGCAAAAGGCGACCTTCTCATTCGTAACGCAGCGCGACCATCGGGTCGACTTTTGTTGCACGCCGCGCGGGAATGAAACACGCCAGCAATGCGACAAGAATCAATCCCACCGAAACACCCACGAGCGTCGCCACGTTGTTTGGCGTGACACCAAACAGCAACGCACTAATCAAACGTGAAAACGCAAACGACGCCGCCACACCAATCGCCACGCCGGCACCTACCAAAATCACGCCCCTGATCATGATCAACCGGAACACATCGCGGCGCTGCGCGCCGAGGGCAACACGAATTCCAATCTCACGCGTCCGGCGCGCGACTGAGAAGGTCAACACACCGTAAAGCCCAAGCGCGGTAAGCAGTGTCGCCAGCACGCCGAAGGCACCGGTAAGCCACGTGACCAATCTTTCCTGCACGAGCGACTCGTCAATTTCAGTTGAAAGTGTCTTGATGTTGTAAAGCGGCAGGTGTGGATCAATCGCTTTGAGTTGTGCGCGCAATTGCTCGGCAACAACCTGGGGGGATGTCGTCGTCTTTACGTGCAGCGTCAGATTTGTGAGCTGCTTTTCCTGCGTCGTCGGAACGTAGAAATGACGGCGCATGTCCTGGCGCAAGTTGATGTACTGCGCGTCTTTGACTACACCGATGATCGCCATATCGGGCACATCGTCAAGACCGATGTGTTTTCCGAGCACATCAGTGGTCCCAAAGTAGTGCCTCGCCATCTTCTCGTTGATGATGATGACTTTCGGAGCGCCGATGCGATCGCGATCGTCAAAGTCGCGGCCGGCCAATAAAGGAATTTCGAGTGCTTTGAAATAATCGCTCGAAATCCACGTGGCATCGCACGTCATTCGTTCTCCCTGCTTAGGCGTATATCCTTCGACGACGACACCTATCTGATCCCAACCGCCTGAGATCGGCGAGTCAGACGCAACACTCACGAACTTCACACCCGGAAGAGCGCGCGTCTTCGCGAGCAAGTCATCGTAGAAAGCAGTCGAGCGTTCCTTTGCATAACCGTTGAGCGCAGGATTCACACTCGCCAGCAGCACGTTCTCTTTTCCGAAACCGGTGTCGAGTGAGCGAAGGTTCTGAAGTGTCTTCAGCAACAATGCGGCACTTACCAACAACGGCAGCGACAGTGCGACCTGGACCAGAATCAAACCGCTGCGCAGACTCAGGAGCCTGCCGGCGGAAGTGAAACTGCGAGACTCGAGCCGCAAGCCGGGTGAAAACACTTGTCGCGCCGCCTGGATTGCCGGAAAAAGGCTGAACGCAAGCCCGAGCAGCAGCGACACGCCGAGAATGAACGCATACAAACGCCAGTCAAATGTCGCACCCAGATTCTGCTTGAAGTCAGGTGGGAGGAACGCAATCAACCCCGCTTTGATCCAGAGCGCAATAAAGACTCCGACTGCTCCTCCAATCGCAGCGAGCACCACGCCCTCAGTCAACCACTGGCGCAACAGACGCAAACGACCGGCACCCAGCGCGAGTCGAACCGCAGTTTCCTGTGCGCGCACAGTCGCGCGCGCCAGCATCAGATTTGCAAGATTCGCGCAGAGGATCAGCAACACTGCGCAAGTCGCGCCGAAGAGCAGCAGCAGCGAAGTTTTGAGCTCGGTTTGTAAATGACGCAGTCCCTGATCGCCCGGCAGTGCGGCGATTCGACCGGAGAGGAATCGTTCACGATTAAACTCGGCATTACTTGCGGACAACTGATCCGCTTCCATCTGTCGAATCTGCTGGTAAGTAACGGCGAGCGATGCTTGTGCCTGCTCGGCAGTGATACCGGCTTTTCGACGCGCCATCACACTCAGCCATTGCAGACGCCGGCTATGGAGACGCGTCGGCGGTAGGGGATTGAAGACGGGCGTCATCATCAGAGGTACACGCACGTCCGGATTGTTTGACAGATCCAGCCCGTAGAATCCGGGTGGAGTTACACCAAGCACTGTGAGTGATGTTTCATTGACGAGGATCGTTTTGTCGATGATGTTCGGATCTTTGTTGAACCGTCGTTCCCAGAAGGAGTAACTCAACACGGCGACCGGATGTGCGCCGGGCGTGCGGTCGTCGTCCTGAGTAAAAAACCTACCGGCCCACGGACGAACTCCCAGCACTTCGAAAAAGTTTCCACTAACCAGTTCGCCGCGAACACGCTCCGTCTGATCGCCATAGGTGACATTCATCTGCGTGCCGCCACGCGCTATCACACCCGAGAACGCGGCATTACGATCGCGCAGGTCCTGATACATCGCGTAAGAAAACGAACCGTCAATGCCCGGACCATCTTTCGGATCGTAAGCCGACAACACCACGAGCTGATCGGGATTCGCCACCGGCAGGCTTTGCAACAGCACCTGATCCAGCAACGAAAAGATCGCCGCATTGGCTCCGATGCCGAGCGCGAGCGTAAGCACCACCACACCCGCAAAAGCGGGACTCTTTGCCAGCATTCGAAAGGCATAACGAATATCAGTGATCATCTTTTCCAATCCGTTCAATCTGTGGCTTACTCGTACCTGAGTGCTACCAACGGATCGACCGTTGTTGCCCGCCGAGCCGGTAAGTAACATGCAAAGAGACCAACAATCGTCAGCCCCGCACCAACCGCAACAAACGTCCACCTGTCCGTCGTCGAAACTCCAAACAGCAAACTCGACATCAACCTTGTAAGTGCAAACGCACCGCCCAGCCCAATCACCAAACCCAACAGAACGAGCCTCATTCCCTGCCCCATAAACAACCGCAGCAGGTCGCGACGTCCGGCTCCGAGGGCCATGCGAATTCCCACTTCGTGTGTGCGTTGTGAAACCGAGTAAGAGAGCACC
>Ga0111538_10006652_pt1 | contig 15616 bp, 20 predicted proteins | sample SoiMethybrSBSTD1_FD_79669 | JGI IMG/M metagenome (GOLD analysis project Ga0111538, IMG submission 79669) | Bulk soil microbial communities from a Populus tree surrounding site in Tennessee, USA - Soil MetaG P. TD hybrid SBSTD1 (version 2)... | ecosystem: Environmental > Terrestrial > Soil >...
CCGAGCATCGTCGCCGGCAGCGCCACGGCGAGCGCCGCCAGGAAGCGCACATCGATCAGGCCCTGCACCAGGCTGACCAGCAGCATGGCCGACAGGATGGTCGTGTTGAAGACCTGGAACACGCTGCGCCGCTCGTCCTTGGGCCAGCCCCTGAGCGCTGCCCAGACCGTCGGCAGCACGCCCGACAGGCCCGCAAGGCCGCCCAGGACGCCGCCCGCCAGGCCGATGCCCGCCTCCGCGCCGGGCCCGCCCGCCGCCAGACGCACCCGCCCGGCCGCTAGCAGCATGAACGTGCAATAAACGATGAGCAGACACCCCACCGTCAGCTTGAACGTCGCCAGCCCGATCCAAGGCAGCATCCACACGCCGACCGGCACGCCAATCAAGCCGGCGACCAGCATCGGCGCCAGCCTGCGCCAATCGATGGCCGCCCAGATGGCGGGCAACGAGGCGAGATGGCCGGCCACCGAGGCCGCCGAGACCAGCTGCGCCGCAACCAGCGGCTCAACCGCCTGCAGCCAGAGCGGCAGTGCCGTCAGTCCCGTGCCGAAACCCGTGAGGCCATTGACAAAGCCGCCCACCAGCGCGCCGGCCAGGATGAAGGCCAGGGCGCTCCACTCGCCGTAAAGTGAGGCCATATCCCCGTCCCGGCCTCCGCCGGTTTCTTGAAGTTGCGCCCCTGAACACCATATTCTATTGCGGAACACAACCAGTGCCCGCCAAGGGGCTGGGGCGACGGAGGCCGGGGCCGGGTCCGTTTGCCGGGTGTTCGAGAGGCCGCTTCGAGGAGGGCTCTGGCAATGACTCGCATGTCACTAATGTCGAGCCCCCTGCTGTTGGGCTTCGAGGACATGGAGCGGCTGATCGACCGCGTCGGCAAGGGCGGCGACGCCTATCCTCCCTATAACATCGAGCGCATCGCCGCCAACGGCGGCGCGGCGCCGGAACCCCTGGATCGCCTGCGCATTACCCTAGCGGTCGCGGGCTTCAGGCGCGACCAGCTGGAGATCACGCTGGAGGACAACCAGCTCATCATCCGCGGCCGCCAAGATGACGACAAGACGCGCGAATTTATCCACCGCGGCATTGCCGCACGCCAGTTCAGCCGCTCGTTCGTGCTGGCCGATGGCATCGAGGTCAAGTCGGCCGATCTCAGCGACGGTCTTCTGTGCATCGACCTCGCCCGGCGCGAGCCCGATCGTCTCGTGCGCAAGATCGAGATCGGTGCGACGAGAACCTGAGTTCTTCCGGCCACAGCGGCTTGGACCGAATCGCAGGAATATAGGAGCAGGATAGCCGATGGGGGACGCGCCGACAGGCGCGCAGCCCCCGACAAGAGGGGCCGCGTGACGGCCCCCGAAGAGAGAGGAGTGAGCGTCGTGGAATCCAAGAGCAACTCCAAGAGCCGCAAAGCCAAGGCGGTGGTGCCGCCGCTGATGAGCATGAGCGACCTCGCCCGGCTGGGCGGCGGCAAGATCGCCTACATCAAGGTGATGACCGCCGACGAGGCCAAGGAGGCGTTCCCGGCCGTCGAGGGCATCCCGAGCGGCATCAGCCTCTATGCCTTGCACGCCGCCGACGGCACGCCGATTGCGCTCACCGACAGCCGCCAGTCGGCGCTGGGCCACGCCATGGGCGACGAGCTGGAGATCGCCAGCGTGCACTGAGGCGTGGGGCGCCCACAGCTTTCTCTCCGAGATTTGCAACGCCCGGCCCGCAAGGTCCGGGCGTTTGGCATTTGCCGCCGCGCTCGCGTGCCCTACTATCCCGTCGGCTCACGCGAGGGGACGCATCGGATGACTCCGCAAGTGCTGGATCGATTGGCCATCCGCGAGGTCGTGGAGAATTGGGTGGTGTGGCGCGATGCCGGCGACTGGCAGCGCTTCCGCACGGTCTGGCACGCCGACGGCCGCATGATGGCAACCTGGTTCCAGGGCCCGGCGGAGGAGTTCATCGCCGTGAGCCGCGCCGGCTTCGCCAAGGGGGTCAGCATCCTGCACTTCCTCGGCGGCAACTCCATCGATCTCGCCGGCGATCGCGCCATCTCGCAGACCAAGATGACCATCTCGCAGCGCGCCAAGGTGCACGACGTGCCGGTCGACGTCGTCTGCACGGGGCGCTTCTACGACTTCTTCGAGCGGCGCGGGGGGCGCTGGGGCATCGTGCTGCGCCAGCCGATCTACGAAAAGGATCGCATGGACCCCGTGGACCCGGCGGCGCGGCTGACGCTCGACGCGGGCCTGCTCGGCCGCTTCCCCGAGGGCTATCGCCACCTTGCCTACCTGCAGACCCAAATCGGCTACAAGGTCAAACCCGACATGCCCGGCCTGACGGGGCCCGCGGTCGAGGCGCTTTACGCGCGCGGCCGTAGCTGGCTCGAGGGCAAGCCGCTCTGAATGCCCGCGCATCCGCGCTAGGATGTGCGCAATCGATCGCAATTCGGGAGACGCCGCCATGGCCGCCATCGCAATTCTCGACGACTATCAGAACGTGGCTCTCAAGATGGCCGACTGGTCGCGGCTGCAGCGCGACCACCGCGTGGTGGTATTCAACGAGCGCCTGCCTGATGTGGACGCCTGCGCCCGCGCGCTCGCCGACTTCGAGGTGATCGGCATCATGCGCGAGCGCACGCCGTTCCCTCGCACCCTGTTTGAACGGCTTCCCAAACTGAAGCTGCTCATCACCACTGGCAAGCGCAACGCCTCGGTCGATGTCGCCGCCGCCAAGGACCACAAGGTCGTGGTGTGCGGCACCGGCGGCGGCGGCCTTGCCACCGCCGAGCTGGCGGTCGGATTGATGCTGGCCTTGGCCCGCCACCTGCGCGAGGAGTTCCAGGCCATGCGCCCCGGCGGCGGCTGGCAGACCACGCTCGGCACCACCCTCGAGGGGCGCACGCTCGGCATCCTCGGCCTCGGCAACCTCGGCACCAGGGTCGCCAGGATCGGCACCGCCATCGGCATGCAGGCGATCGCCTGGAGCGAGAACCTCACCGCCGAGCGCGCCAGGGAGCGCGGCGCCGAGCGCGTCGACAAGGACGAGCTGTTCCGCCGCTCCGATGTCGTCAGCATCCACACGGTGCTCTCCCCGCGCACCCGCGGGCTCGTCGGCGCGCGCGAGCTCGGCCTCATGAAGCCCAACGCGCTGCTGATCAACACCTCGCGCGGGCCGATCGTGGAGGAGGCGGCGCTTCTGGCGGCGCTGCGCGAGAAGCGCATCGCCGGCTACGGCGCCGACACTTTCGATGTCGAGCCGCTCCCCGGCGGCCATCCTCTCCGCTCAGAGCCGCGCGCCCTGCTGACCCCACATCTGGGCTACGTGACCGAGCAGACCTATCGCAGCTTCTATCCCGGCATGGTCTCGGGCATCGAAGCCTGGCTCGCCGGCAAGCCGATCGGCGTGATCGATTGAGCTTTGCCCGCCCCTCAGGCCGGCACCGCCTTGACGGTGATGGTCTGCGGCGCGTCGGCCATCCCCTCCTTGGGCGTCGCCTTCGCGGCCCGCTCCTTGACCCGCTTCGTCACCGTCTCCACGAACGTCGTTGTGCGATCCACCACCACGTGCCGCTGCCGGTCGATGGTGATCACGTGATAGCAGTCGTCGAGCACCACCATGTCGACGAGCCCCCTCAGGTGGCGCTGCAGATACCAGGCGTTGTTGAGGTCGGCGTAGTCGTCCTCGCGTGGATGCACGATCAGCGTGGGCTGATGGATGTTCTTCAGCTCCTCGCGGGTCACCTGCGCGAGCCAGCGGTGCTCGAGCACGGCCCCGCCGGGCGTGGCGGGGATGCCGGCCGTCGAGCTGTCGCCGCTGAACAGCGCCTGGCGAACGAACTCGCGCACGCGCTCGTCCTTGATGCCGTGCGGCTCGATATCCGGAAAGGTGAAGAGGTTGGCAAGCCTCTTCATGGCCACGAGATTGAAGAAGCGCACGTACCAAGGGATAATCCAGCCGTTGAGCCAGAATACGGGCGCAAACAGGGCGGCGCCATGCACGTCCTTTGGATGGCGGGCGGCGAGCAGCAACGCCAGCACCGCGCCCGTGGACAAGCCGCTGACGACCACGGTGTCGCAGGCCTTGCGCATTTCGAACAGGGCCTGCTCGGCGCTCGCGTACCAATCCTGCCAACTGGTGGCCTTGATGTCCTCCTCGGTGCCGCAATGGCCGGCGAGCTGCGGGCAATAGACGGTGTAGCCGGCCCGTGCCATGCCATTGGCCACGTAGCGCATCTCCGCAGGTGTGCCGCCGAGACCGTGGATCAACAGCACACCCACCCGGTTGCCGCGGATGAAGTAGCTGTAGTCCTTCTGAACCGTCATGCCCGCCTCGTGTTCCCGCTCGCTTCCCGGCCCGACACTAGGGCGATTGACCACGCCGCGCCATTGCCACGACACCGCAGCGAAGGGCAAGACCTCGCGAGTTCGGATGGAATGGCCGGGGACCCCAAAGCTTGCGGCCGATCAAGCACCTACGCCCGTGGTCCGCAAGGTCCACTTGCGCGGCCGGTCGCCTGCAGCGCGTTGGCGCCGCACTGAGCAAACCGCGGACAGCTGGCAGCGCAGCCGGTGCGCCTCGGTGCGCACGAGTCCGGGCGCCCGTTGGCCAAGTGACCCGCGAACGCCTGCATCGCAGGCGCGCTCTCCGGCTTGCCCCCAACCCTCTCAATCGCCTGCATGCACATGGCCGCCTCGCCTTCGCTCGAAGTTTTCAAGCGAAGGATAGGGCGTGCCTGCATCGTGCCGCTGTTCCGGGCGAAACAGATGTCCTCGGTGCCGCCGGCTTGGGCGCGATGGCTAGGCGGCGAGTGCCGTTTCGCAGGCTGCGGGCGCCGATACGCAATCGGCGTCGATGCGCCGTCTCAGCCACCGGGCGGCATGCTCGCCGGTCGCGAATACCATGTTGTGCTGGAGGACGTGGTCCAAATAGACGTGCCACCTTCCACTGCAATTGTAGATCGCGATGGGGCGGCCGCGGTAGAGGTCAGACCAGAACACCTCTTGCTGCTCGAGCGTAACCATTGCCTTGCCTCATGATCATCGGTTTCTCCAGTTCTTTCTGGATTTTCCGTCGCCGAATGAACGCGCCGCCACGGCCTTCGTTCCGCGGCCCCGCGAGACGCCGAGCGGAACGCTCCGAACACGCCCCGCGTGCAAAGGCCGAGGCAAACCCGAGCGGGGTCCCTCGTGTGCCCGCGCCGCTGGCGCTAGCAGTCCTTCGCGCTAGTGGTAGACGTCGGCCGGCCGGAAACCGTTGGGCTTGCCCTCCGCCTCCCGGGCGTCGTCCTGCCGACTGGCGTCCTGCGCCGGAGCCTCAGTCGGCCAAAACAGCGCGCCGATCATCACCAGCAGCAGCACCAGCGGGAAGTTGCGCCCGAGGATGCGGGCGACCTTGAGGGCCGTGGTCGCGCCGCCCGGCGAGGTCAACAGGGCGCCGATGAGGGCGACGGGGGCCTGCGTCAGGGCCTGGGCCGTGGCATCGTCGACCACCCCCTGGGTGTCCGCCTGCTCGGCCTTCTGCTCGGCGGCCTCCTCTTCGTGCTCCTTGACGGTGACCGCAATCGCGGCCACGGCGCCGACCGCCGCCAACCCCGCTGCCATGATCCAATAGGCCGTCACATGTCCGAAGCGCTGCACCAGCATCACAGTGATGGCGGCCAACCCGAAGCCCAGCGCGACTACGAAAGGTACCGCCACCGAGGCCCGCGCCACGTATCTGAGGACAAGGCGGCTAGCCGTGTCCTTAGCCTTGTTGATCAAACCGGCAAACACTGCGCTTCTCCTTCCAGCCCGGGTTGCGATTTCAACCCCTCAATCGGTCCGTTGCTCCGATGGCACAACGCACAGACTCAGCTTTGGTTCATTCAAGTCGGTGCTCGCCACCCTCGCGGGCTTGCGGGGCGAGCGACGCGCAGGCGTACATCGGGGTGACAAAGGGTAGCTATCTGATCAAAGCCGCTGCGACGTGGGGCCACGCGGCTCGGGTAGTGTGAAATCAATCTGCTAGTGACCGGTGGCGAAGCCGACTTGACCCGCGACACCTAGTTCCGGCCCGTCGATCTCCGGGCTGGCGGGGGCGATCTCGTCATTCGTCGCCATCCGGTCCGCGGCGCCATGTCGATACCACGCCAGGAGCGCCTCGTTCGCATCATTGGTCATCGAGGGCCGGCCGTTCGTGTCGGTGCAGGCCGGCGCATCGTTCATGGCAGGCACCGGCACGAGCCCATGTATGGTTACGATGTTCAATTTTCCCATGGCAAAGCTCCGCTTCGAGGTTGCTCCGTCGCGGCATTTGGAATGCGGCAGCGAAACCGCCGCGCCCGAGATTTTCCTAGACAGGGTCGCGGTCCAGACGGTCCCGTTGGTCAGCTGGCCAACGGTCGGCATAGGTTGAGGCGACGGCTCCGGCAACGAGGCCAAAGGCGACAATCAACGTAGTAACACCCGACCACATGGGAGGCCCCGAACGATACCAGCGGAAAATTGCATCTGGACCGCAGATAGATCAGCGCTCGCCACTGGTGGGATGCTCGTCCCAGAACTTTTTGGCATCGAGCGCATTCGCCGACCCGGCTACACCGGTGAGAACCGCGAGGGCGAGAAGAAGTGAAACGATGGTCTTCATGGGTATTCCTCCATTCGTGGAGCGGCTCTGGCAACAGCCTTGCCACCAGTCATCGTTTAGGAGGATGATTGCTCGTTTCCCGGAGCGGCGCTGTCTCACCCGGGACAGTTTTTCGAAATAGTGGATGCTTCAACGAGTGGCGCCACCGTCATGCAAGGTTGCATGTCGAAGCGAGGTTATGCGTGGGTCGTTGCCGCGCCCAGCTAATGGGCCACAGCACCGCCTTGCCCCGGAGGGGAACGCTCCGCGGCTATCTCGTTCGCCTTAGTGCTACCTGGCCGGTGCTCATGCCTCCATGGTTCGGACATCGCCCGCCCTTACCTTGCGCCGGCATGGGCTCTCATCCACTTCGACCCCCCGGCTAGGTCTGGCTTATCTGCTTCTCAATTGCATCAAGGGTCATCAACGGAAGGAAACCGGGGGCAAGGTTGCATCGCCGGTCGGTGACGAGGTACCGCCCGGTTCCTGTCTCCGCCATCGAAAGGCCCATGCTCCCGAGCCTTTGCTGAACCCGCGTGAACTGCGTCTCATCTTCCGGCACCTTCTCCTGTGGCGCCGAGCCCAGCGGTGGTCCTTCTCGCCGTTCTTGACGACCCTCATCTGCTCCGTGAGTGGGAACTTGAGCATCGATCATGATTAGTACCCGCCCCACCACATAAGCCGGTCCAACGGACCATGAGCGGCGGCAAACCGCTGATCTCCGAGCGAAGAGGTAGGCTTGCCCTCGTTCGCGTTGGCCGGGTCTTCGGGCGGTGGCATGCCGCGCTGGGGAATGGGCTTGTTGCTGCGGCCGGGATCGTAGCCGCGCGGCAGTGGATTACCTCGCAACAGATCATTAATCCCTCTGCGATCCCGGCCAGTCACATCGCTGGGATCGCGCTCCATCAGCCGCCGCAGCGTCTTGCCCATGTCGAAAAAACGCTGGCTGCGGCGGCGATCCCAATCTGGCGGAACCACGTCTGAGGACGGATCCATTGAATAGCCCCACTCCGGGTCGTCGTGGCGTTTGCTCTCGCGCAACCAATTGTCCTGCGCGGCCTTGGCGGCTGCCTCGGGACTGAGACCCTCGCGAAGACCGCGCGCCTTATCCATTTCGAATGCCTCGCGTAGCCAGGCATCGATCAATGGAGAAAGATGGGGGTAGTGCTGCTGGATCACGTCGCGCAGTTCCGGCAAAGACAGCTTCTCTTGCCAAATGGCCCGGGCGCCGGGGCTGGTCAGTGACTCGACGTCGACGACGCCGGGCTCCTTCGTCATTTCCTCCTTCACGTCCCGCCCTGGGCTAGGCCGATAGGGCTCCTTGCGCATCTGGGGGCTCTGATCACTGCCATATTGGCCAGCCTGCGCGCCTGCGGGCACGGCGAACGACGCGCCACCTGATCCAGCGGTCAGTCGGTCAAATGGCCAGTACCCGCCCCACAGCGGCGCTTGGTAGAACTGGTCGAAGACGTTTGGCTTATTTCCCATGGCTCATCGTCATCATGACACTACTCCTCCTATTGCCGCCTCGGAGGTGGTCGGCGCTCCACGATGCCAGCTTCTTCGCGTATCTCGCGCCAGAACTTCTTCGCGTCCGTTACACTCATCGAGTAGAGGGGATCGGCGTTGAAACCAAAGACGACGCTCGGCGCATCATTGGATCTCCCGACGCGCCAGCTTGTGACATTCTGAGAGAATTCCGGTGCCCCGGGAGCGTGTGACTGCGTTGAGGAGAATTGCGACAGCGCCGGGATCAGCATGTCGGCGGCAACGCGCGCTGGCAGGCTTACTGTCAGGTGCGCTCCGCTTGCATCTTCGAACGTCAGCTCAACGGTTTGTGATTCTTGCTTTCTGCCCGCGCGGGCGAGCGTCTGAGCCTCAAATCGCGTCTCTGCCATGGTCAGGTTCCTTGCTGCATGCCTCTCGCTCTAGTCATTCAGCCAACCGCCGAGGAGTACACCTACGCCCACGCAGGCCAGGTTCGACGCGGCACAACCCTCGGTGTCACCGATGACGGCGAGCCCGGCTGCCGCTACAAGGCTGACCGCCGCCGCGAGACCGATCTTGATCATCGCCGGCCCCGGCTATCCGCGCCAGCGCGCTGACAGGATCATATCATCCTCGCCGCCGAGCCATGCCGCGGTGCCGGCCGTCTCAGGTGCCGTCTCCAAAGCCGTGACAACATTAATACCCAGGGATGGAACCTGAGAGAACTCGGCATTGAGATTGTTGCGCAGGGTATACGTCATGCCAGCAGTCGTGTTGGCCAAGCCTGACTTGCCTTTGCGGCCACTCATGGCTGTCGTTGAGTTCCAGCCGATGCCGTTGTCTGCTGCGCAAAAGGCGTTGTTGATGTTCGTAACATCCACACGCTGAGCAAAGCGGAGATCGTAGAACTCCTCGGCCAGTCCCTGAAACACCGTCAGGCTGTTGGTCGCATCGTTCCTGGAGGGGCGAATGGCGTTGGTCGTGTAGTTCCACGTCGCGTTTGGATCGGTGACCTTGAGGTAGAGCGAGTGACGATTGTAAGCGTTCCAGACCCCCCACTTGCGCGACTGGCCCACAGAGCGATGGCAGCTAACCTGCCCATTGGTCCCATCCATGAAGATGGATCCGAGGTAGGTGGCAAGGTTCGCGCCAATGCTGTAGGTGGTCGAGCCGTTGCGGCCCGTCATCGAGACATTGTTGACGTAGAACCCGCTGAGCCGCGTCAACTCCGTGGTGCCGGCGCCCGTCCCACGAGAACATGATCCAGCCACTGCGCTCGACCATGCGGGCCCTGTAACCGGCGTAACAACGCCGGCATTAGAGAATGCGAATACGTCAAGGATTGAATTGGCGGCATGGCTGGAAACCAGATCAAGAGTGAGTTTGGAAAACTCCGTCGGCACGAAGCGTGTGCCGTTATAAATCGGCAAGAGATTGCCGACGAGGGGGTGGTAATGAACCGGGTCGCCGCGGACGAGTCGCCCGTCAAGATGGCGTCCGTGGAGCTTGTCGACAGATAGCCCTGGGGCGGCGCGACAACGGCTGTCGCCGCGGCGGCATTGATCGCTGTCCAAACAGCAGTCGCTGCGGTGCCCGTGGTCGTGCAAACGTACAAGATAAAATTGACGAAGTCCCAGTACTCGGTCGGCAGGACACCGGGGGATGCGGCGGTACCCTCAACAACTCCGTTGGGAGAGCCCGAGCCCACCTTCCTGATGCTGAAGCTCGCAAAATCGGACGCCGAAACAGGATCGTCGGTCCATATCTGATTGCCGCTGGAGTCTTTGAGGACCACCTTGTAAGGGCGGTTCTGGAGGAAGATCGCGGTATCCGGCCAGCCCGCAGAGTTGAGCGTTACGATCGTCCCCAACGAGGTCTGAAGCGTAGCGTCCGAGTAGACCGCCAACGGCGTGCTTGATTCCGTGATGAAGAAATTGAGGGAGCCGCCCGCGTAAGGCGCACCTGCGGAGTTGACCCAATGTGGGAACAGGTTCGGCAGGCGCTGGGACATCGGTGCATTCCTTTGCGGCGCGTGCTGTGCACGGGAACTCGACGCAACGAACGCAACGACCCGATTGGCCCAAGTCGCCTTACTGCGCTTCTTCAGGCAGTCTGCGGGCCTTGGGATCCACGAATTGGACGATCATGGTCTCGGACGCTTCTCGGTCTTCTGGGCGAGCGAGATAGTGGCGCTCCTTGGCGGCTTCCTCGTCTTCGCCAGATTTCACCAAGATCACAGCGAAGCGGTCGGTAGCCTGGCGGACCGCCAACGCCTCGATGCGTTGACTGAGGCGGTCGATTTGCTGTCTTGAGGCCATGGCTGTGTCCTACGGCGCGTTTTCAAACCGGATAGGATCGACGATCTCCCGCACAATGCGCGTCGGGACCGAGGTTCGTTTTGTTGGCCGAGCCTCCATCTCCGCAACAGTGATGACCTGATCGGGATTGCTCAGCTCATAGGCTCTGTCGCCGTCCACAATCCACCGCTCGGGCGGCGGCTCGTCGATCGGAACGACGAGGACCGCCAGGGCCTCAATGCGTTGACTGAGGCGATCTATTTGCGCTCGTGAAGCCATGACTTCTGCTTTCGATGGAGGGGGCGAGCTCTTCGAGCCTGTGCTCGAGGCGCTCGAGGGCCTGCGTTTCGACCATGGCGCGCATCTGTGCCAGCATCCAAACGAGACTGCGGGCTTCGGCGTGATCGAGTTTCTTGGCTCGAGCCGCGCGATAGACGCGCGTGGCCTCGGCTATGAGCCCGCTGAGCGTGTCGAGGGGATGCCGGATCAGGGATCGCTTGGTGACACTCGTCTCTGCTAGCTCTTCAGCAGAGGGGTGGGCTCAGAAGCTTTGTCACGTTTTGTCAAGCGCTTGTGCCTCTCTCACTTGTCAGGTTGCAGGTGCGGCATTTGGTTCAGAACGTTCGGCATCGGAGATTTCCTGCATTGGCGCATCGCCGAGTCGAACTCCCTCGGCCTCCAGGCCGCGTAGCAGCGCCTGGCGCGCCCATTCGGACGCCGTAGTGTGCTTCTGCCTAGCTGCGAGCCGCAGGGCGTCTGGTAGGCCCTTCGGGACGCGCAAACGTATTCGGTCTGGGTAGGCGACTGCGGACGCGGATTGCATGGGGCGCTCGGACTCCCTTGTGGGTCGTCCGACCTACATGCGGCGCTTCGCGCCTACAGTCGCGCGATTTGAAATGAGCGAAAGAGAGAAGAATTAGTCGGCGTATGGATAGGAGCGAACCAGGCGTGTCGCCTTCGATTTCGAAGTGCCACCACCGTACGCACGCTCAGCCACAGATTGCGCTGCCGCTGTTAGAGTTGGGACAACCCGACGCTTGAGCAGATCCCGCATCTCCTCGTGCAATGGACCGTCGACAGCGCGGTAATCGGTGCCGACAGGTCGGCCTCGCCGCTTTGTAATAGCTGCGCCAGACGAGGGCTTGCCGTCGGCGATGATCGCCTGTTGGTGGCCGTCCTCGCCTATTGGGAACCTGTCTATCATCGTCGGCGTCCTGCTTTTTTGCTGGGAACATCGCCGTTTCGATGCGGCAGGCTGCGCTTTTCTCTACCGAACTCATGTCTTGGCGGTCGCTTCTGAGTGCGATCCGCAGACTTGGTCTGGTTGTGGGGATCATCAACGTAAGTAAGTTCACTCTCGAACAATGACTGGAGGTTGCCGGCCACTGCGCGTGCGGTGGCGTGATCGCGGTCATTACGCAGCGTCAGCCCGATTCTGTTGCGACCCCATTCGACGGCGTGCGTCACGAGGGTTACTTCGTTGGCGACGCTCTGGCGCATTTCCTCATTGGCCAGCACGCCGTTCAGGTATTCGGGATCGTTTCGCGGTGCGACTAGCGCGGCCTGTTGAGCCTCCAGAAACCTTGCTCCCTCTAACGAGCTTGCGAATTCAACGAAGGCATCGCCGAGCTTTTCGAGTGCCGCCTGGCGCTCTGCCGCGGAGCGCTGTTCTGCTTCTCGCACGCCCTTCCTCGTTGCCACGCGAGATTCGGCGGCTTGGCGGGATTGCCGGTCAACGTCTGCCTCGGCCCGGACGCAGTCACCACAGCGGCTGAGCGCACCGAGCCGCGGGCGGACATGGCACTGGATGCAGAGGCTGTGGTCGATTGTGCCCCGCATGGTCAGACCCCTATGTTTGGAGAGGCGGCCCATCCGGCCCAATCGGACCAGGCGGCTTTTTTTGACAATGATCTCAGCAGCATGCGCTCCGGCATGGTTGGGCCGGTCATGTTCTCCTGGGCCGGTGCTACCGGCCCAATGTCATGACACCGGCCCATATCGCCAGTCATGCAACCTCCTGATCAGGTTGGTCGTTTTCTCCCATTGGGTCGGATGGGCCGGTTGGGCCGCTCTGCGCAGCATGAGAGGCCAAGGTGCAACGCGCGATGTGGAGGACATGCTGGCGGCGCCCGCCGATCGTCTTCCGAGACTTCAGACGCGTCTCGCCGCCGCGCCGTTCGGTCGAGAGAAGTAGCCCGCGCTCGAACATCCGGCGATGCAGCGTCGCAGACGTTACGCCAACCCCCTCGCCTGTTCCGGCGCCCAGTTGCTGAACCGCGGCATAGGATGCTTCAGGTTGGAGGTAGATGCCGTCATCGGCCCACCATCCGATACAAGGCCCCTGGGGATGCCAAGATCCGTCCTCGTTGCGCCGCCATCCGAGAATCTTGGCATCGTTCACGTCCTCAGGCCTTCGATCCGGACTATCGGCTGAACTGATGTGCGCTCTCCCCGACGATAGGACAGCTGAAAGGAGGGCATAGAACCGGTGGACGGGTTCGTTGGCGCGTTGCAGGTCTTGCTGTTCCGCGGCCAGCGCGATCAGCGTCGACCAGACCTCGCCTTCTATCGCGTCGGCCTCATCACGCGTGGCAACGCCGACCTCGACGACGAACCTCAGCCAAATGACCCATGTGGCGAAGATTTGGGCGAAGGTGTCCGCAGTGCGAGCGTGGGCCACGTCGACGCGTGCACGACGTTCGCGCGAGATCGCGATGAGATCGGCCCGAACTTGGTCGAGGCGTGAAGCAATCCACCTGATGAAACCCGCCATGGCCGCCGCATAGTCTCCGCGGGCGGCAGCGCGCTGCGCATGTGTCAGCTTGTCCAGGTCGACTTCGCCCGGCCGCACCTCCACGATTACCATGCGCGCTCGCTAGGATTGGCCTCCCGGGACCTCTTCACCGGTTGAGACGATGAGACCACGCGGCGGGCGCGAACGGCGCATCGTGGCGTCGGAGCGTAACCTGCCCCGGCCACTCCGATTCCCTTGGGCGCGGAGCACACGATCGGCGATCGCGTTCAGGCGGGCCCGATCTGCGGTCGTTCCCTGCGGCACGTAGTCGTCAATGACGAGCAACGCATCCTTGGCGGCAGATGCTATCGCCTCCAGCGCATTACCGGTCGAAGTCCATGAACCCGGCAATGCACGCGCATCCATCGTTGCGCCAAAGTGCTGCTGACCCAGAGCCGTGATCTCAGATTTCTGCACCCCAGTGGGGCCGCTGATGTGAACGCTGAAATCTGCCTCTCCAATAGCGGCCCGATAGACAGCGGCGAGCAAAGGTATCGTCACCCGATCCGATGCAACGCTGCGCATTGCCAACGAAGCTTCAACGTGTTCACGCAGACCGTGGTCGGTGCCCGGGAGCAAGTACCGCTCGAGCTGCTCCGGCAACTGCACCTCTAGTCCATCCACCGGCCCGTCCGGCCCAAGCGCGCCGCCGGCATGCATGTAGACCATTTCTCCATCCACCTGGCGCCATCCGGTGTGGGTATAGATGCGACGCTGGGGAATGCGCCCTGACAGGATCTGGATCGCGGCACGAGCGCGATCTTTCGATCCCTGTCCTGGTTGTACGACCGCCTCCGCACCCAGATGCTCAAGCGGCCATGTCATTTGTGCGAACTGTGCAGCCGCGCCGACAAACGTTTGCGCGCGGTCATTGATAGCCGCTGCGATCTCGAGCGCGCGCAGCGTCTCGATACCGTCGTCTTGCGTTATGTCAGAGACGATCCGCGCAGAGAAATTGGTGAGCACAGTCCAGATGACGCCTTCTTTGGTGAGCCGCCGCCATTCGATGCCGGCTTCCGTTTCCCTGTAGTCGCGCGGCCCCGCTTGTGGTGATGTCGCTATTTGCTGCCCGTAGCCTTGTTTCGCCAATTCCCGAGCGGCCGCCTGAAAGTCTCCCCTATGGTTGAGCATGGCGTAGGCGCCAAAGCGGGTGTAGGATTTTTTGGCCTCGAACTCAGTCGAGCTGGTGAAGACATAAAGAAGGTCTGCACCTCCGTGGTTCGTAGTCGCCGAGATGCCGAACTTCTTGCCAGGCCGCCGCCAATACGTTGTGCCGTCGCGCGGGAAGAGATCGGTCCAGCCATGCGGGCTTAATACTTCGGTCCAAGTCGTCCGGCTCGCAAAGTCATCGCCGGGTCTATTGTCCTTAGTCCGCGCGCCCGCCTTGTGATCTGCCTCTCTGCGCGGCATAGCATCGAAGCTGCGGGCGAGCTCAATAAGCGCTTCGCGCTCTTCGCTTGTGTAGGCCGCAATCGATGAGAAGGAACCCTTGCGCCGCAGATACGGCCTGCCACTGGGATGTACGCGACCGTTCGTGGGCGCCACGATCGAGAATGCGGGTAGCTCGATCAGGACTTTGATGTTGTCCTTATCGTGCTGGCGCTCAACTGGGAGTTTTGGCCGGCGCGCAAGAACAGTCCTGCTCCCCGGCGTACGCTCGACCTCCGCTGGATAGCGCACCAGCCATCGCACCCCATCGCCCGGCGTGTCGTCGCAGTACCCAGCCTCAATGTTGTCGATGACTGTGCCGAGTCCGCTATTGCGGGCTGCCACCACAAACGCTTCGTAAGTGCTGCGATCGTCGAAATCCCAACACTCGACGCGCCCGCTCACGGCGCCGGTGACAATCCCGAGCCCAGAGCGGCCCGGATACCACTGCTGAAGTTGCTGCGCTGTGGGACGTGCGGTCTTGAATGCATCCCACGTGCCGCGCGCGTTGGGTAATGGACGCTTCGTGCCGTCCTCTGCTGGAGGGAGGAGGGACAGACCCGCCGCGTCAGCTTCATTGGCTGCTTCGTGAACGGCGGCAATGGTGCTCTAAGATGCAGGGGCAGAAGGGGGTTCGTTGAAGGCCATGATTGCCATCTCCGATTTGTGAGACGGCGCCGCAAAGCTTGCCAAAAGACGCGCAAACAGCTATTTTGTGGCGTCACGTTCTTTAGTTGGCCGCCGCGGGGTCAGATCCCGTTTGGCGGCCATTCTGTTGCGCTGCGGGCGCAATAAAAGGGCGCGTTAGCTCCCTCCATCAGCTGCCGGCGGCAGCTGCAGCGTGGGCAGGTCTTGGAGGAAGCGGTGGAGCGCGTCGTAGGTGATGATCGTTCTGCGCCCTAGAGCAGATTCCGTTCAGGCTGGCTCATATCCAGCGGCATTGAAGTAGTTGGCGCATTCTTGCGCTGAGAAGTGCTTGAGGGCGCTGGTGATGGCGTCCCAGAGATCCTCG
>Ga0111538_10006655_pt1 | contig 15610 bp, 17 predicted proteins | sample SoiMethybrSBSTD1_FD_79669 | JGI IMG/M metagenome (GOLD analysis project Ga0111538, IMG submission 79669) | Bulk soil microbial communities from a Populus tree surrounding site in Tennessee, USA - Soil MetaG P. TD hybrid SBSTD1 (version 2)... | ecosystem: Environmental > Terrestrial > Soil >...
GGAACGACGGTAAGATGATTCGTTCAATTACGATTAACGACATGGCCGGAGCAGATGGAAAAGCCGTTCAAAAAAATAACGAGTTGAAAAAAATGTCGATGATCGCCTTAGAAAACATAATTGTAAAACCGTTTAAAATATACTCCTGTTACACAAAGGTTTTCTTATTGAAAGACGATTAAGCATTTACACGCTGTAATATTATTTTGCACGGTATAGCAGATGTGACTTTTACGTCATGGTTAACGTATAAAGGAATTGATAAATAATTTCCGGCTTTAAGGTGATGTACCATTGTTCCAATGGTTAAGTCACAGCTTCCTTCGACAATAAGAAATTTCTCATATTCATTTGTGTGTGTCTCTGTTGGTGCACCATACTTAAGCCAGACGATGGCCGTTAACTTATCAGGTTCATGAGCGATTATAGTGGCCTGTATCTCATCAAAATCATCTCGTAATTGCATGTCCTGCCGGCTTAACCAACCTTCGAAATCTTTAATTTTAGTTTCAGAATTTAAGGTCGGCGCAGTGCTCGGGATTTCGCCCTGTTTTACCCGTTCCATATAATCTATCTTAGCCATCAGCATGGGCTTAACAGTGGGGGATGGTGCTATTGCATGGGCTTGCGCATATAAGAAAAATGCATGCTCTATTTGATGAAGCTCGTGGGCTAGCAGCGGATCTCTGGATAACGCTTCATTAACGAGGACCAGTTCAGAACCTTCAAGGGATCCCATAACGTATAGCTCCAAAAGACCTGAGTTTAAAATTTCGTTTCGATCCATGATTAAAATTGTATTAATAATGGAAAAATTAATGTCATATTGATAAATATTTTTTTATCTGACTGTAGTATTTTATTAATATGACCAAATGCTATTTTCATTTGTATTTTAACTTTTTCCAATGGCATACCAAGACGCCTTGAAGTTTCATGAAGCGAATGCCCTTGAATATAGATGAGATTCAAAACTTCCTTGGAGGCTATTTCCATCCCTTTCGTTAAAGTCTCATAATCTTTTGAAATCAACTGACTTTCCATTACAAATTCATCTGCATTTCCTTTCTCAGGAATGTTTGGTGTTACATTTTCAGCAGCTAAACTTCGGGCTATTGAACACATCCATGTAAAAAAAGTTGTCATGTTCTTGTAGGTGTCAATTTCTTCAAGAATTTTTAAAAAGGTATGTTCAAGTATCGCCTCAGCTTTAGAATGGGATTTTATTATTCTTAAAATGATTCCGTAAAGTGCAGGCGAATACTGGTCGTACAGATCGGAGATTGCTTTTGGGTTTTTGTTTCTCAGCTTCTCGATTTCTTTTGAACCCATATGCGTGCGATAATCTCAATATATGATGTAACCCCCTTCTTCAAGAAATAGCATGGAATCCTGCAGGAGGATTCATCCCTTGACATAGAAGCACAAAAATAAATCTATCTGCAGGTACCTTTGCTTAAATGTGTCACCAAAGAAGTAACAAACTTCGATGACGTAGCAGTGCGAGATATGAACAACATTGTCGCGGTGCGTGATTCGGAAGATGAAAAGAGAATATTTTGTTTTGGCGCTGAGCTAAAAGTGATCGGCTGGTTCTTCTCACGATGTATAAATTCTTTCGCCCTCGTCGGTGTTGTGTGAGGGCAAGTGTGTTGTTCATCAACGACCGCACGCACCCGGATATCAGGATGCGGAAAGCTTTACATTCACAAGGAAGCGAAAGAAATTAAAATTCACGATAATCCAGTTGTTACTGGTTTTCTGCGTTAACCGAAAAACGGATCACAGGATAGACAGTCCGGGCCGTTATTAAAAAGTGATGCTTCTCGATTCGCGGCGATACAATATATTTGCGGGTTGGCTATTCCAATAAATTGCCGACTCACATTTATGGGAAAAACCGTAAGATGATCCATCCAATTACGATTAGTGACCTTATGGCCTTAAAGGATCCAATTCCAGTGGCCGATGTGCGTACACCCGCAGAGTTTGAGCATGGCCATATTCCTGGGGCGTTTAATCTGCCCTTGTTCAGTGACGAGGAACGAGTTTCTATCGGGACAACTTATAAGCAGGTTGGAAAAGAGGCGGCTATAATATTGGGGTTTGATTTGACGGGCCCCAAGTGGTCCGGGTTTATCAAGCAAGCACTGGAAATGGCGCCAGAGAAAAAGATTGCCCTACACTGCTGGCGGGGTGGAATGCGCAGTGGGGCGATGGCGTGGGCACTTGATATCTATGGTTTTGAAGTGTACAAAGTAGAAGGTGGTTACAAGCACTACAGAAGGTGGGTCCTCGATCAATTTGAAGCAACGTATTCGCTATACGTATTGGGCGGCATGACTGGTTCGGGCAAGACCAGGATCCTGCATGGGCTCCGCTCTTTCGGTCAGCAGGTAATTGATTTGGAAGAGCTCGCGCAGCACAAAGGTTCTTCGTTTGGCAGCATGAACAAATTGGTGCAGCCGACGCAGGAGCAATTTGAAAATAACCTTGCTTCGGAGTTAAGCAAGCAGGACAGGCAACGGAAAATATGGGTGGAGGATGAAAGTTCGTCCATTGGGAAACGTACGATTCCCAGGCCTTTTTGGGATCAAATGGTGACTTCCTTTTTGATCGACATAAAAGTTTCCGCGGCGCAACGCATGGAGGCACTGGTGCAGGAGTATGGTTCGTTGGATAAAGATTTTCTAATTGAATGTACGGAGCGCATTCGGAAACGTCTGGGACTGGATCAGGCCAAAAATGCAATTATCGCCATTAAAGAAGATAGGATTGCAGATTTCATTGGGGTGGTGATGATCTATTATGATAAAACCTATCGCACGAGTTTGGCCCGTCGCAATGCTGACCATATACTTAAGGTGGACCTTGAAAATACAGATAATACCCAAAACGCCAGGGAAATTTTACATGCCGTTCATGCAATAACCTCGGGCAAGCTAAACGCATAAATGAAATTATGGAGATGAAGGAGTTTAAACTAACCCAGTATTCGCATGGCGCCGGCTGTGGCTGCAAGATCAGCCCCGCTATATTGGATAAAATATTGCAAAGCAATATTGCTGCGCCCCTTGACGCCCGCCTGTTGGTAGGCAACGATAAGCGTGACGATGCTGCTGTTTTAGATTTGGGTAATGGCACTGCACTTATTTCAACGACCGATTTTTTTATGCCCATCGTGGATGATCCGTATGACTTTGGCAGGATTGCATCTGCGAATGCCATTAGTGACGTCTATGCCATGGGTGGTAAACCTGTGCTTGCAATTGCTATTCTGGGCTGGCCGATAGACAAACTGCCGCCAGAGATAGCACAACGCATGTTAGAAGGCGCAAGAGCTATTTGCGCAGAAGCAGGAATTACCCTCGCCGGAGGCCACAGCATTGATTGTCCGGAGCCTGTTTTTGGTTTGGCCGTGAACGGGCTTGTTAATACCCATCAAGTTAAACAGAATTCAACGGCGACGGCTGGATGCAGATTGTACTTAACGAAGGCGCTGGGGGTAGGGATACTTTCCACAGCTCAAAAAAAAGGACTCTTACTTGCTGATGACGCGGCCCTTGCGCTGCAAAGCATGGCTACGCTTAATAAGCTCGGCGAAATATTCGGGAAGTTGGATTTTATAAAAGCAATGACCGATGTGACTGGATTTGGCTTGCTGGGGCATCTAATAGAAATGTGCGAAGGCAGTAGCCTGTCCGCAGTTATCGAATACACGAAGGTGCCGGTTATTGCGTCTTTGCCTCACTATCTCGGTCAAAATTGTATTCCTGGTGGTACGCAACGGAACTGGAGCAGCTACGGCCAGAAAGTAGGTATGCTTTCGGAGCAGCAACGGACTGTTCTGGCTGACCCGCAGACCAGCGGCGGTTTACTCGTGGCCGTAGCAGAAGCGGGCATAGAAGATTTTGAAAACCTTCTGCAAGAACACAACCTTAGAGCTGACCAACGCAAGCCTTTTGGTTTTCTTAAAGCCCAGGATGGCGGTCCTTTAATTAGCGTGGTTTAAAGTCACGGACAGTCAAAAAGACTGATGAGTGATGACGATGATCTTTGATTACTTTCCGGGCGGCTGGTACCCTACTTTCTGCGCAAGCCGAAGAGCTTCAAGAGTTTCCTCCACGGTAAGCAATGGCGTTGTTTCGAATTTCGACAACGCGCCACCGCCGGTGATGGCGAGCCCAACGGCAGCCATCGCGACATTGTGAGGAGCTTCCCAAATGCAATAGCCCTCGTATGCTCCGAATGCGTACCAGAAGCCGTGCAGCTTCCCGTTGACTGACTCGATGTACTTACGGGCTGCCGCACGGCGGTCTTCAGGGTTTTTCATCAACCGAGCCCATGTTTCCGGCGTATAGCTGAACCGCGTTAAATAGAAATGCGAAGCGACCTTTGCAGGATCCTGCTGAGAGAAACCGGTTGGATCAGCAGGCTTGGTGATATTTTTATTATCCTGCATTGGCTTCAAAGCCTGTAGCTCCGGCTGCTGGAAACCAAACAGGAAAAACAGGGATGTACTACATAGAACAGCAATGAGATGTTTCATAGTATTTATATTTAATGATGTATTGAACAAGAGCCGCAAGAAGCGAAGGGACGACCCATCGTTCGCACTAATGATCCTTTCGCTAACCATTTGAGCGAACAGTGGAGATTCATTTCGATTGACTGATGCGTAATTCCAGTTAAAAGAAGACTATTGTGACTCGACTACGCTCCGGGCGCCCGGTAACCTACTTTCTGTGCACGACGAAGTGCGTCAAGAGTTTCCTCAACCGTTAGCAGCGGTATCGTTTCGATTTTCGACAAAGCACTCCCTCCGCTAATTGCAATGGCAACCGCTGCCATTGAAACATTGTCAGGTGCCTCCCAAAGATTGTAACCATCGTATGCTCCGAATGCGTACCAGAAGCCGTGCAGCTTCCCACCGACAGATTCAATATACTTTCGCGCTGCTTCCCTGCGATCTTCGGGATTCTTCGTCAATCGAGCCCATGTTTCAGGCATATAGCTGAAGCGTGTTAAATAGAGAGCCATAGTGTTTGTCTTTTTTGATGTTGCCTACTCTTTTAGGTTTTCGGCTTCCCCGTTTTGGTTTATCCATGATAAATTTCTTATTCACCTTCAAGGTTACATTGTCAGCCTAAAGACCGACATCATGATATACACAAGTGAGCTAGGCTCAGGCGAGCAACACTTGCGGCCACCAGTCCAAGGCGGAAGTATTTTGGTGTGACCGCACTCGGAATATATCTTGAGCCCGAAAATCACCAACACTCACCAGCAGATGGTCTGAGCCTCTGTCGTTAAATTTTTTTGGGCGCAGTGCGGATAATATTTCGTTTTTAAACGTGAACTGGATTCTTCTCAACCAGGTCGTATCCGAGCTGTTTGTACATCGTGAGGAAGTCAAAGTGGTTCCATGATTCAATAATTTTACCACCGTCGATTCGAACCATGACGATCCCTCCAAACTTTACATCGGTACCAGTCTTGAGATGCCTAGCAGTTACTGTACAATGTGCGGATTCGAAGTCTTCCTGTGTAAGTACTTCCTCCACATCGACTTGAATATTGGAGAAATCGTTGCGAAAACTTTGATAGAATTTCTTGAAACCCTGGAGTCCTTTTACATCGCCATCGGCATCGGATATTCCATGAACGATAGTTTGGTCTGCCAGCAATTCGCCGATTGCACTTTCGCGGCCGTTGTTCCAAACTTCTTGAAACCACTTAAAACAAAGAGTTGTGTTTTTGTAAGGCATAACATAAGGGATTTTATTAGAGTTATAATTTAAGGAAAAAAGTCAACAATCCTTAGCTGTAGATTTAAAGAATCCTCTCTTAATTGCGGGTAAGTCAATCAGTTCTAGTCGAAGTCTTCAGCGAGCTGGTTGATATGGTGACTACCTGCCGGGGAAGGGTTGAGCGCGGACTCTTACCTCAGGGATGAACTGACGGAAATGCGTATTTCTTTACGCAGTGAAAAAAATTCTACGTGAGTGTTAGATATTTCATAACTTGTATATCCATTCACTTGTGAATTTAAGTTATTATGAAAAAATATTTTCTTTCATATTTGGTAGTAGCAATGAGTTTGTTCAGCCTGCCTGCTTTTTCTCAAACAGAAAATGATTCGACATTATTAGGCTTGCCTGGAGATAACCTTGATCTTTATGCTGTTCTAGATCTTTTTCAAAAATCAAAGACTATTGAAGAATTTGAAAAATCGTTAAATCTTGAAAAAACAGCAATCAATAATCTGGATTTAGATTTAGATAAGAAAGTTGATTTCATAAAGGTTGTGACAAAGAAGGACGGAGATGATTTTACATTTATTCTTCAGGTTGCTGTTAGTAAAACTGAAACACAAGATGTTGCCGTTATTTTAGTATCGAAGGATGAAAGTAAAAAAATTACGATGCAGATTGTAGGCGATCCGGATTTGTATGGCAAAGATTATATTGTTGAACTAAAAGAGTCTAAAACCCCAGCAGTTACTGCCAATCCAGGGTACACGGGAACAGACACTGTTGTTGTTAGCGCTCCGGCAAAAACTACCGTCGTAGTGGTGGAATCTGCACCAATTGTACAATATGTCTATTCGCCTGCTTATGTCCCCTATGTTCCGCCTTATTACTACGGATTTTATCCGCCCTATTTTGTGCCATTTACGGCGATGGCGATTGGTGTATATATAGGTCATCATTCCTATCACCACCACGGAGGTTATGGATATCATGGCAATACAACGGTAATTCATAACACCAATAATTTTAACAATTACAATAATAATTCAAGAAACAGGTCAAATACCGTTAGCGACAATAGGGCGAACGGTAATTATAACAGGGGCAATAATGCATCAACGCGTCAATCACCTGGAGCGTCGACACGTCAATCAGGCGGAGCATCAACACGCCAATCGCCCGGAGTATCAACCAATCAATCACCTGCCGTACGCCAGCAAAACCCATCATCGAATACACGTCAGTCAACGGGAGTTTCTCAATCTTCACGTCAATCAACTCAACGATCCCAACCTAGTTCAAACGGGGCATCCCGTTACAGTGGAGGTTCTAGCGGAGGTGGATCCCGAGGAGGCGGTGGTTTTAGTGGGGGTGGTTCTAGAGGAGGCGGTGGTGGTAGAAGACGGTAAATAATCGCTTTACATATTTAGAACTTCACGCAAACGACCTGAAAGTTAAAACTGAAACACAATTTTATCCTCGGTAAAAACAGTAATCGGGATTTTTTCTGAACCTGATTCGGGTTTCAAATTTTAAAATAAAAATCAAATCTGAGATCATTAAAATGAGGAAGGCAAAAAATCTACGCCTTGTTATTCAATGGGCATATCAGAAGCACTCATCTCTCTTACACTGACATAACTGCCATTTCTTTTTTCAAATAAAATCATATAATTTCCTGTATTAATGACAACACTAGTGGAGTCCACTAATTTGTAATAGCCAAGTTCTACAACTTGATTCGCATCACTTGATACAAAAACTTCGTTGGTCGTAAATGAAATCTTATTGCCCTTAGCATAGGAGTCAATACCGGTTTTCAAATATTCCACAATAGCATTCTTGCCTACGATAGGTTCTTTGTTTTGAGAAAAGACTGTTGCATCATCTGCATAATAGCCTATGTTTTTCATTTCTCCGGCATTATACACTTCAGCAAATTCATTTTCCTTGGCTTGAATTTCTTTTTTAATTTGTTCTTTATCAATTGCCGCTGGCTCCTCTTTCTTAGGATTGCAGGCTACCATTAAAGATATAATAGAGGATAGTAATGCTGCCGCGATTATCTTTTTTTTCATAGTTATATTGTTCTTGATAAGGTACTAATAATTACACTCAAAAGTTATATAATAAAAATTGAATATTAGTCGGCTTTATTATTTTGAATTTTTAACAATTGCTTCCGCCAATCTTCGAGTGTTTGCCGGCAGACCAATTTAATAAATAATAATCAAACTCTAGCGGTATGAATTATATGGGCTAGATGAACACGTAGCGTCAGTCGGAAGGCGTGACGGACAGGATAGCACGAGTGAGTCACCCTCAGCCCAAGCACGCAACCTGCACACGGCTCTCCTGGTGTTTGAATTTCTTTGTGAAACTTAGTGTCTTTGCACCTTCGTGGCGAGATCTGCTTAGCCGTTTGTTCAAAGCCGCCAAAATCAAGCCCGATTAAAAACTTTTTTCACAGCTATTAAATCTCGTTTATGTGCTTCTACCACATCGATGTTAACAACTGTCTTATCTTCAATACACTGTTCGATGACAAGATGCGGCCTTAACTGAAGTTTCTCCAGGGCCATTGCAATTTTGGTATAGTCAATATCACCCGGTCCGAATGTCTCTGACCACACGCCCTTAATAGATTGCCTGAGATGAAGTTCTGCAATTCTGTCGCCGTACATTTTCATTACATCATAGACAGCCAACGCAGAATCTTGTGACCCTCGGAAGACCCAATGTACATCGAAACAGAATGAAACGTTTTCTTTTGAAGTATTTTGCAACATGTGGTGAAATTCTTTAGCGCCGCCCAGCATCTCCGTGGCATGTGTATGATAGGCAAGCGTAATACCGTGGGCTTTCAATTGCTTTCCCAGTTCTTCGAGATTTTCTAATTGAATGCCGAGTTCAGCATCCGTTTTAACCTCATCGCCGCCCCACCTTATCGGTGTTGGATTCGTAACCAGAATTTTTGCTCCATGATTTTTTATTACTTCGGCTATGGAAAGAACCGTCGCAATGGATTTCTCTGCTTCTTCCTTTTTATGCAACACGCTGTTGGCGTATACAGAGGGTATGGATATTTTATATTTATCTAAAACGGGCAATAAGGCATTTACATCGTTCAGACTGCTGAAGCTTGGCTCGATCGCCGTTAGACCGCATTGTGTATATTCCCTGATGCAGGCATCCCAGTCTTTTCCCCATTCTTTGCCTTCCCGCTTGTAAAAGGTAAACCAATTGTAGGCATTGGAAGATATTGGATAGGTATTCTGGAGGCTAAATGGATTATTCGCGAAAGCAAAAATTGAATTTAAGGTTACGCCGGTTGACGTTAAAAGAAAATTTTTCCGACTAAATTTCATCATACGGGTATTGTTCAATTAATGGTTGCCGAAGTTACATAGTCTTTCCCATATTGAAATAATCAGCTTATTCCAGGACTCCAACTGATTTTAAATTAGTATATGCGTGACGTTTGTAAGGCTCAGGGGCTCGCGCTTGTTGATGAGGAACACACTTGAACGGGCGTTGTGCGTTATTACTTGGACTTGTTCGCACCTACGTCGGCGCCAGGTTTGAATTTCTTTGTGAACCCTCGTGCCTTAGAGTGTTTGTGGTCCATGTCGATTTCGCCACCAAGAGGCAAAGGCACTAAGGTTCACAAACGTGACAACATTTATGTGTATTAATTTCGCAATAATTTATGTCAGCATTATACCGTTCATTTCAAACAACGTAAAGCTGTCTGCTGCTTTTATTGTCATGATAAATTGCAACCATCATGAATATCATCAGGAGATTCCATAGGAAATAAGCAACGAGCCCAGCCGTTGTCATTATCCATCCAACGCCTATAATGGTCGATATGGCACTTGCCAGACTCAAGATTCCATTCGCAATCATGAGTATACGAATAAGGTTATTTCGATTCGCGTAATAGCCTGCCGTCAACCACGTCGAAATTCCTAAAAACGCGTAGCCCCACATTTCATTAGCCCAACAAAAGGACAACGGATTGGCCATTGAAAAGGCTGCTATCGCGGCATCATGTTCTTGTTTATAGTTTAGGGCGAGATTTCTTACAAAACTGATTTGACATATATAGTTGAACGACACAAGGGTGCAAAAGACGATTGTCCATCCCAAAGCAAATAAAAGATGAAACCTTTTAATTGGTTCCGACTTTCCCGTTTCACACAGATAATGTCCAGCCGACACCATTAACATTCCACCAATTAGTAAAAATCCGAAATAGTATGGTATGTCTTGAATGATGTAGTAGTTCTCAACAAAAACGGAAGATGATACCCAGGTTGGCTGGGGACGTACAACGCGAATGATGATAAATGAGGCAGGCCCAGACAGCACAAATCCAACAAGAGCCACCATAGCTCCTATGGAGATAAGGTTGCTGGATTTGTCATGATCGGGAGTCATCCGGTTTTTTTCATTTGGATTTTACGCTCAACGCTTCATCGGCGCAATTATACTCATATCGGCAGCGCCTCTACGTGAACTTTGGGTGGTCTGTGGCGCACATAATCGACAGCCGCCCGCAGCCTGACGCCTATTTCGGTTGCCAGTCCTACAAGTTGAGTTGTGTCAAGACTTTTATCGAGATTTTCGAGCGGGTTGATTGCCGATACTTCCACTTCGCCATTTTCGTGTTCCTGGATAACAATATTGCACGGCAGCATTACGCCCATGTGCGATTCGAGAGTGATCGCCTTGTAAGCGAATAGGGGATTGCAGGCGCCAAGGATTTTATAATTCCGAAAGCCAACGTTCAGCTTTTTTTTGAATGTGTCCCGAACATCGATCGTAGTAACGACGCCGAATCCCTGGTGTTCCAGGTTTTGTGTTATCTTGTCTAACACTTCCTGAAACGGCATTTTAAGTTTTCTTGAATAGTAAGCCATAGGAAATTTTGTTTATTACCCAATCTACTCTGCAAAGGAACGCAGTAATAACAAAGCTGGACACGAGGAATATCAGATGAAAAAATGATTCTTGTCAGCCAATCAAAAAAAACAGTTTCGCACAATTTTGTCGTCCCACACAAGTTAATGTTACAGGTAAGAGGTAGTTTTGTAGTTGGTGCTAGTAGATTGTGTTGATGAACAATGCTTGCTGGCTTGCAATTACATCTTACCATTTACATCTTACATCTTACACTAGTCCATCACGGCTTAGACAGGTAACGCGTCTGAATGAATTTTAGGTGGTTCACGCTGGATATAATCGACAGCAGCCCTTAGCCTGATACCTATTTCCGTCGCAAGCTGGATGAGTTGACTAGTGTTAAGAGTTTTATCGAGGTTTTCGAGAGGGTTAATTGCCGATACTTCGACTTCCCCATTTTCGTGTTCTTGTATGACAACATTACAAGGTAGCATGACGCCCATATGCGATTCAAGGCTGATCGCCTTATATGCGAATTCGGGATTACAAACTCCAAGAATTTTGTATTTTCTAAAACCGACGTTTAGTTTTTTCCGGAATGTGTCCTGAACATCGATGGTCGTGATGACCCCGAATCCCTGGTGTTCCAGGTTTTCCGTTACCTTATTAAGCACTTGCTGAAAAGGCATTTTTAACGTTCTTGAGTAGTAAGCCATATGAATATTTTTATCTATGAAACGTACTTTAAAGGACGCTGTAATAAATAACGGCTCACATCATGAACATCAGGTGAAGAAATGATTCTTGTCAGTTTATTTTTGAAACAATTTCTCGCACTTTTGAATAGACATTTAAGAAAATGGATAAAGGAAGTTTTACAAACTTACTGCTCGGAAAAGATCTGCGCACGCTAGGACAAAATAATATCGTAGTTCAGACTGTTCATGACCAGTGCACCTTTGACGAACTGTTTAGCTTAATCTTCCACCATGAGAGGTCACTTGTCATGCGTGCTGTTGACGCAATTGAAAAAATAACTACAAAGCACCCGGAATTCCTGACAGGTCACAAATCTCAGCTATTAACGGTGTTAAAGAGTGCCGATCATAAAGAACTAAAATGGCATATTGCGCAACTCCTTCCAAGGGTAGACCTTACAGCTGCGGAATTGAAAGACGTTTGGCACACGCTTGTTTATTGGGCACTTAACAAGAATGAAAGCAAGATTGTGCGAGTCAATGCGCTGCAGGGATTGTTTGACTTATCGAAAATTGATCGTGAATTGAACGCTGATTTTGAAAAGACCATTTCAGCGCTCGAGCATGAAATGATACCCTCGATCCAGGCAAGGATCCGAAAATTGAAGCGTACAAAAAACTGATTTTAGGAAAAGAAGTTTATTACCCGGGGATCCTGCAAAATCATTTTGTATCAAAATATTATAATAGTGAAACGCTTTGAAAAATTTGCTCACCGCCAGTTCAAATCTCTGATCAGCCATTCGAAGAAATACAGAGACCATAAAAAGTCTGAAACGCTGCATAAAATCCGCGTTGACATAAAAAAGATAAAGGCGATTCTTGGGGTAGTAAATGCTAGCGAGAAACGATTTAAGGCACATAAGAATTTTATTCCCTTGCGGAGTATTTCCAGGAAGGCGGCTGAGATCCGCGACCGCGAGATACATGCACAATTGCTTTTGAAAAACAAGATGGACGATATCGGGCCAGGACATGCCAACGGAGAGGCCCTAATTACATTGTTTGAATCGAACATTCCAAGTTTTATAAAGACGACAAAAAGAAAGAGAAACAAATTGGAGCCTGATGTAAAGCAGGTTAAAAAAAACGACTTAAGACGTTATCTGCATAAGAGACAAAAGGAAATAAAATCTCAATTGTTCCCCAGGCCAAAGCTGCGATATATTCACAAGACTCGTAAGGTTGTTAAGGAAGTCGTTTATTTGTCAGAGGCAAACGGAAAACTACCCAGTAAAGAAATCAAATTCTATGATAAAATGCAGGACATGATCGGCACGTTACACGATAAACAAGTGCTGCTTCAGCTTCTACGAAAGCAGCGTGATCAGAACGGTAAAACGAAGTATGAGGCGATTAAGACGGAATGTTTGTCTGATAAAAAAGAGATTTTCCACCTGGCTGCTGACTTTTACCGATCGAATACGCGAAACCAAGCCCTGGTCTGACGCGCCGATTGGTATTGGCTCAATTGACATCTTATTCTCCGGAGGTGGACGCCGATGTGGTTGTGATCAACATCATTCTGACAAAACTCGTATTTCCCCCTGATGTCCGTCATATCGACGAATAATCCAAGTGTGTAATTTGCTTCGGGTTGAGACAATCGCCCTCTTATAGAAGTGATTGACCTCCTTGCGGGACCGAAACGTCCGAAGAAAGGAAAACTGAAAATTTCAAACTTATAACATACCCGACTATGAAACTTTCTATAACGTTGATATTGACTTTGGTAGCGGTAGTCGTTTGCACTGCGCAACCAGTTAAAACAATGATACCTTTTAATAAAGGTTCCATTGGGCTGTCGGTAGGACATTATTCCTTTGATCCCGGGATAATGGCTAGTGTTACTACACCATTTTTCTTAAACAATAAATTCGCATTAAGGATTGCCGGTGGCATACGGTGGTCTGAGTATTATTTAGCCGAAACGAACAAATCCGCTTATTATTCAAGTATGCAAGCGGGAGTGTTATATTTCATTACCCAGGAAGACCGGGTAAGAGTATACAGTGAACTTGGTTTTAACATTGTATTTCCTAATGCCGTTTTTTCCGACAAGAAGAAAATGACCGGTGTTCAGGGATTGGTAGGTCTGGATTTTTTCACATACTCCAGGGAAAATTTCGGCTTAGTATATTTCGTCGAAATGGGCTATTCAGTCAATCCTGCCACAGCCGAAAAGTTAGAAGGGCAGCCTAACTATGCAAATGGTCTGATGGCTGTTACGGGCTTCAGGTTTCATCTTTGAAACTGATTTATGAAGAAAAAATTATTAATCTGTGGCACACTATCTTCTTTCTTTTATGTAGCAATGAATGTTTTTATTCCGCTATTGTATGAAGGTTATAGCTACTCCACTCACACCGTCAGCGAGTTGTCTGCCATCGGAGCACCAACGCGGGCGATATGGGTACCGTTGGCTTTTGTTTACATCCTGCTCTTCGTTTCCTTTGGCTTCGGTGTATTGAAATCTGCAAATGGCAATCGCCATTTAAGAACTTTAGCAATCATTATCTTTGCCTATTGCATATGGAACTTTTATTGGCCACCGATGCATCAACGTGGGACCGTGCCATCTTTAACTGATACTTTGCATATTGTTTGGTCTTCGGTAACCGTGATCCTGATGATGTTGATGATGGGGTTTGGTGCTGCTGCCCTCGGGAAGAAATTTCGATTTTACACTGTTGCCACTATGATCCTCCTTATGGGTTTCGGTTATTTGACCGGCCTGGATGCTCCGAAGATACCGGACAACCTTCCGACACCATTGCTCGGTATTTGGGAACGAATACTGATTTCTCTTTTTATGTTTTGGGTGATCGTGCTTGCAATCACATTGCTGCGACGTGAAACCACACCCCGATATGCCGAACGACTATCACTGAATGGTTCACGTAGCTAGTTGTAGAATAGAACAGCTGTAATATCTTCTACAGGAAAGGAATGGCCAGAGATCATATTGGAAGTGTTACAGCGAAACGCCGGACCGTTTTTTAACGCCCTTTCTTTTGAAGAACTTATAGCCTTCAAACCAGATCACCGAGCCGAAGCCGGCAAGCATGCAAAAGAGAACATCGGCAGCACGAAGAACGTCAAATCCGAAAAATGTTCTCAACCAGGGGACAGCAAACGACAAGATCACAATGCTGACGGTAACGGCTATAATTAATGGAATGAGCTTGTTCGTGTACCGAAATGTTTCTATGATAGAATAGTAAAATGATCTGTTCACCAGTGTAAGCACAATGTTTGCTGTCACCAAGGTTACAAATACCATTGCAGTGGTTGTTTGCGCACTCCTTCCATTTTCTACGGCTTTCCAATAGACAGCAATCAGCCCGGCGGTAATAACCAGTCCCTGCAATATGCTTAAGCCAAGCTCTTTCAACCTGAAGAATGTCGAGGAAAATGGTCGAGGGCCCTGCATCATCAGGTTTTTTTCGATGGGCTCATTCTCATAAATTATGGAGCACGTTGGACCCATGACAAGTTCCAGGAAGATAACGTGAACTGGGGTGAATACCGTTGGATAGAGCCACCCCAATACGTGAGGGATAAACACAATGAGGATGATGGGAATATGTATGGAAATGACGTACTGGATCGCCTTCTTAAGGTTGTTGTAAATTTTTCTTCCCATCGCAATAGCCGTTACCATTTTCCCCAAATCATCGTCCACCAGGATAAGTGAAGAAGCTTGTTTGGCTATTTCCGACCCTTTTTTGCCCATAGCGATTCCGATATGCGCGGCCTTAAGTGCTGGCCCGTCATTTATTCCATCTCCTGTCATTGCCACAATTTGATTTTTCCGCTTTAATGCTTCAATAATCCTCAGTTTGGCTTCTGGAAACATCCGGGCAAAAATAGTTGTCTTTCCAGCTAGTTCAGATAATTCTTCGCTTGACAGCGTCATCAGCTGTTCGCCTGTTACAACAGCTCCTTTGTTTCGTAGCTCAATCTGTTCGGCTATTACCGCAGTGGTTGTTGCATTATCCCCTGTAATTATTTTCACATCAACGCCGGCCTTGTAGAAAGATCGTAGCACTTCCTTTATGTTGTCCTTTGGCGGATCATAAAAAGCAACAAGACCCTTAAAAGCAAATTTGAAATTTTCCTGCGAAGCAGGGTATTCAAGAACACTGTTGCCCTGACCAACAGCTAAAACGCGGTAACCCCTGCGTGAAA
>Ga0111538_10006656_pt1 | contig 15609 bp, 16 predicted proteins | sample SoiMethybrSBSTD1_FD_79669 | JGI IMG/M metagenome (GOLD analysis project Ga0111538, IMG submission 79669) | Bulk soil microbial communities from a Populus tree surrounding site in Tennessee, USA - Soil MetaG P. TD hybrid SBSTD1 (version 2)... | ecosystem: Environmental > Terrestrial > Soil >...
CCATCGTCATCAGCGCCTATCTCGCCGGGATGCCCTATGGTCCTACCGGTATTGCCCTCGCCTACTCCGTAGCGCTCGCGCTGTGGCTCGTGCCTCATGTATTGTGGTGCGTTCACGGAACACCGGTGTCCGCTACGGATCTGTTTCAAGCCGCAGGGCGGCCGCTGCTCGCCGGCGTCGTAGCTGCGGCAATGGCCGCCGCTGCACACTCTCTCGTGGCACCGATGGGCTCGTCTCTCGTCAACGTCATGGTTGCTGGTGCCACCATGGCTCTGGCTTATCTCTTTCTCCTGCTGTTTGTGTTCGGACAGAAGGCCTTTTATCTGGATCTCCTGCGCGGATTGAAGGCGGCCCCCGTCATTCGCAACGAAGCCGGACCTGTTGGTTGATGCGCGAGCTTGGCCGTAGCCGACCATTCACTGCGCGCGCAGACGCGGACCGGACAGCGTGAACATTCATCATTATCTCCGATGGCCAGCCTCAGAGACCCTAAGGAAGTGCTAACCTCTGGTTCCTTCTGAAAGTAGCAGCTGGAGGAGAAACAGATGAGTGCCCGCACCAAGGTTGCCCTCGCAATAGCGATGACGTTCTCGGCCGTGACGCCCTCCATGGCGGCGTTCTGGGACTGCATCACGGTTCCGGAGATCGACGGCTCGGCAGGCATCTCCGCCGTCGCGGCTGTGATCGCTGTCGGCATGGTCGCCTATCAGCGCGTCCGTCAATAGCGCGCAGCGCACGCAGCCTTGCGGGGTGAAGCGGCGATGCGGGCGCCGCGCCTCCCCCGGAGCAGCCAGGTCCCGATTTGACCACAACATCGGCAAGCATCGAGCGGCTCTCGCATGCTCAGGCCATGCGCACCGGCGCGTGGATCGTTATCTGCTTCGCCGAACTGCTCGCGATCTCGGTCGTCCAGGACTTTCAGGTCGCAGTGAAATGGTACAACCCGATCTACTACGTCCGCATGCTGGCCGTGTGGGCGCTGTGCGCGGGTGCCGCCTTCATCCTGCTTTCGTGGCACGAGCGAAACGAGCTTCTGCATAGGTGGCAGACGGCGCAGCAGAGCCACGACTGGCGGGCACCCCTCGTTCTGAACTTTGCGCTCTTCTGCACGACCCTGGCGTTGGCGCCGGTCATGACCAGGCTGTCGGCCGGCGCAGCAGGATCGGGCGCCGCGGTCCTGCCCGCCGCCTACGCCCTTCTCGTCGTCGCGACGGGCGTCACGTTGCTGAGGCTGGACGTTCCAATTCGCGCCCTGGCAGAGATGGCCTGGCACTACCGCGCCAGGCTTGCCCTAGCTTTGGCCGCGGGCGCCCTCGTCGAGGTCGTGTCCTACCTGGCCCAGGACGGCTGGCACGTGCTCGCCGGCGCGACGCTGGAAGTCGTCCGCGCCATCCTTGCTCTTTACGAGACCGACGTTGCGGTCGACGCGGCCGAATACGCCCTCAGCATCGGCCGCTTCAAGGTTATCATCGCTGACAATTGCTCGGGTTATGAAGGCATCGGCCTCGTCTCGGGCTTCCTCGCGATCTATCTTTGGGTGTTCCGCAAGACGTTGCGGTTTCCGCACGCCTTTCTGTTGTTTCCGCTAGGGGTGGCCTGCATCTGGCTTCTCAATGCCGTGCGCATTGCCGCGCTGGTCAGCATTGGGGCTCACCTTTCTCCCGAGATCGCCAAGCAGGGTTTTCACTCCCAGGCAGGATGGATCGCCTTCCTTGCAGTGACCGCCGGCATCATGGCGCTTGCCAGTCGCTCCGCATTCTTCACGCCCGGGGCCATAGTGCGCCACCGCACGTGCGATGAACGGACCGCCGCTGGGTATCTGGTGCCCTTCATCGTCCTGATGCTCTCCTCCACGCTCGTCGCCGCAGCCGCTCCCAACGACGTGGCGCTCTATCCGGTCAAAGTGGCGTGCGTCGGCTTCGCCTTATGGCTGTATCGCGATGCCTATCGGGACTTGGACTGGCGCAGCCCGGGCGGCCTGCCCCTGCTCGCGGGACTCGTGGTCGGCGCTGCCTGGATTGCCACCGACCCCGATCCCGACAAGGGCGCAAAGCTTGAAACCTGGCTCGGCCAACAGAGCGTCGGCTGGCTCATCGCCTGGCTCGGCCTGCGCGTGATTGGCAGCGCGGTCGTAGTTCCCATCGTCGAGGAGCTCGCCTTCCGCGGCTTCCTCTATCGCTGGCTCGTGTCGCGGAACTTCACGACGATTCCGTTCCGTCATCTCTCTATTGTTGCGCTGGCTGTGAGCTCGCTTCTTTTTGGGCTGCTGCACGAGCGCTGGATTGCCGCCACCTTGTCAGGCGTGGTGTTCGCGCTTGTCATGTGGCGCACGGACCGCTTGTCGGCAGCCATTGTCGCACACGCTGCCGCCAATGCGCTGATCTGCGCATGGGCGATCGGCTTTGGCCAGTGGTCGCTACTTTAAGGGCCCCGCATTGCTGCGGAGCCCTTCTAATCCCGTCGAATTGGGCTTCTGGCGCGAAGGCGCCGAGCGCTATTTCAGGGGCACTGGCCGCCGTTCCTCGTGTCCAAATCTGAGGGCAAGGCCGACACGCGCCGTCCAGAAGGAATCATCCCACTTGACTGTCTCGGTACAGACCCCTCCGCAAGGGCCGACAATCGTATAGGTCCGCGACTCGCTGCCGAGATCCGTGTAGAGCACCTCCGTGCGCAGCATCCACCGGCCGAAGTGCAGCAGTTCGATCCCGGCGCCCGCGGTCCATCCGGTCCTGAAGCCGTCGCTGGTCGATGAGAACGGCAGCGATGTATCCGACAATGTGTGTGATACGTCGGCGTAGGCAAGACCTGCTGTCCCGTAGAGGAGAACACCGGGGTGCACAACCACACCCAGCCGGCCCCGCACGGTTCCGTACCAGTCGGCACTGCTGTGGGCCCAGACAGGGCCAGGCCAATAGCTCGCGTTACCCAGGTCGACATGGTTGAAGTCGGTCTCGATGCCACCGACGATATGGCCGCACTGCAGGCTATATCCGGCGAAGACGCCAGCGGCAAAACCACCGTCGCTGTCGGATATCTTGCCGTCGTCGTCCGTGGATTGATGTGATCTGAGGTGGGCGTATCCGACGGTGGCGCCCACATAGGGTCCGGCGAAAGGTCCGCCGCCGCAGTGCGCATAGGCGGGCAGGGCGAACAGAGTCGCGGCCACAGAGAACAAGGCAGCTCGCAGTGTCAGCGCCACTTGCTCCAATCCTTTCCCTGGAAGCGCGCTTGCCTCCAGACGGCTGGTTGGCCCCGATGGGGCGGTTTTTTTGGAACGCGACACTACGCAACTTTGAATCGCTCTTAAGCAATAGCAAACGCCGACTGATTCGTCCTGCCGAAGGCAACGGCGGAAGGCGGCGAATCCACAAGCCGGAAACGAGAGTGCCCGCCAAAGCACAGGCGTCGCGATCAGGGTCATCTTTTCGGGCGGCGACGGCCCGTATCGGGGTTATGCAACCTGCGGCGCGCGCCGCCAGCTTGCAACCTCCGCCGCGTCGGCGTCACAGGCTGCAGCCACGATGGCTCCGCTCAGGAGCGCAGCCCGCGTCAGTTCTTCCGCACGCACCTTGTCGCGCGCGTCCGCGGGCGTGAGGACGTGGCGCAGGTCGGCACCGGGCTCGTCGAAGCCGGCGACCAGGCGCAGCGCGGGAATGCCGGCCAAGGCGAAATTGGCGTGATCGGAGTTCTGCATCAGCGGGCGATAGGTGCGCAGCGGGATACCGCCGGCCTCGGCGACGCGGAGCAGAAACGGCTCGAGGGCCGCAAAACCGCTGGTCAGCGCCGTGAGGTTCGGACTGCCGCCGACGGAGTCGAGGTTCACATTGAGGGCGATGCGCCGCCGCTCGTCCTCGGCGATGTTCTGCACGTATTGGGCGGAGCCGGTCAGCGCCCACTCTTCGACACTGAAGAACGCGAGCCGGATCCCGCGCTTGAATGATGCGACGCGCGGAGCCAGCGCGCGTGCCACCGAAAGCACCACCGCCAGCCCGCTGGCGTTGTCCATGGCACTCTCGCCGCCGTCGTGGCCATCGACGTGCGCACTGAGCACGACCCACTCCTCGCCCTGCCCCGGAAGGTCGAGCAGCAGCGTGCGCGTCTCGGCGGGCTCTTCGGTGGTGTCGATTGTCAGCGTCGCGGTCGGCCAGCCGCGCGCGGTGCGCCGCAGCGCGGCCGCCGCCTCGGGTGTAATTCCGGCCGCCGGAATACCTGCCCCCTCCTGCCGCCCCGAGGACCCCGCCACGAGCTCGCCCGGCAGCGGTCCGGCGATCAGAAAGCCGACCGCACCCGCCTCGAGCGCCGCCAGGTATTTGCGCCGGCGGTGGATCGTGCCGGCCGCGAACATCAGCTCGTGACGCACGAGCGCGATGCGGCCCCTGAGGTCGTGCGCATGCGCCGCGAATTCCTCAGGCGTGCCGCGTCCCACGTCCACGACCTCAGCGGCAAGCCCGCCCGCCGGCGTGGCGACGCTGCGCAGCAGCGCGTGCGCCGGGACCGCGATGCCGCCGGGCAATACGACAGACGCCGCGCTCGCCGACCAGCCGCCGTAGGGGACCGGGATCGACCGCCCCTTGCGGCCGCAGGCAGCCTCGGCGCGCGCCTCGACGAGCGCAAAGGCCCTCCGCTCGCTCTCGGTGCCGGCGAGCCGTCCGCCGCAATCGCATATGGCGAGGAAGTCCGGCCACAACTCCTGGTCGGCAGCGATCGCAGCGGCAATGTCGGGGCTCACGTGCATGTGGGCAGGGTCCTCAAGCGTCGAGAGGCTTCAGCTTGCGATCGAGCATGGCCAGGAACGACTGTGCCAGGATCGAGGGTTCGCGGTCGCGCGCCGTGAAGGCGCCGATCTCGTAGAAGGTCGCCGGCTCGAACTCGCGCACAACGAGGCCCAGGTGCCGGAACGTCTCAGCCGACAACGGATCGACGATCGACCAGCCGGCATTGCTGGCGACGAGGCCACATACGGTGGCGAAGTATTCGGCCTCAGCCACCGGCACCCATTCGGCACCCGCATCGGCAAACGCTTTCATGAGGCGAACGGACGTCTGCAGAAGGCGCGCAAGCGCGACGACCGGATGGCCCGACAGCAGCGTTGGCGACAGCGTCTCCCGCGCGGCCAGCGCGTGCCGGGCAGGCAGGATCGTCACACAGCGCATACGATAGCGCGTGAGCCGCACGGCGGTGTCGTCGATCGGCAGCTCGGCGATGCCGATGTCGTAGCTCTCGCTCGGCAGCAGCCGGCTGATGACATCCGAGTTGCGCGAGATGAGTCGGGCAGCGACGCCAGGCCGCTCGGCAAGGAATGTGGAAACCAGGCCCGGCAGCAGGGAGATCGCCGCGCTCGGGTGGCTGGCGATCACGAGCTGGCCCACCTGGGCGGTGCGGATCTCCTCGGCAGCACGCGTGAGCCGATCGATTCCCGTCAACGCCTTGTTGGCCTCCGCGTAGAACAGGACGCCCTCCGGCGTCGGCTTGAGCCGACCGTTGCTGCGGTCGAACAGGGCGAAACCGAGCTCCTGCTCGAGCCGGGCGATCTGGGCACTGACGGCCGGCTGCGTGACGCCCATTGCGACGGCCGCGTTGGTCACGGAGCGATGATCGACGACAGCCCGGAAAGCCTCGAGAAGACGAACATCCATGCTTCAATAAAATCCCGTTATTGCCACTTGTGCCAGAGAATGTCAGTGTTGCCGGGCCCCAGAGTGGCCGTTGCGGTCATGCCGTCAAGTTAGGCATAGAGCACGGTTATATGGCAAGCGCTGACGTCGGCAGCTCCGACCAGGATATGCGTTATGGACGGACGGATCATGGCTGGCGCCGCGACCATAGCCGCAGAGGGCGTCTCAAAACGCTTCGGCACCAACCAGGTCCTCACGCGCGTCACGCTCGAGGTGGCGGAGCGCGACGTCGTGTGCGTCATCGGGCCCAGCGGCTCGGGCAAGACCACGCTGCTGCGCTGCCTCGCCCTGCTCGAGGAGCCTTCCGATGGCCGCGTGACCATGAACGGCATGGTGATCGCCAAGCCGGATGCAGAAGCCGCGGTGAAGCGCGCGGCGCGCTCGGTGCGGCCCGACATCGGCATGGTATTCCAGCACTTCAATCTGTGGCCGCATATGTCGGTGATCGAGAACGTCATAGAGGCGCCGATCCGCGTGAAGGCGATGCCGAAGGTCGACGCCGTCGCAGCCGGCGAACGCCTGCTCGAGAAGGTGGGCCTCGCCGACAAGCGCGATGCCTACCCCGCGCGCCTCTCCGGCGGCCAGCAGCAGCGCGTCGCCATCGCGCGTGCGCTCGCCATGTCGCCCAAGGTCATGCTGTTCGACGAGCCGACCTCCGCGCTCGACCCGGAGCTGCGGCGCGAGGTGCTGGTCGTCATGCGCCAGCTGGCCGACGAGGGCATGACGATGATGGTCGTCACGCACGAGATGAATTTTGCCCGCAACGTCGGCTCGCGCGTGGCCTTCATGGATCGCGGCGAGATCGTCGAGGAAACTGAAGAGCCCGCGCGGTTCTTCTCTACGCCCACAACCGAGCGCGCCAAGCGCTTCCTGCAGCAGTTCGAGGATTAGTCACAAGGGAGACCGTTATGCGCAGATTGATGACCCGAGCCGCCACCCTCCTCGCCGCAGCTTTCGCGGCTGTCCTGCTTGCCGGTCCGGGCGCCGAAGCCCAGCCGCAATCGCGCCTCTACGAAGTGACGAAGAACAAGAAGTTGAGGGTCTGCCAGTATCCCCTCTACTACTCGATCTCCTTCCGCAATCCGACAACGGGCCAGATCGAGGGTATCGATGCCGACCTCGCCAAGGAGCTGGCCAAGGAGCTCGACGCCCAGCTCGAGATCGTCGAATCCGGGTTTGCCACCTTCATCGCCGACCTGCAGGCCAACAAGTGCGAGATCGGCATGTTCGGCGTCGGCGCCACCCTGAAGCGCGCGCAGGCAGTGGAGTTCTCCAAGCCCTACCTCATCACGAACATCTACGCCGTCACGCGCAAGGGCGGAAAGGTGAAGACCTGGGATGACATCGACCAGAAGGGCATCAAGGCGGCCGTCTCGCTCGGCAGCTACATCGAGGTGTTCATGAAGGGCTACCTCAAGAACGCGGAACTCGTCTCGGTCGCCCCGCCGAACACGCGCGAGGCCGAGCTGGTCGCGCAGCGCGTCGACGTGATCATGACGGACTTCCCGACCGCCATCAAAGTGACCGACGAGTTCGATTGGGCCGCCTACCTGCTGCCCAAGGAGAAGCTGGCCATCACGCCCTACGCCTACGTCGTGCCGCAGGGCGACCAGATCTGGCTCAACTACATCAACCTGTTCGTCGACACCATCAAGCTCGACGGCCGACTGCTCAAATACGCCAAGAAGCACAAGCTCGACCCGATCGTGGCGCCCTGAGGGCTCCGCTCCGCAGGACCATGGCCCACAGCAGCCGGCGCGCGACCGCGCGGGAGTGATCATCCATGACATCCTACCGCTTCCGCTGGGACGCAGTGTGGAACAGCCTCGACTTCCTGATGTCGGGGCTGCAGATGACGTTGATCATCTCGGCGGTCACGCTGGTGCTCGCCATGATCGGCGGCCTCATCATCGCCGGGCTCGACATGTCGCGCTGGCGCGTGCTGCGCTGGATCGGCGTGTCGTTCGGCGAGATCATCCGCAATACGCCGATCCTGGTGCAGCTGCTGTGGGTCTATTACGTGCTGCCGATCGTGTTCAACGTCGGCATCGGTGCCGTCGCCGCGCTCATTATCGGTCTGTCCGTGTACCAGGCGTCCTTCATCTCCGAGGTCTACCGAGCAGGCATCCAGGCCGTGCCGAAGGGCCATCGCGAGGCGGCCCAGGTGCTGGGGCTCAAGCCGGTGCAGTCGTTCCGGCGCATCGTGCTGCCGCAGGCCATCCGCATGACGCTGCCGCCGCTCGCCTCCAACTTCGTGCAGCTCATCAAGTTCTCCTCGCTTGGTGCCGTCATCTCCGTGAGCGAGATCACCCGGCGCGGCATGGAGCTCTCGTCCTCCACCTTCCGTCCGCTCGAGATCTTCACCTTCATCGCCGTCGTCTACTTCTTCATCTGCTGGCCGCTGGCGATGGCGATCCGTCTGTGGGAGCGCCGCCTTGCGAGCCAATAGCAACGCAGCCGCTGCCGGCGGCGTGCGCGGGGCGCTTGCCGGCGAGGCGGAGCGGAGCCTGCCGCGTCTTATCGAGATGACGCAGGCGCTCGTGCGCGCGGCCTCGCCGAACCCGCCCGGCGACACGCGCGCGGTCGCCGCGGTCGCGGAGCGGCTGCTGGCCGCAATTGCCGGCGTGGAGATCCGGCGTATCGAGCCTCAACCGGGCATCGTCAGCCTGATCGCGCGCGTTCGTGGCGAAGGGCCCGGGCGGCGCCTGATCTTCAACGGTCACCTCGACACCTTCCCGGTCGGCGAGGAGGCCGGCTGGTCTGAGCTTCCGCTGGGCGGGGCCTTGCGCGACGGCCGCGTCTATGGCCGCGGCGTATCGGACATGAAGGGGGGAATTGCCTGCTCGATCCTGGCCGCCACGCTCCTGGCGCAGCACCGCCAGGCCTGGGGCGGGGAGGTGGTGCTCACGCTGGCGGCCGACGAGGAGAACATGGGCTCCCTCGGAACCGGCTATATGCTCGAGCACGTTCCGGAGGCGAAAGGCGATGCCAACATCTGCGGCGACGTCGGCTCGCCCCTGGTGGTGCGCTTCGGCGAGAAGGGGCTGCTGTGGATCGAGGTCGCGGCCAGCGGCGTGTCGGCCCACGGCGCGCATGTGCACAAGGGCGTCAATGCCATCGACCGGCTGCGTGCAGCGCTCGACCAGGTGAAGGGCCTCGAGAGGCTCCCCGTGTCGGCCCCCGCCGCGGTGACGCGCGCGATCACGGCCGCGGCACCCGTTTCGGAGGCGCTGTCGGGTACAGGAGAGTCGGAGACGCTCCAGCGCGTGACCGTCAACATCGGCACCATCGAGGGCGGCATCTCGCCCAACCTCGTGCCGGCGAGCGCGCTGGCCAGGGCCGACATCCGCCTGCCCGTCGGCATCACAGCCGCCGCGCTCGAGGAGAAGCTCGCGGCCTGCCTCGGGCCGCTCGAGGGGGTGGCATGGCGCACGCTGCGCCGCTTCGAGCCGAACTTCACCGATCCCGGCCACGAGATCGTCATGCGCGTGCGCGATGCGGCTGCCGAGGTGCTGAAGCGGCCGCCGGCGGTCAACATGCGCGTCGGCGGCTCGGACTCGCGTTGGTATCGCATGCACGGGGTGCCGACCGTCGTGTGCGGCCTCACGCCCTTCAACATGGGCGGGCCCGACGAGCACATCCTGGTCGACGAGCTGCTGGCAATCGCCAAGGTGCACGCGCTCGCGGCCTTCGACTTCCTCACCAACCGCGCCTGATGACCCGGCAAGGCATGCAGAGAGGCCGCCATGGCGAAGCTGTCCGACGAAGACCTGTTCACGCTACCGCTGACCTTCATGGGCGCGCCCTACGGCCGGCCGGGAGCCAGCACGCGCGCCGCCATCATTGGCCTGCCCTTCGACTGCGGCACGCACCCCTTTCGCGTCGGGGCGCGCAGCGGTCCCGATGCCGTGCGCCTGCAGTCGCCGCTGATCCGCCGCTTCAATCCCACGCATGCCGACTTCGATCCCCTGACTGCGCTCGGCGTCGTCGACTGCGGCAACGTCAAGCTCACGCCGGGACGCATCCTCGACGCCTTCGACCGCATCGAGCAGGCGACGAGCCGCGTGGTGGAGGCCGGCGCGGTTCCCGTCACGATCGGCGGCGACGGCTCGATCACGGTGCCCGTCATGCGCGCCGTCGCCAGACGTCATAAGAACCTCGTGTGCCTGCACATCGACTCCCACACGGATGCCTACGCCTACGACCCCGCCGACAAATACAACGCCGCCACCCAGTTCACGCACGTGGCCGAGGAAGGGCTGCTCGATGCCTCCTCCTCCTGGCACGTCGGCATCCGGGGCACGACCTTCACGAATGGCGTCGTGCCGCGCGCGCGGGGGCTCGGCTACCGCGTGGTGCCGCTCGACGACCTCATGCGCGGCGGCTTCAGCCAGCGCATGGCCGAGTTCCGCGACCAGGCCGCGGGGCGTCCGGTCTACGTCTGCTTCGATATGGACGTGTTCGATCCGTCCTGCGCGCCGGGGGTCTGCTCGCCCTCCTGGGGAGGGCTGTCGGCGCGCGAGGGCATCGACCTCATCCGCACCCTTACCGATCTCGACATCGTCGCGGTCGACGTCGCCACCGTGAGCCCGCCGCAGGACATCAACAACATGGCCGCGCATCTTTGCGCGCACGTCATCTACGAGATGCTGGTGCTGCTCGCCCGCCGGGCCGGTCTCGCGCCGGCGGCGTGATCCCGACCGACAGTGCGTTGCCTGCTACAGCGGGAGATGCGCGAAAGCCGGCACGTCCGGCCAGAAAATGCGCGCCACACGATCGACGCGGCCGGGGTGGCCGCTGGTGAGCAGTCGCGGCAGCCTTTCGGAACCACTCGCCTCGGAGAGGTAGCCCGGGTGGCGCTGGAGATAGTGCTCGAGGCTGTCGGCCACCACCTCGGGCTGCGACAGCAGCCGCGTGAACGGCGGCAGGTGGCGACGGAACAGATGCTCCACCAGCGGAAAGTGCGTGCACCCGAGGATGGCACGATGGGGCGGAGCGCCGCCGGTGTGCGCCAGCATCCCCGAGACACCCAGGGCGACCAGCGCATCGAGCTCCGCCTCGCCAGCCTCCCGCTCGATGGCGCCTGCCAGGTCCGGGCAGCTTTGCTGCACCAGCGTCACCTTCGGGCAGCGCTTGCGGATCTCCTCGGGATACACGTGCGAGGCGATCGTGCGGGTAGTGCCGAACACGGCGATCACGTCGGTGTTGTACTTCTGCGGGTATTGCGGCGAGGTCACGGCCCAGGGCGTCTGCGTTGCCGCCTCCACGGTCGGCGCGACGATGCCGAGCACGTTGCGCCCCGCCCAGCCGCTGACGGGGAGCCAGTCCTGCTGCAGGGTGCGCGCGGCAACGCAGGTGGCCGTATTGCATCCGAGCAGAACCAGCCGGCAGCCGGCGCGGAACAGGGCATCGACGCCATGGCGCGTGAGAGCGACGATCTCATCCGATGCCCGGTTGCCGTAGGGCACGTTGTGATGATCGCCGAAATAGACGAAGGGAACGCCCGGAAAGCGGCGAACGAGCGCGCGAAAGACCGTGAGCCCGCCGTGTCCTGAATCAAAGACACCGATCATGTGCCGGGGATGCCACGCGCAGCGCGGCGGCGCAATTCAACAGTTGCAACAGTCGAAAACCGCCGAGTGAACCGGCCGCCGTCCGTCTACTCCGCCGCCTGCTGTGGCGAGCCGCCACCGCCGAGCAGCGCCGCGCCCTGCTCCATGGCTCTCAGCGCGTCGAGGTTCGGGACCGCGACCGTGTTGTAGCCGCAGTCGACGAAATGCACCTCGCCCGTCACGGCGCCCGACAGGTCGGACAGCAGATAGAGCCCGGCACCGCCGACCTCGTCGAGCGTCGGCGTGCGGTGCAGAGGCGAGTGGTCGCGCTGGTAGTTGAAGAGCATGCGTCCGTCGGAGATGCCCGCACCTGCCAGCGTGCGCATCGGACCGGCAGAGAGCGCGTTGACGCGGATGCCCTGCACGCCCAGGTCTGCCGCGAGATAGCGCACCGACGCCTCGAGCGCCGCCTTGGCCACGCCCATCACGTTGTAGCAGGGAACCCAGCGCGTCGCGCCCGAGAAGGTGAGCGTCAGCAGCGAGCTGCCCGGTGGCATGATCTCGGCGGCGCGCTTGGCGATCTCGGTGAAGGAGAAGCAGGAGATCACCATCGTGTTGGTGAAGTTCTCGCGCGTGGTGTCGGCATAGCGGCCGGCCAGTTCGCGCCGGTCGGAGAAGGCCAGTGCATGCACCACGAAGTCGAGACCGCCCCAGGTCTTCTTGATCTCGTCGAAGGTCTTGTCGACGCTCTTGAGATCGGTCACGTCGCAGTCGGCGATGATCTCGGCTCCGGCCTGCTTGGCGAGCGGGATGGCGCGCCGGCCGAATGCGTCGCCTTGATAGGTGAAGGCGAGTTTGGCGCCGTGCCCCGCCAGCACCCGGGCGATGCCCCAAGCAATCGAGCGCTCGTTGGCGACCCCCATGATGAGACCGCGCTTGCCTGCCATCAGCGGCCCGGGCCGGGCAATATCCGTGTTCGTCATGACCTTCTTCCAATCGTGATGTGCGCGGGCCGCCTGGGCCCAACCTTTCAACTTTCTCGGCCTCGACACCCTACAAAGCTCCGGCATCCGTGCGCAGCAACAAGATGCGCTGCGCGCAGGGGCCGGCCGGCCCTCACGCCTCGCATCGTCTCAGCACCAGGGTCGCATTGGTGCCGCCGAAGCCGAAGCTGTTCGACATGACACAGTTAAGGTCCGCATTGTCCTGCCGCCTACGGACAATGGGCACGTCGGCAAACTCGGGATCAAGCTCGTCGATATTGGCGCTCTCGCAAATGAATCCGTTGTTGAGCATCAGCAACGAGAAGATCGCCTCCTGCACTCCGACGGCGCCCAGCGAATGGCCGGTCAGCGACTTGGTCGACGAGATCGGCGGCACGTCCTTGCCGAAGACCTCGCGGATCGCCTCGATCTCCCGCTGGTCGCCGACCGGCGTGCCGGTGCCGTGCGGGTTGATGTAGTCGATGCGGCCGACACCCTTGCCGTCGGCGCCCTTCATGGCCATGCGCATGCATCTCACCGCGCCCTCGCCCGAGGGCGCGACCATGTCGAAACCGTCGGATGTGGCACCGTAGCCGGCCACCTCGGCGTAAATCCTGGCGCCGCGCGCTTTAGCGCGCTGCAGCTCCTCGAGCACCAGCACACCTGCCCCGCCGGCGATGACGAAACCGTCGCGATCCTTGTCATAGGCGCGGCTTGCCCGCGCCGGGGTGGCGTTGAAGCCGGTGGACATCGCGCCCATGGCGTCGAACAGCACCGACAGCGTCCAATCGAGCTCCTCGCAGCCGCCGGCGAACATGACGTCCTGCTTGCCCCACTGGATCATCTCCGCCGCATTGCCGATGCAATGCGCCGAGGTCGCGCAGGCCGAGGAGATCGAATAGTTGGCCCCCTTGATCTGGAAAGCCGTCGCGAGAGCCGCCGATGGGCCCGAGCACATTCCCTTCGGCACCTCGAAGGGGCCGATCTTCTTGGGGTCCTTCTCGCGGGCGGTGTCGGCGGCGCGGACGATGGCCCGGGTGGAGGGGCCGCCCGATCCCATAATGACGCCGGTGCGCTCGTTGACGACGTCACCGCTCTCCAGACCCGCATCGCGGATGGCCTGGTCCATGGCAATGTAGTTCCAGCCGACGCCGGCCTCCATGAATCGGCGCGCCTTGCGGGGCACCATGCCTTCCCACTCGAGGTTTGGCGCGCCGTGCACCTGGCAGCGGAAGCCGAGCTCTGCGTACTGCTCGGCGCGGACGATGCCCGACTTGGCCTCCCGCAGCGAGGCGAGCGCCTCCTGGGTGCTGTTTCCGATCGAGGAAACGATCCCCATGCCCGTCACGACCACGCGTCGCATCAAAGAAACCTCTCCTCGCCTTGCCGCTGCGCCGCTGCCCCGATCGCGGAAGGCCTCCGGCGGGCCTGCGCCTCCGAGCGCTGCCTCAAGCGGCCGCGGGCTGCTCTCCCGCCTCGAACAGTCCAACGCGCAGATCGGTGGCGGCATAGATTACCTGACCGTCCGCCTTCATGACCCCATCGGCAATGGCCAGCTTCAGCTTGCGCAGAATCACCCGCTTCAGATCGACCACGTACTGGACGGTCCGGGTTGTCGGCACCACCATGCCGGAGAATTTGACCTCGCCCACCCCGAGCGCCCGGCCCTTGCCCGGTGCACCAAGCCAGCCAAGGAAGAAGCCGGTGAGCTGCCAGAGCGCGTCGAGCCCAAGGCAGCCGGGCATCACGGGGTCGCCCTTGAAGTGGCAGGCCCACAGCCAATCGAAAGCCGGATTTCCGGCGACCTCGATCTCGGCCACGATCTGACCTTTGCCGTGCGCACCGCCTGCCTCCGAGATGCTGGCAATACGCTCGAACATCAGCATCGGCGGCAAGGGAAGCTGCGCATTGCCGGGGCCAAACAACTGCCCACGACCGCAGGTCAACAGGTCGGCATACTCGTAACTCGTCGGACGGTCGGCCATTACCCTCTTGATCCCATCCCCTCTCAGGAATTCCGGTTTATGAAGGACGTTGTCGTCTTTCGTCAGCATCACGGCTTCCTAACACACTTCGAACATCGCTCAAAAGCCCGTGTTCCAGCTTATCCCAGCCGGGCTCGGGCAGGGGGTGCATCGCCGTTGCGGGCGGTGTCGAGCCCGCCTATACTGATATATGAGGCCAGCATGATGGCGGGTGTCGGACGGGGGATTTCCGCGTTCGCACCTGAAGGGCTTGATTGGGCTTAACTTCTCGCAAGGTAGATGAGCACTTCGGCTGACTGCCCCGAGCACGGGGTCGACGTTTCGGGACTGCTGCGCCGGGCCGATCTGCGGCCGACGCGGCAGCGCATGGCATTGGCTCAATTGTTGTTCGGCAACGGCGACCGGCACGTAACGGCCGAGATTCTGCACGAAGAGGCGGTCAAGGCCGGCGAGAGGGTGTCGCTCGCCACGGTCTACAATACGCTGCACCAGTTCGAGCGCGCGGGTCTCCTGCGCGAGATCGCCATCGGCGGGCAACGCGCCTATTTCGACACCAACATCTCCAACCACAATCATTTCTTCATCGAGGCCGAAGGCCGCCTGGTGGACATCCCTGGCAATACGATTCGCGTCGACGGCCTGCCGCAGCCGCCCGAGAACCTGCGCATCTCCCATGTCGACGTCGTGGTGCGGCTGGTTCGGAAATAGCTATCCCGGGTCCCCCGCCTGCGCGGGAATGACCTGGCTGGCGCCAAATCACTTGATCACTTCGCCCTGGTAGGCGCCCCACAGCTTGGCTTGCTCGATGTAGCCACGATAGCCGCCCACCGACACGCGGCACCACTGCCCATCGCAGCTGATGATGTTGGCCAGCACGCCGGCCTCCACCTCGGCGAACGCGTCGGCTCGCTCGCTGTCGTCGTTCCGCAGGGTCGCCATCGCTTTCTGGCCCGCCTTGGCCTCCCAGGGAAGGATGAGCGCCGTCCGCCGTCCGCTCAGCATCGTGCCGAGCACCCAGCCGGTCGTACCCTCCGCGTCCCGAATCTGACGCCAGCTCTCGAATTCCTTGATCACCTCGACCGGCAGGCCGACCCGGCGGAAGACCCAAGCCGTGGGATATTCGGTGCCAGGCCCCTGCCGCAAGTTGACACGGTCGGTCTTCAGGCTGACGAACCGCGGCACAGCCAGCCCGCTTCCGCCGGCGGGCGATGTTTGCGAATCCTGCGCGGACAGGCCCGCAATCGGACCGGCAACGACCGCGCAGGCGAGCGCACCGGCCAGCCTCAGCCACCCCGCGCGCATCCTCGTCGTGCATTTGAGACGCGGCTCGCTCATGGCCCGCCCACAACCATGATTTGGCGATCGAGATCAAGCCCGTTCGCACCGGCCTGGCCTCTCGCCGCCTGGGCTGCCG
>Ga0111538_10006660_pt1 | contig 15604 bp, 15 predicted proteins | sample SoiMethybrSBSTD1_FD_79669 | JGI IMG/M metagenome (GOLD analysis project Ga0111538, IMG submission 79669) | Bulk soil microbial communities from a Populus tree surrounding site in Tennessee, USA - Soil MetaG P. TD hybrid SBSTD1 (version 2)... | ecosystem: Environmental > Terrestrial > Soil >...
CATTTTGTCAATGAGGCAGTCAAAGGCTACCATAGCCAATAAATCTTGTTTGTCGTCAATTCCAAACTGCTCTCTGTAAGACTTTATCTTTTCATTTATAAGTTTTCCGGCGATTCTCACCCGCTCCTCGTCAGCCAGCTTCACCTTCATCGGGTATTCGCGATCGGCTATCTTAATTTTTATTGAGAGGTCCTCCATGAAATATTTCTTACAGGTTGCTTATCTGCTTAAATGGGCGATGCACTTGTCTATCTCACGAATGTAATCGTCCACTTTTTTCTTCAACTCCGAAACACTTCCGTCTTCCGGGCTTAAACTATCCACAATTTTAGTGATTTTCAGTTGATTATGAAAACCTGAAATTTGATCGTCACGAACCTTAACTGCTCCTTTCAATTCTTGATTTTCCTTCTTCAGGGCTTTCACCTCTTCTTTTAAGTTCTTGTGCTCGTTAATCAGCACTAAAATTTTTCGCTCCAACCCAGTAAGGTTGGTTTTTAAGAGTTCCTGATCCATGTGAAAGTTTTTTGCCGTAAGTCGCCACCACGGCTGTTAACATCATTTTATTTTTCAGGTAGATCATCCGTTTCAAAGAGCCTCCGGCACGCCTTCTCTCCACACCGGCCTTTCTGTGACTACTACCTTTTTTGCCAACTATTAATGTGCGCCTCTAATCTCCTTCTATTTTCTGATTACCGCACCGAGCTTTTGCTCAAATGCTCTCATCAATTTCTCCATCGTCCTATCAATCTCCTCATCCGTCAATGTCTTATTCTTATCCAGCAAGGTGAAGCCTAGAGCGTAAGCTTTCTTTCCACCAGGAATATTATCCCCCTCATACACATCAAAAGCAATGATATTTTTTATCAACTCTTTTTCTGTGCTATTCACCAAACTCCTGATTTCCTCAAAACTTACCTGCTTGTCCAAAACGAGTGACAAGTCGCGCCTTACCTCGGGGAATTTTACAACCTCCTGAATTACTAACTTAGGGTTTGCTGATTGGAAAAGCAAGGCTGTGCTCAACTCTGCATAAAATAATTCTTGTTTAATGCCAAAATCTTTCAGCAATGCAGGTTTTACTTTTCCCAATTTTCCAATTTCATCAATACCAACAGACAATTTTGCACCGTACTCCAATATCTGGTCGTTTGCTTTCTGTTGCTTAATATTAGCAATACCTGTTTTAACAAGGATATGATGTACGTGTTGTGCCAAATCATAGTATGAGGTGGCCTGGCTTTTGTGCTGCCAGTTGTCGGTTTCCCTGTTACCTGTTATATATAGTGCGAGGAACTCTTCTTCCTTGTATGCACCGGATTCAAAATAATATGTCTTTCCGAATTCGTATAACTTGAGGTCCTTTTGTTTTCTGTTGATATTGTATGAACAAGCCTCGAGACCTGTGAATAACAGTGTTTGTCGAAGCACACCCTGCTCTTCACTAAGTTTATTCAAAATTTCAACAGGCTTTCCTTTAAAACTAAGATTATGTTTTTCCTGATAGGCAACGTTGGTCAACGAATTTGTCCAAATTTCACAAAATCCATTTGAGATGAGAAGCTCTCCTATAGTGCGCTTATACTTGTCGATATCTTTGGCTGGAAACTCGGCAAGGTATTCTGTGCTGGCGATATCAGATAATTCTATGTTATTGAAACCGTATATCCTGAGGATTTCTTCCACGATATCGGCTTCTTGCGCCACGTCGACCCGGTAGGGAGGTACTGAAACGGTAAAAGTGGCATCCGTTTTTTCCATTACCTCAATATCGAGTCTCTTTAAAATATTAAAAACCTCTTCGCGCGGAATTACCTTACCGATCAACCGGTTGACATTTTTGTCTTTAACATGAATTATCCGGTTTTCAATTTTCTTTGGATATATATCTACAACATCCGAAGAGATCTTGCCTCCAGCGATTTCTTTAATGAGCAACGCGGCCCGTTTCAATGCGAACACCGTTACATTTGGATCTGTCCCGCGTTCAAAACGGAATGATGCATCCGTCTTTAGCTGATGGTTGAGAGAAGTTTTCCGGATATAGTTCGATGAAAAGCACGCGCTCTCCAAAAATATGTTCTTTGTTGAGTTGGAAATTCCAGATTTGGATCCACCGAAAACTCCTGCAATGCACATACCTTCATTTGCATCACAAATCATCAGGTCTTTGTCCTGAAGAGTCCTTTCTTTATTGTCCAATGTGACAAACTTGCTACCTGCAGGAAGAGTTTTGACAATAACTTTATTGCCGCCGATCTGATCTGCATCAAATGCATGGAGCGGCTGCCCGACTTCATGGCATACAAAGTTTGTAATATCGACAACGTTGTTAATCGGCGTAAGCCCGATAGCCAACAACCTGTTCTTCAACCATGCCGGTGAGTCAGTGATGGTAACTCCTGATATTGTTAGCGCTGAGTATCGTGGGCACCCTTCGTTATCCTCCACAATCACCGGTATTAAGAGATCGTTGTTATCAGCTTTAAACGCGCTAACAGAAGGCCACTTGATATCACGATCTTTTGACGCTTTAATATCACGCGCGACGCCAATATGTGAAGTGGCATCGGCACGGTTGGGTGTCAAACCGATTTCAAGAATATGATCAGAGTGAACGTCATAATAGGTTGACGCAGGAGTTCCGTTGGGAACATCGGTATTAAGGACAATTATACCTGCATGACTTTCACTCAACCCTATCTCATCTTCTGCACAGATCATACCTTCGGATTGTTCGCCACGGATCTTTGCCAATTTGATGGTGAAAGGATCTCCTTTTTTAGGATATAGCGTAGTTCCCGGAAGAGCCACTACAACCTTTTGACCAGCGGCTACGTTGGGCGCGCCACATACAATTGGCAACACTTTGTCTCCTCCTACATCCACTGTTGTTAAGGAAAGCTTGTCGGCGTTTGGATGCTTTACGCAAGTCAAAACCTGTCCAATGACTAAACCTTTAAGCCCGCCTTTTACCGATTCGTGAGCCTCAACACTTTCAACTTCAAGGCCGGTAGACGTCAATACTTTTCCGATCTCCTCTGGTGATTCGGGAATATTTATGTACTCTTTAAGCCAATTATAAGAAATGGTCATCGCTCCAAAACTAAATGCCGCTGATAAAGCCGCGGTTTAACGTGGGGGGCAAAAATAAGGCCTTGTGGCAACTTTTCTAAATGTTAGGCTGTAATGTTGGAAAATCGTTATTCCGCGGGTAGTGGGAGTAGGAGAGGTCGTGCGAGTTGTTAATAGTTAATGGTTAATCCAGGCTTTTTACCTGCCGGTAGCAGCGACCAATCGTTATTCCGTGGGTAGTGGGAACAGGAGAGTTTGTGCGAGTTGTTAATGGTTAATAGTTATTCTCCTCGCAGCGCAATGATGATGTTTGGTGCTGGTCGCCGGTAACTATAACATATTAAGCCATTAACGAACGCACAAACTGTCCTATCAACACAAACGTGGCTTAACTATTAACCATTAACAACACGCACACTCCTTTCTACGCGCACGAAAGGTGGCTTAACTATTAACTTTCACTATTCGTGATAGACCTTCTCCCCGGCTCTCATCGCAACTTTCAATAGGTTTTCCGGAGGTGGAAATGGACAAGAATATTTTTCGACGTATGCACAGTATGGATTGTACGCTTTATTAAAATCCAGTGTGATTGTATTTGCGCCAGGGGCTTTGCTTACATCAAGGTACCTTCCGGCTCCATAGGTTTCACCTGCGCTGGTTTCGTCACCAAAGGCAAGAAAAAGTTTTCCACGAAATGGACCGGCATCCAGCACTTCCAATATCAGCAACCTGTTGTTATATCCATCGAGATCGAACTCCGCGTATGCATATTCCACATATTGTTGTTGCTTCCCATCGTTGGTTGAAAGCATCACAGGTTTCTTGTTCTGCACTGGTGTAAGAGAGGCGGTAACTTTGTATCGGATATTGGGCGGAAAATACTTTAGCTCCGTAAATACCTCAGGGTTTTCCGCAAATGGTGACTCAGGTGAGGTTTTCATGTAACGATCTTTGTCCGCGCGTTCTGAGTTAATCTCGTCAACATACGCGCTTTGGTTCTGGCTCCCGGTATACGAATAATAGAAAGTAATTAGCACCACAACAATGACAGCAAGCAATAGAATGTTTTTTCTCTTCATGGCAGGACTAACTTTTCTGCTTGCAGCCTCGCCTTCCTTTCCCAAGCAACAATACTATCGCGCTTTGGCTCGTAGAGATTAAAGAACAAGGGTATACCATTATCTGCAAGATCACCTGGTGCATTCGCGAGTATACAAACTGCAATTCTTTCTTTAGGATTTATTGCGACTTCGCTTCGATATCCATTAACAAAACCTCCATGATATATTAAAGTATCGTTGGGATAATGCAGGACACGCCAGCCTAATCCATAGTAGGAACTGCTAAGGCGATGCAACCTTCCATAGTTCCGGTTTTTGCTGGGTGCTTTCACTTTCGGTGTGAAAAGTTCTGCTAATGTTTCCGGTTTAATAACATCCGGCCGGTTGCCCAGGAGCGCGATCATCCAGTTGGCCATATCAGTGATACTGGCATTGACGCCCCCAGCAGGAGCAACATTGTAATAAGTATCAGTAATCTTGGCAGGCGTCCACCTGCCACGTCCAAGTTTATGTGGCGTAGCAATGTTGATATTCTTCATCATGCTCTCATAATCGACGGACGCGTTGGTCATCTTAAGGGGAAGAAAGACCCTTTCCCGTAATTGGTCATTATAGGATTTTCCTGTTCTGGCTTCAATAACTTTTCCAACAATACTGTATGCAACGTTTTGATAGCTGTACCCCTGGCCCACACCCGTACCTAGATTAATATTCTTTAACCACGAAAGCATAGAATCAAGTGAAGCACCTTCTTCAACCATATTTGTATACGCGTGATAGGGCAGCCCTGTGGTGTGGGAAAGAACATGCCGCACCGTAAGCTTCGCCGTTTCTTCTCTTGGTTTGAGAGCGAACGTCGGCAGATAATGTACAACGGTATCGTTCCACGCAAGTAAGGAGTCCTCTACTAATGACCCTGCAAGAAATGCAGCAAAGCACTTCGACACTGAAGCGATCCTGAATACGGTGTTTGCATCAACTGAATCGGGCTTTAAGATGTTTCTCAAGCCAAACCCCTTGAGAAATACAATGGTCGAATCATACACTACCGCGATGGCTGCGCCGGGTGTGTGTGAATCCTTCGATAATACTAATATCTCTTGTTGGTATTCCTTTAACAGTTCGTCCAAAAAAGGATTTATAGGCCGTTTTGGAAGCGTCGTGGTTCTCTTTGCGGGTTCTGCATGCGGCCGCTCGCGTGTCATCACCTGAGCCACCAATAACGGCACCACCACAACAACCAAAAATCCCAAAATATATGGATGCTTTATCTTCATCTGTACAACAACGACCGATTGATTGTTTCATTTTAAATCAGCCCTTCATCTGCAAAGCTAAAATATTTCTGCCCTGAGATAATAAGATGATCCAGAACTTGTATTTCCAGTAACCTGCCCCCGGCTGACAGCTTTTTCGTGAGATCAATGTCGGCCTGGCTTGCCGTGAGGTTGCCGGATGGATGATTATGAGCGAGAATAATACCGCTTGCTAGCTCTTCCAGCGCTGCTTTAAATATGATTTTTGGATCAGCAACCGTTCCGGTTACGCCTCCCTGACTAACCTGATACTTCCGGATTACACGGTTTGCCCGGTTCAGCAAGATTATCCAAAACGCTTCATATGGAATGTCCTGAAAATCTGATCGTAACAAGTGAAAAGCATCAATTGATCCCCCGATCCTTGGTCGTTCTTCCGAGTCCGTTTCTTTTCTCCGTCGCCCCAGTTCAAGAGCGGCTACAATAGTCATCGCCTTTGCTTCACCGATCCCTCTAACGTTCATTAATTGTTTTGCGCTTAGAGTGGCAAGCTGATTAAGATTGTTGTTTGCATGTTGAAGCAGTCTCCTGCCGATCTCTACAGCGCTCATCTGCCGGGTGCGGATCCCAGTAGGATGGCCAGCAGCTCAGCCTCGGAAAGCGCTGATTTACCCTTCATAGTAAGTTTTTCACGCGGACGGTCTTCCGGCGCCCAACTCTTAATGTTGAGGTTCTCACTCTTAGTGATCATAAAAGCTAACGGTTTGGTTTTTCTAAAATTAAGGATTCAATGGAATTATTGATGGGAACTTCCAATCCAGTATAAAAAAATAAACCCCGCCTTGCGGGCAGGGTAACGTCAAAAATCTAGTTGTAGTAAATGCCTTATTACGCGAGCTTATTTACGTGCTTCGTCAGTTTTGACTTCTGGTTGGCGGCCTTCTTCCAATGAATGATATTCTTCTTAGCAAGTTTGTCGATCATCGAAGATACTTCCTTCAAAAGCGCAATCGCATCGGATTTTAAAGTAGCGCTCCTGAGTTTCTTTATTGCTGTACGCGTTGTTTTGTGCTGATACTTGTTACGTACGCGCTTAGCTTCATTTGCCCGTATTCTCTTTTCTGCTGACTTATGATTTGCCATATCTTTTCTAAAATAGGAGTGCAAAGGTAAGTGGATTTGGCTGATTTGCAAAAGCACGAGTGAAGGATTTCTGGGAATTTTTGATACTAGAAAAGTAGTTAAATCGGGCTTTTTACACCCATTAGAGCATTTTTTTGAGGGCCACTCACATTTTTTCCTGATAAAAAAATTGCATCTAAGGCGTCAGTCTCGGTAACCCTTAGATTCGTGGACCACCAGTTGTACATCAACGTCCGCCGTATGAGAAAACTGCTGACTCTCGGGTTTTCATTGATTGCCTTCATTCTGTTTACGAATTGGGGCTTTTTCGGGCACCAACGCATCAATCGTCTGGCCGTGTTCACCTTACCAACTGAAATGATTGGATTCTATAAAGCAAACATCAATTACATTACCGAGGCATCGGTAAACCCCGACCGGAGGCGATTTTCATCTCAGGATGAGGCTCCAAGACATTATATCGATCTCGATCATTATGGAGACAGCGTCCTTACAACAATGCCGCAATTCTGGTCTGCCGCTGTCTCTAAATATTCAGAAGACACTTTGAAGGCGTACGGTATCGTACCCTGGCATATCAATAAGATGTATTATTCGTTAAGGGATGCATTCCTGATGCGCGATCCCGCCCGGATTCTCCGTATTTCAGCGGAAATTGGTCATTACATAGGCGATGCGCATGTCCCATTGCATACCACCGAAAACTACAATGGTCAGTTGACCGGGCAGGAAGGAATACATGCGTTTTGGGAATCGCGTTTACCTGAAATGTTTTCAGATGATTTTAATTTTTTTGTTGGGAGAGCCAATTACGTCTCCAATCCTCAAGTGGCAGCCTGGAATGCGGTAAGAACTTCGCACGAGGCTGTAGACTCCGTGCTGACTGAGGAAAAAAAATTGTCTTTGAGAATGGGAGATAGAAAATACTCATTCGAAACGAAAGGAAGGCAAACCGTAAGAGTTTACTCTCGGCCGTATTCCATTGCTTATTTTAAGCTCTTAGATGGTATGGTCGAAAAAAGAATGCGCGCGGCGATCAAGATGACCGGTGATTTTTGGTATAGTGCATGGGTTGATGCCGGCCAGCCGGATATGAAATCACTCATTGGCTATGCTCCAACGGAGATTGAATTAACAGAACGCCGACAAGAGCTTGAGTTGAAGAAAAATAATGAGATAAGGACCAGAGAACACGAATCAGATAATTAGTAGTTAATCTACGCGTGTGCCATTAGGATAGTTTTCTGCGTGTTCGTTAATGGTTAATAGTGAATCCGCTCTAGTGCCAATAGGGTAGTTTCTGTGTGTTCGCCAATGGGGAATAGTTAATTTAATTGTAAATCCGCTTGAGTACGTATAGGCAGGTCAGTGGTTTCTTCACCTTCAACTGCAATCACTAAAAACGGATAATGCTAACTTTAGCTACCGATAGGTAAAGAGACTGGATTAACCATTAACTATTAACAACCAGCACCAAGCCGTCATCATAGCACTGCGAGGAGAATAACTATTAACTACTACCAAGCATGGCTTTTGTGATTTCTTCCCACTCGTCAACAAGACTCTTCTTGCTTACAGGCTGGTTTGCACGGTGATACCAATAGGATGCGTTACCCAAATCACCTTCTTTTCTGTGCAGGTAGGCATGTATCCAGGACCCTTCCCGTGTATTGATGTCTTGTGCCACATTATGCGCAGATTCCCAATCACCTTTCGCATCGTACCATAAAGCCTGAAGAGTATTCTTAAGGTTCGACGGTGGCTTCGATTGCTTAAGGGAATCTCTGAATTCAGAAAATGTCATTCTGGTTGAGGATTACAAAGCACACAAATAAGGGGTTTGAAATCAAAAAAAGAAACGCTAGCAAGTTCCAGCACATAGGCGGGGATTGAAATCACTTGATGGTGTCTTTTGATCTCCGTATATCTTCGGGAAATGCATTAATGAATGCTACTATCCTCCCTTATTCTCGACCAGGTCCTTTAGATCTTTAAGTCCCTGATCGTATTGGCTGCTCAGCATACTTCCCATAATTACCCACATTGTTTTTTCAGCAAGCCCAGGGTTAGGGCCATCATACGTCCAGGTTACACGCGTTCCGTTTTGCTCAGGGGTTAATATAAACTCACTGTAAAATTTTCCGTCGGAACCACCAAACGTCATTGAGCTTTTGACGCGTTTGTTTTCTTCTATCTCCTCGATTGTCATCGACCCCGTGCCAGTTTTTGGTCCGTTCCATGACATAGTCGATCCAACGCCGACGTCTGGTCCCTCGAAAGACTGTTTTGCATTAGGATCCATCTTTGCCCATGGTGACCAAACATTAAAGTTCCGGTAGTTGCTTACCTGGGGAAAAATGGAAGCTGCCGGTGCATCAATCATAATTGATTTCTCGATGTGTGCTGTTTCTGGTTGCATGGCTATCACAATCGCCAGTACAATGACTAGAGCCAAAACAACGATTCCAATGATTTTCAACGTTTTCATCTTGCTCATTTTTACTTCTCTAATTTAAGAAATTTAAAAGTCCCGAAATCGTTGGAAATGAGTTGAAAAATGTAAATTCGGATAAACCAAACTTTCAAGACATGAGCTTTTTTTCTGACCCTAACCGCATACCAGAAAGTTATGGCTTGCGGATTGCCGCTGGATTGATCGTCTATTTCGTCATCATGAGAATGATTGATCTTGGACACCACGTGGAGCTCCGTCTTTTGAACCTTGTTATTCTCACCGCCGGCATTTACATGGCGCTAAAAAAATTCAAGCTCACCCATACCGATCACCTTAACTATTTTCGAGGACTGATCATGGGAGTAGCTACGGGAGGAATTGCTTCTCTCGCGTTTGGATTGTTCCTTTTTATTTACATGCAGATTGACTCTGAAATGATGCAGTCTATTATCGATAACGAGCCTATGGGTCGATACCTCAATCCGTACATGTCTGCTTTCATCGTTGTGCTTGAGGGTTTCTTCTCTGGCCTCCTGGTAACCTTCGTCCTGCTTAACTGGGTGACGACCGATGAAGTGAATACACCCATGGATAGGGAATTAGAACATTAGCTTTTCTTTTAAACTCTTATGTGAGTAAAGGCCTGATCACTCTGGCATACGTGCCTTGTCACTATTACCAACCTTATCACTTTTAGTTTTTCACGATTACAATCTCGACTTATTAAAATTCAAAAACATATGAAAAATCTGCTTACCCCTCTGTGCAGGTTCTTGGCTGTCTGCTCTCTAACCATTGCCGCGTTGTCCTGTTCGAATGATGATGAGACACCAGCGGCAGAAATCACAATCCTAAGTCCAACATCCGGCCCTAAATTGACACCGGTGACCATCGCCGGCTCCAATTTCGGAACAACGCTAGCGAATGTAACCGTAACCTTTAATGACAAACCAGCTGAAGTGACGGAGGTAACGAATGCTAAGATCACCGCATTGGTTCCCGACAAAGCAGGTACTGGTAAAGTGGTAGTGAAGATTGGTGAGACTACGCTTGGCACACAGCCTGTTTTTGTCTACGAACTCTCCGTAAGTACGCTGGCAGGAAGCGGCGCTCCCGGACATGTGGATGGCGCAGGGGCAATTGCAAAATTCGATGCGCCTTCTGGCCTTACAGCGGATGCCAATGGAAATGTTTTTGTAACGGATTTTCTTAATTGCAGCATCCGGAAAATTACCGCAGAAGGTGTTGTGAGTTCGTTAGCCGGAAAATTGCCTGGTGGTTATGTCGACGCTCAGGGAGAGTTGGCCCAGTTTGGTTATCCAAATGGCGTTGCCGTAGATGCACAGGGCAATCTTTTTATTTCTGATGAAGCAACTCACACGATTCGCAAGGTAACCCCCGCCGGAGATGTAACTACGTTCGCAGGAAAAGGGTGGGAGCCCGGAGATTTAAATGGTACCGGAAGCGCTGCGCGATTTAAGAATCCTAGTGGAATTGCCATCGACAATCAAGGTAACTTATATGTGGCCGATCAACTTAACAACCTCATTCGGAAAATAACTGCCCTGGGTGTAGTGACTACGCTCGCGGGAAGTGGCGAACCCAGCTTTGCTGATGGCACGGGAGCAGCGGCAAAATTCTATCGCCCTGTTGGCGTTGTTGTGGATGGCGCGGGCGTTGTGTACGTCGGGGACTTGTTCAATCATCGCATTCGTAAAATTACACCCGCCGGTGTCGTTAGCACTGTCGCAGGTACCGGCATTGCGGGATTTGTCGACGGTACAAAGGATGAGGCAAGATTTCGTTACCCAGCAGGGCTCGCTCTCGGCGCCGATGGAACACTGTACGTAGCGGATACGGAGAACCGGTGTATTCGTAAGATCGATGCCAATGGCCAAGTCTCCACCCTCGCCGGAAGAAGTGAAGGATTTCTGGATGGTCCGCTTTCCGTGGCTTTATTCCGCTCACCCCGCGAAATAGATATCGATGCAACCGGAACACTCTATGTGGCAGATGCAGGAGATAACCGTATCCGGAAGATCGATTAAATTAACGGTATGGATAGGCTAAAGTAGTAAGTGAAAAAAAAGCAGTTGGCACTCACACTTTTCACTTATCCCTTTTGGTTTTTCAGGCTTGCTATCACTGCGTGACGACTGATGAAGTGAATACACCCATGGACAGGGAATTATAACATTAATTTTTTTCTAAACTCATATATGCGTAAAGGCCTGATCACTCTGGCGTACCTCCTTTGTGTGCTATCGTCTCCCTGCCAACAACTTACTCAAGAGGAAAGAGAATTTGTGATCAGCATGCTGGAGGAAAACACGAACAAATTCCTGGCAGACCTTGAGAAGGTCAGTGAAACTCAATGGAGATTTAAACCTTCGGCTAGCCAGTGGTCTATCGCAGAAATATCTGAACATATAACCTTATCGGAAGGATTGTTTCTCTCAATCGCTCAAAATTCTATTAAGTCACCTCCGGACAATGTAAAAGCCAATAGTCTGGTCGGCAAAGAAAACTCATTAATCGAAAGATTGAAGGACAGAACGCAGAAGGGGGGCGCTCCTGAGGCTCTCGTTCCGACAAACCGTTTTGCAACCAGGAAGGATCTAATTGCCGCTTTTAAAATTGCACGCGAAAAAACAATCATGTACGTCAAAAACAACAATGATCCACTTAAGAATCATGTTGTTCCACATCCATCGCATGGAGATCTTACGGCCTACCAATGGCTAGTGATGATACCGGCTCATGCCAACCGTCACCTTGCCCAGCTCGAAGAGCTTATGCTTATGAAAGAATTTCCCGCCGAATGATTAAAGTACTACTTGATTTCTAGCTCAACGATGGTGTCCAGCTCATTCATTTTTGATTTTGGAACCTTAATCGTAATGCCGTATTCATTTTCGACGAACCTCAAAGGAGATTTGTCGCTGAACAGTTTAGCGGATTTTATTTTCTTTCCCCACGAGGGGATAGTTAAAGATTCGTCGAACCAATTCAGAATGTGTACATACACTTTGTTGTCTTTTTGTGTGGTCACTCCCCAATCTCTCGCTGTAAGCGGACCGCCTCTTGTTCCGTAAATAGTTTCTCCGTTCTTACTCAACCACTCCCCAACCCCCTTAAGGGATTCAATATGCTCGGGCTGAATCTTTCCATTTGGCATAGGACCCACGTTAAGCAGGAAGTTCGCGCCATAGCCGGCGGCTTTTGCCAGATACTGAATCAGTTCTTTCTTACTCTTATGTCGATCGTCTTTTAAATTGAACCCCCAGGAATTGTTTATGGTTTCACAGGTTTCTTTCGGTAACGCACCAACTACCTGTTCTGAAGAGAACCCTGTCGTGTTGTGGCCCGGCAGATCCTTCTCGAACATTTGAAAATCTTCTCCTTCGTATGGTGCTCTGTGGTGATTGCTTCCAACCAGTGCCGCCGGTTTCAGCTGGTGAATCAGCTTGTACGTTTTTTCTAATCGCCAGTCAGCGTCTTTCTTGTCCCACATCCCATCAAACCAGATGCCGGCTACGTCTCCATAGTTGGTCAACAACTCGGAAAGCTGCGCATCCATATAATCCAGGTATTTGTTAAAATCGCCGTTTTCAGGTCGGCCCGTATAACCACCACCCGTATTACCTCGGGGAAAATAGTCGGGATGATGCCAGTCCAGTTGGGAATGATAAAAGAACAGCTTGATGCCCTGTTTGTGGCATTCATCCGCAAGCATCTTAAGAACATCTTTGCCGTACGGCGTTCGCTTGACAATGTTATAATCTGATACTTTGCTGTCCCACATTGCAAATCCGTCGTGATGTTTGCTCGTTATTGTGATGTATTGCATCCCAGCGTCCTTTACCATTTGAACCCAGGCCTTCGCATCGAAATCGGTCGGATTGAAAAATGCGGGCAGCTTTTCGTACGTCTTTATGGGAATTTGTTGTTGATTCATAACCCACTCGCCGTCGCCCATCACGCTATATACGCCCCAATGTATGAAGAGGCCGAATTTTGCATCCTGGAACCAGTCACGCATTTTCAGATTTTCAGGCGTCGGTTGGTATTTCCACTGCCCATACGCCAAACCAGCTGAGATCATAACAAATAGGATTGAGTTTGATAAACATGCGATTGGCTTCATAGTTTTGAATTAAATTAGCCCCTCTGAAAAATAGGTAATTCAAGATGAGATACAAAAACATCAGTAAAGAACTCTTTATTTCAAATCGCAAAAGACTGTTGAAGAATTTGAAATCAAATCCTGTCGTTGTCATTAATTCAAATGACATCATGCCCACCAATGCTGATGGTACAATGCGCTTCCGTCAGAACAGCGACCTGTTCTATCTTACAGGTGTAGATCAGGAGGAAACGATCTTGTTGTTGTGTCCTGATTTTCCGGATAAAAAATTCAGAGAGGTGTTGTTCCTTCGTGAAACGAATGAGCGCATTGCCACGTGGGAGGGACACAAGCTCACGAAGGAAGAAGCAAGGGAAGTGACTGGTATCGAAACGATCCTTTGGACCACTGAATTCAATACGCTATTTAAAACCGTGATGGTGATGGGTGATGTTGAACATGTGTATCTCAACACCAACGATCATTACCGGGCCGACATAATGGTAGAAACAAGAGAGGCGCGTTTTGTGAAGTCCTGTATGCAAAATTTTCCCTTACATAAATACGAACGTCTTGCTCCTATCATGCACGGCCTACGCTCTGTCAAATCAAAGATTGAAATTGACCTTCTGCAACGTGCCTGCGATATCACTGATCAGGCTTTTCGCAGGATTTTGAAATTTATCAAGCCTGGTGTAATGGAGTATGAGATCGAAGCAGAGTTTGCTCACGAATTCCTGAAAAACCGTTCGCGGGGATTTGCGTACGAACCGATAATTGCCTCTGGTGCCGATTCATGTGTACTGCACTATATTGCAAACGAGAAACAATGCAAGGACGGCGATATTCTGCTTCTGGATGTGGGGGCAGAGTATGCAAACTATAACGCTGACCTTACACGTACGATTCCTGTAAACGGAAAATTTTCCAAACGTCAGAAGGACGTCTACAACGCAGTGCTTAGAGTGCAAAACGAGGCCATTAAACTCCTCAAGCCTGGAGCGCGCTACTATGATTATCATAAGGAGATTCAAAAGATCGTTGAAAGCGAACTGATTGATCTTAAGCTTTTCGATAAAAAGGATGTAAAGAATCAGGACAAGAACAAGCCGTTATTCCAGAAGTATTTTATGCATGGCACAGGACATCAGCTCGGGCTCGACGTTCATGACGTAGGAAACATGTATCACAAGATGGAGGTTGGACAGGTATGGACTGTGGAGCCAGGCATCTACATCCGTGAAGAGGGTATTGGTATCAGGATCGAAAATAATGTGGTGATCGAAAAAAATGGAATCTTCGATCTCATGAAAAATATTCCTGTCGAGGTTGAGGAAATCGAAGAGCTAATGAATTCATGACGGCATATCCCATAACCGATTTTGTTTAATTGATATGGCTAAAAAGATTTGGATTGTGTCGATGGGAATTGTTGTGTTCACGTTTGCTCAGGCTCACGAATTCTGGATGCAGCCCCTAAAGTTTTTTTTGCGACCTGGTGAAAGAACAAGCGTAAGTTTTTTGGTTGGGGAGAATTTTATTGGCGAACCGTGGGACTTAAAATTACATAAGGTGGAAAAGCTGGACATCCACCATTTTGCAGACATAAAGAATTTATTGGATAGCGTTAAAACATCCGTTAAGGATTACCTGAGCGTTACCCCACAAGAGGAAGGCACACACCTGATAGCGTTGCAAAGCAGCAATGCCTTCTCAGAATTACCAGCCGAAAAGTTTAATGAGTATTTGACAGAAGACGGACTTGATGATGTGTTAAGTCATCGCAAAAAGACTGGTGCACTTGACAAGACGGGCAAGGAGTATTATAGAAGGTATTCAAAACTCCTTTTACAGGTCGGCAACAAACGGGATGATACCTACAAAAAGGTTCTTGGATTTCCCATCGAGATTGTCCCCGAGACAAATCCCTACACATTCAAAAAAGGTGATCTCGTAAAGTTTAAGATCCTTTCTGATGGTAAACCGATTTTTGGCGTGAAGGTTCGAGTGTGGAACAGGTACCAGAACAGGACGACAATACAGCCTGTATATCCTGAGAAGAATGGAATAATTGAAATGAGAATCGTCAATCCAGGCCCATGGATGGTGAGCGTCGTGAAGATGGTTCCTTCAACACAAGAAGGAGCGGACTGGCAAAGTTATTGGGCAAGCCTTACGTTTGGAGTAGAATAGACCAAGGAATCGTGAATACTGAAGGAAGAAAGATAGTCGAGCAATGACATTGAATTGTGAACATTGACTAGAGCCTTGTTTCAATTCATTCGTCATTCCTTGTTCCTTGCTCTTTGTTCAATATTGTGATTAGCGGTTGGAAATTGCCGAAGGAATATCCAACAAGGAACACGGAATCTTAAATCTTCCGTCAATCCAGGCCCATGGATGGTGAGCGTCGTGAAGATGGTTCCTTCAACACAAGAAGGAGCGGACTGGCAAAGTTATTGGGCAAGCCTTACGTTTGGAGTAG
>Ga0111538_10006661_pt1 | contig 15604 bp, 17 predicted proteins | sample SoiMethybrSBSTD1_FD_79669 | JGI IMG/M metagenome (GOLD analysis project Ga0111538, IMG submission 79669) | Bulk soil microbial communities from a Populus tree surrounding site in Tennessee, USA - Soil MetaG P. TD hybrid SBSTD1 (version 2)... | ecosystem: Environmental > Terrestrial > Soil >...
AAATCTTCCTTAAAAGAATGTAATTTATAAAAGTGTGGATTATTTTTATATAACCAGCTTAATCTTTTTAGATAATTACTCTGAGTTGGCTGAGATTGATGGGCATTGTCAGCAGCTACATATATTTGAGCAGCGCTTTGAGCCAAAGCAACAGCAAGCTCGCCTGAATCATTATTTGCAATAATAGTAGCAGTTACCGCAAATGATAATAAACTAAGTAATCTTTTTTTCATATCTATCCTTTATATAATGTTGTTACTTAAAAAATAATTCTATCCTATAATCATTTATTGATCAAATTTACTACGCACTATTAAGTGATGTAAGTAATACAAAAACTAGATTGAAAAAATCTCGTCAATCCTTATACTCAATGTGCGACACAATAATCACACAAAAATAAAGGATTTCATGAATACATTCAACAAAAAATATTTACTGCTATTTTCTCTCCTTATGACCAACAATCACATTGTTAATGGTTTTACGCCAGAATTCTGGAAATTCTTACAATCTATAGAAAATATATTTACAGAACAGCACAATCCACATCAAGAAGAAAAAATAAAAGAACAGATAGCTAACTTACAACATAACCTTAACACGCTTCCTCAAAATGAAATTAATGAAATAGTTAAGAACACAGAAATAGCGCTCAGAAAAATTGATCTCAGTAATCCTACATCAGTCTCTAATGCAATCAACAGTGAATTAGCAACATATATTAAAGAAAGAACAGAAAAGGAAGTCAGAATTTTAGCACAGCAACACGATATATACCTTGATAGAGAAAATTATGAAGCTATAGTTAATAAATATACTGATGATTTTATTAAGCATCTTGGAACATTATCATATATTACATCGTATGATATGGAACCATTCTTTGGATATAATCGTACAATTACTCTTACACATCGGGTCCAAAATGCCAAAAAAAACCCAGTAACGTATCAAAAACCTGTTTACCACTCTAACAACCATAATAACCACAAATCTCAACCAGTAACTACCGCGTATACTACTTACCAACCATCTGCTCCACAAGTACCATCGTATAACAACAATAATGCATCCCCTAGCAGAGAATACTATGCTCAACAACATGCTCAACTTCTTAAACAAAAGCTAATTTACAACCCTCTTACACATTCTCTTTCTCAAAGCGATATTGCAAAATTAATATCCCTTGTTCATGATAGCACCACCACTTTCCAGCACATTCCTGCAAATGATCTATTAGCTCACACAAAACAAGGCCTTGCAGAATTGCTCGATGAAAAATTAGAAGCAACAAGAAAAAAACTTCAATATCACATAGTAAATTCCAAAAAATTAACTGATAGTCTTGAAGTAACACGTAAAGTAAAAATCGATGCTATTGAAAAAATAACAGTAGATAATGATCGTATTGCGCAATTATTGGGTAATAATGCTGCAGGTGAAAGTAATATTGAAGATGATGTCATCAGAAACATGGGTATCCAATGTCCAATATGTTTTGAAATATTTAAAGAAGAGCATCATCATGGCACAGTAAATAGAATTATTCTCAAAGCAGCAGACTCTCATAAACAATGTGGACATGCTGTATGTAAAGTATGCGCACCAGGATGCAAGAATACATGTCCTGAATGCCGTGCAGCAGTAGATCAACAAGATCTTGCTCAAAAAATGCGCGGTTAATAAAAACATACATTAACACGATAATTCCATTGGCCTGCATAATGCAGGCCTTTTTTACGATCTTAATCTCTTCTAAAAATAAAATTAAATCTGAATAATTACATTGCCAATCTGTTTCTACAAAAAATTTGTTAAATACATAAAACTCATTACAATTAAAAAACAGTGTTTTCATAATATATTTTTTTTGGAGTAACCACATGTCATACAACTATCAAATTCTTTTCTTATCACTATCCATTTTTAGCAGTTCATTGGCGATAAAAGCTTTTGCGCCAATGGGTTTCCAAGATGATTACATCGCGATGGAACCATTAAACATGCAAGAGATGCCAGCCGGAGTCTATGAAGAAATACGTAAAACCCATAAAAAAAATGAGCAATTACGATTAGAACTTGAAAAAACTAAAAAACAACGTACTTTTAGTGATTCAGAAATCAAAGAAATGGAGAAAATATTTAACACTTCTCCTGACAGAGCTCAATATATTGTACATTATTTACAAAATCCTGTTCCTAATAACAATTATAGAGCAGCATTCTTTATTGGTGAACCTGGAACAGGCAAAACTATGATGGCTAAAGCAATTGCATATAAAATGTCCCTAGTAGGTTGGGACAATAAATTTATCGTCAGCACGTCGCTTTTAGGAGAATACCGTAATCAAACTGCCATGAATTTACAACATGAATTAAATATCATTGAAAAATCAAATAAACCAACTATTTTTATTATTGATGAAGTAAATCTATTTCTTGAAAACACTGACAGCAAGTATCATGATACCAATGCAACATCAAGAGTATTATGGAGATTTCTTGATAAACACAAAGACAATGATCAGTTTTTTTTCATTGGAACAATGTCTCGTGTTAACAGATTATCGCAGTCTAGTATAGATAAAATTGGTTATAGTGGAGTAGGCTTTCCAGGAATGTACCGTTAAAAATGCTTTTTTCTTAAAAAATTAATCCTTACAAATTTTTGTAAATAAAAAGCCCTGATTCTAACCAGGGCTTTTTATTTTTTTTAGGGCATCATGTTTGTTTTAAACAGCCGACTTTATTAGTCTCAAATATTCTTTAGAACTTTCATACACCATTTCTGAAATAAAATGCAGAAATGGTGTACTATCTCCCTTATTACCTTTTTGTATTGCAGAAATATATGCAGCTCTCATAATCGGCGGAATTATAGTAATAGCATAGCCACTTTGTAACAATGCTAAATTCATCAATAATCGTGCAGTACGACCATTGCCATCTACAAAGGGATGAATCGTTACTAACTTTATATGCACAAGCGCTGCAAAATGTACTGGGTGATATTTTTTTTTAAGCTGTGGAATTTCTTGTAAAAACTCTTGCATCAACAAAGGAACTTCTGATGGTTTTGGAAATTCAAAATCAGTCCCGGTAACAAATATTGGCACTTTACGGTAATTACCTGCATTCTCTTGATCAATACGATAATAAAAAAGACGATGAAGCTCGAGAATATCATGTTCAGACAATTCTGCATCTACATTCTGCGCCTGACGCCACATAAAATCATATGCTTGACCATGGCCTATTACTTCAAGGTGCTCTTTTACTGTCTTGCCCCCAATAGTAAGGCCATCTTCCAAAATAACTTTTGTTTCTGTTTCAGTCAGCGTATTGCCTTCTAAAGCATTTGAAGTGTAGGTTAAACCAATGCGAAAATATTCTTTTAACATTGGTATGCAATAGTCTGGCAACGGTCTATACTGATCAATTTCATTCTTTATAATATCAATATCTGCTATACGATCTTTAAACATCATCACCCTTCACTATAAATAAACTAAGTCCTCTCAAGGGTACAACAAAACCATTTTTTTATAACCTTTTTTGACCAGTCCAAAAAAAAGAATTACTATTTAAAATAGCAACAAATGGTAAAAATTTTTCTTCTAAGCACAATAAAGAATAATCTTATGAAAAAAACATCCGTGTATATTGTCATAGCTCTTCTTATCGCAACATCAGTAATAATCTGGTATAAAGCAGAAAAAACAATTACCCGCAGCACAACTACTTCAGATACTATCATAGTAGGCACCAATGCAGAATTTCAGCCATTTTCATTTAAGCATGATGACGCTATTACCGGTTTTGATATTGATGTTATTACTGAAGTTCTCAAGCGGCTTGGCAAAGAAATAATTCTTAAAGATATGCCTTTTGATGCGCTCATTCCAGAAATTCAGCTTGGCAACATCCATGTGATTGCTGCCGGCATCACACCAACAAAAGAGCGTGCACAACGCGCATTATTTACACAACCACATCTTATTGGCAATCCTCTTATTATTATAGGCCTAAAAAATAATCTGCCATTTGCCTCACTGCAAGACCTTGAAGGAAAAACAATTGTGGTTAATGAAGGGTATTTCTCAGATTCTTATATGTCTGAACAACCAGGAATATCACTCATACGTCTTTCTTCTTCTGCCGTCAGTGATGGCATGTTAGCTCTCAATAGCGGCAAAGCTGATGCTTTTGTTACAGCATTACATTCTATGAAGCCTTATTTTGAAAAATATAATCAAAATACTTTCAATGTAACGCCAATTCCTGGTACAGAAGAGAGTAGTGCTTTTGCTGTATCAAAACATTATCCGGAGCTGCGTGATTCTATCCAAATAACACTCGATCGCATGGAAGCAGATGGAACACTCGCTGCCTTAAAAACAAAATGGAATCTTTCATGATTATTGATTTTAATCTTATTGTTGAATATTTTCCCGTACTTCTACAAGGGCTCATGGTCACGCTTCAAATAGCTGCTATTGGCTGTTTTATTGGTCTTGTATTAGGCACCATTTTGGCACTCATGCAGACAAGTACCAGTAAACTGTTGCGCACTCTTGTAACAAGCTATGTCATTATTATTCGTGGCACGCCAATGCTTATTCAAATTTTAGGAGCTTATTTTTTGCTGCCACAAATTGGCATCTATATTTCTGCTTTATGGACAGCAATTATTGCAATAGGCCTTAATAGCGCTGCATACATCAGTCAAGTAATTAGATCAGGAATATCATCTATTGGTGCAGGGCAAATTGAAGCGGCAAAAGTTCTTGGCTTTTCAACACGTACAACAATACGTTACATTATTCTACCTCAAGCATTACGTACCACATTGCCAGCCTTGGGAAATGAATTTGTAACACTCATTAAAGATTCTGCTCTTGCTTCCACCATTAGCGTTCCAGAGCTCACCAAGCAAGCGAGTTTTATTAAAAGTAAAACATTTGATGCAATCACCGTCTACTTTGCGGTAGCAGTTTTATATCTCATGTTAACATCAACAGTCTCACTCTTTATTGCATACCTTGAAAAAAGGATGAATTACCATGCTCAAGATTGATGGAATATCAAAAAGTTTTAACAACAAAAAAGTTCTTAACAATATATCTTTAACGGTAAAAAGTGGTGAAATTGCACTGTTTTTAGGTGCATCAGGTGTTGGCAAATCAACGTTGTTGCGTATTCTCAACAACCTCGAAACTGTTAATAGCGGCACTCTATCATTACATGGTAAACCATTAGATCTCGCAACTATAAATACTACTCACACTGTTGGCATGGTGTTCCAGCATTTTAATCTTTTTGATCATCTTACGGTTGAAGAAAATATAACACTGCCACTTGAACAAGTACTCAAAAAAAGTGCGCCCGACGCAAAAAAAATAGCTCATGATTTATTAACGCACTACAATCTCTTAGATAACAAAAATAAATATGCTTCACAATTATCGGGTGGACCAAAACAACGTCTTGCAATTGCACGAGCACTTGCACTGCAACCAAAAATTATTTGTCTTGATGAACCAACATCAGCACTTGACCCAGTACTTACTTCATACGTTGCTAATAACATTCAACAACTAGCACAAGAAGGGTACATTGTTCTTGTTGCCACCCATGACACTGATCTTCTTGCAAAACTCAATTGTACTATTTATTTAATGAGCGAAGGCTCTATTGTTGAAACTGCTCAATCAGAAGATTTAAAAAATAATCCTCAACAATTCCCTCGTCTTAAAAAATTTATTGCAGGGCATGAATAAAAAAACCTTATACATTAAATAGATCTTAATAAGTGCTTGCAGACCCAGTTCAACCCTTTCTTGACAAAGCACAAGACGATTGTTAGCATTAGGCGAACATTAAAAAAAAGAACTTAAAATGTCCCTAATTGAACAATACTTTTTTTATGTATTGTTCACCCCCCTAACCCTTCAGCTTGTTCAAAGTTGGAGGGATTTTTTTACCCCCCGCCTTCGCCAAGGCTATGGCGGGCTTCGCAATTTTATAAATAAACTTCACTTTATCAAGGACCACGGTAAAAAATTATTTTTTTACCGTGATGAAATCAAGATCGCAACTAATTTGAAACGTAGTATCGTCAACGCGAGTAATTGTTGCATGGGTCACAACGATCATATTGCGGGAATTCTTGATGGTTTCTAAGAATGTCATAATTTTTTCCATCGAACCAGCAATATCAAAATGCGCTGAATCTTTTATATACCATTTTTTATCTTTTGTGTTGCATGATCCATATGCATTAAGTTGCAAACCTAATTGTGTAATGGTATCAAGTACAAACAGCATTCGCTTATGGCACTGTTCTTGCTGCTCATGAGACGATGCAGCTGCATGAGAACTTATATTTTTTTTACTTACATCAATAAATGACGATAATTCTTGTGTACCACTATTCATGTGCATCAATTCATCATATTTTTTTTGCAAACTTGCGCGCTCAACAGTATAAAGAGTAATGTAATGCATTAATGGACAATACAATAAATACATACCGCCAATGAAAAAGACACATACTATCCCAATAGTCGCTATATAACGACGCATGACAGATGTATGTGCAATATAATTATAGATCACATTATTACGCGCAATAAAATACATTACCTCTACTCCTTTTTACTACAATAACTTCCCCCGCTCATCCTGAGTGTCCTCCGTAGCCTTGCCTGCGCTTTGAAGCCTTGGCGAAAGAGGGGCGTAGGAGGATGTATCGAAGGATCCTTTTACAAATTTATTTTTTCAATAGACCACCACGGATCATCTTTCCGATACTTACTATTAAACAAATTCAATATTTCAGACAATCCCATTAAACTAAAACCTCCGCCTGCGCCAAATATAGGCATAATACGCACCACAAGATGAGCAGTATGATCTATTCCAACTGATCCCATGAACGATCCCATCAACAATCCCATGAATATACTTATAGCCCCAACCTTTTGAATCGTTTCTACCGTCTTACTCAAATGACTTACTTGTAAGCACAATCCGTTTTTTATATTCTTATTTTCCATTGCTTCAATAATTTTATAATCATCAACTCTAATATTACCAAATATAAGACCTGAATCATTCGCCATACGAGCAAACGCATCTCTTTGTTGTTTCGGCAAAACAATTAATGCTGATGCTAAAAATTTCTTGCCTCCAATTTCTGATTGGCACACTTTTTTCATTTCACAAAAATCATGCGCAAAACAAATTGCCGACAATGTTGGCATTGTTAAAGGATATTTTTTCAATTTTTTTTGGTCGATATTTTTTTTTACCTGAGCATCTTGATCAATAACAACATTAAAAAGAGTTCTAGCTATTTTACCCCGCACCTCTAATGGCAGTTTATCAAAATAGCACTTGCGTGGAACTACTTTTGGACCAAAATAATTCATTGCACCTATTGACCTTACCAAAGGCATAATTATTATATCCATTGCTTGCATATGCATCACGCACAATAACATAAAAAATATATATCTCTTCATTGAGTTCCTCGTGTTGTAATTATTTTTAAATGCTACATCTTAATCCACTGCAAAGGATCAACTGGTGTATTATTTATACGCATCTCCCAATGCAAATGATAGCCTGTTGCAAATCCAGTCTTGCCAATAGTACCAAGAGGATTGCCTTGCGCAATTTTTTGTCCAACTTCAATATCAGCAAAATCATCTAAATGATAAAAGAGTGATAAAACACCCAAACCATGATCAATGATGACCGTATTGCCACTTGGTGCAAATCTGTCTTTTAGCACCACAACACCATCCTGCGGCGCCCATACAACACTACGTGGCGCATTGATCACATCAACAGCCTTATGCGCATAGCGGCCTTTATGCTGTGTTGTACGAATAGTACCATATTCACACGATATGCGTTGAATTTCTATTGGTGCACAAAACATTCCTCTCCACAATTTTTCATGCGGAGATTCTAAAGATATACGCGTAACATCCTCTTCTAAATTTTTACCGTCTTTACCGAGCGTTTTTTCTTCTTGTACTTTATCAGCCGCTACCGTAATTATCTCTTTTTTAAAAGGATAAATCACCACCTGGAACTTATTATCAAGATGAAGAACATTGCCCACTCTATCTTCTACATTAACAGAGAATAAATATTCACTTGGCTGTTCTTCGCATTCAATAGGAATAAAACATTCGTATATTTTTGAATTTTTAGCTTCAGGGAAACATTCATAGGTCCGTGATAAGGTATGAATATATGCATTTTTAATGTCTTTATTTACCTGAAACTGAACATGTAACGTTCTTCCCTGAAACACTTTATAAGGAGTGCCTGTTTTTACAAATACCGCCTGCAATGGTGCATTATCACTATAAAATTCACGGCATAATTCAACTTTATTACGATTAAAGGTACCATCAGCAAACTCTACTTTTAAAATATGCTTACCATTGTTTAATGGTTTTGTCTGAATCATAAATGGTTGCCCTTCCTGATGAGCCTTGATTCTGACACTATTCACAATATTTTGACCATCAAGCCATAATGATACATCACCCGTTTTATTTGCTATCACACAACACCGCGCATCACCGGCATAACAACCATTATCACCAATCCCCATTACTTCAATACAAGGAACCGTTGTATCTAAAAAATATGTATAAAGTTGCCAACCAACCCACAATGCAATTAATAACGCAATAACCTTATACGCATGCCTGAATAAAACCATAAATACCTCAATGTTCAAAAAAAATTAATGATAAATATTGGTTAGTATAGTTTTTTTTACAGAGAAGGTAAAAAACAATTTTTAATGCTTTTTCAATAAAATCCCCTCAAATAAGCCCTCCTACGCCACATTGACATATTTTCAATAAAATGTTACATTTGTAATTAATAGAGAACTAAAGCTAAGGTAAAAATGAGAGCTTCTACAAAAAAACTTGAAAAATCAATCCCGAAACTCACTGGCATCTATCTTTTTAAAGATACCCAGGGAAGTATCATTTATATCGGTAAGGCTAAAGATTTGCGCTTGCGCGTAAGCTCGTATTTTCAAAAATATGCTACTGATTGGAAAGTTAAACAACTTATTGATGAATATGCCGATATTGAATATATTTTGACGCCAACAGAAACAGAAAGCTTACTTTTAGAAGCTGAGCTGGTTCAAAAATATAAACCTAAATTCAATGTGCTTCTTAAAGAAGGTCAGCCTTTTTTATATATTCTATTCACTAATACTGAAATTCCCACTATTGAGATTGTGCGTAACAAAAAGAAAAAAGGAACCTACTTTGGTCCTTTTTTACAAAAAACTCCTGCACGCAAAACATATCAATTTATTAAACAAACATTCAAACTCAATTTATGCAATAAAAAAATAGAACTTGGTTGTCTTGATTATCACATTGGCAACTGTGCAGGCAACTGTAAACCAGACTTTGATTACAATGATTATCATTTGCGCCTACAACTTGCACAACAAGCATTAAAAAATAATCAAAATGATTTTATACAGCACGTTAAAAAGCATATTGCTCACTACATAATAGAATTTGCTTTTGAAAAAGCACAAACAATGAATGAATATTTGCGCAATGTTGATACTATTTTTACCACACTCAACACACATTTTAGTGCGGATAAATTTGCAACAGATATTTTTGTTGCAAGTACACGAACTCCCTATGCAACTAACACCGATCATAGTATTAATACTGAATTACAACAATTTTTAGGATTTCCTACGCCTGTGCGTACCATTGATTGCTTTGATATTTCACATTTTCAAAGCAGTTATTTAGTAGGTTCGTGCGTGCGATTTACTGATGGTAAACCAGAAAAAGCAATGTTTAGGCGTTTTAAAGTTAAAACACTGATAGAACAAAATGATTATGCAGCGCTGCAAGAAATTATTCAACGCCGCTACAAAGATAGAACTGATCTTCCTGATCTTATTGTTATTGATGGCGGCAAAGGGCAACTGAGTGCAGCGCAACATGTTTTGCCAGATGCTCCAATAGTAAGTTTAGCAAAAAAAGAAGAAACTCTTTATGGTCCACAATTTCCTGATGGCATTAAACTTGATATTCACACCAATGTTGGCAGGTTACTCATTGCTTTGCGTGACTATGCGCATCATTTTGCAGTTAGTTATCATCGACTCAAAAGAAAAAAAGATATGCAAGAACAAACAACTCACCAAGCTAATTAACTATAAAGTATCTTTTTTGTGATTAACACACAGCGTACATCCACCAAATGCTGCCGCGAACACACATCCCATACAAGGAATAAAGCCTAGAGTAACTCCTAAAACAGTTCCCAAAAAAGTTGCTTCACATACACAAGTTTTCCCATAAATACAAGCAGCGCCTCCAATCAAACTACCCCCCATTACTGCTCCACCAGCAGAAACACCTCCTGCAATAAAGCATGCTTTCTTTGGTGTACACCAATTGTCATCATCTTCAGGAAGAATACTCACTTGTCTACCAATAAAATAGGATTGTTTCTCTTCATCCAATTCATGTATAGCTTTCTGTTCTTCAATACTTAAAACTGGATTAATAATAGAGCTATAGAAAGGATTAAGTTCCCTATAAAAGTCATTACGTTCTTGCTCGCTCATTATAAATACAAAAGCTACTGAATCACATTCTCTTATATTGTTTTTAATTTCATTACACAGTATCAACATTTTTCCAATTGGTTCTTGATAAAATTTTTGTGCAGCTAGATCAATAATCTTTTCTCTTCTTCTATTACACTCTTCCATTTTTTGTATAAGATTTGTCTCTTCTTCGCTATTTTCAGCTACTATTTCTTTATCATCTTTAATGTGCTTAATTTTCTTGTTTCCAAACATATTTTCAAACATATACATAAAAATCTTATGCTGAACTTCTGGGGGTAACCATATTGCAGCACGATGTAACAGAACTAAGTTATCAGAATCAGACTCATCAAAATTAGACATACGCCACATAATTCTAGGCTTACAATCATCTGACAAATTATTATATGATTTTCTCATTTCTGATAATCTTAATGTTGACAAGCTTTCAAAATACCTATTTGCTTCTTTGTGTGATTTTGGTTTTTTGGTTAAAGACACTAATTCCATAGAATATAAAAAAGAACATGAAAATAATGACACGATAAATATGCACATACTCATATATCTTCTCATAGTTCAGATACACCCTATTTTTTTAGAATAGCCAGTCATTACACAACAGACACCAGTCATACAACCAATACAGCAGCATGTAGGTACTGACACTGACATAATGTCACACATAATTTTTTGTGGTAATAAAACATTGCAACAACACCATGCTGTTCCAAAAATACATTCATATACAGTGCCTACAAACATTCCGCTCATCATTCCACAACATCCACCTGCAGCTGCTCCTCTCGATACATATTCAACATTATCAACTCTTAATCTTGTTTCCTCAAGAGAGTCTACTAATCGCAAAAATTGCATTTCTTGTTGTTTAAATATACTTAATATAGCATTTTCTTCTCTTTTCTTTATATCATCATTTTTTTTCTGCAATAACTTCTTATCTTCTGCAAATATATATTTAATAATTTTAATCTGGGCTTTTTTTGGTAATGATATTACTACGCAATGAATTAAAGGAATCTTATCTTCTTTTCTTAAAAATGGAACAAGTTCCATAGCATATGACCATGAACATAAAAAAGGTACAACAGTCATAATATATTTCATCATAATAAATTTCTTACCTATCAGTTATAATGTTATTCTTTGATATTTTTTACGTATTATAAAAATAAAAACATATTTTTCAATAGAAAAAACCAACCGTTTATATATAATCATATCTTGTTTATTAAAAACAAAATAAAAATATTATTCATTATTTTTATAAAGGGTTTTTTCATGCTCAAAAAAAGTCTCTTTCTTGCAACCATTATCTCATGCTTTACCATTAATGCACATCCGGTTACTCTTCCTGCAGATCATCATACTCAAAAATTTCAAGAATACGGTCACAATATTGAGCCAGCAAAAAATACGACTGACCTCCATACAAAAAAACTTCAAGAAAAAGAAGAAACAAAAAAATCAAAATATCCTCATACAGATTTCTGTTTCTGTGGTGCAGTAACTGGAGTAGTAATGATAGCTAGCTCATTCTTAATTCCAGCACAACAGGAAACTAAAGATAATCTTTTTAAAGCAGGATGGGCCGTTTTACTAGGGTCCGGTGCCATTGGAACTGCTTCTATACTTAATGAAAATTGGCATGCAATTACTGACAAAAAATAATCATCTATATCATTAAATATTGCAAGGGTGCTCTAAAACCTCTAGAGCACCTTTTTTTATTACTCAACAAAAATATTAATATTGCCACTCTGTTGCTCTTAAAAAATTTTTCATGCTAGTATCAACGAAAAAATGACCCTACTTCGCACAAGGCTACGAAGGGTACGGGTGGTACCACGTAAAAAGGAAAAATAGATGTCATGCAAGTATATAATCGCTTTTTTAATTGTTTCTCTTAATGCCCTTCCTCCTTTTATAACTGCTCGAAATCTACCAATCGTTCTTGTGCATGGAATACTTTCAGATAAACATGCAATGATTCCAACAAAAAAATATATTAAAAAATATTTACCAGGCACCTATGTCAAAAGTGTACAGCTTGGCAAAGGTAAAGTAACATCACTTTGTAACATGCATGATCAAGTCAAATGGTTAAAACAAGAACTAGAATCTGATGAAAAATTACAAGACGGTTGCATAATAATTGCTCATTCTCAAGGAGGACTTGTTGCGCGTTATTTTATTGAAAAATACAATAATCCACATGTCTATATCTATATTTCTTGGGGAACACCGCAAAGTGGCATCTTTGGCTCACCAAGCTCTATTGACCAACGATTTGTATGGCTACAAATAATACAACAGTATGCTTATAAACTGCTTTATTCACGATTGATGCAACGACTTGTCAGTTTTGCTGGATATTGGAAGGATCCTCTTCATTATCAAGATTATCTCCATGGATGTAATTTTTTACCCATCATGAATAATGAAATAGATCATAATGATTGCGCATTATTTAAAAATAATATTTGTAGTTTAACTCATATGGTTCTTGTGCAATCAACGCAAGAGGATGTTGTTGACCCTGCTGCATCATGTCATTTTGGTTTTTATCATCCAGGTTCTGATGACTGTATACAAAATATTTTTGATTCTGAATGGTATCACACTGATACGTTAGGGCTCAAAACACTTGCTGAAAGTGGACGCTTGCATTTAAAATTTGCTCATTGCATGCATTCAGACTTTCAAGAAGATGAATACAATTTTGTAGAAAATACACTACCATACTTAAAATATGAAATGTCCACATGAAATATTTATATGTAGCCAACTGGAAAATGAATATAACAGTGAATGAGAGTGTCAACTTTTGCTCACAAAATCTTGATAGTTTACAACAATTATCCACCAATGCTGATATTGTTCTATGCCCTTCTTTTATCGCATTAACACCTGTTATTGAAATACTTAAAAATAGCTTCATTGCTGTTGGCGCTCAAAATTGTTCTGATTATGCTTCAGGCTCTTATACTGGTGAAGTATCTGCTCAATCACTGACAGAAATTGGTATTAATTATTGTATTATTGGTCATAGTGAACGCCGTATGTATTATGGAGAAACATCTGATACTATTGCCAAAAAAGCCGCTCTTCTTTATACAAATAATATTCAACCAATCATCTGCATTGGCGAAACAGAAGCAGAATTTAATACTAAACAAACTTTTACTATTCTCGAGCAACAACTTGAACCTATTATTGCAACATTACAAACGCCAACGTCCAACAACAATCGTATAATTATCGCGTATGAGCCGGTTTGGTCCATTGGCACTGGCATAATTCCAGAACAAGAACAGCTCAATGCTGTTTTTACCTGGCTTACAGAATTACTCCAAAAACACTTACTCAACCACCCTTTTCACCTTCTCTATGGAGGCAGTGTCAGCTCAACAAATAGCCATCAACTAAAGACTGTACCACATATTAATGGCTTTTTAATTGGTGGCGCAAGCGCTGATTTTAAGAGTTTTTCAGAGATCGTAACATCAAGTTTATAAAAATATTAAACATGCTATACTCACAATAATACGTCTCATTATAAGAAGGAAAAACATGTTATATGGACTTTTATTAACACTGTATATAATTAATTGCCTTTTTCTCGTTCTCATCATTCTCATGCAAAAAGGAAAAAGCGGCTTAGGTCTCGGTGGTCTTGGCGGCGGCGCACAAATGCTTTTTGGTGGTGGTGGCGGACAAGATATCTTTCAAAAAATAACCTGGGTTCTTGGGTCTATCTTTATGGTGGGAGCTATGATGCTCGCTCTTATGAGAACCACCGAACACAAAACTTTTAGATATGTATCAAGCAAAGAAATAACGCAGCAAATACCTTCTCTACCTCTTCAATCAGAAAGCACTGATAATAGCTAAAATCTGCTAACAAAAAAAGGTAGAGCATGATTATTCAATGTATCGACTTTTTGGGTGCATCAACCATCAACATATGTACTGCTGTTGGCGAGTTCACCCTTTTCTTTTTAGAAGCAGCAAAAACCCTTGTCACCTCAAAACTTAAGTTTGCTAAAACATTTGCTCAAATGAATCGCATTGGCGTTGAATCGCTCAGTATTATTGTTTTAACAGGCTTATTTACCGGAATGGTTCTCGCACTACAAACATATATTGGGTTTCAACGCGTTGGTGGCGAACAATTTATTGGCGCAATTGTTGCTCTTGGCATAATTCGTGAACTTGGACCAGTGCTTACTGCTCTCATGGTAACTGGCCGTGCAGGATCTGCCATAACTGCTGAAATTGGTACTATGATAATTACTGAACAAGTTGATGCCCTCAAAACATTACGTATTAATGTATTTCAATATTTAGTTGTTCCACGTATAGTTGCAAGCACTGCAATTTTACCCTTTCTAACATTGTTCTCTATGATGTTTGGTATTATCGGTGGCTATATTGTTTGTGTTTATGTTTTGGAACTCAGTCCCGAAGATTATGAAAGTAGTATCAGAAATTATGTTGAGCTTGCAGATATTCATGGTGGATTAAAAAAAGCTGCTGTTTTTGGATTAATCCTCTCATGGGTGGGTACGTATAAAGGAATATATACGCATGGTGGTGCCCGCGGCGTTGGTATTGCAACCACACAAAGTGTTGTGATGAGTTCAATCTTAATTTTAATCACCAATTACTTCTTGACTAAATTGCTTGAACATCTATAAAAAAAGCTATGAATACAGAAAATACACCTAAAACCAAAATTAAAATTGTTAATTTAGAAAAAGAGTTTGAAGGGCATTGGGTTAGCCGAGGAGTCAACCTTGACATACCTGAAGGACAAATGACGGTGATTATTGGGCGATCAGGTGAAGGTAAATCAGTATTACTCAAACAAATTATTGGCCTTATTCAACCAACATCGGGCAGTATTATTATTGATGGCGTAGATATCACCCATCTCAGTTC
>Ga0111538_10006662_pt1 | contig 15602 bp, 17 predicted proteins | sample SoiMethybrSBSTD1_FD_79669 | JGI IMG/M metagenome (GOLD analysis project Ga0111538, IMG submission 79669) | Bulk soil microbial communities from a Populus tree surrounding site in Tennessee, USA - Soil MetaG P. TD hybrid SBSTD1 (version 2)... | ecosystem: Environmental > Terrestrial > Soil >...
CAGACGCAACGGCGTGAAGTCCTCGCGCCGCATCGTCGCGAGGTCGCTCCCCGACCCCTTGACCCACATGACGTCGACCTCACGGCCGACGTGATCGGTCGCGCGGCCCTTCGCCGACGTGTTCCCGCCGCCGTAGTTCGCCACGGCCCGGTCGGCGCCCAGCAGGTGCGACGCCAGCAGCACCTGCTCGAGCGGGTCACCCGAGAAGTCGGCGTCCGCCGGCTCGATCAGCTGCGCGAGCGTCGTCATGCCGCCTCGCCTCGCTCGGCCGCGATCCGCTCGCCGTACGCGCGCGCCTCGGCGACCGGATCCTCCGCCGCCCCGAGCCGCGAGCGCTCGGCGGCGAGCGCGGGCCGCACGTCGGCCCGGAACGCCTCGAGCAGCAGCTCGTGCGCGCCCAGCACGTCGCCCGCCGCCTGCGCGGCCGCCAGCGCGGCGCGATCGACGAGCTGCGCCTTGGCGTAGGCCTCCTGGAGATTGAGCACGCTCAGCACCATCGCCTCGACCTTCGGCTCCACATTGTGGGACTGGTCGATCGTGAGCCGCGGCAGCTCATCGCCCAGCTCGAAGAAGATCAGGAACAGCTCGAACGGGTTGACGGAGCCGACGATCAGGTCGTCGTCGGCGTACTTGCGGTTGTTGAAGTGGAAGCCGCCGAGGCGCCCCTCGGCCGCGAGGAGCGCGACGATCTGCTCGATGTTCGCCCCCTGCAGGTGATGGCCGAGATCGACCAGCACGCGAGCACGGTCCCCCAGCTTCTGGCACGCCAGCAGCGCCGAGCCCCAATCGGCGAGGTCGGTCGCGTAGAACGCCGGCTCGAACGGCTTGTACTCGAGCAGCAGCTCCTGACCGGAGGGCATCGCCGCGTACAGCTCCTCGAGGCACGCCAGCATCCGCGCGCGGCGGGCGCGCAGGTCGTCCTGCCCGGCGTAGCTGGTGCCGTCGGCGAACCACAGCGACTGCGCGGTCGAGCCGAGGGCGGTCGCGATCTCCACGCACTCGAGCAGGTGCGCGACCGCCTTCTGCCGCACGCCCGCGTCGGGATGCGTGATCGAGCCGAGCTTGTAGTCCGCGTCCTGGAAGAGGTTCGGGTTCACGGCGCCGATGCGCAGGCCGCGCGACTCGGCGTGGGCGCGCAGCGCCGCCAGGTCGTCGACCTGGTCCCACGGGAAGTGCAGAGCCACCGCGCCGGCGGTCCCGGTCAGACGATGCACCTCGGCCGCGTCGTCGATGCGCTCGAACGCGTCGCGCGGCCGGCCCGGCTGCGGGAACGTCCCGAAGCGCGTCCCCGAGTCGCCGTACCCCCAGGATGGCGTCTCGATCGCGAGTGCGGACAGGTCAGTCAAGGTGGAAGACCTCCTCGAGCCGCACCAGGCTGGTGTCGGCCCGCGCGCCGAAGAACGGCGCCATCTCAGCCTGCCAGCGCGCGTTGACGTCGCGCTCGTCCATCGCCGCGCGCGCCGCCTCGAAGTCGTCGGTCTCGAGGTAGCCCACGAGCAGGCCGTCCTCGGCCAGGAACAGCGAGTAGTGGCTCCAGCCGGTCTCCCGCAACGCGTCGAGCATCTCCGGCCACACCTCGCGGTGGCGCGTCTTGTACTCCTCGAGCCGGTCGGGATCCACGCGCAGAAGGAAGCACACGCGCTCCCGGCCCGCGCGCGTGGCGCGGGCCGGGTCGGCTTGAGCCTCAGGCGTGATCGGCCTCACCCACCCTCGACGTTGGACTTGTCGTAGACGGTGAACGGCCCCATCAGGACGCGGAGCCCGTTGTCGCGGGTCGGGTCCTTCTCGATCTTCATCTCGCCGAGGTGGCCCGCCTCGAACGTCGCGCCTTCCTTCGCCTCGATCTGCTTCGTGGCGATCCCGTACGCGGCGTAGAACGCCAGGTAGCCGAGGTCCTTGAAGCTCCAGAGCGCGAACTTCGGCGCACATCCGCTGAGCGTGTACTCCTTCATCTCGTCAGGCAGGCCGAGGCCGGAGACCTTGACCTTGTCGCACAGCTTCTCATCCGTCATGGCCTTGCCCGCGGCGGCGATGCCCACGGTCGTCGGCGCCATGATCAGCTTGAGGTTCGGGTGCTTGTCGACCAGGCCCAGCGCCTCGTCGTACGACTTCTCGGAGTCGTCGTTGCCGTAGACGGTGTCGACGAGCTTGAGGTTCTTGTACTTCGGGTCCTTGATCGCCTCCTTGTGCGCCTTGATCCAGGCGTTCTGGTTCGCGGCGTCGGGAGCGGCCGACAGGATCGCGTACTCGCCGCCCTTCTCACCCAGGATGTCGAGCGCGAGGTCGGCCATCACGGTGCCGGTCTCGTCGAAGTCCACCTGCGCGATGAACACGCTCTCGCCCTCGCCCGACGGGATCGGCGAGTCCCAAGAGACAACCGCCGCGCCGGCGTCGGACGCCTGCTTGACGGCCGGCTCGATCTGATCGCCGGCGCAGTTGGAGATCATCACCGCGTTGACGCCCTGCGTCACGGCGTTGGTCACGGTGTCGATCTGCCCGTTCACGCACGCGTCCGGTGACGACGGGCCGAGGTACTGGGCCTCGTCGACCTGCAGCTCGCCGGCCGCCTCCTTGGCGCCGTCGTTGGCCTGGTCGAACACGGCGATGCCGGTCTGCTTCGGGATGAAGACCGACTTGAACTCCTTGCCCGGCTCGAGCTTCCCGCCGCTGGACTGTGCGGCGCCGCCGCTGTCGTCGGCCGGCGCGGTGCTGTCGTCGTCGTCCCCGCAGCCTGCAACGGCGAGCGCCAGCCCGACCATCACGGCCACGAGAAGCCACGTGATTCGCTTCATACCTCTCCTCCAGAGTCAGTGTTGCGTCGGATGCAGATCCGGCTCGTGTGTCGGCGTACCACCTCCCTCCGCGCGGTCCGGAGGGCTGCGTGCGACACGCCATGAGCCGGCGAACCGGGCCACGAGATTCGGGATCAGCACGGCGAGGATCAGCAGCACGCCGATCACTCCCGTCTGCGTGTTCTGGTCGATGTTCGCGAGGCCGAGCCCGTTGCGGATGTTGAGCACGACCAGGATCGAGAGCGCGACCCCGACCATCGTCCCGGAGCCGCCGAAGATGCTCACGCCGCCGAGCAGGACGATCGTGATGATGTCGAGCTCGAAGCCGGTCGCCAGATCGCCGCGGACCGAGCCGAGTCGCGCCGCGAAGAGCACGCCCGCCAGGCCCGCGAAGAAGCCCGACGTGGTCATGACCACGAGCTTGTCGCGCGTCACGTTCAGGCCCGAGTACCGCGCCACGTTGGCGTTGTTGCCGATCACGAACAGCGAGCGGCCGAACGCCGTCCGGTGCAAGATGATCCCCGCGAGGACGATCTCGACGAGGAAGAAGATCAGGGCGAACGAGATGCGCCCGAAGACCGGTTCCTGCCCGAGGTTCTCGAACCACTCCGGGAAGTCGCCGATCGAGTTGTCCTCGACGAGGATGCGGCCGGCGCCGCGGAAGCCGATCAGCCCGGCCAGCGTGACCACCAGCGACGGCAGGCCCAGGAAGGCGATGAACGCGCCCTGGAACAACCCCGCGAGCGCGCCGGTCGCGAGCGCGATCACGACGGCCAGCTCGAACGGCACGCCGGTCTTCTGGTGCAGCGTCGCGAGCACGCAGGCGCTGAACGCCATCACCGACGCGACCGAGAGGTCGATCTCGCCGTTGACGATGACGAACGTCATGATCACGACGACGATCAGCTTCTCGATCGAGAGCTGGAACATGTTGATGAAGTTCTGCTCTCCGAGGTAGTACTCCGAGAGGGAGACGTTCACGCAGAAGACGGCCACGAGGACCACCGCGAGGAACAGCTCCCAGCGCCAGCGCAGAGCCTTGTCACGCATCGGCGACACCTTGCGTGGGCGGCGGGACGCCCGCCGTGGGTCTGCCTCGCGCGCGTGACGCAAGCCGACCGAGACGCTGGCCGAGCAGGAAGTCGACGGTGACGGCCGAGAGGATCAGCGCGCCGAGCACCGCGTCGCGCCAGAACTCGCTCAGCCCCGGGACGCGCAGCAGGCTGAGGTCGAGCAGGTTCACCAGCAAGGCGCCGAGCAGCGCGCCGACGACGGTGCCTGAGCCGCCGAAGATGTTCACGCCGCCGACCACGGCGGCGGCGATGCACTGCAGCTCGAGCCCGTTGCCGGCGTTGACCGTGATCGTCCCGAAGCGCGACAGGAACAGGAACCCCGCCAGGCCCGCGAGCGCACCGGACGCGACGAACGCGCCCAGCACCACGCGCTCGACCGGCAGCGCGGCCTGGCGAGCGGCGTCCGGGTTGGAGCCGACCGCGTACACCCAGCGACCCCACTTCAGGCCGCCGAGCATCAGCTGCAGCACGATGATCAGCACGACGGTCCCGGCGACGACCGTGCGGATGTCCCAGCTGCCGAAGTGCAGGAGGGTCGAGTTCGGCAGGTCGACGACCCAGTCGGGCAGTCCGTCGGAGGTGATCGTCCGCGAGTCCGAGTGGTTGATCAGCCACGTGCGGTAGATCGCGAGCGTCCCGAGCGTGACGATGATCGCGGGCACGCGCGCGTAGGCCACGAGCGCGCCGTTGATCAGTCCCAGCCCGGCGCCGATCGCGATCGCGTAGCCGACGGCAAGCAGCGGCGCCACGTTCGGGTGGCTGTGCAGGTACTCGCCGGTGACGTACGCGGTGACGCCGACGATCGAGCCGACCGACAGGTCGATGTTGCGCGTCAGGATCACGAGCGTCTGGCCGGCCGCGAGCACCGCCGTGATCGCGAGGCTCGTCGTGACCCGGTTGAAGAAGCTGCCGCCCAGGTAGTTGTCGATCAGCAGGCTGAAGATGAACACCGCCACCGCGATGACCGCGACGAGCGACAGCTCCCGCAAGCGCTCGGGCCGGAGGCGCAGCAGGGAGCTCATCCGGTCCCCATCGCGGCGGTGATGATGCGCTCCTCGGTCGCCTCGCCGCGCTCGAACAGCCCGGTCTGGCGGCCCTCGCGCATCACAAGGACGCGGTCGCTCATCGCCAGCACCTCGGGCAGGTCCGACGAGATGAGGACGATCGCGATGCCCGAGGACGCGAGCTCGTCGATGATCTGGTGGACCTCGGCCTTGGCGCCGACATCGATGCCCCGCGTCGGCTCGTCGAGGATCAGCACGCTCGGCTGCGCGTTGAGCCACTTCGCGAGCATCGTCTTCTGCTGGTTGCCGCCCGACAGCTGCTCGACCGGCGTGTCGAGCGACGGCGTCCGGATCGTCAGCTTGTCGCGGAACTCGCCGGCGACCGCGCGCTCGGCGGAGCGATCGAGCAGCCGCAGCCGCGAGACGTACTTGCGCAGCGTCGCCAGGGTCACGTTCGCCGTCACCGACTGCGGGAGCGACAGCCCGAGCCCGCGGCGGTCCTCGCTGAGATAGGCGATCCCGGCGCGCAGCGCCTGGCGCGGCGAGCGGACGTCCAGTCGCTGCCCGCGGAGCTCGACGACGCCGCGGTCGGGCGGCGCGATGCCGAACAGCGACAGCGCGACGTCGGTGCGCCCGGCGCCGACCAGGCCCGCGAAGCCGAGCACCTCCCCCTCGCGCAGCTCGAAGCTCACGTCGGTGAACGCGCCGTCGCGGCCGAGGCCGTCCACGCGCAGCGCGAGCTCCCCGAGCGTCTGCGGGTTGCGGACGAAGAAGTCCGCCATCTCGCGGCCGACCATCTCCCGGATCGCGACGCTCTCGGTGATCTCCGCGCGCGGGCGCGAGGAGATCAGGCGGCCGTCGCGCAGGACGGTGACGCGGTCGGCGATCTCGAACACCTCGTCGAGGCGATGGCTGATGAACAGCACGGCGACGCCCGCGTCGGTGAGGCGGCGGATCTGGGTGAACAGCTCTGACACCTCGTGCGCCGACAGGGCGGCCGTTGGCTCGTCCATGATCAGGACGCGCACGTCGAGCGACAGCGCCTTCGCGATCTCGACCGCCTGCTGCGACGCGACCGTCAACGTGCTCGCGAGCGTCCGCACGTCCATGCGGACGTCGATGCGGGCGAGGATCGCCTCGGCGTCCTTGTACATCCGCTGCCAGCGGACGAGCCCACCGCGGTTCTGGTGGCTCATGAAGATGTTCTCCGCGACGTTGAGGTCGGGGAAGATCGCCGGCTCCTGGTAGATCGCGGCGACGCCGGCCTTCTGCGCGTCGCCCGGGCCCTTGAAGGTCGTCTCCTCGCCGCTCACGCGCATCACGCCCGTGTCCGGGGAGTGGATGCCGGTCATGACCTTGATCAGCGTCGACTTGCCGGCGCCGTTCTCGCCCAGCAGCGCATGTGTCTCGCCCGGGTAGAGCGTGAGCGAGACGTCGGCCAGCGCCTGCGTGGCGTCGAACCGCTTCGAGACGCCGGTCAGCTCCATCACCGGGGCGGCGGTGGTCATCGCGCGCTCAGGCGACGCAGGTCGGCCGGCGCGGCGGGCCGCGCGCCCTCGATCGGATCCACGCACACGATCTCGACGCCGCGGGCGCGCCACGCCTCGACCTGTTCGGCGGGCGCGCTGGTGTCGGTGACGATCGTGTCCAGGCGGTCGGTGTCGACGAACGGCAGCAGCGCCGTCCGGTGCCACTTGGAGCCGTCGACGATGCAGATGACGCGCTCGCAGACGCTCGCCATCTCCTTCTTGATGCGCACCTCGTCGGGGTTGAGGTCCATCAGGCCGAGGTCGATGCTCAGCCCGCGCGCGCCCATGAAGCCCTTGCTGATGCGGGTGGTGCGCAGCGCGTCGGCTCCGAGGTCGCCGACCAGCGACATCGCCGGCAGGCGCAGCATCCCGCCCGTGACCAGGACCGAGATGCCGGGAGCGTCGGCCAGCGCCGCGGCGATCAGCAGCCCGTTCGTGACGACCACGAGCTCCTTCTTCGTGCGCAGCTCGAGCGCGAGGTAGTACGCCGTGGTGCTGGAGTCGAGCGCGATCGCCTCGCCCTCCTCGACCATCGCGGCGGCGGCGCGGGCGATCGCCTGCTTGCGCTCGACCTCGAGCCGCAAGCGCAGATCGAAACCGAGCTCCGATTGATTGCGCTCGAGAGCCCGAACGCCGCCTCTGACGCGGGCTACGAGACCCTGGCGAGCGAGCTGCGAGAGGTCGCTGCGGACCGTGACCTCCGACACTGAAAACACTTTCGAAAGTTCCGTAACGTGAACGGAATCGCGGGACTCGAGCATGCGCAGGACCTCTTGCATTCGCTCGTGCTGCGACAGGTTCGCCACGTCTGCGGCCATTCCATCGTCCTTTACGGCGTTTTCCCGAGTTCTGCGGTAACGGCGGCGCGACCCTACTCCCGCTTCGCAGCGGTTGTCAACGCCTTCGAAGAGACTTTCGAATTGAATCGATTCGAAAGCTGCAGCGTGCGTTTCGGCGTCGGTTCCGGGACTGGCCAAGTGGCCGATAGACGAGCGGCAGCGCGCCCGTTACGTTTCGCGACTTCATGGGCTCGAGATCGGTGGCGCTGGCTGTGCTGCTGTCGGTGACAGGTGCGCTCGCGTGGGCGGGGCCGGCGTCGGCCGCGTGCAAGGGGCGCACGATCCGGGGCACGGCCGCGGCCGACGTCCTGCGCGGCACCTGCGGACCCGACCGCATCCTCGGCCTCGGCGGCAACGACCGGCTGATCGGCCGCGGCGGGAACGACACGTTGGTCGGCGGCGCCGGCAAGGACCGGTTGAGCGGCGGCGCCGGCAAGGACAAGGCCGGCGGCGGCGCGGGCAACGACCGCGCGAACGGCGGCGGCGGCGACGACAGGATCGCCGGGGGCGCTGGCGATGACCGATCGTCCGGCGGCGGCGGCGATGACCTCGTGTCGGGCGGGGGCGGTAACGACACGTCAGCGGGCGGCGGTGGCGACGACAGCGTGTCCGGCGGCGCCGGCAACGACACGTCGTCCGGCGGCTCCGGCAACGACCGCGTGTCCGGCGGCGCGGGCGACGACACCGCCAGTGGCGGCGCCGGGGCCGATCGCCTGGCCGGAGCGAGCGGCAACGACACGTTCCTCTCCGGACCGGCCGACCGCGACGACGTCGTCGAGGGCGAGGACGGCACCGACACCGTGCGCCTCACCGGCGACGGCGCGGCCGACGCGCTGGCGGCGGCGCCGAACAGCGGGCGCCTCGTGCTGCGGCGCGCGGGCGTGGTCGCGGTCGACGGCGCGAGCCTCGAGACACTGACGATCGCGTCGGCAGGCGGCAGCGACTCGATCAGGCTGGCCTCCCTGTCCACGGCGGGTGTGACGACCGTGGCCGTCGATCTCGGCGCCGACGGCACGGGCGACGGCGTGACCGTCGACGGCACGGCAGCGGCGGACTCGCTGCAGGCTGCGCCGTCCTCCGGCGCGGTGAGGATCACGGGTGTCTCCCCCGCGGTCACGGTCACCGGCTCCCAGCCCGCCAACGACCGCGTCACGCTCAACGGGCTCGCTGGCAACGACACGCTCACCGCGACCGCGCTGGCCGCCGTGGCCAAGGTCACGCTCGACGGCGGTGACGGCGACGACACGATCAACAGCGGCGACGGGCCGGACGCCCTGCTCGGTGGCGCGGGGTCAGACAGCTTCCGCTGGGATCCGGGTGACGGCAGCGACGTCGTCGAGGGCGGCGCCGATCCGGACACACTGGACTTCAACGGCTCGGCGGCTGCCGAGGTCATGGCCGCGGCAGCGAACGGTGCACGCATGCGGTTCACGCGCGACGCCGGCGGCATCGTCATGGACACGGGCGGCGTCGAGACGCTGGCGGTCGACGCGCTCGGCGGCGCCGACCGGATCACGGTCGGGTCGCTCGCAGGAACCGGCGTGACGCGTGTGGATGCCGCGCTCGGCCCCGCGGACGCGGCCGTCGATCAGGTCACGGTCGAGGGCACGACCGGGGCCGACGTGGTGCAAGCCGCGGCTGTCACCGAGACAGTGCGGGTCACCGGGCTCGCGGCGCAGGTCGACGTCACGCAGACCGAGGCGCCCAACGACACCGTGACGCTCGCCGGGCTGGGCGGCAACGACACGCTCTCCGGCGGCGTCGGCCTGGCGGCGCTGACGCGGATGCTGATCGACGGCGGCGAGAACAACGACACGATCAACGGCGGCAACGGCTCCGACACCCTCCTCGGCGGCAACGGCAACGACACGGTCGACGGCAACGGCGGCAACGACACGGCGTTCCTGGGCGCGGGCAACGACACGTTCGTCTGGGACCCCGGCGACGGCAGCGACGTGGTCGAGGGCCAGGACGGCTTCGACACGCAGCTGTTCAACGGCGCCGTCGGCGCGGAGATCTTCGCCGCCAGCGCGAACGGCGGTCGCCTGCTGTTCACCCGCAACGTCGGCAACATCGTCATGGACACCGACGACGTCGAGCAGCTGACGCTCAACGCGCTCGGCGGCACCGACACGGCCACGGTCAACGACCTGACGGCGACCGACGTCTCCAACGTGTCCATCAACCTCGGCGTCAACGGCGCCGGCGACGGCGCGGTCGACGCGCTTACCGTCAACGGCACCCTCGGTGCGGACATCGTCTCGCTGTCCGGCAGCGGCGGCAACCTGTCGATCACGACCGCAAGCGTCGCGATGGTGGTCCTCAACTCCGAGCCGGCGAACGACACGCTGACCGTCAACGGGTCGGGCGGCGACGACATCGTCGGCGCGTCAGGGCTCGCGAGCACGAGCACCCGGCTGACCGTCAACGGCGGCGCCAACGACGACATCCTCCGCGGCAGCGCCGGCGGCGACACGATCAACGGCGACGCGGGCGACGACCTGATCCTCGGCGAGGACGGCAACGACACGCTCAACGGCGGCCCCGACACCGACACGATCGACGGCGGGGCGGGCATCGACACCGCCTCGAACGGCGAGTCGGTCACCAACGTGCCATAGGGGGTCAGACCCCCTTACTGTCGTGCGCGGCGGTAGTGGCGGGCTTGGCGCGCGCGGTTGCCGCAGGCGTTCGAGCACCACTCGCGGCGCGGGTGGCGCTTGAGGAACATCAGCACGCAGCCGGGGGCGTGGCAGCCTCCGAGCCGTTGGCTGTCCGGGCCGGTGATCAGCGCGATCGCGTCGGCCGCGAGCGCGGCGAGCACGATGTCGGCGCGGCTCGCGCCGTGGTGGTCGACGGCGGCCTCCGGGTCGGCGTCGCGGTGCCAGACGGCGATCGGTGACTGCGGCGCGCGCGCGGCCGCCGCGTTGAGGGCGGCGAGCACGTCCGGGTCGTGCGGGGCTCCGTCGAGCGCGGCGTGCAGAGCGGTGCGCACGGTCTCGCGCAGCGCGGTCAGCTCCGCGCGCGTCGGGCCGCGCCCGTGGCCGCCGGCGGGCAGGCGGCCGGCGACCGCGTCGAGCCAGCCCGCTTGCGCCAGACCGTCGCGCCGCGCGCCGTCGCGGGCGTAGATCGTGTTGTGGAGCTCGATTGCGAGCGGCTCGTCGCGCAGTGGACCTGCGTACATGCCACCTAATGGTAATCGGGATTGACAACCGTTAGCAAGATCACCTAACGTTTCTGTTCCTTTTCAACCGTTAGGAGAGCAGGAGTGCACGTCTCGGAGCTGTGGCGCTACCCGGTCAAGTCGATGGCCGGCGAACGACTGGACCGCGCCTGGCTCGGCGTCGACGGCATCCCGGGGGACCGGCTGCTCTACGTCGTCGACGGACGTGGCGAGATCCTGTCGGCGCGCACCAAGCCGCGGCTGCTCGGCCACCGGGCGGCGCTCGGCGACGACGGCGACGTGCTGGTGGACGGCCTGCCGTGGGACAGCCCCGAGGTGGCCGCGCGCGTCCGCGCCGCGGCGGGCCCGGACGCGCGACTCGTCCGCCCGAGCGGTCCCGAGCGGTTCGACATCCTGCCGCTGCTCGTCGCCACCGACGGCGCGATCGCCGCGTTCGGGCAGGACGGGCGCCGGCTGCGGCCGAACGTCGTCGTCGCGGGCGTCGACGGCCTGGCCGAGCGCGGCTGGGAACACAGCCTGCTCGCCGCGGGCGACGCCGTGATCGCGCTCGCGAACCTGCGCGGCCGCTGCATCATGACCACGTTCGATCCGGACACGCTCGCGCAAGACGTCGACGTCTTGCGCGACATCCGCGCGCGCTTCGGCGGCACGCTCGCGCTCAACGCCTGGGCCGGCCGCGAGGGGCACGTCGCCGTCGGGGATCGCGCCGAGCTGCTCGACGAGCCCGTCGAGCTCGCCCTCCCCGCGCTCGGGCGCTTCGCGTGACTCATCTACGGTTCAGCGCGTGTTCCTCTTCCGCGACGTCCGCCTGCCCACGCCGGACGGGCTCGCACGCGGCTGGCTGCAGACGAGCGGACCGACGATCGCGGGCGTCGGCACCGGCGCGCCGCCGGACGCCGGCGACCCCGTCACGGTCGACGGGCGCGGCCTGACGCTGCTGCCCGGGTTCATCGACGTCCACACCCACGGCGCGGTCGGCTTCGAGGTCATGGACGCGGAGGCCGACGGGCTCGCGCGGCTGGCGGAGTTCCTCGTGCGCCACGGCGTGACGTCGTTCCTGCCGACGACCTGGACGGGAGCGCGCGATCGCACGCTGGCCGCGCTGGAGAGCATCGCCGAGGCGATGCGGCGGCCTCGACCGCCCGCGACCGCGCGCATCCTCGGCGCGCACATGGAGGGTCCGTATCTCAACCCCGTGCGCGCCGGCGCCCAGGACCCCGCGCACATGGCGCCGCCGGAGCCGGGAGAGCTGGCGCGCTTCCTGGACCTCGGCATCGTGCGGCTGATGACGATCGCGCCCGAGCTGCCCGCCAACGCGGCGGTGCTCGACGAGCTCACGCGGCGCGGCATCACCGCCAGCGCCGGCCACACCGACGCCACCTACGAGCAGATGGTGACGGCCGTGGATCGCGGCGTCCGCCACGCGACGCACACGTACAACGCGATGCGCCCGCTGCACCACCGCGACCCCGGCACGGTCGGCGCGTGCCTGACGATCGAGGCGCTCCGCTGCGAGCTGATCGCCGACGGCCACCACGTCGCGCCGGCGGCGATGGACGCGCTGTTCCGCGCCCGCGGGCGCGACGCGGTCGTGCTGGTCTCCGACGCGGTCCGCCCCACCGGCCTGCCGGACGGCCCGCACCGGCTCGACGACCGGACCGTCGAGCTGCGCGACGGCGCCGTGCGGCTGGCGGACGGCACGCTCGCCGGGAGCGTGCTCACGCTCGATCGCGCGCTGCGCAACCTCGCGGCGGCGACCGGCCGCGATCCCGCCGAGCTGTGGCCGGCGGCGAGCGCGAACGCCGCCGACAGCATCGGCGTCGCCGGCCGCAAGGGCCGCCTCGCCGCCGGCCTGGACGCGGATCTCGTCCTGCTCGACGGCGAGGCGACCGTGCAGGCGGTGCTCGTGGAGGGCGAGCCGGCCTTCGGTCTCGAGCGCTAGCGCTCGACCATCCGAAAGCGGTTGCCGTCGGGATCGCGGAACGTGAACATCGGCGGCACGCCCTCCCCCATCCGGATCAGCTCCGGGTCGGCCTCCACGCCGCGCGTCGTGAGCTCGGCGTGGTCGGCTTCGGCGCTCGCGGTGGCGAGGCTGACCTCGATCCCGGTCGGCGCGCTGTCGCGCGGCACGAGCGCGAGCGACGTCTGCCCGCCGGGCGGCGCGACCTCGATCCAGCGCTGACCGGGCGCGAACGGGGCGTCGATCCGGACCTCGAACCCGAGCGTGCCGGTGTAGAACGCGAGTGCCTGGTCCTGGTCGGCAACCGGCACGATGACCGTGCCGACGTGGGTGATCTGCGGCGTGGTCATCGCTCCAGCTCCTGCTTCAGCGCCGAGACGCGCTCGCGCCAGTAGGCCTTCATCCGGTCGGCCTCGCCGGCGTCGGCGAGCCGGCGGTGCTGCAGCGCCGCCGTGCTGCGGTCGTCGCCCTTGGCGGCGAACGTGACGAGGACGCGGCTCGTCCCGTCGCCCCAGTCGAAGCGCGCGGACCGCGGCTTGGTCGCGACCCGCTCGGTCAGCTCGCCGTCGGGCAGCCAGCGGCTCCGCAGCGACGTGTCGACGAACGCGTCGAACAGCCGCTCGACCGGCACGGCCACGGTCTTCGACGCGGTGACGGCGAACCCGTCGTCGTGCTCGCCGGGCGCCCGCAGCCCGCGCGTGCGCTCGTAGCTGCTCACCACCGCCTGCACGTTCCAGGCGAGCGGATGCGCGTGCTGCTGCTCGGCGACCCAGCGCGCGGTCTCCCGATGCGTCCGCTCGGTCGCGCCCCACTCGTCGAGCAGGTCGAACCACGCCTCCCAGCCGCGGCCGGTGCGGCGCACGATGTTCTCCTCGGAGGTCGCGAGAATGCGCGGCGCGCTCGGGGTCCCGGGCTCGTCGGCGGCGAGGATCATCGCGCGCGCCGCCGTGTAGCTCTCGCCGGTCTTGTCCATCCGCGCCCGCACGAGCCGCTTGAACGATCTCTGGGTGGTCATCAGGTGCTCCTCTCGTGGCGGCGGCCCCGCGACTCACGCTCACGACGCCCCACCGGAAAGGGCAGCTGCTTGACCGGCATCCCGACGGCTCGAGCCACCTTTGCCCCCGCGATGGCCGGCGGCGTGAGCGCCGGAATCGGAGGTTGGGCGCGGGACAGCGCCGCGCCGAACTCTACCGGGTGGGTTTCGTCGCTCGGATCGTCGAGCCCATCGCGCCGTACTTCGCGGCTTTCCGGCGGGTGTCCTCGAACACCGAGCGGGCGTAGACGTCGACCGGCTCACCCTGCCTGATGTCGGCATAGCGCATGCCGACGAGAATCCGCGCGTGCTCTCCTTCCAGGAGAGCGCCGGCGATTCAGCCCGTCCAGAGGTCGATGCGCTCGCGCGCGTCCTCGGACACCGCGGTGTGGACGATCACGTCCGCGAGCTGCACGCGGCCGCCCGGGCGCAGGACCCGGTCGATCTCGGCGAAGACCGCGTCCTTGTCGGGCACGAGGTCGATGACGCCGTTGGAGATCACGACATCGACGGAGGCGTCGGGGATGGGCAGCGCCTCGATCAGCGACTCGTGGAGCTCGACGTTCGCGAGCCCCATCTCCGTGGCGCTCGCCGCCGCGCGCTCGAGCATCGCCGGCGTCATGTCGACGCCGATCGCCCGGCGGCAGCGCTGGGCGGCGATCAGCAGGTCGGTGCCGGCGCCGCAGCCGAGGTCGAGGACGACCGCGTCGGGTTCGATGTCCCCGAGCCGCCAGTGGTTGGCGACGCCGGCGAAGCTCTCGACCGTGGCGTCGGGCACCCGTGAGAGCTCGGGCTCGGGGTAGCCGAGCTCCTGCGCCCAGGCTCGGCCCGTCGGGAAGATGTAGTCGCGCTCCTGGTCGGTCGAGACGTCCGTGTAGGTGCGGCGGATCTCGTGACGGAGCAGGTCGACGTCGACTCGCGGCTCGCTCGTGCTCATGTCGGTGTTGTTCGCATGGACACACCGGTAGGTTCTGCGCCATGGCTCCGCGGCGGGTCGCGATCATCGAGGACCATGGGGCGCTGCGTGTGTTCTTGCGCGACGTACTGACGCGGCCGGAGTGGGAGGTGACTGGGACGGCGGGCACCGCGGACGCCGCCTTTGATCTGGTCGCGTCGTCCGATCCCGATGTCGCGATCGTCGACCTGCATCTGGGGTCCGCCGGCGGCGGCGACGCGCTGGTACGCCGGCTCGCCGGGCTGCCCGAGCTGCTCGCAGCGCTCGACGCCGTGATGGCGGGCGAGCGCTACGTCAGCCCACAGCTGGCCGCCGATCTCTGACGATCTCGAATCTGGTGTGTGTGTCCGCTCGCACACGAGTGTGGTCAAGCCTTTTGCGTGACCTGCCGAGGGATGAGCATGCCGTCCTCCCCTCGCACCGACCACTCAGGCCTTCTCAACGCTCCCGCCGAGTTCGCGATCGCCGACGCCCGCCGCGCTGACGGCAGCGTCCTGCTCACGATTGCCGGGGAGCTCGACATCGCGACGGTCCCGACCGTCCGGGAGCGCCTCACCGCGGTGACCGACGCCGGCGCTCGGCGGCTCGTCGTCGACCTGCGCGAGGTCTCGTTCATGGACTCGACCGGCCTCGCGGCGTTCATCCACGCGAAGATGCGCCTCGGCGACGAGGGCTCGATGACGCTCGTCATGGAGCCGGACTCTTACGCGCGCCTCATCTTCGAGGTCGCCGGCCTCGTCGGCGTGCTCGAGGTCGTCGACACGCTCGACTGACGATGCCGTGATTCACGGCGTCGGCGTGGGCGCCGGGGTCGGTTCAGGAGTGGGCTCCGGCGTCGGTTCGGGAGTCGCTTCGGGAGTGGGTTCCGGCGTCGGAGTCGGCGCCGGGGTCGTCTCCACAAGCGGAGGGGGCTTCCGCGGCCGGCGGCGGACGCGGGGCCGGGGCGGACGCGTGACAACGGGCGGCGACGCCTCGCGCCGGCGCTCGCGCCGCGCCCGCCGCGCCGCACGCTGAGCCCGCCGCGCCGCACGCTCGGCGCGCGTCTGGGCGTCCGCCTGCCGGGCGGCGCGTCGTGCGCGCCTGGCGGCGCGCGCAGCGCGCGTTGCGCCGTCGGCCCGCCGGGTGCGGGTCTCGTCGTCAGCTCGCCGGCGCGCGCGCCTGAGCCGCCGCACGAGCGCACGCGGCCGACCAGCCGAGCGGCGGAGCCGCCGCGCGAGCCGTCGCGGCTCGGCG
>Ga0111538_10006663_pt1 | contig 15600 bp, 9 predicted proteins | sample SoiMethybrSBSTD1_FD_79669 | JGI IMG/M metagenome (GOLD analysis project Ga0111538, IMG submission 79669) | Bulk soil microbial communities from a Populus tree surrounding site in Tennessee, USA - Soil MetaG P. TD hybrid SBSTD1 (version 2)... | ecosystem: Environmental > Terrestrial > Soil > Tree...
GCGCGTTGTAGATGGAGCTTGCAGTTCCAAGTTTCGTATTCACGCCCGGAAGATACTTCCGAGAACGGACTGCTTCGGGCCGGGCGCACGGTCTGGTTATTGCTTCAGCATCCTGCGCAGAATCTTTCCGGACGGCGTCCTGGGAATGCTCTCGATCACCTCGAAGTGGCGAATTTGCTTATAGCCCGCCACGCGCTCTGAGACAAATCGCGCGAGCGCGTCGAGGTCAAGAGTTCGGCCTGCGCGCGGCACGACGAAGGCTTTCGGAACCTCGCCCGCCTCCGCATCCGGCGCGCCGGTGACGCCGCAATCCGCCACGTCAGGGTGTTCCAGCAATACGGCTTCGAGTTCAGCCGGCGCGATGCTGAAGCTTTTGTATTTGATCATCTCCTTTTTGCGGTCGACGATGTAGATAAACCCCTCGTCGTCCACCCGGCCGATGTCGCCAGTGTAAAGCCAGCCATTGCGCAATGCGCGCGCGGTTTCTTCCGGCGCGTTCCAGTAACCCTTCATGACTTGCGGGCCCCGCACAACTATCTCGCCGACCTCGCCCGGGGGCAGATCCAGTTCGCCGGTCTCGATATCGACGATCCTGAGTTCGGTGTCGGCCAGCAGCACGCCGCTACTCTCGAGTTTGATGCGATCCAGGGGAGTTTGATGCGTGGCGGGGCCGGCCTCCGTCAGGCCGTATCCTTGAACAATGCGGAAGCCGAAGCGGGCTTCCACGCGGCGAGCCACGTCGGGCGGGAGCGGCGCCGCCGCGCTGAATGCGTACTTGACCGTTCGGAATTGCGAAGCATCCAGCCCCGGCGCGTTGGCGAGCGTAAGCAGGGTCGGCGGCACGGCGAAGAGCCACGTCACGCCATGCTCCTCGATCAACCGAACAACAGCCTCGAGATCGAAGCGTTCGAGCAGTATCTGTTTCGATCCTGAGCGAACGCTCACGCCCATCATCGTCACGCCATAGATGTGCGAGAGCGGCTGGTAGATGATGTAGCAATCGTCCGGGCCTAACTGCAGCATGCTCCCCCACTGCTCGTGGTTGATAGCCAGGTTGCGGTGCGTCAGCATCACGCCCTTCGGCAAACCGGTTGTCCCGCTCGAATAGGGCAGCGCGGCCAGCTGGTCCGGATCAATGTGCGCGTGCGGCGCCTCGGATGATTGGCCATCGACGACATCACTATAACTGATGATGTTCGAGGCCGAATCCGGCGCATCGTCGCCGACGAGGATTATGGTAAGCGCAGACGCGAGGCGCGCGAGCGCCGCTTCAACCACAGGCCAGAGTTTCGCGTGAGTGATTAGCATTCTGGCGCCGGAGTCATTTAATTGGTATGTCACTTCGCGTTCGCGATACGAAGAGTTGAGCGGACAGCCCACCGCGCCGAGCTTGCTTGCGGCGTAGAAGGCAATCTCGACTTCAGGGCAGTTCGGCATGAAGATGCCGAGCCGGTCTCCGGCCTCGAGTCTGAGCGCGCGAAGGCCGTGCGCCAGCCGGTTCGATTCGGCGTCGAGGTCAGCGAACGTCAGGCTCCTGCCTTCAAATACGATCGCGACCCGATCAGGCGCCTCATATGCCCTCTTGCGGAGAGCGTCGTGCAGCAGCGCGTTTGGATATGTCATCGTAGGCATATATATCGATTAAAAGAACACACTCAGCATTTTCGATTTTCCATTCTCAGGCGGTAAGTGGCGTTTCTCATCCTGCCTGAGAATGGAGAATGGAGAATCGAAAATGCAGAATGGCGATTTTTCACTGTTTCAGCGCGTCAGCCGTAAAGAAGTTGATACTGATGGTGGCGAGGTCCGACGGCGGAAACTTCGCCTGGAATCTCTCGTCAGGCGCCAGTCCCGCCTCTCGCGCGCAAGCGAGGAAGACGTCAAGCTCGACGAGATACTGATCGGAAAATCCGTGCGTGGCGTCGTAGGCCACTGCCAGCGTACGGTCGAGATTGGCGCCGGTAACCTGCGGAGGCAACGTATGGAGTTCCATAACGAGCAGGCCGAACCGCCCAACGTATGGCGCCCAGCGACGTAGGTGCCGGACCAGATTCTCTTCCAATTCATCGGGCGGAATCTCCTCGCCCAGATACGCGAAGGCGCCGCTCGTTCTAGCCTGCCGCGACCCACAAATGTAATTGGCCGGCGGATGATAAGGGCGGTTGTGATCCAGGAAGGATCGGAGGTGCAATAGGTCGTGAATGTCCAGACCCAGCCGCTCCAGTTCGCTCGCCAAATGCGCCGGACGGTTGATGTCCCCCTGAATGACATGGAAATTGGGAATGCCGGCCTTACGTAGCCTCTGTTTGCTGATGCGCCGCGCGACCTTGCTGACGTCGGCGCCGACCAGAATCAGTGGACGAGCGTCGAGCGCGGCGCCTCGCAGCGTCTTCTCCTTGACGACGGAGTAGACGTGCGCGAGCAACGAGCCGTCGCCACACCCCATGTCGCAGACGCCCAAAGGCTGATGATCGAGCGGCCGATTGAAGAGCTCGATGATGATTTCATCGCTCTTCTTAAAATAATTGTTATGCGCGCCGCCGCTACCCCATACGTTCATTCCGCGATTGACGAGTAGTTCGCCTCCCGATTCATCAACGCGCGGGAACTCTGCATTGCCGAACAACAGCGTGCCGAGCATCTCGAAAAGCGGCAAGTAAGAGACTGTCACTCCATAAGAACTGGCGATCTGAGCCGCATAACGCCCCTGGGATGTAAGTCGCAAGCGGTTCCCCACACGTTCCAGCCACCCTTGCGACTCCAACAATTCGAAGACACACGCAAGACTGCGCGGATTGCCAGGCGCCTCTTTCGGGTCAACGCCGTCTGACGCCTGCCCGATGAGATCGAAAATTCCTTCGCGCGCCAGGGCCACCATGCTCGGTCCGATCAGCATTCCGTCCAGATAACGCGCCGTCCGCCGGTGAACTTTGGCCGCAGTGGTGTTCCCTTCGGTGTAAACGCCCCATCGCTCTCTGGCGCGGCGGACGAGGTCTTGCAGGTGCGGAAGGACGGCCCGATCCGATTTGCCAAAGAGAAAATCGTCAAGGAAGATCGCCTTCGGAATGAATGAGACGGCCTCGCTGTAGAGAGGGGCGAGCCACACCGCAATCTTGCCCTCCGTCGTCAGCGCGTATTTCGCGTCTCCGGTTTCAGCCATCCAGCCGCAAGAGACCAGCAGCCGCAGCGCCACTCTGAGATACCCGCGATTGCCGTGCGTTTGATCCGCAATCTCATCAAAGCCGATCCCCGCGGGCGCGTCCGCGAGCATTGCGAATACGCCGCGATCCGCAAGCGCCTTGACGACCGGCGCCAGAACAATGCCCGCCAGGTGCTGAAATACCGTCGCGCGAACGGCGACCTTTTCGGCGTTCGTCAATTCTTTTGTCGGCGATGTCGCGTATTCCACTTGAACAGATGTCAGCCACAGAGACACAGAGCCACAGAGAGAGGGAGAGAGGGAGGACAAGGGGGACAAGGTTATTTCTCTCCCCCCTCTCCTTGTCTCCCCTTCTCCTTGTCTCTGTGTCTCTGTGTCTCTGTGGCTATTTAAGAGCGCCCCTCGAACAGGTCACGTCCTTCGACCAGGGCGCGCATTTTGCGGTCGGCGACGCTCCGGTGGAGCATCCAGAATCCGCAATCCGGGTGAATATATTTGAGCCGGCCTTCGCCGGCCTTCCTGATGATCGTTTCGACTCGGGAAGCGATTAGCTGCGGGCTTTCGATTTCGTTGTCCTTGATGTCGACGACGCCGACGCCGAGGCCGATGTTCGGACTGAGGTCGCGAAACACTTCCAGTTCGTCGTAGCCACGCCTCGCAAACTCGAGCACAAGGTGGTCGGCGCGCAATTTGTTCAGAAACGGGATGAGGTCGCGCCAGAATCCCCGCTGAACGGTCTGACCGCCGTAGTTGCCGAAGCAGATGTGAACGGCCGTTTCGTTGGGCACGCCGTCGAGCGCGTGGTTGATCGCCTCGGCGGCCCAGCCGGTGTCTTCGGGGTGTCCGGCGATGTAGGCTTCGTCTAACTGGACCACGTCGGCCTCGACCGATTCCAACTGGCGGCGCAGCGCCTCGGCGATGTCCATAGCCAGCTCCGCCCGCTCCTTGTAATGACAATTGATGAGCACGCGCGACAGCATGTGTGGGCCGGTGCATGTGAACTTGAGCGGGAATGTGGTCAGCGCCCGCACCGACTCATAATCCCTGGCCAGGTTCAGCGTCCCCGCCTCGACCTTGCCCACCACCATTCCGGCGGGCAGCGCGCGCGACCCGAGCGCGCGGTCGTGGTAAAAACGCTGAAGCTCCGCCATCGAGAAGCGCTTCCGGATGCCCTCCATCTGCCCGACGAAGTAATCGATCATTCCGTTCGTTTCGGGGTGGCCGGGGTCGAAGCGTGACAGCTCGCCGTCTGCAATCAGGTCCAGGCCGGCCAACTCCTGCGTCTTGAGGACGACCATCACGGCGTCACGCAAGACAAGGCGCGACGTATTCCCGACGAGCCAGGATGGAACCGGATAACTTCCGACGACGGTTGTCTTGATGCGTTCACTCATTTATGCGCCTATGTGAAGTATTGTATTGCGCCGCCCTGCCGTTTGATCACTACCCCGAAATGAATGGGCAGAGTATGTGGAGCGACGGATGCGGTGTCAAGGCGGGCTTGCAAATCTGCAATATCAGATTTAAGGCGTCGTTGACAGTGATTCATTCGGCGTCGGAGGGAGAGCCGTTCAACATTCCTTTGGCTGCCCGCGGCGCGGCCAGCGGCGATCTCGACAATGATGGGGATACCGATTTCGTCATCAATACGCTTAACGAGCCGCCGGTCGTTCTGCTCAACAACGGAACGAAGAATCACTGGATCGGATTAAGCCTGCGGGGAAAAAAGTCGAACCGCCTGGGTCTCAGCGCTCGCGTGTCGGTCGTTGATGATCCTCGATCCCGACCAGTCCTCCGCGCGCAACAACTACGGCGCAATACTGCTGAAGCTGGGACGCCGGCGGGAAGCCGCAAACCAGTTCGAGGCTTCTCTGCGATTGGACAATCGACAGATGAGCGCTCTGGTCAATCTGGCGCAATTGCGGGCGGCGAGTGGAGCCAGGGAGGATCTGCGCGCGGCTCTCGATCTGTTCGAACGGGCCTTGGCGATCGCCCCCGACGCCGAAATCATGCGCGCTCTGACCGTGATCGCGCTGCGGCTGGGCGAACGTGAGACGGCAAGCCGATATTACAAGGATTACTCCCAGTCGCTGGCAAAACAAACCGCCCCGCCCGCGCCTGAGATGCGGGCCGAATTGGGCGCCGCGATGAGCGAGGCGGGTCTGTTCAAAGAGGCGGTGGCGGAACTCACAGCGGCGGTTCAGGCGTCCCCATCCGCCCCGGAGACCGTCTTACGTCTGGCCAAGGCCTACATCGAACTTCGCGATTTGTCCGGCGCCGGAAGAACGCTAGAAGGCGCGGTCGCGCGCGGCGTAGAAACCGGGCCTATCTACGCCCTTCTATCCACGGTCTATGAGAAGTCCGGTCACATCGAACGAGCCATCCCGGCAATGCGGCTCGCAATCGAGCGCGAGCCGCAATCCGAACAGCGGCGCTTCGAATACGGAATGCTTCTGACCAACGCTATGGCTCCCGCCGCCGCGGTCATTCGGCTGGAGGAATCACTGCGAATCTTCCCCGAATCTTCGCGGCTCTGGTTCGCTCTGGGCATCGCGCGCTTCAAGCAGGATCAAAATGAAGAAGCGGCGCAAGCCTTCGCTCGCGCGTCCGAGATGGACAGGAAGTTCGCGGCCCCTCTCGTTTATCTCGGCCTGACGCGCGTCGAAAAAGGGCAGTATGAGGAAGCGGTGAAGCTGTATGAGCAGGCGCTGGCGATCAACGGCGACCTCGGCGTTGTTGATTATCTGATCGCCAACGCGCTTACCAAGGAATCTTCCACGGACAACGCAAGGATCGAGGCGCATCTTCTGCGGGCGATCCGATCGGAGCCATCATTCGCGCCGGCCCGGCTGAGTCTGGCAAAGCTCCTATTGCGCGCCAACCGCCTGAATGAAGCCATGACCGAGTTGGAAAGAGTGATCGCGCTGGACGCTAATCTGGCGGAGGCTCATTACCAACTCGGTCTCGTATACTCCCGGCTGAGAAGAATGGATGACGCCAAATCCTCGATGGCGCGATTCAAACAACTCAGCGATTCCGAGAAAGAACAGGCGATGAAGGAGCGAAAGGAGATTGTTGACCGCTTAGCGAAAACGCTATTTTAGTTCGGAGGCGGATTCGACGCTTCATCACTCGTTCACTTGTTTTTAAATGAGTCTCCAACTATCTCTTGATCATGACCGCTTTCTCAGCCATCAACTTATTGCCGCTCATGATCTTCAAGACGTACATTCCGGCTGGAACGTCTTCGGTATTCAAGTCGCATTTCGAACCCGCAAACGCCGCCGACAGAACAACTCTTCCTGCGCCATTCAGGAGGCTGGCGACTTTCTCTCCCGCGCTGAACTCCGGCAAAACTATTACAAGCTCATTTGTCGCCGGGCTTGGATAAAGTTGAAGTCCGGGAGATTCTTCCTTCGCCCCCTCATTCAAAACCGATTCTTCATACGCCAACTGCTCGTCCTCAATCAAAGTCGTCGCCGACGTTGATGAGCTTACGAATTGGAAATTCCACTGCTGGTTGAAGCTCACGCCGTTGTACCAGTGCTGCATGGAAGCCCCGTCGACGTTCGACCCGCCTGTGTCGACGCATTTGCCGTTGGCTCTGTTGACGACCTTGTAATATGAGCCTACGCGAACGATTGACCATTGCTGGTTCGGGCTTGAACCGTTGCTCCACTGACCCACGATTGAGCCGTTGGTTGCGCGCCCTATACTGTCCAGGTTCTTACTTCCGGTAACACAGCGCAATTTGTAAAACCCTCCTGAGTAGGTGATCACCCATCGTTGATTATTGCTGCTGCTGGATGCCCACTGGCCAACATTTGCGCCGTCGGCCGTTGCGCCGAGATTGTCCAGATTTTTTCCGTTCGCGCGATTTTGCAATCTGTATGTGCCGTTCGCGATCGGTTGATCATTAGGAGGGGACGCCCCGTCCGCCACGGGCCATCCATTGCTCCAACTCAAGGTTGTGATCCTGAGTTTTGGCGCGCCGTTATCATTTCCGTCATAGAAATGATAGGTCAATTTTCCCTCGCCATATCCGACATGCCCGGGCCCTATGTATCGTCCATCCCTGTTGGAAAGAAATGTGCTTCCGCCCCCGGTCAGCAACGAATTGCCGTTTTTATCGACGTAAGGCCCCGTAACGCTGGTCGAGCGCCCTACTTGCGTGTAGTAGGCGGTGTTTACCCCGCTGCAACACAGCCCTCTTTGAAAAAAGAGGTAGTAAAAACTCCCGTTTTTTATCAGAGCAGGGCCTTCCACCTCGCCGGGAATTAAATCCCAGTGGTTTGAATTCAGCCGAGTTCCCGTCGAAGGATTGAGCTGTATCAAGTCTATGCCGCTGTTCCAATTGCCGTAGGTAAGCCATAAATTGCCGCCGTCAATCAAAACGGACGGGTCAATGGCGTTGTTGCCGGCGACAATCATCCCACGATCAGTCCACGGACCGGCCAGATTTGAAGCTGTCGCCAGCCCTATGGCCGCAGGGGCGCCGACGCCCGCGCATGAATAATAGAGGTAGTACTGATTATTCATGAAGATAACATCCGGCGCCCAAAAGAATCCCTGAAAGCCGTTGACGAAGTTATTGATCCAGGACGGCCAAGTACCTATCGGAAACACCGTACGTTCGGCTCTCCAATCGGTGAAATTGGAATTACTCGAAGACATAGCCCAAACTCCGTCTCCGGTAGTTAAGATCCAGTATCTTCCGTCCGTATTTCTGATCATTCTCGAAGGGTCGTGGCTTGGCGGCTGGGCCCGCGCAGCCTGACTTAACAGAATGAATAACGCGACGCCCAAAACAGCAAACCAGGCGCGCTTTTGTCCGCGCATCACTTGTTGAAGCAATGTCGTTTTCATGGGGTACCTCCTGTTGTTAGGACAAACTCGTGTTTAGAAATGTAAACGGCGGTTCACGTCGAGCGAGCGCTAGTGCGCCCGCTTTTCTCGAAACGCCATTTAAACATCAAAGTTGTGTCTGAATTGACTTGTTACAAACAAATTTGTGCGCAAATCTATCACGACTACAAATATGAGGGAAGTAAAAAGGTAAAGAGGGTAAAACAGGCAAAAAGGGATCGTGGAGTGGGACTTACAGCGTTTTGCTCTTGGGCGTTCAGTTTAGATGGCGATTGGCAATCTTCTTTTGCCGTGTAGCGGCGCCTGACTTTAGCCGTGGTTTATGGTGTTTGAGAATGAAATAAAACCATGGGTGTAGGGGCGAGTTTTCCCCGCCCTGGCTCGCGACCCGAGCGATAGGGGCGGGGAAAACCCGCCCCTACGTTGGATTGCGTGGTTGCGTTTAATTTTCAAAGGCCATCAGCCACGGATGAGAGTAGGGTGATTTGTTCGCGTCCCTATACCGTGGGTTGATGGTCTTTGAGAAATAAATGCGCATGGCGCCTTGCGAGTTGTTTACTCGAGCTGTCCTTGACTGAAGCGGCGCGAGTAAACAACTCGCGCCACAACGTTACTGGCGCATGGTCCGATCGAGTCGTCTTTGACATCGATCCCGGCGAGTGAGTGGAGTTCGCCGCCATCTGCGAAGTCGCGCTGCGTCTCAAAGACGTCAGCGGTATGTTTTACTGTTCGTCCTGATCACGTGACTGCGAAGACTCCTTGATTGAGAAAGTCCTCCGCTACGTCGAACTCAACCGTGGGGCCTTTCTCCAGAAGCTGTTCATAGACGTTTATGTAGTCTTCCGCCATGCGCGTCGCGGTAAAGCGCCTTTCAAACAATTCCCGGCACCGCCGGCGATCGAAGCCCGCCAGCCTTTCAACCGCGCGCGCCGCTTCCTCCATTTCCCCGACGATGAAGCCAGTGACGCCGTCCTCCATAATTTCCGGCACGGAGCCGTGTTGCCACGCGATCACTGGCGTGCCGCAGGCCATCGCCTCTATCATCACCAGGCCGAACGGCTCCGGCCAGTCTATCGGGAAGAGCAGCGCGAACGCATTGCCTAGAAACTCTTCCTTCGCCTTTCCGCCGATCTCGCCGACAAATTCGACCAGCGAAGGATCGAGCATCGGCTTAATGACCGCCTCGAAGTAGTCTTGGTCCACCCTGTCCACCTTGGCCGCTATCTTCAGCGGCGCCCCGACGCGCCTCGCGATCTCGATGGCGCGATCCACGCGCTTCTCCGGCGAGATGCGACCCAGGAAGGCCAGGTAATCGCCGGGCGCTTCGTGGAATTTGAAGAGGTATTCCGGCAACCCATGGTAGACCGTCCCCAGCCATTGGGCTGAAGGGATCGGGCGACGCTGCGCGTCAGAGATCGAAACCAGCGGCATGTCGTGAAACTGCCGGTAGAGCGGCGCCAGATCGGGAAGATCCAGCCGCCCGTGCAGCGTGGTTAGTTGCGATAAGTCACTCCGTCGCGACAGCGGGAAGTGCAGGTAGTCGACGTGAAAATGGATCAAGTCGAATTGCGAGGCGAGGTTGAAGACCTCTTCGAGCATCAGGTAATGGTGAACGAGCGGATCGCGGCAGTCGGGGTCGGTCCGCAGCGAGCGCGGGCAGCAGGCGACCAGCTCCGCATTCGTGATCGAATCTCCGCTCGCGAACAACGTCACCTCGTGCCCCCACTCGACGAGTTCCTCGGTCAGGTAAGAGACAACGCGTTCGGTCCCGCCGTACTGTCCGGGCGGCACGCTTTCATAGAGCGGCGCAACTTGAGCAATCTTCATAAACGACTCCTGTGCGACATAAATCAAACCACGCATGTGGTACAGCGCCGCGCGCGCCTGCCGCGCGGCAGTCTTCATCGGTCAGCCGCGCGGCAGGCGCGCGCGGCGACGTTACGGTTCAAGTCTCGACCGTCACGTCCAGTGTTCCGTCAACTTTCAGGACCTTGACCTCGATCCCTTCGCCGGCTCGCTCGAACCGCAGATCGGCGCGCGCCTCGCCGACTCCGAGGCGCCGAATCTCGACGTGGTTAACGTGTTCGGGAAGGACCGGGCGGACGACACGCAAGCGGTTTTCGTGGCCTTCAGGCTCAAGCCCCAGCAGGGTCGTGAGCATATAAGGCATCGTCCCCGCCGCCCAGGCCTGGGGCTGGCACGCGACCGGGTATGGGACGGGAACGCCGTAATCGTCACGATGAAATCCGCCGAACAGCTCCGGCAGCCGGCGTCCGTCGAAATAAATCGTCGCATGTATCAGCCCCGCGAAGACTCGCAACGCTTCCGCGTCACACCCGTAACGTTTGAACCCGGCGGCTATGATCGAATTGTCGTGTGGCCAGACCGTGCCCAGGTGATAACCGAGCGGGTTGTAATAGGTCTCGCCCGCCGACAGCGTGCGCACGCCCCAGCCGTTGAACATCTCTTCCGTCATCAACATCGCGGCCGTCCGCTTCGCCTTCTCCTCGTCGGCGATGCCCGCCCACAACGCGTGCCCCGCGTTCGACGACAGGACTTCGACCCGTCTTTTGTCCTTCTGCAGGGCCAGCGCGTACCAGCCAGCCTCGACCCAGAAGTCGCGGTTGAATTTGTGGCGCAGATCATCCGCTTCATGGTCAAGTTGTAGCGCCCGCGCATCATCGCCGGCGCGGCGGAAAAGCTCGGCGACCTCGCGCTTCGCGCGATAGACGTAGGCTTGCACTTCGACGAGCGCGATCGGCGGGGCGGCGAGCGAGCCGTCGGTGTTGACGATCGCGTCACCCGAATCCTTCCAGCCCTGGTTGCTCAACCCCTTTTCCGTTTTGGACAGGTACTCGACGTAACCGTCGCCGTCGAAGTCGCCGTATCGCGCGATCCAGTCGAGCGCCGCCTCGACGTTTCCCCTGAGTTCGTTGAAGAGCGCCAGGCTGCCCTGCCATCTGGCGTGTTCGCCGATGAGGATCAAAAAGAGCGGCGTGGCGTCAATCGTGCCGTAGTAGGGGGTATGCGGGACTTCGCCCAATCGGGCCATTTCGCCCACGCGGATTTCATGCAGGATCTTCCCCGGCTCCTCCTCCCGCCATTCGTTGACCAGCTTCCCCTGAAAATTGGCGAGCAAACGGATCGTCTGCTCGGCGATGCGCGGGTCGTAGGCGAGGGTTTGCAGCGCAGTGATGACGCTATCTCGTCCGAACAACGCGACGAACCAGGGCACGCCGGCGGCGAAGTAGCAAGTGTCGCCGAGACGGCTGCGCAGCATCCCCAGGTCGCGCAGCGAACGATCCATGACGCGGTTAAGCAATAAGCTGTCGCTGGCGACCTCCGTCTCCTGCCGCAACCAGGCCGCGCTCGAAGAGCGCAGCGAGAATTCGACCCCGGAGAGATCGACCGGCGGACGCGCAAGAAGACGCGCCGTCTCCGTGTCGGACGATTCGGACAATTGAAGAGAAACGAGAATACGCCGGCGCTCCTTAGGCCGCAGCGCAATCTTGAAATGGGCCGTGTTCTGATTCGTCCCGCCGGGCGCGGGCGAGAAGCGCGCAGTCAGCCTGCGATAAAGTCTGTCGGCACCATCGTAAGCGAAACGCAGCGCCCAACCTCCCTCTTCAAACCATTCGGGCGGATGCAATTGGCCGCGCTTTCCCTGAAACAGGCCGCGGATCGCGAACACATCCTCAAAACCCGCCTGGAAAGTGAGTGAGACGATAAACTCGACGGGGTAGATCGTCAGACTGCGCAGTTCAATTTCATCAAAGAGCGTCAGATGTTCGCCCGAAATAAGGCGCGACCATTTGATCTCGAGGCTGTGCCTGGGCAGTATCCGGCCGTCGGTCATCCTGATCTCCGCATTCGACAATCCCAATACCGCCAGGAAGCCACTATCCGCATTCCAGACCAACTGGTCGGGCCTCCTGCCTCCCAGCTTCAATTCGTAACCACTCAAGAATCGACAATCGTGATAATAGAGGCCGAATCCATGTCCCGCTTCGAGCGGCGCCGAGCCGTCCGGTTCACAGAGAAAAAATATGTCGCCGTCCTTGATCACAACCACGCGCGCGATGCTGCGCGTGATTGAAGTCGCGCCTGGAACGAGTTCTCGCTCATCTTGCGGCAATGAAAACTCATTCACTCCGAGCGTCGTTTTCTGATCCTGATCTGACATAAGAGCCAACTGCTCGCAGTTAAACCACGCGGGGGGCATTTTGCAATTTCGATGCCCTTGACCCGGCGCCTACCGTCCCGATGTCGCGCTTGAGAAATCTCATTAAATACAGCGATGGCCGCACTCCATACGCTAGCGCGCTTCTGGCAATTAGATCGTTTTTCGATTGCGTATCCATCCGTGTGATTCGCGTTCCATGAACCTGGACATCCGTGAAGGTCTGTTCGTCGAATTCTACGCGAGATGAAGACGTGAGACGGACTTTAGTCTGTCCCGCTCATGGACAGACTAAAGTCCGTCTCACGTCTTCATTGTCTCAGGGCATCGCTCGTTGCGACTTGAACGACCCTTCGAAAAATGATCGAACTGAGGGTCAGTAGTAAAGGAATCAGCAAAACGAATAGCGCGTGCCGCCAGAAATCAGCCCCCTGACGGAACCCGCCGTTTAACAGCGGAAGCCCCAACGCTATTGCGTAATAAACAAGAAGCGGTAAGAAAAGCCACAAAAGTGAACTCGAAGTCTTTCCCGCGCTCATCTTTTCGCTGACCACAAATAACAGCAGTAGAAACCCGAAGTAGATGAAGACGCCTTCGAAGCGGTGGAGTTGATCGGGATTCATCCACTCAGACACCGGGCCTATTTCCGCAGGCGACTGGCGCAGCAGCAACGCGATGGTGATGCGGGCTGTATTCGCGACGAGCGTGGTCAAGTAAGCGATCAGGGCCGCGACCGGAAGGAATCCCCATGCGCCCGCCTTCGAGCGATCGCCGATCAGCTTCCTCATCGAAATCGTCAAGAACGCGGCGATCAGGAAATTGACTCCGGCGCAGGAATTGGCGATCAGAAAACCGCGCTCCCTGCTGATGTAGCCCGCGCGGGATTCAAACTCGAACGAAGCGCCGCTGACCATTTCGACCAGCGCGGCCGTCGGGGCGAGAATCCAGCGCAACTGGTCGGCGCTCGCCGTCGAGTAGTGGAGCTTGAGCGCGAGAGCGCCGGCCAGCGCGACAACACACTGCGCAATCCGAGTCCAATTGAATCTCAGGTTCATACGAAACGCTGCCGCCGCCAGCGAAGGAACATGATCAGCGCGATCACCATAGACACGGCCATCAGCCACAGGAACTCGGGCTCACTGCCCACCGCCAGATCGCTCACTCCCAGCGGGAGCGGCAGCGGTTGCTCTACATCCTGGGCCGGCCCCTGGTTATTACTTAGCATTTCGCGGACCGCTATGAACGAGGTGTATTGAGTCAACAGGTTATACTTCAGACCGAGAGACGTGATGTCTCTGATCCGATCCGCATCCGGATCGCCGAAGCCGTAATCAGAAAGTTCGGCGATGCGCGATCGGGCCCACAGGTAGCGCAACGCCTGATTGGCCTCATCCGGCTGAACGCCCGCGACGTCCACTCGAGTCAGATATTCTCCCTGGCCTGTTCTTCCTCGCATTTCGAGCGTTCCGTTCACCGGGCCGCGCCATTTGCCGAATAGAATCACGGGGCGCTGGGCGAATAGATCGGGGAGTCGCCACGGATTCACGTCATAGACGTCAAAGCCGACGGAGCGGACCTGAATGTCGGTCAAGAGCGGGGTCTGAATGTATTCCTGGAATTTGGCGGCGACCGCGGGGGCCTCCGCTTCCGTGGTCACGATGAAAGGCTCGCCCATCCCCGCCTTCGCCACGCCCTCGATGAGATAACGGTTCACCGACGAGCCGATGCCGAAAGAGAAGACATTGCATTGGTTCAGATTGTCTCGTATGTAATCGAAGACGCCCTTCTCGGCTGAAATATAGCCGTCCGTCACCAGCACGACGCTTCGCGAGACGTCGGCTTCGCGCGGAAGGCTCATGGCATGTTTGACCGCCGCAAGAAGCTCGGTGCCGCCTCCGCCGCGCTCCTGTTCAATCAGATGAATCGCCTTGGAGACGTTCTGTTGGTCCGCCCGGAGAGACTTTGCGGAGAGCGCGGCGGAGTCTCCGGAAAACAAAATGACGTTGAACAGATCCGACGGCCGCAATTGCCCGATCAGCTCCCGCATAAGACGTTTGGCGGTGTTGAGAGGAAAGCCATACATTGAGCCGGAAACGTCTACCACGAAAATATACTCTCGGGCGGGTATCTCGGCGTCCGCCACTCGCTGCGGCGGCTGAGCCATGTAAAGGAAAAAGTTTTCGTCTGCCCCCTTGTAGAGAAGAAGGCCCGAAGCGATCTGATCTCCCGACAAGCGATAGCGCAGAATGAAGTCACGGTCTCCCTGGAATTGAGCCGTATTGTCCAGGGCGAGTTGGGCGACGGCCGGACTCTGCCATTGCGGAGAAATCTTATGGGACGTACAGATCAAATCCCGGATGGGAACGCCCGCAGAGATCCGCGCCGAAATGTGGAGCGCGCTGGCGCCTTTATCGCCCTGATGAAGATACGGGTTCTTAATCAAGTGATCCTCCTTGGGCGCCTGGGACTCCGGCTGTGAGGAGTAGCGAGGCCCGACGACGGTGGGAAAGACCACTTCATAGACGCCGTCCGTCGGCGCCAGCAGTTCGGTGTAGCGAAGTTCGACCTCGACTTGATCGCCGGGCATGACATTGGCGAGACTCATCGAAAACACGTTCGGCCTGTTCTGCTCCAGGAGCGACGCGCTCTTTCCCTCCTGCTTGGCCTGTTCGAATTCTTGCTTCGCCTGTTCCCGCTCTTTGATCTTAGCGACGATGACTTGATCGCCTATCCGCATGCGCATCGCGTAAACGGCGGCGCGGGTGGAGGCCGGAAATACATAACGGGCGTTGATCGGACGTGAGCCTTCGTTCCGGTATGTTTGCGTCACCTTCACGTCGGCGATGACGCCTGAGACGTCTATTTGAACACGGGTGTCTTTGAGAGGCAGGTGATCCAGGTTCGGATCTCCCTGCACGAAGAAATATGGGGCCAGGGTTTTGTCATCCTGAGTCTGGGCTGAACCGGTAAGGGTAAGCGCCGAGATCGCAATTAAAACCAGACAGATAGTTCGCACATTTAATCGCATAATCACCTCAGTCCGGGCGAATCGGGTCGCCACATAGTTTGTAAAGGGCAAGCCTCGTTGTTGTACGGACTGAGCTTATGACAATGCGTAAATTGGAATAATGCCAGGCGCCACAGAATTGGACCGTAATAACCACAGTCGGCCGTTGCGGTATTACGATCCTTCTACCGCGGATGCGGCAATTGATCCTAGCCCAGCTTTTATGGTCTCTGAAAATTGAATGCAATAACGTGGGGCGCCCTTTTCCCCGCCCCATCACCCGGATCACAGATCCGGGCGAGGAAAAGGGCGCCCCTACGTTGGATTGCGTGGTTGCGTTTGAGACTGATCGGCAAACATTCGCGCACTACCGCCACGACAACGCAA
>Ga0111538_10006667_pt1 | contig 15592 bp, 11 predicted proteins | sample SoiMethybrSBSTD1_FD_79669 | JGI IMG/M metagenome (GOLD analysis project Ga0111538, IMG submission 79669) | Bulk soil microbial communities from a Populus tree surrounding site in Tennessee, USA - Soil MetaG P. TD hybrid SBSTD1 (version 2)... | ecosystem: Environmental > Terrestrial > Soil >...
AGACTCCGGCTGCTGACCATGGTTCGGCTCCTATCCAAAAGCTTTGCTGCAAACTTTGAAAGGCGAACGGACCTGGATGCAATTTCCCGAGGATACGGAGAAGGTCTCAAGGTGTATCGCCATTGGCTCTACCAGCACATCTCTCAAAAAAGTCTGGCCGAAAAGCGACGGAACTATCTTTCTTCGGAGGAAATTGACGCCATCTCGCTGAGAATACGTCAATGCCCTCAACTACTCGACTTCTGGCTTAAGAAACCACCCCGGAATCTTCCAGAGGTTATCCGCCAGGCCATGACGATCTGTGCCGCGCACTAACCGCAATCTCGTTTGGCGGCCGGAACTGTGAAAGGGGCCTGCGGTTCCCTCCCTTGTCCTCAAGTGGAGGGCCTTATCTGCGAAGTGGTGGAGAAAGGCGAGAAAGTCGACGGGATGAAAGAAAGACGAGACTTGGTGATGGGACTATGGGACGATAAGGCCTTCCTGTTACAAGCCAAATAAGCAACACTGCCGACAAATTGAGTGCATACGACGTGGGTCACAGCTGGTTGCCGATAATCGGTATCTCAGTCCGGCGGATGAACAGAATCGCAAGGCTGACAAGAAAAACCACGACCGCCAAGGTAAACAACTCACCGCGATCGTTGACCGCCGGAAGCGCGATTCCAAGCTTGGTCAGATGAAAGAAGATGGCGCCGCTGATGGTGACGAGGGCGATGATGGCACCAACCGTCACGGTCGCCGGAATCACCAGCAGGATCGAGGCGATCAGCTCAACGACGCCGGATCCGATCCGCCCCCACGGCTCCATTCCCACCGTTGAAAAGATATAGATGGATTCCTTGGCTCCGGTGAACTTGAAGAACAACGTCTGAAAGAGAATCACCGCTGCAACCAGTTGCAGGATCCAGCTCGTTATACTCAATCCTTTAGAAAGTGACATGTTCATAGATCTCCTTCTTCCAGTTTAGAGTTCACGCTTCAGCATGCCTGCCAATCACCGCAAATTTGCCAGACTGGGCTCAAACGGGATTAGAGTCCCTGCGTTATCCCACTTACTTCACAGCGGCTGCCACACCGGTCGGAACGTTGACGGGATTTCTCTCATCCTCCCGGTGCGACACGGTCGTGGCTCGCTCCGTAGTGAACTGAACCAAGTCCTTCGTAAAGAGCAAGTCCAGGGTCCAGTCCAGGGCGACACGCAACTTCTTCTCAAATCGTGGCAGCTTGCTCAGATAAATGGTGCGCCACATCCACCAGGCGACAAAGCCGGAGAAGTTGAACCCAAAGACGCGGGCCACACCTGTGCGCCGTCCGATGGCCGCGAGTTGTCCCAGGGTTGAAAAGACGAAAGGCCGTTTCCTTCCGCCCCGGATGGACGCCGCGACATTCTGGGCGACCACTTTTCCTTGACGTATGGCGTGCTGGGCTGTGGGAGGATAAGGCTTGCCCGTAGGATCGGGGACCAAGGCACAGTCGCCCAACGCCCAGACTCCCGGCCAGCCTGGAACCTCCATCGTGGCGCTCACCTTGAGTCGGCCTCGATCTTTCTCGCAGGGCACCTTCTGGAGCAGCAAATTGGGTGAAGTACCCGCAGTCCAGACCAACGTGTTTGTCTGGATCACACTGCCATCGCTGAGCGCGACGCCGTCATCGGTGGCAGCCGTGACACGTGTGTTCACTCTTATCTCTACCCCGCGTTCGGCCAGCTTCTTTTGTGCGTAGGCTCCCAGCTTCTCTCCCAGTTCCGGCAGGATCACAGCACCTGGATGAACCAGCACCATTCGGATGTTTTCCTCCGCCAGGTGCGGATAAAATTCCACAGCTTCGCGGACGAAATCATTGACGCCGGCGATGGTTTCTACTCCAGCAAATCCGCCACCGGCCACGACAAACGTGAGCAGCGGCTCACGCTGTTCACGAGAACAGTCGAAATCGGCCTCTTCCAGGTTCTGAATCAGGCGGTTCCGCAAATGGATGGCATCACCTAGCGACTTCATGGTGAGCGCCCGGTCCGCAAGTCCAGGGAGGTTGAAGAAGTTTGTGATGGAACCCAGGGTGATTAGCAGATGATCGTAACTGAGCTCGTGATAGTGATCGTTAATTCCGTGGGAGACGACGACTTTGCGACCTGAGAGGTCGATGGACTCCACGTCTCCCTCAAAAAACTGCACATGCCGGAAAAACTTGCGGATGGGATTGACGATGTGCGTCATGTCCAGATCGCTGGCGGCCACCTCGTGCAGCATGGGTGTGAACAGGAAGAAGTTCTCCCGATTTACGAGGATGACCTCGACGTCAGGGTCCCGTGCAAGGGTCTTTTCAAACTGGAGGGCTGCGTAAAGCCCGGCGAATCCTGCGCCGAGAATCAAGATTCGTTTTTTGTCGTTCGCCTGCGACGTCATTGGGTTCTCCACCTTGGACCAAAAGCGTTGCCACCGAGCTGGCTGGACCATTCAACTGGCACGATCTTCGGGGTTCGGTCCAGACAAGCGTGCCAGGTTTTAGATTGCAGGTTGTTCCGGTGTTGGCAAGACCTTCGTACCTTGGGCCGCTACCAAGCGCCATTCGCTTTGCTGCGCAACGTAAACGTGCGTGTAGCGGCTGCTAACAGAAAAAGGTGTGTCTCCTAGAACCCCCTTCATCTGGGTCCGCCCCGTGACCACGGCTGTCGTCTGATAGAGGCGCACGAGATTTTCGGCGGGCTCAATAGCTTTGAACTTGACCTGCCCAGAGCCCATGACCGCAAACAAAGAGGATTTCGAAATCTCTGAACCGCTCATCACGTCGATCAGCATGAAGTCACGAGCCAACAGCCGGTCGAGAGCTTGAAAATCGGCCTCAATGAGTGAGGTAAAGAACTGACGGTCAACCGCAAGAGGATCCAAAAAATGCGCGTTCATGTCACGAAGACACCCTCCAATAGTGTACGTGCAGGTAGTGGTCTAGGGTGAAATCAAACCGGTTCCCTCAACAAATCCTCCACAAGCTTTGCCATTCTGGCTTCGCCCTGCTTCCCGCCATAGTTCAATTCGCCAATCCAACGAAAGCGAACTTTGCCCTTCCTGTCAATCAGGTAAACCGTCGGCCAATAGCGCTGCTGCCATCGTCTCCAGTTCGTCTCAGACTGATCGAACAGCACGGGATACTCGATCTTGAAGTCCTTGACGTGTCTGACCACATTCGCGCCAACCCTCTCCGATGAGGTCTCCGGAGTATGAATTCCCACGATAACGACATCTCTACCGGCAAACTGTTGGTACCAGCGAGCGTATGCCGCGAGGTTGTTCTGACAGTTGTAACAACCGTAGGTCCAGAAGTGCACGATGGTCACTTTGCCTCGGCGAGAGGCCAGTGAAACCGGCTGATCGCCCGGAGTATTCAACCAAGGCCCACCCACAAGTTCGGGCGCTGTGTGGTTCAGGGGAGTCGGCTGCTCCAGGGACTCGCTTTTTAGAGTCTTCGTTGGAGGGATGAGAAGACCCGCCAAACTAAGGATCAGAACAAGCTGTTGCCGTCGAGCGGCGCGTTGGATGGTTGTTGGGGTACTCATTGATTCCGATGAAACGTCTCAAAGCGGTGCAACCTCACAGAAGACCTTGATGGCCCCTTTGGCCTCGATCAACTGGTTGAGGAGTTCTTTATAGTTCTCCAGTCCCTTGACCGGGTTGGTCAGCAACTGACCCAGCCAGCCCGGATACTCGGCCTCCGCTTGGGCCATGTCTCGAACTCCCATTTCAAAGTACTCGCGGTTTGCATTGACGGTGCCAACCATCACCTTGTTGCCCAACACAAACTCCAGGTTAATTTTGTCGGCGGGCACTTCCACTTTGCGGTTGCCGCCCGTCACGCTGGACAGTACCAGCACGCCATTCTTCCCAAGTGCCTGCATGCTGTCGAAGACGACGGGAGAATAGCCGGTAGCCTCGAAGATGATGTCGAAAGGACCGTACTTCCTCGACGCTTCCATCAGCTGAACATCTGCCGTGGATTGGTATCGGGCACCGATGGTCTCGATCAAATCTGAATTACGGTAAGGCTTGCGAGTGAGCCCAAAGGTGGTGACTTCGAGACCCCGCAGCCGCAGGGCCAGCGTCGCCAGCAGTCCAATGGTTCCTGCACCCATGACGGCAGCCCTTCGCGGATGCCACACTTTCAGCCGTCGCTGGATTTCATAGGCTTGGGCAATGCCTTTCTCCACAACAGTGGTAGGCTCCAGCAGTACTGCAACTTCCTTCAAGCCTTCTGGAATTTTCACGATGTACTCGGGATCATCCACGTAGTACTCAGCCAGGAAGCCGTGGCGCAGGTTAATGCCCCGCTCGTAATACGTGTCGTCCGTCGTCATATCGTAGGTCCCGATTTGGTCGTAGAGACTGCGCCCCGGACGACGCACGGTTGCCACAACGTAATCGCCGGGGCGCAGTTCTGTGACGTTCGATCCCACCGCTTCTACGCGCCCGAAACTCTCGTGGCCAGTCACAAGGAAGTCGTACCCTTCAGGCGCGGCACCGTATTCTGCCGCGTTGATTTCTTTGTCTGTGCCATCGACGCCAACTCTCAGAACCTTCACGAGGACTCCCCGACCGTTAGGGACATCGCTGACACTCGGCTTCGTCAGTTCCGCCAGATGAATCGAATTCGGTTTGCCCGGAAATACTGCGATGGCTTTCATTCGTGGTCTCCTGTGTTTTGAGTTCGAGCGTTAGCTTGCTACTGCCTTCGAGCCGCCACTAGCCGCCTGAAGGCGGAACCCTAAACAGCGTTACTCCTTCATCACCTTCGGCCAGTTCTTGTCGGCTTTCGCGATGCGACCGGGAATGTCTTTACGCCACTCGTTCCCAACACCGGCGTCGTAGTTGAGATACAGCTTGCCGTCGACGATTTTCCAGACGGTGGGATCCACTTTCGCTTTGTGGCCTTCGCTGACTCCGAAGGCGCAGTACCCGCCGTATTGGGGAGCATACTTGCTGGGATTTGCCGCAAACAGGTCACGATTGACTGCGCTCGAAAACTGCCAGTTGGCACCATTCCACTGATGCTGGAATTCCTTTGTGCCCATGACGGGTTTGCCCTCAGTGAAATAGGCAACAGCGTCATAACCTTTGAGGGCGACCCCATCTGAACCTTTGTTGATGGACGAAGAGGCTGCCGAGGCACGGCTGCAGGCCTGGGTAAACAACAATCCAGTTGCCAAAACAAGTGCTGCCAGACCTTGGAAGTATGTGCGTTTAAACCGGGATCCCATGAATTTCTCCTTCTCTTGATAGAGTGATGTTGCCCTGCTTCTATCGCCTTAATGCCAGATCGACCGAAGAATAATCCCGAGTCGTAAGAACTTCGGTCTAAGAAAAGGCGTGAACGAACCACTAATCACGAATCACGGCCTCGCTTACTCTCCGCTTTGTTGCAGAAGTTTTGTTACGAGCCCTGTCCATCCGGTCTGGTGATTGGCACCGAGACCGGCGCCGTTGTCGCCGTGGAAGTATTCATAGAACAGCACGAGATCTTTCCAGTGCGGATCCCTCTGGAACTTGTTAGTGCCGCCATGCACCGGCCGGCGATCGTTTTCATCGCGAAGGAAAATCCGTGTCAACCGGCGAGAGAGTTCGGCAGCCACTTCCCAGAGTGTCATCATCTGACCCGATCCAGTTGGGAACTCCACTCTGAAGTCAGGGCCCAGGTAGTGGTGGAATTTCTGCAGCGACTCGATGAGCAGGTAGTTCACCGGGAACCAGATCGGACCGCGCCAGTTTGAGTTCCCTCCAAAAAGGCTGGTACTCGATTCCGCAGGCTCGTAGTCGACGCGGTGGACGTGGCCGTCGACCTGGAGCATGTAGGGGTTCTCAAGATGGTAGCGGGAGACCGCACGGATACCGTAGGGAGAGAGAAACTCCCGCTCGTCCAGCATTACCTTCAGAACCTGGCGCAAGCGCTCTCCGTTGACGATGGACAATAGTCGGCGCTGGGCCTGGCCTTGCGTGCGCATGCAGGCGATGTTTTCAGTCAAATCGGGCCGATGTTTGATGAACCACTCCAGGCGGCGCTTGAAACCTGGCAAATTCTCTAACATTTCCGGCTCAAGCGTTTCGACAGCAAACAGCGGGATAAGACCCACCATGGAACGTACCTTCATGGGGAAGTGTTCGCCGTTGGGCAAATGGAGCACATCGTAGAAGAAGCCATCTTCCTCGTTCCAAAGTTCGATGCCATCGTGACCCCTATGGTTCATGGCATCGGCGATATAGATGAAGTGCTCCCAGAACTTGCTGGCCACATCTTCGTATGAGGTGTCCTCGCGTGCTAGTTCCATGGCGATGGCCAGCAGGTTTAGCGTGTACATCGCCATCCAGCCCGTACCGTCCGATTGTTCGATGTGCCCGCCGGTGGGCAGGGACGAGCTGCGGTCGAACACGCCAATATTGTCCAGACCCAGGAACCCGCCTTGAAAAATGTTCTTGCCTTCTGCATCCTTGCGATTGACCCACCAGGTGAAGTTGAGCAGCAGCTTCTGGAAAACCCGCTTTAGAAACGCCGTGTCTCCCTGGCCGCGCCGTTTCTTGTCGATCTTGTAGACTCGCCAAGTCGCCCAGGCGTGCACGGGCGGATTGACATCGCCGAATGCCCATTCGTAAGCCGGTAATTGTCCATTGGGATGCATGTACCATTCGCGCGTCATCAGCACGAGCTGCTCTTTGGCGCAATCCGTATCCACCAGCGCCAGCGGCACACAATGAAAGGCGAGGTCCCAAGCTGCGTACCAGGGGTATTCCCACTTGTCGGGCATGGAGATGACGTCAGCGTTGTAGAGGTGGGCCCACTCGTGGTTACGGCCATGGCGCCGTTCGCCAGGGGGAGGCGCCTGGCCTTCGTCGCCGTCGAGCCAGTCTTTCACAACATAGTGATAGTACTGTTTCGACCAGAGCAGGCCGCCGAAACCTTGCCGCATCACCTGCTTGGCATCAGTCGACAGGTCCGCGGGAATCACCGTGGCGTAGAACTCGTCCGCCTCTCGTTGCCGGTCTGCAAATACCGTATCGAAGTCGCTGGTCAACAGTGCGTCTACCGCCACCGGTAGGTTCGGCAAGGTGAAACGGAGTCGCACCGTGGTGGTTTCTCCCGGCAAAACGGTCAATGGATAGTGAGCAGCCACCTTGGTTCCAGTCTGTGCTGGATTGACTGCTTCCTTGACGCCGTGAACGACAGCGTCGTTGATTCCGTCCTTTACATAGTGGGAACCATTGGGAGCGCCATCGAGCCGGCCATGGTTCGTTTCGTTTTCAGTGAAGAGCAATTCCGGAGTTCCTTCGCAGTACAAACGGCGTTTCCCCAGCTTGTGATGGCTTGCCTCGATCGCAGTGAGCCGCGTGCCTTCCAGCCTGTGCAAACGAGGCTTTGGTTCCCGCCCGTTCCAACTCCAGGTATTCCGGAACCACAACGTGGGAAGCAGGTGAAGGGAAGCTGCCTCGGGACCGCGGTTTGTTACGGAGATGCGCACCAAGATGTCTTCGACACCGCCTTTGGCATACTCGACAAAGACATCAAAATAGCGGTCTTCGTCGAAGACTCCCGTGTTGATTAACTCGAATTCGAGACTGTCCCGCCCTCGACGGCGGTTCTCTTCCACAAGCTGCCCATACGGAAAAGCGGCTTGAGGGTATTTGTAGAGATACCTCATATAGGAGTGGGTGGGTGTGCTGTCGAGGTAGAAGTAATAGTCCTTCACATCCTCGCCGTGGTTGCCTTCGCTGCCCGTCAGCCCAAACGCGCGTTCTTTAAGAATCGAGTCCTTCCCGTTCCACAGTGCCAGAGAAAAACAGAGATTCTGATGGCGATCAGAGATGCCGGCCAGCCCGTCCTCATTCCAGCGGTAAGCTTTTGAGCGGGCATGGTCATGAGGAAGGTAGTCCCAGGCTGTGCCTGAAGAACTGTAATCCTCTCGGACAGTTCCCCAAGCCCTCTCACTGAGATATGGGCCCCAGCGCTTCCAGTGTGCGGTGCGTTCTGTGGATTCCTGTAATCGCTTTTCTTCTTGGGTCACAGTTTCAGTCTCCTTGCGTTGCAGATAGCTCACCGCTCGGCCAGTTCGACAACATGGCCGTCGGGGTCGCGAACCAGAACTCCCTTGCTGATTCCCAAGTCTTTGCTTGGGAGATTGATGACGCCGGGCGAGACGAAAGCAAACTTACGATTGCGCGTCGCCTGAGCTGCGGCGGCAACATCCTGAGTGAGTACGCGGGTTTGCCAATGCGCGATGTCATTGGCTTTCGCGCCGACAGGCATGGGGCGTCCATCTCGCGGCGCCAGGTACTCGAGGAACTCGATCCCTGGGCCGGAACTTGCGCGCAGAGCGGTGATCCGCAACCGGGCCCCGAAAACGTTGTTGAGGTGCTCCTGTTCGGTATCGTAGTTCTCGCTTGCGCCGACGACTTTGAATCCCAGAGTGTCCCGATAGAACTTAAGACTCTCTTCGGTGTCATCCACGACGATGGCTGTATGATCGATTCCCAGAAACAGCTGGTCCCTACGTTGCCACCTTGAGTCACCCTTGCCCTCAGGAAACTGAAGAATTTCAAGGAAATGCCCGTCGGGATCTCTGAAATAGAAGGCCTGGATGCCCCCTGCGTTCTTGTTCCAATCGGGCAGTCGTTGCGGTCCAGAAGAGGCGTGCTGCACCTTGTACCGGCGCAAGATGCGGTAAGCCGCGTCCATGTCACTCACAATAATGGCAACGTGCTGGAACCAGTGATCGTTGCTGCGAGTGTCACTCGGAAACGGGCGGCCACGCGGCGCCAGGTACTCGGTCAATTCGATGGACTCGTCGCCCAGCTTCATGCGCACCACCCGCATTCGCAGTCCGAAGAGCCCTTGCAGCCGTTCATAGTGGCCGCCAGTCACTTCAACGTCTGACACCTTTTCGAACCTCAACACATTCGAAAAGAACTCGATGGAGCGATCCATGTCCGCCACTGTTATGCCAACAGCATCCACAACCCGCACTACGGAAGTGCCGTTCAGGAGCGTTGCGGATGTGGGATCTGGCTCAGCTGAGAGGCTAGAGACAACTGGACACCCGAGAACCAGAAGAAAAACAAGGACCGACTGAGCACATTTGAGGACGCCATAAGCTCCCCTCCTCAGCTGAGGAGGGGATGTTGGGGCTGAAGGCCCCAGCGGGGGTGGTTGGGGCGGTGTTCTCATGCCGTCTGTTGGAAGTTCCAAACCGCTCGAACCACCCCGGCAGCAGCCGGTAGCTGCTGCCAGCCCCTCCTTATCCAAGGAGGGGAGCGGCGCCATTCGTATCAGCTGTGGGAGTGCCACGCGGCACGGAAAAGTCTTCTTGAAATCTGCAGTCCACAACCTGCAATCGGCAATCGGTAATCGCAAATCGGCAATTCTCATTTGAGTCTCTCCAGAAGTTGATCTCCAACCCGGAGGGCATTAGCCATTATCGTCAGTGCAGGATTCACGGCGGCGCTGGACGGGAAGAAGCTGCCGTCCACGACGTAGAGATTGTCCACTTCATGGGCCTTGCAATTCGTGTCGAGTGCGGAAGTCTTGGGATCCCGGCCAAACCGGATGGTGCCATTCTGATGAGCCACTCCTGCCAGCGGAATGCGCTGGCCGGCATAGAGGTTTCGTGAAAACAGCCCTTCGTGACACTCATGACCATGCACGCCGCACTTGGTCTGCTGCTTCATGAGGCCTTTCAGCTTCTCGATGAGTCGCTTGTGCCCCTCATCGTTATTAGGGGTGTAGGAAAGGACGATGTTGCCACTACGGTCGAGCGTCACTCGATTGTTCGGATCAGGAAGGTCTTCAGAAGTCAGCCAGAAATCCAGCGAGTGTTTGCCCATCTGATCAAGCGTCCATCCTGGAACCAGGGCTGGCGCCCCGCCGCGAAGTGCGTCTCCATCCAGCTTGCCGACAAAGGAAATATGTCCCATGGGGTACTCCCAGTCTTTGGAGCCGAAGTAGAAATCGTTAACCGCCAGACTCTTTTGAAACACCGTGGGGTTAGGGCATTTCGAGATCGCCATCAACACCGAATTGACGTGCCCCATGTAGTGGCGGCCCACCACGTCGGATCCGTTGGCGAGACCACGCGGGTGTTTCTCATTCGCTGAGCGCAAGAGCAGCGCTGCAGAGTTGATGGCGCCACACGACACCACCACGATGCTTCCTGAAAAAGTCGCCGTCTCGCCATGGCGTTCCACGACCACGCGGGTGACTTCCCGGCCCGAATCATCTGTCTCCAGACGCTTGACGAGTGCATTGGTCACAAGACTGACGTTGGGGTAAGCAAGAGCTGGATCGACGCACAGTACCTGAGCATCCGACTTCGCATACACCAGACATGGGAAACCGTCGCAGGTCGCGCAGCGAATGCACTTGCTGGCATGACGGTTCTTCTCGTCGAGCTGAACACCCAGCGGGACATGGAACGGCCGGAGACCCAGTCGCTGAAAGTCGTCGTGCAATTGCTGCATCCGAGGCTCATGGCTGACGGGCGGGTGTGGATAAGGGGCGCTAGCTGGAGGCTCGGTCGGATCTTCACCACGCAGACCGTGCACGTGATAGAGCTGTTCTGCTTTCAGGTAGTAAGGCTCAAGAGTGTCGTAGGAAATCGGCCAGGCAGGCGAGACTCCTCCATGGTGTCGGATTCCGCCGAAGTCTTCTTTGCGCAGTCGGAACAGTGCTGCTCCATAGAACTTGGTGTTTCCGCCAACGTAATAGTTGGTATGCGGATGAAGCTCCTTTCCATCCTTGTCGCGCCAGGATTCCTTGGTGTTGTATTTGCCCTCGGTGTTCACGGCGCGGCTGTTCCAGTTGTCCTTCTCGCGTGGCACGTAATCGCCGCGCTCCAGCAGTAGGATGCGCTTGCCCGAGGAGGCGAGATGATACGCCAACGTTCCACCACCCGCGCCGCTGCCGATAATGATCACGTCATAATGGTTCTGCGATTCCATGGATCCTCCTCGAGACTGGGTGTCAGGCGCCAGGGTTCAGGTGACACCGCTGGGCTCTTCCTAGAACGCGATTGCTGCTTTCGCGGCTGCAGGCTCTGCTTTGATGGCTTTCCTGTGCTGGTATTCGCAAAAAATGCAACGCGTGTTGTTTTGATGGTGAAGCTTGGCGCAATTTATTCCCGCCTTACCCTGTTTCCACAAATAGACCTCAGCGGCGGACAGCATTCCCAGTAGCGGGGCTGTGAAGTAAATCCACGAGCCGGCCCAGAGTTGTCCGGGGAATGCTGATGCGAACGTGCGCGCTGGGTTCATGCTCATCCCAGACAAGGGCGACTCGATGCTGATGTAGGTCGCCACCAGGCCGCCGGCGACTACCCCGGTAAATCGAGCCAGCTTGGAGTGGTTTGACACCTTGAGCACAATCGTCATCTGCAGAAAGGAAATCAGCAGCTCACCCGCGAAGGCTGCTGCCAAACCATATGGGCCCGGAGTTGTTGCCACGTAGTTGACCGAAGGGTGTCGGACAGGGCTGCCAACCAACCAGAGTGAGAGGAGAACACCAGCCAGGCCTCCGGCAAACTGGAACAGAATGTAGAAGAAAGCATCCGCGGCGCGGATCTTTCCAAGACGAAAAAAAGTCAGAGTGAAAGACGGGTTGAAATGTGCTCCCGATTGTTTCCCCCATGGAGAGTAAACAATGCAGATTGCAGTCAAACCCATGGCGATTCCAGTCAGAACACGCCGGAAAACTGGGTTTGGCAGGAATTGGTGAAGTGTCGAACCTGGGTATTCAAGAAGGGCGACGACGCTACAGGCAGAAACCATGAAAATCCCCAGTTCTGCCGCTTCCATCAGGTATTCGGGCCAGTGCTTTCTTAGAGAGTTCATCATCCGAGTTGCACCAAGTGCTTGAGTTGTGATTCCGCCTACCGGCTGCTGGTACCCTCTTAATGACCTCTCCAGATCAGATTTATTCCAGTCCGGTGGCAAGTTTCTGCGATTCCTGGGAAATACCTTCACGATCGTTGAACTATTGCTGATTGAAACGTTGGTGGAATATCTGATGCTTACGGCGGGATTCTATGAGGTAGGACCAGAAGAATGTTTGAGGGGAGCGTACAGCAATGGTGAAAAGGGAGTCCGGTGTGCACGATGAGTTGGAGCAGCCTCATGTTTTGGCCTGTACCGAAGTCTGGGGTGGCAATCGAAAGGTCATTCGCACTGTCAAGCTACCGAGCCTGGTCGCATGGGTAGCCTCTGCTCCCATCGACGAGGGCGAAGGAGGAGGGGACCTTCACTATATGTCCGTCTGCGACTACGACTTGATCTCTCGCGTTGCTCTGGCCGATGTGATTGGTCACGGGCGTGATGTGAATGCGGTGACCCAGACGCTTCACCGGCTGATGCGCGAGGGCGTCAACGCCTGGGACCAGTCGGATTTCATGCGTGGACTCAATGAAACGTTCGGCCAGAGCAGCAATGGGAAATATGCAACGGCAATTGTCTTGGGTTTCCATCGAGTCAAGGGTCGGTTGGCATTCAGCAACGCCGGGCATCTGCCTCCGCTCTGGTATCACGCTGCCCAGCGCAGTTGGGGCTGGCTTGCGGAGGGCTCTGAACCTCAATCGAAAAAGGTCTCAGGCCTGCCGGTTGGGTTGATTCCCGGCACTGAGTATCGCCAAACGGTTGTGACTTTGAAGCCGGGCGATCTTCTCGTGCTCTACACAGATGGCATCACTGAAGCTGAGAATGAGGGGGGGCAGGATCTGGGACGAGATCGACTTTTGGAATGGGCGAGCCAAGCCCCAGCGGACTCACCGAAGGCAATGGGAGAAGCCTTACTGCAGCGATTACATTCATTTCGGGGCGGAGTGCGCAATGATGATGAAACACTCCTCGTGTTGCAACGCGAGACAGAGTCGTTCCCTCTGATGTTGGGGGAGGTTGCCAGCAGCTATACCTTCGGCCGGCTACGGAGAAATCTTCGAAAAGCCAGCTGACGGAGGCTCGACTGCAGAGTGCCCAGTTTCTAGCCGACAGAGAGCCGCCTGCTCATCCTCCGAGCACCCTGCCTGATACAGAAGGAGACTGTTTGGCCGTGATCGCTGAACAGGCAGATCCGGAGGCGCCGTGACTTCCCTCGAGGCAAGGTCAAATATCAAATAGCTCAAGTAGAGTGCTCCAGGAACCAAAGATTTTCGCCATTTTTCGATTCAAGCGCCCGCCCGGCTGTGTGCCCAACACTAGTTAACACGAGGCGAGAATACTCGCTTTTCCGCTTCTCAAGACAGATGCGATTCGTTACCCCAATATGGACACTTCACGATAGATACCGCGCCTTGCTGAAGGCAAATATGCCGGCACCCGGCAATTCATCAGCGTTCAACTACGATAACTCATCGAACAGCGCCTTCGCTTCACGCAAGTCCATCGTATCGAATCCTTCGGTGAACCAGGAGTAAAGACTCTGCAGCAGGCTCCGAGCATCGTTGGCACGACGCTGCGTGCGCCACAGCCGCGCCAGGCTGGTCGCGGCGCGCAGTTCCAGAGAGCGTGCCTGCTGGGTGCGGGAAATCTCCATGGCACGGGTATAGGCCGTTTCGGCTTCGTCCGCGTCCGCGCCGCTGGCAAGGAGCAGTTCGCCGCGCACACGGTGCAGCTCGGCATCCCACCAGCGCTCGTTGTGCGCGCGTGATGCTGCCATGCCCTCGTCGACTGCCGCCAACCCATCGTCGGTACGCCCGGCCCGACCGCATACCTGCGCCAGCAGCCCGAGGTAGTACGGCAATCGCAGCCGGGCACCGCTGGCTTTGAATGCTGCGATCGACTCACGCAGGCTGGCGATCGTTGCCGTCCCGGGTTGCTCACAGGCCAGAGCGTAGCCGACCAGAATTGCCGACCATGCTTGGTAATAGGGCGCTTTGTACTCGGTCGCGAGTGCCAGTGCCTCCTCGGCCCTCGCTTTGGCGCAAGCTTGGTCCGCAGACAGCTGCTGCAGCATTGCCAGGTAGGTTGCCGCCAGCGCCTGACTGAAGGGTTGGTCCAGATCATGGGCCAGCTGCACTCCCTCGTGAGCGCGAAGGAGCGCCGAGTCTTGGTAACCCAGCAGCCATAGCGCATGCGCATGCCACGCGCGTCCGTGTACCGCGTCCGCGTAATTCCAGCCATGCTCCTCGACGATGTGCTGAAGCTGAGACGGGGTCTTGGCTGCCAGCATGCGTTCAAACTCATCGTTTGCGTCGGTAATCCGACCGAGGTGCAAACGCGAGCCGGTCAGCATTATCTCGGCCTCCAACGGCGGTGCCGTGGCGTGCGTCCGCTGGTAGAGCCGGTGGAGCTCATCCGAGGTCAGTTGCACTTTTTCAAGCCTGGCTTGCACGACATACAGCGACTCCAGGCCATAGAACACTTGGGCGCGCTGCACGTCGTCCCCAACCTTGTCGCATAGCTCCATGGCGCGATCGAGGGCCTGCTCCACCTCAGGCGATGTCCACCCCTTCGTCATCCGATAAAGCGGTGCCAGGGCCACTTGAAGGTTCAACTCTTGCGCGTCGCGTTTCGTCCCAGGCGGCAGCTGCTCAAGCAGCGCGAGCCCGTGGGAAAGGAGGTTAGTGGCGTCTTCGTTCGCGTAGAGATGCTGCGCCACGACCGCTGCCTGCTGAAGATACTTTGTCGCCCGCTGATAGTCCCGGCCTCGTTCAAAGTGCATCGCCAGCTCTGCCGCAATTTCCCTGGCGCGTTCGCCATAGACCTCCTCCGCTCGTTCTCCTATGCGTCGGTGTAGTTGAACGCGCCTGGACGCGGGCACTCGCTCATAAAGCACGTTCTGATACAAAGCGTGTATGAAGCCGTACCGCGTCACGGCTTCTCCGTTCGGTAATTCCTGAACCCCACAATCCTGAATGAACTGACGTTGACGAGCCAGTCCATCACATCGCGCCTCCACAGCCCCTCGATCCTCTCCTAATCCAGCCACCACCGCGAACGCTGAAAACTCCACTCCGGCCACGCTTGCCGCCTCAAGTGTTCGTTGCTGTTCTGCATCGAGATGGTCGACCTGCTTCTCGATCATCTGCTTGATGCTGTCGGGCACGCCGACTTCAACGTTCTTGATCTCTACGACTAATTCCCAAGCGTCATTCAATCCAGCAATCAACCCCTCGGCCACAAGGTAGTCGACCGCATTGACCATGAACAGTGGGTTTCCTTCTGTTCGTTCGTGGATCAACCCCGCAAGCTCTGCTGGAAAGCGATGGGTGGAAAATCTAACGGACAAATACTTGGCAACTGCATCTTCGCTGAGATATTCAAGGGGCAACTCCTCGCATTGCTGCTTGGCCAGCAACTCTTGCTTGACTGCCTTGAGCGGATGCCCGCTGACAATCAACTCCACAGTTCGATAGGTCCCAATCAACATAAGCTGTGCGGCGTGACGTTGCCTTGCCAGGTATGAGATCAGATCCAGTGTCGAGTAATCGCTCCAGTGAAGATCTTCCAATATAAGCACCAGCGGCAGGTCTGTCGTCAGCGCTTCCAAAGCCTCGCCCATCTCTCGCAGCATTCGCTCGCGTGTCGCTCCGGACAGTTCTCGACTCAGCAACTCGCGATCTGAAGCGCCCATCAGA
>Ga0111538_10006668_pt1 | contig 15592 bp, 15 predicted proteins | sample SoiMethybrSBSTD1_FD_79669 | JGI IMG/M metagenome (GOLD analysis project Ga0111538, IMG submission 79669) | Bulk soil microbial communities from a Populus tree surrounding site in Tennessee, USA - Soil MetaG P. TD hybrid SBSTD1 (version 2)... | ecosystem: Environmental > Terrestrial > Soil >...
CGCTCCGACGTCTCGATGGGCTCCATGGGGTGCCTCCGTTATAGGTCGCGGGACGCCGTGAAGGCAAGGCCCGAAACCGCTCTCCAGCGGGATGGATCCAAGCTCCGGTGCACCGTATCAACTGGCGGGAATCCAGATCCTGGACGTCGGCAGGGCGCAGACGTCACAGACCTTAAGCCCAACTTAACAAAGCTGATACGGGTATGACGCGGAGCGGCCGGCGCGGCCGTCCCCGACGGCACAGCGCGTGCTGACAAAAGGTTCCAGCAAAATTACCGCGTCGCCGAGTTGTACCAAGACCCCTTCCGGCCTGCGGCAGGAAATCGCAGGAAGGGCCGCTCCCTGGGGGCGGCCTGGGCACAAAGAGGAGAGGAGAATCGATGAGTTTGTGGTTCGCGAGGGCGACGCGCACGGTCTCCGTGCTCGCGCTCGCCCTGACCGTGGCCTTCGGCCTGGCGGCGACCGTAAACGCCCAGGGCCTGCAAACGTCCACCCTGACCGGCACCACCAGCGCGAGCGACGGATCCGCGCTTCCCGGCGCCACCGTCACGCTGAGCTCGCCCGCCCTCCTGGGCGACCGCTCCACCACCACCGACGCCAACGGGAACTACATCTTCCGCGGGCTGGCCGGCGGTGAGTACAAGCTGACCTTCACCCTGCAGGGCTTCGCCACCGTCGAGCGCACGGTCGCCATCGCCCTGGGCAGCACGCCCACGATCGACGCCACGCTGACCGTGGCCAACGTGACCGAAAACATCACGGTCACCGACGTGGCGCCTTCGGTGCTCGAGACGACCGTGGTGGGCATGAACTACAAGGCCGACAAGATCGACAAGCTGGCCACCGGCCGCACCATCCAGAACATCGCCGAGCTGGCCCCGGGGCTCAACGACAACACGCCCAACGCCGGGCAGCTCCAGATCTCCGGCTCGTTCGCCTACGACAACGTCTTCCTGCTGAACGGCGTCGACATCAACGACAACCTGTTCGGCACCGCCAACAACCTCTTCATCGAGGACGCGCTGGAAGAAGTCCAGGTGCTGACCTCCGGCATCTCGGCCGAATACGGCCGCTTCTCCGGCGGCGTGGTGAACGCCGTCACCAAGCGCGGCGGCAACGCGCTGAGCGGCAGCTTCCGCACCGACTTCACGAACCCCGAGTGGCAGGACGAGACGCGCTTCGAGAAGGCGCAGATCGCGGCCGGGCGCGGCACGCCGCACCGCGACGTGCTCAACAAGGTGTTCCAGGCCACCCTGGGCGGGCCCATCGTCAAGGACCGGGTCTGGTTCTTCGTGGCCGGCCGCAGCGAGAAGCTCACGGAGCCGCGGGCCCTGGCCAACCTGGGCACGCCCTACGAGTTCCGGTCCGAGAACAAGCGCTTCGAAGGCAAGCTGACCGGCGCCATCAGCCAGAACCACCAGATCTCGGCCGACTTCACGACCAGCCCCACCGACCAGTTCAACAACGCCTCGCTGAACCAGCAGTCGTCGATCGACCTGCAGACGCTGGTCAACCGCAACCTGCCCAACAAGCTGTTCGTGGCCAACTACAACGGCGTGCTCAGCGCGAACGTCTTCATCGAGGCCCAGGCCTCGTTCAAGAAGTTCGGCTTCCGCAACACCGGCGGCACCGACCAGGACATCCACGAGTCGCCCTTCCGCGCGCTGGGCCGCGGCTCCATCGCCAACGGCCGCCACTACCACGCGCCGTTCTTCTCCTCGTTCGACCCCGAGGACCGCGACAACAACCAGTATTCGGCCGCCCTCTCGTATTTCCTGTCCTCCGGCAGCCTGGGCCGCCACGACCTGAAGTTCGGCGGTGAGCGCTTCACTTCCTCGCGCACCGGCGGCAACTCGCAGTCGGCCACCGGCTTCGTGTTCCTGGCCGACCCCAAGACGAACGGCGGCCAGCTGATCCAGGGCGCGGACGGCGAGCTGGTGCCGCTGTGGCAGCCGGGCTTCACGCAGGTGCAGAACTGGCTCTCCGTGCAGGGGGCCGAGATCTTCCTGCGCACGACCTCGTTCTACGTGAACGACCGCTGGACGGTGAACAACAAGCTGAGCTTCAACCTGGGCGCCCGCTACGAGCGCCACACGGCCGACACCACCCAGGCCGGGATCGCCACCCCCAACAGCAGCGCGTTCGTGCCCCGCCTGGGCGTCACGTTCGACCCCCAGGGCGACGGCCAGTACGTGCTGCAGGCCACCTACGCCCACTACGCGGGCAAGCAGTCGGAGACGCAGTTCGCGGGCAACACGAACGTGGGCACGCCCAGCCGCGTGACCTACCTCTACAACGGCCCCGCCGGCGAGGGCTTCGACTTCGCGCCCGGCTTCAACATCAGCAACTACAGCGTGCTGAGCGGCAGCTTCCCCATCCGCAACATCTTCCTCGACGAGAACCTCAACACGCCCGTGACCAAGGAGTGGACGCTGCAGGCGGGCACCCGCCTGGGCGCGCGCGGCGAGGTCAAGGCCATCTTCACGCACCGCAACGTCGACAACTTCATCGAAGATTTCATCACCATCGACCAGGGCAAGACGACGGTGGTGGAGAACGGCCGCACCTTCGGCACCTTCGACAACGTGAGCGTCCGCAACAACGAGGGCGGGGTGCGCGAGTACCAGGCCGTCCAGCTCCAGAGCACCTACCGCCTGACCGACGCCTGGAACATCAACGCCTCCTACACCCTGCAGCTCAAGAACGAGGGCAACGTGGAGGGCGAGGCGGCCAACCAGCCCGGCGCCTACTCGATCATGGGCAACCAGCCCGAGTTCTACACCGCCGAGCGCAACTACCCCACCGGAAAGTTCGACGACTACCAGAAGCACAAGGTCCGCATCTTCAGCACGTACGACCTGAAGCTGGGCGGGGCGGGCACGGTGAGCCTGGGCGTCCTGTACCGCTACGACTCGCCGCTGACCTACAGCCTGATCGCGGCCTCGGTGCCGATCACCGCCGCCCAGCGGGCCAAGAACCCGGGCTACGCCAACATCCCGAACACCCAGAACCTGTTCTTCGGGGCGCGCGGCGCGCAGTTCTTCGCCGAGCAGTCGCTGTTCGACCTGGCGCTCAACTACGACATCCCGGTGTGGAAGACCGTGCGGCCCTACTTCAAGGCCGAGGTCCGCAACGTCTTCAACGACCAGCCGCTCATCGGCTTCGACACCACCATCACGCCCAACAACGCGGGCCCGCTCGACGCCAACGGGCTGGCCACGGAGTTCATCAAGGGGCCCAACTTCGGGACGGCGCAGAGCAACCTGCACACCCCGGTCCCGCGCGAGATCCGGGCGGCCGTGGGCTTCCGGTTCTAGTGTTTTAGTCCCAATTCAGGGGGGGGCGCTCCGGCGCCCCCCCCCCTAGAACAGCCTGAGGCTCGAGTAGCCGGCCACGGCCTCGAAGTCGAGCACCATCACGAGCGGCGGCGCGCCTTCTTGTAGTCGCGGACGGCTTCAGCGGCACCGCGGGGACCGCCCTGCGCCTGGCGCTCGCGCACACCTGGGGGCACCCGATCGGCCAGCCCGCCGGCCTCACCTACCTCGGCCCCGAGCTCGACGTGTCCGTGCTCCACGCCAACCTGACGCTGGGCGTCGCGATTAAGATGCCCGCCATGAAGACTTCGGACCGACCCCTCACCGCCTTCGCGAGCGCCCTGGCGCTCTTCCTCTCCGTGAGCCTCGGGACGGCGGCAGAGAGGGCGCCGTCCGCGCCCCTTCTCTCCGTCAAGGGACGCACGCTCGTCGACGGCAGGGGTGAGGTCGTCCGCCTGCGCGGCTTCGGTCTCGGCGGCATGCTGCACCTGGAGAACTTCATCGACGGCTATCCCGGCAACGAGGAGGCGTTCCGGGAGACCCTGCTCGGGGCCATGGGCCGGAAGCAGTACGACCTGTTCTTCGACACCTTCTACGAGAACTACTTCACGGAGGCGGACGCGCGCTACATCGCCTCGCTCGGGCTGAACCTGATCCGGATCCCGATCAACTACCGCCTGTTCGAGGACGACATGAACCCGCGGGTGATCAACGAAGACGGGTTCCGGCACCTCGACCGGGTGATCAAGCTGTGTGCCGCGCAGCACATCTACACCATCATCGACCTGCACGCGCTGCCCGGCTACCAGAACCAGCACTGGCACAGCGACAACCCGACCCACCAAGCGCTGTTCTGGAAGCACAAGGACTTCCAGGACCGCGTGGTCGTGCTGTGGGAGGCCATCGCGCGCCGCTATCGCAACGAGCCCTGGGTCGCCGGCCACGACCTGATCAACGAGCCGGCCGACCCGACGGGGGAGCGGGTCGTTCCCTTCTACCGCCGGCTCGTGGAGGCGGTCCGCAAGGTCGACCCGGCCCACGTCCTGTTCATCGAGGGCAACACCTACGCCCGCGACTTCGACCGGTTCGACCCCACGTGGACGAACGTCGTCTACACCAACCACGACTACGCGGCGCCCGGCTCGATCTCGGCGGGCCCGTACCCCGGCCAGACCAACGGCCGCCAGTACGACCGCGCGGTGGTCGAAGCGGAGTTCCTGAAGAAGAGCCGCTTCATGCTCGATCACGGCCTCCCGATCTGGGTCGGGGAATTCGGTCCCGTCTACACGGGCGACGCGCAGAAGGACGAGATGCGCTACCAGTTGCTCAAGGACCAGCTCGCCATCTACGACACGCACGGCGTGAGCTGGTGCATCTGGTTGTACCGGGATCTCGGGTTGCAGGCGCTCGTCTATCAGCCGGAGACGACGGCCTGGATGCAGCGCGTCAAGCCGATGCTGGAGAAGAAGCAGCGGCTCGGCGCCGACGCCTGGGGCTCGGTGGAAGCGGGCATCCGGGAGGTGATGGAGCCGATCGACGCCCTGCTGGCGCGGGAGTTTCCACGCTACGACCCGTACCCGAACGGCGCAAAGCGGGAGGCCCGACTGCTCGTCCGGCACATCCTGATCGCGGAAGCCTTGTTGAGCGAATACGGCAAGGCTTTCGAGGGTCTGTCCGATCAGCAGGTGGTCGCGCTGGCGAAGTCGTTCAACCTGGACCAGGCCCGGCGGCGCACGCGGCTGGAAGCGATCCTCTCCGGCAAGGAGCGGTGAGCCGAGAGGCCCGGGAACGCGCCGCGACTTCACGATAACATCGCCGCCGGTCCAGTCGGACAAAGACGGGGCGGCTTCGGCCGCCCCGTTTCCTTTTTCACCGCCCCTTGAAGGCGGGGGTGCGCTTCTCCAGGTTGGCCGCGATGCCCTCGCGGGCGTCCTCCGACTCGAAGAGCTGCTGCTGCAGCTCGCGCTCCAGGGCCAGGCCCTCGGCGAACGAGGCCTCGCCGCCGCTGATGACCGCCCGCTTGATGAGGCCCACGGCCCTGGCCGCCCGCCGCGGCGGCACGTAGTCGAGCGCCCTGGCCCGCACCTGGGCGAAGAAGTCCGCGCCGTCCCGGGCCTCGATGACGTCGTGCACGAGGCCGATGCGGTGGGCCTCGTCGAAGTCCATCAGCCGGCCGCTGGCCATCAGCTCGAAGGCCCGCCCGCGGCCCAGGAGGCGCACCAGGCGCTGCGTGCCGCCGGTGCCGGGCAGCACCCCCAGGTTGACCTCGGGCAGGCCCACCTTGCCCGCGCCCTTGCGGGCGAGGCGCAGGTCGGCGGCCAGCGCCACCTCCAGCCCGCCGCCCACGCAGTGGCCGCCCAGGGCCGCGATCACGGGCTTGGGCGTCTGCTCCAGGCGGCTCAGGGTCTCGTTGGCGTGCAGGCAGAAGTAGTACTTGAAGCGGGGCTCGGCCGTGGCCAGCATCTTGATGTCGGCCCCGGCGCAGAAGAACTTCTCGCCTGCGCCGCGCAGGAGGATGGCGTGCACCGCGGCGTCCATGCGGGCCTCCAGGATGGCCGCGTCGAGCTGCTTCATCATCTCGTAGGAGTAGGTGTTGGCCGGCGGGTCGTCGAGGGTCAGCACCGCGATCCCGTCCGCGCCGGCCTCGTAGTGCACCAGTGCCGTCATGCGTCCTCCTTGCTTTCAGGTCCGGCCTCTAGGCTGACATCAATCCGGGGCGCCCTGTAAGGCTTTCCCCACCTGTAGGAACTGCACCTCGAACCCTGTCACTTGTTCCACTGCGGCCGATCCAGCGCCACTTTTTCGAGCACTTCGTGCGGGCACGGGCTTTGCTTTAGGGGGAAACGAGCCGAGGCGGTTGGCCTCGGACCTAGCGGAGGACCAGGATGGCGACAGCGACCCGCACCACCCCGAAGCTGGCACCCCGGAGCGGATCGCCCACCATCATCCAGGTCTTGTCCAACCCACTGGCCACCCAGGATCCCGCGTTGGCCCGCGCCGTCGAGTCGGCCCTGCTCGAGGTCCTCGCCCCCGAGGACCTGGGCAGCGTCGAGGTGCGTTTTCGCGTCTGCGAAGACTTCGACGACGGCGTGAGGTTCATCTGCAAGGTCGAAAACCCACCGGCCAACGTCCTCGACCCCTCGACGTGCCAGCAGTGGCGTTGGTGGTCGCCCCTCATGGAATCGCTCCAGGACTTCCGCGCCGCGCTGCAGGACGCCGTGCAGCTCCGGCGCGAGCGGCAGGCCACGCCCGCCTCGGCTTTCTGATGTGACGCGGCCCGGGAGCCACACCCCGGGCCGCGTCGCATCACCCCTTCAGCCCCGCGTACGCAGCCCGGGCCATTCGGGAACCAGGCTGTGCTCCACGCCCAGGCGGTCGAGGATCCGCCCCACGGTGTGGTCCACGATCTCGGCCACCGACTGCGGGCGCAGGTAGAACGCCGGCATGGGGGGGAGGATCACGCCGCCCATCTCGGCCAGGGCCGTCATCTGGCGCAGGTGGCCCACGTGCAGGGGCGTCTCCCGCACCACCACCACCAAGGGGCGGCCCTCCTTCAGGCACACGTCGCCCGCCCGGGCCACCAGCGTGTCGGAGTGGCAGACGGCCAAGTCGGACAGGGTCTTGATGCTGCAGGGGGCGATGGCCATCCCGGCCGTGCGGAACGAGCCGCTGGCCAGGGAGGAGCCGATGTCGCGGTTGTCGTGCACCGCGTGGGCCAGGGCCTCCACGTCCTTCACCGTGTAGTCGGTCTCGGCCAGCAGGGTCTGCTTGCCCGGCCCGCTGATGACCAGGTGGGCCTCCACGCCGGGCGCCTCCCGCAGCACCTCCAGCAGGCGGATGCCGTAGATGGACCCCGTGGAGCCGGTGATCCCGACGACGATGCGCCTGGTGGGCGCGCCTTCTTGACCCATGGGAAGCGTCCGCTTAGCCTAACGCGAGTCCCGCCCATGATCGAGCTGGTCTACAAGATCGACGGCCGCGAGCACGTCTTTCCGCTGGAGAAGGCGGAGGTGGTGCTGGGCCGCTCGCCCGAGGCCGACCTGGCCATCGACAGCCTGACCGTGTCGCGCTTCCACGCCCGCATCCGCCGCAACGGGGCCGACCTGCTGGTGACCGACCTGGAGAGCCGCAACAAGACCAAGGTCAACAACGTGGTCATCAAGGAGTCGCGGGCCGCCCACGGGGACCGCATCTCCCTGGGCGACTTCGTGCTGGAGGTGCGTGACCGCACGGCGGCGGGTGTGGTGGTGGAGGAGGCCGCCGACCCGGCGGCCATGTCCGAGACCGTCATGCGCTCGGCGGAGGAGGTGGCCCGCCTGCTGGCCGGCTCGGCCACCGACCGCACGCTGCAGCACGGCCCCGAGGTGCTGGGGCAGGCCGAGCAGCTGGCCAAGAGCAACCGCATCCTGCGCGCGCTCATGGAGGCCGGGCGGGCCCTCATCGAGCAGGACACGCTGCAGGGCCTGCTGGAGCGGGTCATGGACCTCGTCTTCGAGAACATCGCCGCCGAGCGCGGCATGCTGGGCCTCTACCAGGGCGAGGAGCTCACGGCCAACGTGGTGCGCTACCGCAAGGAGAAGCGCAAGAAGGAGACCATCGTCATCCCCAAGGCCATCACCACCCGCGTGCGCCGCGACAAGGTCTCCATCCTCACCACCGACGCCCAGCGCGAGTTCGACGGCTCCCACTCCGTGCTCAGCCTGGGCATCCGCTCCGCCATCACCGTGCCCCTCTGGCACCGCGGCGACGTGATCGGGATCATCCACGTGGACGAGGACCGCCACACGGGCAAGTTCACCTCCGACGACCTCGACCTCCTCTCCGCCCTGGCCAGCTACGCCGCGGTGGCCATCGAGCGCCAGCGCCTCACCGACCGCATCCAGGAGGAGCAGGCCACGCGGGCCAAGCTGGAGCGCTACCACTCGCCGGGCGTGGTGGAGCGCATCCTGAAGACGGTGGGCGCCCTCGACGCCATGGAGATGGCCGAACACGAGATCACGGTCTCGTTCACGGACATCGTGGGCTTCACGTCGATGTCGGAGGTGATGGAGCCGCGCCAGGTGGGCATGGCCATCAACGAGCTCTTCACCGAGCTCACCGAGTGCATCTTCCGCTACGAGGGCACCCTCGACAAGTACATCGGCGACTGCATCATGGCCGTCTTCGGGGCCCCGGTCTCCATGGGCGACCACGCCATCCGCTGCGTGCGGGCCGCGCTGGAGATGCAGCAGGCGCTGGCCAAGCTGAACGCCGAGAAGGGCGAGGAGCGGATGCGCCTGCGCATCGGCATCAACAGCGGCAAGGCCGTGGCCGGCGACTTCGGCTCGCCCAAGCGGCGCGACTACAGCGTGCTGGGCGACGCCGTGAACCTGGCCTCGCGGCTGGAGAGCAGCGTCTCCCAGCCGGGCTGGATCGTGATCGGGGAGACCACCCACGACGCGGTCAAGAACTACTTCGACTGCGAGTTCCTGGGCCTGCAGGGCGTGAAGGGGAAGAAGGCCCAGGTGGGCGCCTACCGCGTCCTGCGCGAGAAGCCGGGCGTCTTCACGCCCGTCGTGAGCTAGGGCTCAGGTCGCCGATCCCGCGAGCACCATGGCGCCCGTCGGGGCCGGCGTGCCGCCCTCCGGCTCGACGGTCACCGCAAACGTCTTCACCGACTCCGTCTCCGCCAGCCAGGGCAGGTCCACGGTGGCCCGCCCGGTGGGGTCGACGTGGAAGAGGCCGGAGGGGACCGGCGCCGCGCCCGCGATGACCCACACCTCGTAGACCTTGCCCGCCGGCGCCGGAGCCAGGCCGGAGGCCATGAGCAGGGCCCGCTTCTTCTGCGCGCTCCACACCACCCGCCCGCCCGCCCGCGGCGCCGCGGGCAGGCCGGCCAGGGTCACCGTGTGCGCCGAGGGGTCGGCCATCATCTCCTGCACCGCCGCCTGCTGCTGGATCTGCCTCTCCAGGAGCGCCGCGTGCCGCTTCTGGCCGACGTTCTGGGCGGTCATGTACATGAGGGCCAGGCCCAGCGCGAAGGCCAGGGTCGCGGCCAGCGTGAGCGGCCAGCGCGAGGTGGGCCACGCCTGCGGAGCGGGCATGGCCCGCACGGGACCGGTGGGGGTGGTCACGCCCACGGCGCCCAGCACGCGCTGCTTGAGGCGCGGCGGCGGCGCCACGGGCGCCGTGTCGAGGGCGATCTGGGCGCTCACGCGCGCGAAGGCCTGGAGCTCGCGCCGGCAGTCCTCGCAGCCCGGGGCGTGGTCGGCGAAGGCGCGGGCCTCCTCGCCGTCCAGCGCGTCGAGGGCGGCCAGCGGGGCCAGCTCCAGGAAGTGGTCGTCGCCGCTCACGAGCCCAGCTCCTCCCGCAGACGCAGCATGGCCGTGCGGATGCGGGTCTTGACCGTGCCCAGCGGCTCGTTGAGGCGGGCGGCGATCTCCGACTGCGTGAGGCCCTCGTAGTAGGCCAGCTCCAGCGCCCGGCGCTGGTCGGGGCTCAGGACCTGCAGGGCCTTGCGCACGGCCAGCACGGTCTCGCGCTCGGGCGTGGGCGAGGCGGGCGGGCTGGAGGGCTCCTCGGGCTGCTCGCGGCGGGAGAGGCGGCGGCGCAGGCGGTCGATGGCGCGCGTGCGCACGATGGCGCACAACCAGGCCTCCGGCGTGCCGCGCGCGGGGTCGTAGCGGGCGGCCTGCCGCCAGACCTGCACGAAGGCCTCCTGCACGGCGTCTTCGGCCTCCGTGCGCTCGCGCAGGATGCGAAGGGCCAGGCCGTAGGCCAGGCTGGCGTGCTGGTCGTAGAACTCGGCCAGCGCGCGGGCGTCGCCGCCGGCGAGGCGCTGCAGCGCGGAGCGGTCGGGGGAGTCAGCCATGCCGATGGTGCCGAGAAGCGAGCCGATCATAGCCCACGTCCGCGGCCCGTCCGCGGCGATGACCTACAATCCGCAGCACCAAGATGCACGTCCCCCGTGCCGTGCCGGGCGTGGCGCTGGCCCTGGGCCTGGCCGCGTCCGCGGCCGCGCAGGAGCCCGGCGGCGGGCCGCCCCCGGCCGGAGAGGAGAGGGGCGACGGCGTGGGCGTCCACGAGCTGCTGCCCGGCATCGGCAAGCTCGGCGCGCAGGTGGGATTCTCCCTGGGCGCGTCCTGGAACCCCTACCAGGTGGGCCAGGGCCTGCTCGGCGCCGCCTACGTGGACCTGCCCCTCTTCCGCGCCCCGGGGGGCAAGGTGTCGTACGAGCTGCTGGTCGCGCTCAGTCATGCCGAAAGTGAACCCTTCACCATCACGGATCCCCTGGCCTACGTGGCCAACCTCGCCTCCGGGGCCTCTCGCGCGGACGCGCTGGCCGGGCCGCCGCGCGCGCCGTTCCCGGTGCGGCGCGACGTGCGCACGACGCTGCGCCTGCTGCAGGTCTCGCCCTTCGGCCTCAAGTACACGATCGGCGCGCCCGGCGTCTCCCGCCTGCGCCCGTACCTCACGGCCGGCGTCGACGTGGCGGTGGTGATCACGCACCAGACGCCGGAGGCCGACGAGAGCCTGGTCTTCACCGGCCAGCCGCCCTTCGACGACCCGCTCATCGGGGGCGTGGTGGCCCAGGCGCCCGAGCTCACGGAGCGCGGCATCCCCACCGGCCAGGGCGACCTGCGCCTGGGCGGCCACGCCGGGGCCGGCTTCGAGCTGCGGGCCAGCGATTCCCTCTCCTTCAACGTGGACTACCGCTTCACCGGCATCGAAGGGCGCAACGGCCGGATGCACGCGCTCACCTCGTCGCTGGGCCTGCACTGGTAGCGGCGGCCGCGCCGGCCGGCGCGGCCTCGTCCAGCAGCAGGAGCACGCTGGCCGTGCTGAAGCGCCGCGCCACCTCGGGCACCGAGAGGTACTCGAGCGCCCGGGCGGCCATGGCGCCGTACGCGGCCCGGCCGGTCAGGCGCTGGAGCTGGACGGCCAGCCGGCCCACCAGCACGTTCTCCTCGCGCTGCGGCCGCGGCGCGTCGTAGCGCCCGCCGCCGGCGGCGGTCACGTAGCCGGCCGCGCCCTGGCGGCGGAAGGTGCGGTCGATGAAGCGGGCCGCGTCCTCCGCCTGGTCGAGCCACTCGCGCTCGCCGGTGGCCACGTGCAGGGCCAGGAAGGCGCGGGCGGCGGCCGCGCTGTCGGCCAGGTAGGGCCCGCCCGTGTCGTGGTCGCCGTGGGCGAAGCCGCCGCCGGGCAGCCGGCGCCGCGCGATCAGCCAGCGGGCGGCGATGAGCGCGTCGTCCTTGGCCTGCGCGTCGCCGGTGGCCGCGAACATCTCGGCCAGGGCCCGCGCCGCCCAGCCGTTCTCGCGGGCGTAGAGGCTGCGGTCGACGCGCGGGATGCCCCTGGCCCGGCGCTCCGCGTCGCCCAGGGCGAAGAAGGGCGCGGCGTGTTCGCCGGGCACCAGGTCGGCGTCCTGGCTGGCGTAGAAGGCACCCTCGGGCGAGCGCAGGAAGGTGCGCAGGTAGCGGTGGACCTCGCGCGCCGCCCGCAGGTGCTCGGGCTTCTTCCACTGCGCGTAGGCCATGGCGTAGAGGCGCAGGTTGTCGGCCTGCACGGACATGATCTTCTCGAAGTGCGGGTTCGACCAGATGCCGCTGTCGGAGTACTGGTAGACGCCGCCCCACACGGGGTCGAAGAGCTGGAGCTGCTTGTCGAGCGTCTCCTGCGCGCGCCGCAGCGCCGCGGCGTCGCCGGCGGCGGCCCGGCGCAGGGCGTGCTCCACGCTGTCGGCGTCGAGGTACTTGTGCACGAAGCCCCAGCCGCCGTTTTCGCCGTCGTAGCGGTCCACGTCGAGCTTGGCCAGCTCCTCGCGCAGCGTGGCGCTCACCGGGCCCGGGACTCCGGCGGCCGCTCCCGGCCCGCCGGTGACCGAGGGGCCGGGCGTGGGATCGTCGACGACGGCCTTCAGCAGGGCCCGCATGCGCGGGGGTGGGATGTAACCCTGCATCCTCACCAGCTCCTGCCCGCCGCCGTCGAACACGACCGTGGCCGGCCAGCCGTAGTCTTCATAGCGGTTGGCCAGGTCGGGGCGGGTGTCCTGGTCGACGTGGACGGCCACGTAGTGGGCGCCGATGAGGCGCACGACCTCGGCATCGCGGTAGGTCGTCTCCTCCATCACGTGGCACCAGTGGCACCAGCCGGCGCCCAGGTCGAGCAGGACGAAGCGGTGCTCCCGGGCCGCGCGGGCGAAGGCGCCCTCCGACCAGTCCTCCCAGGCGATGGCCGGGGCGGCCGCGGGACGGGCGGCGGGTGCTCCCGGGGTGCTGGCGAGGGCGGCGGCCAGCAGCAGGCTCAAGTGCATTTCAGCGCTCCACTTCGTGTGACGACGCGTACGTCCGGCCCCTTCACCCACTACGGATCACGGGGCCGGGATGGATTGCCGGCCGGACACCATCCGCCGGAGGCCGCTGACACGTACGTGTCACAATGGGCACTGGGATGGACGACCCCTCGCACAAAACGCCGGAGGAGCGCCTGCTGGCGGACATGGCCAGGACGGCCGCGCCCGCGCCGCATCCCGAGCTGCGCCAACACGTTCTGGGCATGGCCGACGTGCCGCAGGGGCCCATCGACGTGACCCGCTACGCGTGGGACGAGATCGCGCCCGGCATCCGCGTCCACGTGATCCGCGAGGAGCCCGAGCGGGACTACCGGGCCGTCCTGGTCTGGGCGGAGCCGGGGGCCCGCATGGCCACGCACCGCCACCTGGGCGACGAGGACATCCTGGTCCTGGAGGGCACGCTGCGCGACGGCCGCGGCGAATACGGGCCGGGCCAGATCTGCCGCAGCCGGACGGGCTCGGTGCACTCCGAAGAAGCGGGCCCGGACGGCCCCTGCATCTGCTTCGTCGCCTACTACGGCGGCCACGAGCCGATCGAGAGCTGAGCGGTGGCCGACTACGCGTCGGCGTCCGAGGTCTTCGCCGCCATCGCGGCCCGGGAGCACGAGGTGGACGCGCGCCTCGACGCCGTGGCCCGCCGGCGGGCCGGCGTGGAGGCCTTCGCGGCCAGCGTGGCTGCCGTGCGGACGCGGCAGCGGCGCCAGCGCGAGCGGCTGCGCGCGCGCCTGGGCGTGCCCGCGGAGGCGGCGGCCCCGCTGCCCGGGCTGGCCGCCCCCGCCGACCTCGCGCGCCTGCGCGCCGCGCAACAGGAGCTGGTCCACGCCCACGCCGAGGGGCTGCCCGCGCTGGCCGACGCCGGGGCCGTGGACGTGCTGGCCGCGCACCTGGTAGAGCTGGCCGCGCAGCTCACCGTGCTCGAGCTCTGGATCGCGGCCGAGGACGAAGGTGCCTGAGGGCCGGCGCGACTTCATGCTGCGCGTGGCCCGCGCGGCCGGCGTGGCGCCGCTGGCCATGGCCATCCTGGAGGGCCATGCCGCCGCCGCGCCGTCCGGCGACGGCACCGACCTCGAGATCCTGTACGCCGCGCTGACGCTCGAGCACCACGCCATCGCGCTCTACGAGGCGGGCCTGCGCCAGGGGCTCTTCCCGGCCGGACTGCGCGACTACGCGGTGGAGTTCCGCGGCGACCACCAGGGCCACCGCGACACGCAGGTGGCCATCGCCCGCGAGCGCGGCGGGCGCCCGCCTTCCGCGCTCGCCCGCTACGACTTCGACCCCACCCCGGGCGGAGCGGCCTTCATCCGCCAGGCCCTGGCCATCGAGCTGGCCGCCCAGCGCGCCTACAGCGCGCTGATCAGCTCGATCGGCACCCGCGACTACATGCTCTCCGCCGCCTTCATCCTGGTGGACGAGGTCCGCCACATCACCGTGTGGCGGAAGGTCCTGGGCATCAAGATCTACTAGACGGCCAAGCTAGAACTGAGGACTCTCGGTCGGGTTGGCGATGGGCGTGGGATTCGGCATGGGGACCACGTTCGGGTCCGGGGACTGGCCGGGGCCCGGGTCCGGGTTGGCGGGCGGACGGCTGGGCGGCGTGATCGGGTTCGGGTTGGGCGGGTTCGGCGTCTTCATCGCGTAGCGCATGGTCCCTCCGTCTCTTCTTCCACCGTAGCATCGCCACCCGGCCGCGGGTGGCGCGCTCGCATAGAATCCGGGCGAGGGAACGCATGGACTCCACCTACGTCGATTTCGTGGCCGGCGAGCTGAAGCAGATCAAGGACCAGGGGCTGTGGAAGGAGGAGTGGCCGATCCTGGGCCACCAGGGCCCGGAGATCCGCGTGCAGGGCCGCGCGGAGCCGGTGCTGAACTTCTGCGCCAACAACTACCTCGGCCTCTCCGGCCACCCCGAGCTGCTGAAGGCGGCCCAGCGCGCCATCGACGAGTGGGGCTACGGCCTCTCCAGCGTGCGCTTCATCTGCGGCACCCAGGCCCTGCACCTGGAGCTGGAGAAGAAGGCGGCCGCCTTCCTGGGCCACGAGGACGCCATCCTCTACGCGGCCTGCTTCGACGCCAACGGCGGCGTGTTCGAGCCCTTCTTCGGCCCCGACGACGCCATCGTCACGGACCGCCTCAACCACGCCTCCATCATCGACGGCGTGCGCCTGTGCAAGTCGAAGCGCCTGGTCTACGAGCACATCGACATGAAGGACCTGGAGGCCAAGCTGGTGGAGGCCGCCTCCGCGCGCTTCCGCGTGATCGTGACCGACGGCGTCTTCTCGATGGACGGCGACGTGGCCCCGCTGGCCGACATCTGCGCCCTGGCCGACAAGCACCGCGCCCTGGTGATGGTGGACGACTCGCACGCCACCGGCTTCATGGGCCGCACCGGCCGCGGCACGCCCGAGCACTGCGCCGTGCAGGGCCGGGTGGACATCCTGACCACCACGTTCGGCAAGGCCCTGGGCGGCGCCTCCGGCGGCTGCACGGCCGCGCGCCAGGAGCTGACCTCTCTCCTGCGCCAGAGGAGCCGGCCCTACCTCTTCTCCAACACGCTGCCCCCGGTGGTGGCCGGAGCCACCCTGCGCGCGCTGGAGCTGCTGACCTCCAGCACGGAGCTGCGCGACCGGCTGGAGAAGAACACGCAGCGCTTCCGCGCCGCCATGACCGGGGCCGGCTTCGAGATCCGCCCCGGCGTGCACCCCATCGTGCCCATCATGTTCTCCCGCTTCACGCCCGACGACGCCCCGCTGGCCCAGCGCTTCGCCCGCGCCCTGCTCGACGAGGGGATCTACGTGAAGGGCTTCTTCTTCCCCGTGGTGCCGCGCGGCCAGTCGCGCATCCGCGTGCAGATCTCGGCCGCGCATACGGAGGCGCGGATCGACCGCGCGGTGGCCGCGTTCACGAAGGTGGGGAAGACGCTGGGGGTGTTGAAGGGGTGAGGGCGCCG
>Ga0111538_10006669_pt1 | contig 15592 bp, 11 predicted proteins | sample SoiMethybrSBSTD1_FD_79669 | JGI IMG/M metagenome (GOLD analysis project Ga0111538, IMG submission 79669) | Bulk soil microbial communities from a Populus tree surrounding site in Tennessee, USA - Soil MetaG P. TD hybrid SBSTD1 (version 2)... | ecosystem: Environmental > Terrestrial > Soil >...
ACAGGACAATGTCGCCAATCGGGATAGCAAGGAATGTCAGTGCGCCGGACGTGTCTCGCGGCTGCCCTGGTCCCACCCATCCCGTCCGTGCGCCTTCGATCGCGGTAAGGTATCCACTTGCGATTACCGCGATAGCGAAGATCAGGCCGAGGACTCCCAGTATCCGGTGTATGTCTGTGCGGCGTGCAGCGACCAGACTCGTTTGAACGACAAACAGCACCATCCACGCACTGAACAACACGGCGTGGAGTCTCACCACCGCGGCCAGTGGTTCTGTTGGTGTGAAGTTCAGGAAGTAGGTTCGACTGAATCCAGCAAACACGGTGGCAAGGGCCGCAATACCGAACAGCCCGAAGAACATGCGCTCGCGCGTCAACATCGCGGCGGGGCTTTTCGCCCGAGCAACCCTAGTCATTCAGCCTACACTCCCAGAATGTGATAGCCCCCGTCGACGTAGATGACTTCGCCTGTAATCCCTCTCGAAAGAGGACTTACCAGGAACAGCCCGACATCGCCGACCTCATCGATGTCCACGGCCTTTCGGAGGGGCGCTTTCTCCGCGTGAAGCTTGATCATTCCGGATATTCCGCCCACGGCAGATGACGCGAGCGTCTTGATCGGGCCGGCTGAAATCGCATTCACGCGAATCCCGTGAGGGCCAAGGTCGTTTGCCAGGTAGCGAACCGAGGATTCCAGCGCGGCCTTCGCAACCCCCATGACGTTGTAATTCTGCACCACACGTTCGCTTCCCAGGTAGGTCAGGGTCACAATCGAGGCCTGCCGGCCTTGCATCAACGGCATCGCGGCGCGTGACACTGTGACGAGCGAATAGGCGCTGACATCAAGCGCGGTCTTGAAATCCTCGCGCTTTGTATCGGCATACATTCCGTCAAGCGCTTCGCGCGGCGCGAAAGCCAGGGCATGCACGAGGAAATCCAGGTGTCCAATTTCTTCGCGGATACGCCCCATAGCGGAACCAATCTGTTCGTCGCTGGCAACATCGCACTGGAGTAGGAGCGGATTTGCCAGTGAGGCGCCCAGTTCCTGCACATTCTCGCCAAGACGCTCGCTTTGATACGTCAGGACGAGCCGTGCTCCAGCTTTCGAGACGGCGTTGGCGATACCCCAGGCGATGGACCGTTTGTTGGCCACGCCCATGATCATTCCGGTCTTTCCTTCAAGCAGCATCGCGCAAATCTATCACAAACATACCGCGTGCTATACTCCGGGCCATATGCCCGAAGCCCGTGAAGAGCTTGCGGAAATCATCCGCACAAACTCGTTGCGTCGCGGTGAGTTCGTGCTGTCCTCCGGAAAAAAGGCCAGCTATTACCTCGACTGCCGGATGACAACGCTTCATCCACGCGGTGCATTGTTAATTGCACGGCTGATTCTCCAGAAAATGCGCCAATTGCAGATCCATGTAGATGCGATCGGCGGGCTTACTCTCGGGGCAGATCCCATTGTTGCCGCGGTTGCCGTGGTCAGCGAGCAGGATGGAGTGCCATTGCGAGCATTCATTGTTCGCAAAGAGGCGAAGGCACATGGGATGCAACGTTTCATCGAAGGATGGGACGGCTTGCCCGGGTCTCGTGTCGTGATCGTAGATGATGTTTGCACGACCGGGGATTCCATTCTCAAGGCATGCGAAAAGGCCGAAGAAGCTGGATATGACATCGCCGCAACATTTTGTGTCGTCGATCGGCAGGAGGGCGGGACCGAAAACGTCGCCAGCAGATATCCTTTCTATCCCTTGTTTACGGCGAAGGAACTTCTCGATACCCGATGACTCTCGTCCCGGTAATGTTGCTCGCCGCTGCGCTTGCGCAGTTGCCCGCAGGTCCGCAAACCGTTCCCTTCTATGTCTCTGACGGTACCGGTATTTCCGGCTACGAAGCCGGTGACAGTGAACTGGCGCGGCTCGCTCTTGAAGCCTGGTCGCGTGAGAGCGGAGGCCGTGTGAAATTCACAGCCGCCCTGAACGAAGGTGAAGCCCTGCTTCGGATCCGCTGGGCGTCGCCGGATCAGGGGCTGTTTGGCGAGATGCAGCGCATTACGGTCAATGGCAAGCCCGGCGCTGTTGTTTTCATTCTTCCGGGAGTCGCCAACCTGGGAGAGGCGTTTGCCTCCCGAGCCGCGAAGGATCGTCTCTTCAGAGACACGATCGTTTACCTGACCTGCGTGCACGAGACTGGTCATGCGCTTGGGTTGCAACACACAGCGAACTTCAAAGACATCATGTACTACTTCGGATATGGCGGCGATCTTGCCGCCTACTTCCTTCGCTATCGCGAAAAAATTCAGTCACGCGCCGATATCCCGAAGTTCTCAGGACTTTCCGTAAACGACATTGCAGAATTGAAAAAACGTCATTGAAGGTGCGCCTTGCTGGCTGCAGACATTTCGAAGAGTTTCAATAAGGGCGTTCACGTTCACGCCTCCCTCCAGATGGATTCGGCGTCACAGGTGACGGTGCTTTTCGGGCCGTCCGGCGCCGGAAAGACAACTATCCTTCGCTGTATCGCAGGCCTGGAGACTCTGGATAAAGGAAAGATCGTTTTCAAGAACCAGGTCTGGACGGACGTCTCCAAAGGGATTTGCCTTCCGCCGCAGAACCGCTCTGTGGGCTATCTGTTTCAGGACTACGCACTGTTCCCCTATCTCAATGTTCGGGAAAACGTGGCCTACGGTATTCAGCAAATGCCCGAGGCCGAACGTAACGGCGTTGTCCGTGCTATCGCTGAGAAGCTTCAGATCGAAACTTTGTTGGATCGAAAGCCTCCCGCGTTGTCGGGCGGCGAGCAGCAACGCGTGGCGCTGGCGAGGGCGCTTGCCCGAAACCCTGAGCTTCTCCTGCTCGACGAGCCTCTCTCCGCATTGGATGGTCCCACGCGCGAGCGGGTGCGCGAAGAACTCGCCCGGCTGCTCAAGACTTTGAAGCTGCCAGCGATTCTCGTGACACATGATTGGGTTGACGCTCTACGGTTGGGCGATCGACTTGTCGTAATGAATAAAGGAACTGTTTTGCAATCCGGAACACCTCAGGATGTTTTCGCCAAACCACAACACGCGGATGTTGCCGCAGCGGTCGGAGTGGAAACCGTTTCCGTGGCTTCGGTCATTGCGAGGAATGACGGCTCCGTATTGCTTCGCGTCGGTCGAGCGGAAATGACAGCTGTTGATCCAGGTGACGGTCAGTCCCAATACTTTGTATGCATTCGCGGCGAAAACGTCACGCTGGAGACTGGCCGCGCCGGGCAGAGCAGTGCTCGGAACCACCTTCGCGGCATTGTTCGAGAAATCGCTCCAGCCGGACCCGTATGGAGAATGACTGTCGACGTCGGTTGTGACATCGTCGCCCTTGTCACACGACCGGCGCTCGAAGATCTGGGTTTGACGCTAAACAATGAGGTCTTTGCGGTCTTCAAGGCCTCAGCAGTGCATCTGATCGGTCGGCAGGCGTGATAGAGAAGTGCCTTGGACGTTGGACCTTTGACGTTTTACATCTGACTTTTGACCAAATGTCAGATGTAAAACGTTCCATGTTCAATGCAGATGACCACTGACCACTGCACCACTGACAGATTTCCGTGGTTCTGGACGAAGAGAGTTGTCCGTGGTCCTCGAAAGCACGAACCTGCTCTGTTATGCGGTTGCCCCACACAACCCTAATACGCTACATTTTCCAGTTTCACCGGTCTAAAGGGCCTAACCTGAGGGGGAAGGTGTAAATAAACTATGCTTCTGCGCCGTCTGTTGTGCGTCCTGATTCTGGTGGGGGCCCCCCTCCCGCTGTACTCGGAAACGCCGAATCCGAAATATCTGAATGCGCCTCTTGTTTTCGAAGAGAACCGGGGCCAGGCTCCCTCTTCCGTTCGATTCCTTTCGCGTGGCAACGGTCACAGCTTTCTGCTCTCCGATACCGAAGCCGTTCTGGCATTCGCGGACCCTACCTCAAAAGTGAGGATGAAACTTATCGGTCAGAAATCACAATCAAGGATCGAAGGCGTCGAGCGGCAACGGAGCGTCACGAACTATTTCAACGGCAACGACTCGGCAAAATGGATCACCGACGTGGCACATTTTGCGAAGGTCCGGTACAAGGAGGTCTACTCCGGCATCGACATCGTGTATTACGGCAGCGAGCGCCAACTGGAATACGATTTCGAACTCAAGCCTTTCGCGGATCCCTCAGCGATAACGATCGACTTTCAGGGCGTCACCAATATCAGCGTCAGCCCGGAAGGCGATCTTGTTCTTTTCACGCCTGGCGGCGAAATCCGCCATCGCCGTCCGATTGCATACCAACCCCGGAAGACGGACCAGGAGCCTGTTGAGGCGCGATTCGTTCTGAATAACGGCCGTGTCGGCTTTGAGCTGGGATCGTATGACCCCGCATTGCCGCTCACCATTGATCCGAAACTGGTCTGGTCTTCTTATCTCGGCGGAACAGGCGATGATCAGGGGAATGACGTCACCGTCGATTCCGCGGGCTATGTGTATATCGCTGGGTACACCTCGACCGTAACGCCGGCCGAACCACCGGATCCGCCACCTACACCCACTCTTCAGCCCGAGGAAGGGAAAGGTTTCGAGGCTTTTGTCACCAAGCTGGACCCCGCGGGCACGATCGTTTTCAAAACATATTTCGGCGGATCGGGCACTGACGAGGCGCAAAGCATAGCTGTCGATTCTGTTGGCACCATCTACGTCACGGGAAATACGACCTCCACGAACTTCCCAACCGTCAACCCATTCCAGGCCAACCTGGGTAACGCGGGGGGCGTGCAGGACGCGTACGTCCTGAAGCTCAACAGCACCGGTGATGTCATTCAGTTCTCTTCCTATCTTGGAGGATCGGCTGGCGATCGTGGTTACGGAATCGATGTTGACGGTTTCGGCAACGCCTTTATTGTGGGCGACACGCTCTCCAAAACAAATTTTCCGGTTGTGAATGCCTTCCAAGCTGGATTCGGTGGTGGCCTGGGCGACGCCTTCATCACGAAGATTACTCCCGCAAATACGGTTAGTTTTTCCACTTATTTGGGCGGGGCAGGTTGGGACAAAGGCTACGACATCAAAGTGGACTCCGAAGGAAACATCGTACTTGCCGGCATGACGACATCGGGTTTCCCAACGACAGCGAATGCGTTGTTCCGAACATTTCGCGGCGGCAGCTACGACGGTTTCATCACGAAGATGAACAACGCCGGAACCTCGCTGATTTTCTCGACCTACTTTGGCGGAAGTGGCGACGATGAAGCGGTTCGACTGGCTCTCGACCAGAGCAACAACATCCACTTTACGGGGTACACGGCCTCGCGGGATTTTCCCCTGAAGAATCCTGCCCAGGTCTTTGAGGCCGGAGCCTTCGATGCGTTTCTTGTCAAAATGCATCCCGACGGACGGGACGTAGATTTTTCGACCTATATTGGCGCGGAAGATACCGAGGGAGGCGTGTCTGTCGCCGTCGATAGCGCCGGATTCATCTACGTTACAGGCTTCACGAACTCACTCCAGTTTTATGCCATCAATGCCGTTGGAGGATTCCTCCGTGGCTTACGAGATGCCTTCCTTTTGAAAATTGCGCCGGATGCATCGTTTCTGGTCTATTCGACCTATCTTGGCGGTTTCGGACTTGAAGGAGCGACTTCGGTTGCCGTCGATTCCGCCGGAAACGCTTATGTGACGGGATATACGTCGTCCTTCGATTTTCCAGTCGCCAGCAATGCGTTCCAGTCGACCAAAGCCGGGGGGCAGGACGCTTTCATCATCAAACTCAACGCAGATGATGTGAAGGCCGTTGAAGGCTTTGCTTTCCCTACTGGAGGCGGCGTACGGACATCAACAGAAGGACAAACGGCCTCGCCCATCTTTGGATATGTCGCTGTCGATGTCGCTGCGGGAGCTGTGCCTTCCGGTCTCGCAATCATAGACCTTCGCGCCTCGAATACTCTGATCAATGAGGTCACCATACCGGCGCCACGGATCGAACCTGTGGGCCGCCTCTATATGGCCACTTCAGCGGCAGGCGGCACTGCGGTGACGATGGTCAATCCGGGTGATGAAGACACGCGCGTGGATTTCTACTTCACGCCAAAGGGCGGCGAAACGAACCTGTTCGGGAATTTCACGTTGCCCGCGCATGCTCAAACCTCAGGCTTCCTGACCGGCGCGCCCTGGAATTTCGCTTCGGACCTCGTGGGGACATTAACCTACACGGCAGAGAAGCCTGTTGCAGCGATCGCGTTGCTGGTTTCGACGGGGCAGACTCCCGTCAATGTTTACCAGCCCATCATCAATCCGTATGCGGCCAACAGCCAGCAAGTGATCATCCCTCAGTTCGTGGACGGAGCGGGCTGGACAACGACTTTTTATCTGGTCAACCCAACTGAAAACACGATTACTGGCGAGATTCGGCTCTACAAAAGTAGCGACGATCCCACGGCGCCGGGTGTTCCCGCCGATGTCTCTACCGACCAGGGACTGGGATCCGTTTTCCCTTACTCCATCGAGCCACGCGGAACCTTTAACTTAACGAGCCGAGCAGAAACCGGGGTATTGGGAGTGGGATTCGCCCAAGTTTTTCCGACCAATGGTTCGAGCGCTCCGCTCGCGTACGACACGATATCGCTTACAGGTGACGGGTTCATGACGACGACCATTGAAGGCGTCAACGCGGGTTCGAAATTCAAGTCGTATGTAGAAACGTCCGGGATATTCCCCGATGAAAATCTTGCGGCCACTGCAGCCATCGCAATGGCAAACTCGTCGGACACTCCCGCCACAGTCACCCTCAGTATGACTGGCTTCGATGGAAGCAACAGCGGACTAAGCGCGACCATAACACTCCCGCCTAAAGGGCATCTGAGTCGATTCCTGGCAACGATCCCTGGTTTCGAGAGTCTTCCGACTAATTATGCCGGGGTGCTGCAAGTCACTACATCGCAGCCCGGCGTCGCGTTCACGGGTTTCCGCGCTCGATACAATGAGCTCCGGCAATTTCTGACGACGGCGACCACGCTGACGGATGTGTCCCCGGGGCCCGGAATTCCGAACCCGGTGATCCTTCCGCACCTTGTGGACGGCGGCGGATACGCAACACAAATCATCATCGTTAATGGCGGAACCGGTGGTGCGGCTTCCGGATCCATTCGCTACCTGAATCCATCAGGCAACCCGCTGCATCTGGCGATAACTCCGCAGTAGCAGGTTACGGGCGGCGGCTCGTTAGTCAGCGCCACCCTTCAGGAAGATAGCGCCAAGCGGTGGCACCGTCAGCGTAACGGAGTACGGCCGGCCATGCACTGTTGTCGGCTCCGCGAGGGTCTGTCCCAGATTGCCGAAATCCGCCCCGCCGTAAATGCCGGCATCGCTGTTCAGGATTTCCTTCCAGGCTCCACCCCACGGCACTCCAACGCGATAACCCAGACGAGGAACAGGAGTGAAGTTCAGAACCACAAGCACGGCTTCAGCTCCGTCGGCAGGCTTACGCAAAAACGACAACATGCTTTGATCCGCATCATTGGCATCAACCCACTCGAAGCCGCTGCCATCACAGTCGAGTTCGTGCAGGGCGCGTTCGTGACGATAGGCACGGTTCAAGTCGCAAACCCAGCGCTGCACGTCGTGATGGGATGGAAGATCCAGAAGGTGCCAGTCCAAACTCCCATCATGAGACCATTCACTCCATTGGCCGAACTCGGTGCCCATGAAAAGCAGTTTCTTTCCCGGTTGGGCATATTGATAGGCGAGCAGCAGTCGAAGATTGGCGAACTTCTGCCAGAGATCGCCCGGCATGCGTCCGAGCACGGAACTCTTTCCGTGCACGACTTCGTCATGCGACAGAGGCAGAACGAAGTTCTCATGGAAGGCGTAGATCATTCGGAAGGTCAGCTGGTTGTGGTGATACTTCCGATGAACCGGATCCAGTCCCATGTACTTCAACGTATCGTTCATCCAGCCCATATCCCACTTCATCCCGAAACCCAGTCCGCCGAGATACGTCGGCCGTGACACACCGGGCCATGACGTGGATTCTTCGGCGATTGTCTGCGTGTCGGGAAACGCTTTATACACTTCCGTGTTGAAGCGGTGCAGGAACTCGACGGCCTCGATGTTTTCACGTCCACCGTAGGCGTTGGGTATCCACTCCCCTTCCTGACGTGAGTAATCCAGGTACAGCATGGATGCCACAGCATCGACTCGCAGCCCGTCCATGTGATACCTCTCGAGCCAGAACATTGCCGAACTCAGAAGAAAACTTCGAACTTCGTGACGGCCGTAATTGAACACATAACTGTCCCAGTCTTTGTGAATCCCCATTCTCGGATCCGAGTGTTCGTACAGATGCGTTCCGTCAAAGAATCCGAGGGCCCATTCGTCTGTCGGAAAGTGTGAGGGAACCCAATCGAGAATCACGCTGATTCCACACTGGTGCAGATGATCGACGAGGTACATCAGATCCTGTGGGGTTCCGTAGCGGCTTGTCGCCGCGAAGTAGCCAGTCGTCTGATACCCCCACGAACCAAAGAAGGGATGCTCGGTCAGTGGCAGGAACTCCACGTGGGTGAACCCCATCTTCAGGACATACTCGGCGAGAGGTTCCGCGATTTCGCGATAGCTGAGCGAACGATTGGACTCGCCGGGAATCCGGCGCCATGACCCGAGGTGAACTTCATAGATGGACATCGGTGCCTGCACACCGTTCCGGCCGGCGCGTTCCGACATCCACTGCGAATCTCCCCAGGTATAGGAAAGATCCCAGGCCTTCGACGCAGTATGCGGAGGCGTCTCTGCGTGAACGGCGAAGGGATCCGCTTTGTCGACTCGATAGCCGTGAAACCGCGATTCAATGTGGAACTTGTAGCTGTCTCCGATTTGCACGGCGGGAATGAAAGACTCCCAAATGCCGGACTGAGCGCGCGGCGCCAACGGATGCGAAGAGGTATTCCAGCCGTTGAAATTGCCGATCGCGGACACACGTTCCGCGTCGGGCGCCCAGACGCTGAACCATGCCCCGGCCCGACCTTCAAACTCGCCAAGGTGGCAGCCCAAATGATCGTGCAGACGCAAGTGACTGCCTTCGTTGAAAAGATAGAGATCGCGATCGCTTAGCAGGGACATGAATGTCTTTGTTGATTCCCGATCTTCGAGGTTTGTAAGGTTTTTCATCCGCGTAATCCGCGGTTAAAAAACCTATCGATCTCGCGCAAACGCTCCATACTGTACCTCATTCGTCTGCGCCAGTTGGCATGTTCCCGGACGGTCGAGGGAATATTTTGGGGCCGAGTTTCTTTCCAGAAATCTTCCAGGTTGTGCAGAACGATGCCGGCTCGGCTCTTCTCCAGAAACCTTGTGCATCCTTCAAACACGTTCTTCCCGAACGCTGCTTCCAACGCCTTGCGCACTTTCTTTCGATACCGGCGTTCCTGCGCCGCACCCTTCGCATTCACGAATGCGAGCCGCAACCTTTCATCGATATCTGTTTCCTGAAGGAATCCCTCGAATGGAAATAGATCGTGCGTATTCAGGCTTGCGACCGAACCTTCCGGCGGATTCCGGAGGATCGCCTTGCCCGTGCCGACGGCCGTCTCGTATTGCGCGACATAGAGCTGTCTGACGTTGTGCTCTCTCATTGATCGATTCACGTAATCTGGCACAACGCCGAGATTCTCACCGACGATACCTGCATTCGACCGGTGCGATTCCAGGCTGAGAATGGCGTACATTTCGTCAGCGGGGTATTCCACATACAGCCCACGATCTCCGCGGAGTCCTTCCGGAATCCAGTACAGGCGGTGAAGCCCCATGACGTGGTCAATTCTCAGGATCTTCGCAAAGCGAAGGTGATTTCGAATGTAGGCGATGGTGTAGCTGTATCCGTCTTCACGCATGCGCTCCGGATGCATCGGTTGGAATGCCCAGTCCTGCCCTGTTGTGAAGACGGGATCCGGCGGAGCACCGCCACTCATCCCTTCCACGAAAAGATGCGGATAACGCCACGTATCGAAGCTGTCGCGGTGCAGGCCCAGCGGCAAATCCAGATACAGCAGGCAATCGTGTCGACGGCATCGCTCTTCCAATTCGCGCAACTGGCTTTGAACAATCCATTGCACGTATGTGTGGTAGTGCGCGATGCGCTCATCCGTTGGCGGCAGTTGCGCCGGCCATTTGTGCCAACCGCGTTGAAGTTGATCTGTCTGCGCACGAAACTCGGCGTAGACCAGGACTTCAGGGTCGTTTCTGACGAACGTCTCGAACTCTTCGCGACGCACTCCTCCTCCTTCCTTGAAGAAGGAGTCTGCAAGGGTCTCCAGAACAGAACGCTTGTTCCGCATGGAGGTTTTGTAGTCCACGAGCTTTGAATGCCGGGCCGGGAGACTCTTCAAGCGAGCTTTCGCTTCCGGCGAAGCATCAAATTCCGGCACGGCGGGCGCGTGGATATAGAACTCGTTCCAGAAGAGGCGGCTGATTGGAGAGTAGGGGCTCGGTTCAAAGGGCTTGTCCAGGAAGTTGGCAAGCAATGGCAGCGTCGAGATGACACGTCCGCCTCTCTCTGCCGTCCACTCTGCCAGGGTCGCCATGTCTGCGAGGTCTCCCGCGCCTTGACTCTTTCCGGAATGAAGCGCATACAGCGGCGCGAAGACCCCGGAGCTTTTTTCGGAGAGTGGAAAGTGCGCGCGGGTGGGTGCCGCGATCACGAGGCTGCGGAACTCGCGTCCTGCAACGACTACAGATAGGCGGTGATATCCAAGCGGCAGTGGGGACCTGGGTGGCCACCGCTGCGTTTGACCGTCTTCCAGAACGAGAGTGGCCTTCGCGGACGAGCCTTTGAGATTGCGGTGGTGTTGGGGGACGCGGCCTTCCCAGGCCACGATCACGGGTTGGACGACGCGCCGGCGCAGGTCTTCACGCTTTTCCCTGAGGGCTGCGTGGATATCTTGCTGGCCTCGAACAGGTGCGCCTAACGCACGCAACGCCAGGAGCACCGATTCTGGGTCGGCTTCCTGGCGCCGCTTTTTCATATCGGCGTACGAAGTCAGGACGCCGTACAGCCGGGCTAGTTGCGTAAGTTGACGGTTCAGATTATTCCCAGTGACTGTCCTGGGCGCCACCCGGGGAAGACCTTCGTCGAGTCTGCAGCGCGCATGTGTTTATTCAGAACTTCCGAAAACACGTCTCGGAAATCGGTCGTCAATGCGAGATCGCGTCCTTCGAACAATTGATCGGGCGCGAGTCCCGGCCACTTGCCGTAAACCTTTCGGCCTTTCACCGGCCCGCCCATGACGAAGAGGGCGCTCGCATGTCCGTGATCGGTACCGCCGGAACCATTCTGCTTAATGGAACGACCGAACTCCGTCATTGTCAGGACAACAACGTTTCGCATTCGATCGCCGAGATCGCGGTAAAACGCGCTCAGTCCTTCTCCGAATTCGCGTAGCCGTTGCGTCAATTGTCCCGGCTGGTTCGCGTGCGTATCCCATCCGCCAATGTCGAGAAAACCAACCTCGAGACCAACGTCTGCCTTGATCAACTGCGACATCTGCAGAAGTCCCTGGCCAAATTGCCCGCCCGGATAACGAGCGCCGTTTTCCGGTTGGAACCGTTGCGGATTTGCATTCCTGAGCATCCGTATGGCATCGAATGTTGAATTCTTCCACATTGCTTCAAATGCGGCGGAGAGTTCGCCGCCGCCACTGGGCTGACGACGATCGTTGGGACCGCGAACGTCGAATTCCTGGATTCGAGCCATCGCCAATGCGGGCGCCGGTCCCATCAGCGATCGCGGCATATTCGCGTCGAGCGCAATCGCTCGAAACGCAGTGTTGCCCGGCTTCGGCGAGCCCTGCATGTATCGATTGAGCCAACCGTCGGCGACGCCCTTGTTTCCCGGAGCGCCGGCTTCCATGTAGTCCTGCGCATCGAAGTGGGAGCGCGTATTGTCGGGCGAGCCGACAGCGTGAACCATCGCCAGGTGCCCTTCGTCGTAGATGGACTTCAACGGCGCGAGCGACGGATGAAAGCCGAAGAAACCGTCCAGATCGATTGCTGCAGTGTCTGCGCCGCCACTGCGCGGCGCTGCCACGGCAATCTGCGGCCGCGCCGATGTGTAACTACGGTCGCCAAAGGGAACCACCATCGAGATTCCGTCCGCTGCCCCGCGTTGGAAGACAGCAATCAGAATCGGCTTGTCCTGGCCGGATGCCGTGGATTCCTGGCCCATCGCCGTTCGAACGAGGAACGCCGGCGCAGCTGCGAAGCTCGCCATTGCCAGTCCGGTAGATTTCAGGAAGTAACGCCGGTTTTGCGACGACATTTGCGACATTTTCGACATGGGGGCACCTACCTCTTTTGAAAGTCAGGCGAGCCGATGAACAGCGCCGCAGCCTGAGCATCCTTGAACCTGTTGAGATTGACTCGTGTATCTGGATATCTGCCGGATGTCAGTGTGACGGCGAAATTCAAGCGCGCGACCAGAGCGCCGTCGCTCATCCAATGGTCGGTACGATCCGGAAATCCTGTAGGCGCCTGGTATTGATAGAGAGGCTGTCCCATCTGGCTGAGGGTCCGGCCAATTTGCTGGTTGCCTGCCGTCTCTCCGTCCAGCGCGCGAATCGAGGACACCACGTATTCCAGGGGTGTCTTCATTTTCTGCCCATATGCCTTCGGAGACATGAATTCTTCAGAAAAGAAGATCGTGCGTAACATCTCCCGGATATCGCCATCCGTTTTTGTGTAGGTGGCCGCAACCTTATCCACCAGCGACTGCGGAGGATCGTCGCTGACGAAGCGGCGAACCAGCTTCGTCGAAATGAAACGCGCGGTGCTGGGATGAGCCGCCAGGATATCGATAACCTTCTGGCCATCCTGCATTCCGCCATTGGCCCCGATGCGATGTCCCAGAACGATCTTCTCTCCCCGATCATGCATTTGCGGGCGGAAGATGAAGTTCGCGTTCATCCGAGGCTGGTCGAGCGTCCATCCTGTGAGGGCACGCGCAACCTCAGTGACGTCCTTTTGTGTATAGCCGCCATCCACACCCATGGTGTGAAGTTCCATCAGTTCGCGGGCATAGTTCTCATTGATCCCCGGTTGTCTCCGATTGGCAGCCGCATTGTTCGGCCGATTGCGGCGTCCCTGAATGCGCGCATCGGGAACGCTCGAAAGATGATTGTCGAGGTAGAAGAGCATCGCCGGACTCTGGGCGGTTGCCTGGAGCAGGTCCTTGAACTTTCCGAAGACCCGCGGCCGGATGACTTTCATCTCGAAGTCCGTTGTTAACCAGCGATCCGCGCCTTTGTCCCAATAGATATTGAAGTGGTTGAACCAGAAATCGGTCATCACTTCCTGAAGCTGGCGTTCGCTATAGACACCACGAACGATTCTGTTCGTGATCAGTTCCTGCAACAGTTGCTGGGGCCGCTGCAAGTCGTACGCCATCATGTATTCCTGGAGTTTTCCGCGGGCCATCGCTTGATCTGCGGGGTTTGGGCTCTGATTCTGTCCCCTCAGGCCGAGATTACGGGCGAGCTGCCCTGGATCCGGGTACTGGTCGAAGATCTGATCCCGGGTCATGCGCAGCGAGGCCAGGTGAGCCACCCGGTCGTCGGCGCTTTTGTCTTCAATATCGGCGGGTTGAAGCTGCTGCTCGATGTACTGCCGAAGACCCACTTTCCGGATGCGCTCAAGGTCTCCGGGGCGGCCTCCAAACCCAAGACGGTTCAGGACATGGTTGATCTGCTGGTCACTGGCGGATGCGCCAGGTGCGGCGTACGCGACGGATCGATCCGATGAGGTCTTCTGGGAAGCCGGACTGACCGTAGACGTAGACAGAAGCAGCAGAAGCACCAAAACAATGGGGCGACTCGTTTTGTGTGTCATGGCCAGATAGACCGGAAGAGGGGCCTCTGGGTTTAGGGATTCTCTTCAGAATCCTCTTCCACTCCCATCGCAAAATTGTCGATTTCGGGTTCTTTAAACTCTTCTCCGTCAGGATCGTCCATGCTGTAAACCTGCCCGCTCATTCGTTCCTTCAGCGTCTTTTTGCCGCCTTCCGGGCGGAAGGCCTTTTGATTCCGATTCTTGAAGGGCTTGGCGTCAGGCCCGAACTTGCGGCTGTGTTTGTCTCGAGTCACGTCCAGAGCAGGATCCGGACGGTCGAAGCCCCCCGGTCGTGGCGGTGGGCCACTATGACCACCCCCTGGCGGACGGAACCCGCCCGGCGATGGCGGCCGCGGTCCCGGCCGGAATCCGCCACCTGTGCCTCCTCCCGCCATGGGCGGACGGCTTTCTTTGGCCCGGGCCTCATTCACTGCGAGAGGACGTCCCCGGAACGGCTGGTTGTTAAACAGGCGGATTGCTTCCTGAGCCTCAGTGGCCTGGTTGTATTCCACAAAGGCAAAACCACGCTTTCGACCCGTCTCGCGATCGAGAGGGACGAACACGTTCAGGACGCTGCCTGCTGTCGCAAAGTGCGCGCGAATATCTTCTTCGTTAGCGTCGTAGGGAAGATTTCCCACGAAAAGTCGGACGGGCATGTTACCTCTTGAAAGCTCTCACAGGTATGCCGAGGGGTGGGGTTCCAAAGTTGAAGATTTAGTCATACGTCGTCAATCTTACTCAAATTACGAACAGAGAGCAATTTCGAGAATTGCAAATTCTTGTCCAATGCACCCTGGTACTTGTCACAGGACATCTTAAGGCAATTTGGCAGAAGGCCACGAAAACTTCAAGCGGTGGCTTGCTCCACGGCATCAAAAAGTTCTTTCGACCGAATCGGCTTACAAAGGTAGGCATCCATTCCCGCCTGCAAACAACGTTCACGATCGCCCTTCATAGACAGGCCTGTGATGGCGATGATCGGCAGATGCCTGCCGTTTATTTTTTCTCTCTCTCGAATCACCGCTGTCGTTTGATATCCGTCCATCTCCGGCATGTTCACATCCATCAGCACCACATCGAACGTGTCCTTCTCCAGCGCAGCAAGAACCTCCTTGCCGTTCGCCGCAAGCTTCACCGCGTAACCTCGCATTTGAAGCAACTCCATGGCCAGTTGCTGGTTCACGGGATTGTCTTCAGCAAGCAAAACCTGCAAGGGCCGAGGCGAAACGAAATCGTTCGACGTTTTCGGACGACGCATCTTTCTCACTACGAATGAACCGCAGCATGCCGCTGCAATTGCTGCTAATACCAGGTACAACGCAGACGTGCTCATGAAATTTCCGCGCATTATACGCGATTGCCCACCTGACAGAAGCTCAACTATGCTCAGGTCATATGAGTACGGAAGCCTTTCATGATTTCGAGCTTGCCGGTTGGGAAAAAGCAGCTGCCGAATACGATCGCCGATTCGGAGAACTGACGTCGCAGTCGATTGGGCCGCTGCTGGACGCTGCGGGCGCAGTGCCTGGCGCGCGTTTGCTCGATGTTGCCTGCGGCCCCGGACATGTCGCGGCTGCTGCAGCGCGTCGAGGAGCGTCCGTGATGGGTGTCGATTTTTCTCACGCGATGGTCGAGACCGCTTTGAAGGAATATCCCGGTCTGGAATTTCAAATCGGCGATGCCGAGAAGCTCCAATTCGTGAAGGAGT
>Ga0111538_10006670_pt1 | contig 15591 bp, 12 predicted proteins | sample SoiMethybrSBSTD1_FD_79669 | JGI IMG/M metagenome (GOLD analysis project Ga0111538, IMG submission 79669) | Bulk soil microbial communities from a Populus tree surrounding site in Tennessee, USA - Soil MetaG P. TD hybrid SBSTD1 (version 2)... | ecosystem: Environmental > Terrestrial > Soil >...
CAGCGCTCGGCCGGCGGCAAGGGCAGGCGCTCGGTATCTCGCGACTCGCGACCACCCAGCATCACGTTCCGGAGGGTGAATGCTTCCGCGGACTCGGCGCCAAGAGAGCGGGCACTGATCCGCCATTCCCCATCCTCCACGTCGACCTCGAAAACGTGCGCGCTCGCGCCTGACCACAGCAACAGGTCGAAGCTCCCGCTCTCGTGCGGCAGCTCTCTGCCCCGCGCATCGGTCACGACGATGGTGCCCTGAACGACGGTCGGCCGTTGGGCGGCATCGAGCACCGGAGCGGACGGTGTGTTCGTGCGCGCGGACTCGACGGTCTCGACGTCCGAAGAGGGCGAGGGAGCGTCGAACGGCTCCACCACGAGCGGCGGATCGGACGGCGATTTCGCGCTGCTGCTCTCCAGAGGAGCGCCGTCGTCGCGTGCGCGGCGCTGCACGCGCAGCAAGTAGAGGCAAGCGAGCGTGGCGATCCCGATCGATATCAGGACGAGCAACGCTCGCTTCATGAGAAGCTCAGTCTATTCGGTCCGGCGACACGCGCGCGGCTACAGCTTCAGGCAGAGCAGCTTGTCCTGGCTGCGCATCAACAGTTTCCCCGCCGCGAACGCCAGCGGCGCCCACATCTGGTGGTCCGTGCGGTCCCCGACGTCGAACAGGTCGACCTCGCCCACCTGTTGATAGCCGTCGGGCGTCGCGCGCACGGCGCGCAGCACGCCCGAGAGGCCGTCCTGGATCACGAGTGTGTCGTCCACGAGCAGCGCGCAGCCGCGGCCGAAGTACGGAGCGTCACCCGTGCGCCACTTCTCCTTGCCATCGAGCGAGAGGCACAGGAGCCCGCCCTCGGCCTGGCGGTTGCGCGGGTCGGTCCAGTTCTCGTTCACGAGCAGGTACACGTTGTCGCCGTGCACGAGCGGGCGATGGACCTGCGCGCCGCGCGTGATGTGGAACACGGTCTCGCCCGTGACCTTGCCGTCCTTCTTCGCGAGCTGCAGCAGCGTCGAGCCGGAACGGTAGCCACCGGTCACGAACAGCCTATCGCCCGCGATCGCCACCGGCGGCGGGACCGGCAGGCGCGTGAGCGGCGTCTCGGCGCTCCACAGGAGATGGCCGTCGTCGGGATCGAAGCTCCAGATCGTCGTCGGCGCGGCCTCGTCCTGGCCCGAGGCCTGGTAAGTCGTCGAGAGGAACACGAGCTGTGGCTCGCCGAACAGCGTGAGCAGCGCGGGCGACGAGTGGCTGTAGCCGACCGTCTCGGTGAACCACGCCTCCTCGCCCGTCTTCCGGTCGAGCGCGAGCAAGCCGATGTCCTCGCCGAGCGGCGTCACGATCACGCGCTCGCCGATGACGAGCGGCGAGTTGGAGTAGCCGAACATCGGCAGCTCGCCGCCGAAGGCCTCCTGCAGGTCGACGCTCCACGCGATCTCGTGCGTCTTGCGGTCGAAGGCCGTGACCTGGCCGAAGCCGCCCATCGTGTACACGAGGTCGTCGAGCACGCACGGCACGCAGCGCGAGCCGTCGAACTGCAGCCGGCCCTTGGCCTCGTAACCCGCGCTCCACAGCTCCTTCCCGTCCGCGAGCGAGAAGACGCGCAGCACGTCCATCTCGAGCTCGGCGTCACGGTCCAGCAGGAACACCTCGCCGCCCGCGACCGCGGCGCCGCCGAAGCCCGGGCCGAGATCGGCCTTCCACAACGTCTCGGGCTCGTGCTTCGACCAGTCGAAGTCGAGCCCGCTCCCCACGACGCAGTTGTCGCCGTTCGGGCCCTGGTAGCACGGCCAGTCGGCCTTCGAGGACGGGGATGCGAGTTGAGCGGCGAACGGGACGAGGAGGAACGAGAGCATGTAGGAGGATCCTCGGGCCTGCAGGACTTGGCAATGCGACGGTGGTCAACTCGCGGTAACGGTTGGTGTCAGCGCGGCGCCGCGTCGGCGTACTTCGCCGCTTCGTCCGCGCGCCCCGACGCTGCATACAGGTCGTGGAGAGCGGTGCGCGCGACGCGCGTGTAGCCGTGCTCGGGCCCGAGCTGCGCAGAGATGCGCCCGTGCGCAGCGACGAGGAGCTCCTCGGCCTCCGCGAGTACTCCGAGCGACTGCAGGCTGCGTCCGACACGGAGCCATGCGAGCGCGGCGTTCCAGCTCTCCTTGCCGCTCTGGACCTCACGCACGAGCGCCAGCGCCGAGCGCGCCTCTTCCAGCGCCGCAGCGCGCTCGCCGGCCGCGAGCCGGAACTGCGCGTTCAGCGCGAGCGCGTTGGCGAGCTCCTCCGGCGGCACGCGCCCGCGCCAGGGCTCGAGGCGCTCCACGGCGAACGCCGCCATGCGCGCGCGGTTCGCCTCGACCACGCGCCCTTCGAGCGCGTTGCACCACTGCCCGATCATGCGTCCGAGCAGTGCGCTCATCGGATCGGTCGTCGGCCAGCGCCGTGTGCATTCCGCCTCGAGCAAGTCGAGCGTTTCCTGCACGTCCACGAGCGCGCTCGAGAGCGGCGTGCCGGTAACCGGCCCTTGCCCCATGAGGTCGCCCAGCGCTTGCAGCCGGTCGAGCCCGTTCGCGAGCTCCACCGCATCCGGCGGGAAGAGCCGCCGCAAGAGCGGATACGGCATCAGCATCTTGCCGGTCGCGGCGACGCGGATGATCTGGGCGCGATACGGGGCCGCCTTCTCGGGCTTCTGCCAGGCGTCGTAGAGCGCGACCATGCGCCCGAGCGAGTCCACGGCGCAGAAGTTCGTCTCGTCCTCGCGATGCACGAGGATCTCGTGCGTCGCGAGGGCGATCGGCTCGGCCTCCTCGAAGCGGCCCTGCGCCACGAGGTTCTCGGCGAGCATCGCCTCGGCGAACGCCGTCTGCACGTGGTCGGGGCCGAACACGGAGCGCTGGATGCGCACGGACTCGCGCACGCGCTCTTCCGCCTCGGGCGCGTGCCCGGAGCGGTTGAGGATGCCCACCAGCATCGCCAGCGACTCGGCGGTCTCCGGGTTCGTCGCTCCGATCTCGCGCGTCTGGATCGCGAGCGCCTCGCGCCAGAAGGGCTCGGCGCGCGACTCCCGCGGCGAGTACCACAGGGAATAGCCGGCGGACTGCAGCGTGCCGACCCAGACGAGCCACAGGGGATCGCCGCGCTCGAGCTCGGCCTCGGCGCGCACGCGCGCGTCCGCGAAGAGCTTCTCGGCCGTGTCCAGGTCCTGGTGCTCGGTCGCCGCGATGAAGCGATCGAGCAGGTCCGCCAGTGCGGCGTGCGACCCGCGCACCGCGTCGTGCCCGACGCGCAGCGCCTCGTTGGCCGCCTCCGCGGCGTCGTTCGCGCCGAGGCTGTAGAGCGTGATCGTCAGCGCCCACAGCGTCTGGTAGCGCTCGACGCCGTCGTAGTCGGGGAGCTCGCGCATCAGCGCGCTCGCGCGCCGCAGGTGCGGCTCGGCGAGGCGGTGCTCGCTGAGCGAGCGATAGGCGCGCCCGATCGTGCCGCGCACGGAGGCCTCGGCGTAGGGCTGGTCGCCGAGACGTCCGACCTGCTCGGCGGCGCGATCGAGCAGCTCGCGCACGGGCATGCCCGCGCTGCCCGAGACCATCGGGTTCGAGAGCGAGAGGGTCTCGGTGAGGAAGCTCGTCACGTCGTGGGCCTGGTCGATCGCCTCCCCGGCGCGGTTCTGCTGCAGCACCGCCTCCGCGCTCGCGCGCTCGACCTCGTCCAACCGTTCCTCGGCCAGCAACCGGTTCTGCACGGCCTTGTCCCGCTCGCGCGCGGCCGCGAGCAGACCCCAGGTCGTGCCCGCGATGCCGGCCACGAGCGCGACGACGATCGTCCCGGCCCAGGCGACCGCGGCGCGGTTGCGCACGAGGAACTTGCGCAGGCGATATGTCGCACCCGGCGGGCCGGCCTCGACGGGCTCGTCGCGCAGGTGACGGCGCACGTCCTCGGCCAGCTCGCTCGCGCTCGCGTAGCGCCGTGCGCGGTCCTTCTCGAGCGCGCGCATCGCGATCCAGTCGAGGTCGCCGCGGATGAGCTTCGTGAGCGCGTGCACGTCGAGCCGGCGGTGGCGCGCGATCTCGACCGAGCCCTGCGTGCTGATGCGCACGGACGGACGCGGCGGCTCCTCCTCGCGGATGATGCGCTGCAGCTCGCCGTAGCCGGCTTCCATCAAGGCGCGCGTGTCGAAGGGCGTCGTCCCGGTGAGCAGCTCGTACAAGAGGACGCCGAGCGCGTAGATGTCGCTGCGCGTGTCGATGTCGAGACCGCTCATCTCGGCCTGCTCGGGGCTCATGTACGCGGGCGTGCCGATGAACTGGCGGAACTCCGTGAAGAGCGTCTTGTCCGTCAGGCGCCCGTGCATCGCCTTCGCGATGCCGAAGTCGATGACCTTGGGCACCGGCTTGCCATCGTGAAGCGTGACCAGCACGTTCGAGGGCTTGATGTCGCGGTGCAGGACGCCCTTCTGGTGCGCGTGCTGCACGGCCTGGCACACCTCGATGAAGAGCTCCAGTCGCTCGCGCGGCGAGAGGTTGCTCTGGTCGCAGTACTCCGTGATCGAGATGCCGCGCACGAGCTCCATCACGAAGTACGGCCGGCCGGCCTCGGTCGCGCCGCCGTCGAGCACCTTGGCGATGTTGGGGTGGTCCATCAGCGCCAGCGCCTGGCGTTCGGCTTCGAACCGCGCGACGACCTCGCGCGTGTCCATGCCGAGCTTGATGATCTTGAGCGCGACCTTGCGCACGACGGGCTGCGTCTGCTCGGCCATGTACACGGACCCGAAGCCACCCTCGCCGATGTGCTGCAACAGCTTGTAGCGGCCGATGACCGTGCCCGGCCCCTCGCCGGTGGACGCGTCCGGAGCGACGTGCGGCGCGGCGAGCGACTCCTTCTGCTCGTGGCGGCGCAGGAGGTTCTGCACGAGCACGCGCAGCTCGGGATCGGGGCACTCGCGCTCGAGGAACGCCGCCCGGGCCTCGCGCGGCAGGTCGGCCGCGCGCTGGAAGAGCTCCTCGACCCGTTGAATCGGCTGGGTCATCGGGGAACCGTGCGCCGGAGGGACGCGCGGACCTCAACGGATTCGCGGCGAGTGTCGGGCGCAACGTCGCAAGTCGTGAGCCCGGCGAGCGTTGAGCGCACGCTCACGGCGTCCCCCCCAGCGCCTCGCGCAGCCAGACGCGGATGAAGCGCCACTCGCGCTCGACCGTCCCGGTGGAGAGGCCGAGCGTCGCGGCCGTCTCCTCGACCGAGAGCCCGGCGAAGTAGCGCAGCTCGACGATGCGCCCCTTGCGCTCGTCCTCGCGTTCCAATCGCTCCAGGGCCTCGTTCACGGCCAGCACGCCCGCGCCGGCGTTCGCCTCGAGACTTTCGGGCACGAGCTCGACCTCCGCCAGCTCCTCGCGCCCGTGCCCGGCGCCGTGGCGCAGCCGCGCCCGGCGCCGCGCGCGCTCGACGAGGATGCGCCGCATCGCGCGCGCCGCCGCTCCGAAGAAGTGCGCGCGCCCGTTCCACTGCGCGGCGCTCGCGCCGGCGACGCGCAGCCAGGCCTCGTGGACGAGCTCGGTCGCCTGCAGCGTGCGCCCGGGCTTCTCGCGGCTCATGTGGACGCGCGCGAGGGCGCGCAGCTCCTCGTACACGAGCGCCAGGAGCTCGTCCGCTCTGCGCGCATCGCCCGCCTCGAGCCCGCGGAGCAGGCGCGTGATCCCGGACTCGGGGGACTCGGCCATCGGCACCCTTCGAGGATACTCCCGGACCTCGGGCCCGGGCGCCTCCGCGCGTCAGCGCAGGTGCGCCGTGTACTTGTCGAACGTCAGCGCGTGCTCGAGCGTCGTAGGCGCCACGTCCGCGCGCACCAGGGCCTCGGCGCGCGCCAGCACGGGGTCGACGGCCGCGGCGCTCACGCCGTCGACCGCGAGCAGCGCGCCGTAGAGCTTCGCCGAGCAGCCCTGGCAGCACATGCCCTGGACGTCGAAGGCGACCTTCGTGAAGCCGCTCGGAACGTCGCCGGCGAGGGCGAACGGGACGGCCTCATCGCGCACCGGCACGGTGTAGGTGCGCTCCTTCGCGCGCATGGCAATCGTTCCGAGCACGGCGCCGCACGCGACGAGCAAGAGCAGCGCGAGGACGTTCTTCGACATGCCACTACTCTGTGGGCGCGGCGCGGGACGCGTCAAGCGCCGGGCGAGCGCGCCAGGCGGATCCCCGTGAACTGCCAGCGCGCCTCGGGTCCGAAGAAGTTGCGGTAGCTCGCGCGGATGTGGCGGCGCGGCGTGACGCACGAGCCGCCGCGCAGGACGTAGCGGCCGTTCATCCACTTGCCGTTGTACTCGCCCACCATGCCCTCGAAGGGCCGGAAGCCCGGGTACGGCGCGTAGGGACTCGCGGTCCACTCCCAGACGTCCCCGAAGAGCTGCTGCAACGTCTCACCGGCGCCCGCGCGCGGCGCGGGGTGCAGGAGCCCGCTCTCGAGCAGGTTGCCCTCGAGCGCGACGTCGCGCGCGGCGTGCTCCCACTCCTCTTCCGAAGGAAGGCGCGCGCCCTTCCAGCGCGCGTACGCGTCCGCCTCGTAGAAGCTGACGTGGCACACGGGCACAGCCGGATCGACCGCGCGCGCGCCGCCGAGCGTCACCTGCCGCCAGCCGGCGTCGTCCTTCTTCCAGTAGAGCGGAGCCTCCCAGCGCAGGCGCGTCAGCGCGTCCCAGCCGTCCGAGAGCCACAGGTCCGAGCGCTCGTAGCCGCCGTCGGCCATGAACTCCAGGTACTCGGCCGCGGTCACGGGCGCGCGCGCGAGCTCGAACGGTTCGAGCCAGCTGCGATGGCGCGGACGCTCGTTGTCGAAGGCGAAGCGCTCGCCGGCGGCGCCGATCTCGACGAGGCCGCCGTCGAAGGTCGCCCAGCCGTCGGACCGCTCGCGCGTCTCTTCGGGCGCTACGACCTCGGCTGCACCCTGCTTGCGGTACGCGGGCTCGAGCGGGTTCAGCGCCAGGACGTGCTTCACGTCCGTGAGCAGGAGCTCCTGGTGCTGCTCCTCGTGGTTGAGCCCGAGCTCGACCAGGAACGCGACGTCCCCGTCGAGCGCGCCGTGCTCGCCCGCGAGCAGGCTCTTCATGTGCCCGTCGACGTGCGCGCGGTACGCGAAGGCCTCGGCGACCGTGGGCCGCGAGAGCAGCCCGCGCTCGGGCCGCGGATGGCGCTCGCCGGCGGCGTGGTAGTACGAGTTGAAGAGCGCGGCGTAGCGTGCGTCCGGCCCGCGGTAGTCCGGGACGGCGCGCGCGAGCACGAAGGTCTCGAAGAACCAGCTCGTGTGCGCGAGGTGCCACTTGACCGGGCTGGCGTCGGGCATGCTCTGCACGACGTAGTCCTCGAGCTCCAGCGGCTCGCACAGCGCCTCGGTCGTCGCGCGCACGCGCCCGTAGAGGGCAGCGAGGTCCTCCCCCGCACCGCGGATCCGGTCCATCCGCAGAGACTAGCGCGCGAGCGCGGCGCAGCGAAGCAGGCGGCGCTCGGGCTCGTAGTCCGCGGGCGTCACGGGCGCGAAGCGGCGCACGGAGGAGGCCGCGAGACACGCTCGGCCCGGCGCGGACTCGTGCATCGACAGCAGCGCCGACGCGATCCGCCGGCGCAGTTCCTCGGACAGGCCGGCGCGCGCGACGACGGGCTGCACCGGATACGGACCGAGGGACTGGATGCGACGCAGCGCGGGCAGGGTGCCGCGCTTCCTCTCGAGGCGCAGCGTGTTCGAGTCGATCGCCGCGCAGTCGGCCTCGCCGCTCGCCACGACCTCGATCGCCGCGTGGTGCGAGCCCACGGCCCGCACCGCGCCGAAGAACTGCTCGTCGTGCCCGAGCGCGGCGAGGGCGTCCAGCACGCTGAAGTAGCCGCTCAGCGAGTGGACGTCGTTGTAGACCCAGCGCGCGCCGCAGAGCCCGGCGAGCGAGCTCGCAGCGACGTGCGGCGCGACGACCAGCTCGGCGAAGTACACGGCACGGCCGCGGCAGCGCGGGTCGTCGAACGCGAAGGCCGCGGGCACGAGCTCGACCGCGGGCGGCGTGCGCTCGGCCAGCCACAGGTATCCGGGCGCGCACAGGAAGCCGACGTCGGCCTCGTCGCGCGTGAAGGGATCGTCATCCGCGTCGGGTGCGGAGCGCGTCCGATCGGTCGCGAGCTCGGTGTGGAGGTCCAGCGCTTCGGACAGATGGTGCGCCACGCCGGCGAAGAGCTCGAGGGGCAGCCCCGGGGCGAGATACGTGATCAATCGCAGCGGTCGCGCGAGCTTCACGGTGCGAGAGCGTAGTCGCTCGCGAGACGCGCGACATCGAATCTCCTCGATGAGCGTGGAACGCGCCTATCGATTCCGCTGGAGCGCGAGGTCGAGGAACTCGCGCGCGAGCTTCGAGAGCGTCACGGCCCGGTGGTGCAGTACATAGAATGTGCGCTTCACAGGCGTTCCCGAGAGCTCCACGATCTGGAACAGCCCGGCGGAGAGCTCGGCGGCCACCGCCTGCCGCGAGATGAACGCCAGACCCAGCCCATGCTGAACGCAACGCTTCGCCGCCTCGGTGCTGTCCACGCGCAGCGCCGCGCCGCCGTCCCCGAGGTGCGGCAGGATGCGCGCGATCGCTTCGCGCGTCCCGGAGCCGTGCTCGCGCAGGATCAGCGGCACCTCGCGCGCGTCGCGCAGCGAGAGCTTGCCCTGGGGCGCGAACGCGCAGGGATTCAGGCCGACGAGCAGGATCTCGTCGCTCCCGAAGAGCTGCGCCACGACCCGTCGGTCGCGCGGCTTGTGGCCGACGAACGCGAGGTCGCACTCGCGCGCCAGCAAGCTGGTGGCCGCACGCTCGGAATCCGAGATCTCGAGGCGCACCTGGATGCGCGGGCGCCGCGCGCGGAATTCCGCGAGCAGCGGCGGCAGCAGGTATTCCCCGGGAATCGTGGAGGCCGCGAGCGTCAGCTCCCCCACCTCGCCGAGCTCGTTGGCGCGCAGTCGATGGCTCGCCTCGTCGTGCAGCGCGACGATGCGTCGCGCGTAGGGCTCGAGCACGCGCCCCGCGGCCGTGGGCTCGACGCGCCCGCGCCCGCGCTCGAGCAGCGTCGCCTCGACGCCTTGCTCGAGTGCCTTGATGTGAAAACTGACGGTGGACTGGCCGACGTGCAGCGCCTGCCCCGCGCGCACGAAGCTCTTGTGCTCGAGCACGGCCAGGAACGTCTTCAGCTGATCAAACTCCATTCACTTTGCTCCCGCGCTCAGCCTACGCGGCGGCGCCCCCTCGCTAGAAGCCCTAACTCTCTCGAACCATGCTACTGACGACACTCGCGCTCACCCCTCTCGCGCTCGTTGCGAACGCTCAGGACACCGCCACGCGACAGCAGCGCTCGTTCCAGATCGTGTACTCGGCCGCGGTGAGCGAGCTGCCCGCGGGAGCGAAGCAGTTGCGCCTGTGGCTTCCCGTGCCCGTGGACACGGCGGATCAGAAGATCACCGATCCGCACTTCACGATTTCATCATGGAAAGGGCTCGACACACCGCAGGCGGTGAAGGATGGCGCTGTGGACGGACTGAAGTGGACGGTGCGTGACATCCAGAACGGATTCGGCAAGTCCATCTGCTTCGAAAGCTCGGGAAAACCTCTGCAGGTCGATCTCACCTTCGACGTGCAGCGCTCCGAGACGCACGGCGGAGGGAAGGCAACGCCCGAGGAGCTCGCGAAGTTCAAGGAACCCAATCGAATGATTCCGCTCGACGGGAAGGTCGCCGCGGTCGCGGCCAGCATGGACCTGTCGAAGGATCCGGAGCAGATCGCGCGCGCGCTCTACGACCACACGCTCGAGCGCATGAAGTACGACAAGCCCGAGGGCGACAAGGGCTGGGGCCGCGGCGACGCCGAGTGGGCCTGCGACGCGAAGTTCGGCAACTGCACCGACTTCCACAGCTATTTCATGGGCCTCGCGCGCTCGAAGGGACTGCCGGCGCGTTTCGAGATGGGCTTCGCGGTCCCGGGCGGCCCCGAGAAGGAGGCCAAGATCGGCGGCTACCACTGCTGGGCTTACGTGTGGATCGACGGCCAGGGCTGGATGCCGGTCGACATCTCGGAAGCCGACAAGAACCCGACAAAGGCCGACTACTTCTTCGGCACGCTCGACGCCGATCGCGTGGCGATGACCGGTGGTCGCGACGTCGTGCTCGACCCCGCGCCGGCCGAGGGGCCGCTCAACTTCTTCATCTATCCCTATGCCGAGGTCGACGGGAAGAAGTTCGACGGCGTGACGAAGGCCTTCAAGCGCATCAATCTCTGAGCCGCTTCGACTGGCAGAGCTCCCGCAGCTCCGGATCCACCGCCGGGGCTGCGCCTTGAGCCTCCGGCGCGGCACCTTCACAATGCCGCGTGATGCAGAAGGACGATCCGGTGCGCGCGGCCTTCGAGGAGGCGGCGCTCGTGCTGCAGGCCTTCCGCGACTCGGCCGAGTGCATGACCGGCGTGCGGCGCTTCGTGGAGGCCGCGGCCCAGGCGCTGCGAGGCGGAAAGAAGCTCCTGGCCTGCGGCAACGGCGGGAGCATGTGCGACGCCATGCACTTCGCCGAGGAGTGGACGGGCCGTTTCCGGCGCGACCGCTCGCCGCTGCCGGCGATCGCGTTCTCGGATCCGTCGCAGCTCACCTGCATCGCCAACGACTTCGGCTACGACCAGGTCTTCGCGCGTTCGGTGCAGGCCTACGGCAACGCGGGCGACGTGCTCGTCGCGCTCTCGACGAGCGGCAACTCGCCCAACGTGCTGGCGGCGGTCGAGGCGGCGCGCGAGCGTGGCCTGACGAGCGTGGGCCTGCTCGGCAAGGGCGGCGGCGAGCTGCGCTCGAAGGTCGACATCCCGATCGTGGTGCCGCGCGCCGAGACCTCCGACCGCATCCAGGAGGTCCACATCAAGGTGTTGCACATCGCGATCGAGGCGGTCGAGCGCGAGCTGTTCCCCGCGAACTACCCGTAGCTCTCGCTCAGAAGGTCGCGCCGACCACGAGCGCGATCTGATCGTACGTGCCTTCGACGTCCTCGCCGTTCAGCGTCACGTCCTTCGCCTGCAGGCGCCGGTACTCGAGCCCGATGTGGGCCGTGTGCGCGAACTGGTAGAGCACACCGGCCTTCAGGTAGCCGCCCCACGTGATGTCGTTGTCGCTGACGACGTCGTCCGCGACGCGGTCGATGGCGCGCTGCTGCACGAAGAGCGCCGAGCCACCGACGCCGACATAGGGTCGGAATCGCCCGGCGAGCACGGAGACGTTCGGACCGAGGGAGAACTCGATCGTGTACGTCTCGAGGTCCTCGCCGCCGCCGTTCGAGAGCTCGCCGCTCGTCTCGTCGAAGCTGTAGTGCAGTCCGCCCTCGAGGCGCAGGCTCGGCAGTCCGATCGGCACGCCGTAGTCGATCGCGAGCGCGAGCTGATCATCCATGTTCTGGAAGCCGTCGTCCTCGAACGAGCGCAGGCCGACGACGACGTTCGACTGCTGTCCGCGCAGGGCGAGCTCTTCCTCGGGGATCTCCGTCCGGTTCGGATCGTCCTGAGCGGGACCGATGCAGCCCGCGCTCAGCCCGAGGAGCACGAACACCGCACCGATCGGCTTCCCCATCGCGCGCAGCGTAGCGCGCGGCACGACGAGCTCAATCCGTCGCACGCGCGCCGCCTTCGTCGCCGCCCGCGTACCCGAGGCTCTGCAGCCGGCGCTGGACGTCGTCGTCGGTCTCGACGGGCGCGTCGAGCGTGATCCGGAGCTGCTCGCGCAGCGCGTGGCAACGCTCCTGCCAGCCGTTCAAGAGCTGGAGCCCACGCTCGACGTCGGCCGGCGCGGAGGCGGTGAGCGACGAGAGCTCGCGCGGATCGGCGTCGAGGTCGAAGAGCTCGATCGAGCCCGTGTCCAGGCTGAGCACGAGCTTCTTGCGGCCGAACACGACCGAGCGCTTCTCGCCGAAGTAGTAGGTACCGGTCGCGAACACGGGCTCGTCGACGATCTCGCGAGGTGTCGCGTCCGCTGCAACGGTCGGCGCGTCCTCCGGCGGCCCCGGCGCGTTCCACAGCGGGACGAGCGAGCGCGCGCTCAGCCGCTCGGGGTCGTACGGAACGCCGAGCACGTCGAGCACGGTGGGCACGAGCGCCTCCGTCGTCACGGCAGCGTCGAGCGAACGACCGAGGGTCGGGCCGGGCAGCTTGAACGCGAGCGGCACGCGCAGCACCTCGTCGTAGAGCGTGTGCCCGTGCTCGAAGCGGCCGTGCTCCCAGAACTCCTCGCCGTGGTCCGAGGCGAAGACGACCAGCGAGCGGTCGTAGAGGCCGAGGCTCTTCAGCGCCGTGACGATGCGCTCGAGCTGGGCGTCCACGTAGCGCACCTCGCCCCCGTAGAGCTGGCGCACGCGCTCCTTCTCCGCGGCGCCAGGCTTCGTGTTGCCGGCCTGCACGGCGGTCACCATCGCCGGATCGCCCCAGCGCCGCGGCTCGCGCTGCGGATCCTCGAGCCATTGCGGCGGCGGCTCGTAGGGCCAGTGCGGATCGAGCACGTGGACCCACAGGAAGAACGGCTCGCGCGCGTGCGCGTGCACCCAGTCGATGGCGACATCGGCGATCGCCTCGGTCGTGGGGAAGAGCTCGGGACGCTGCCGGGGCCAGACGCGGCGCAGCGCGCGCGCGCCGAGCGCGATCCCGTAGTCGGGCCGCGCCGGGAAGAGGTAGTCGTCGAAGCCCTGGTCGAAGTGGAAGGCGCGCTCGAGGTGCGCGTTGAGCCCGATCCCCGCCGTGCGGTAGCCGTTCGCGCGCAGGCGCTCGGCGAGGGTCTCGACCTCGTCGGGCAGGTGCGCGCGGCGGTTCGTCGTTCCGTGCACGAGCGGCGAGAGGCCCGTGAGCAGGCTCGCGAGGCCGGGCTTGGTCCAGGGCGCCGCCGAGCGCGCCTGCGTGAACACCACGCTCTCCGCGGCGAGCGCGTCGATCCCCGGCGTGCGCAACGCGCGTCCGCTGCCGCCGAGCGCGAAGTCCGCGCGCAGCGTGTCCACCGTGAGCAGGATCACGGGCGGACGATCGCTCGTCGGCCCGCGCACGGTCGCCGCCGGCCGCGCCGGGCGCAGACCCGCGGCTCCGACCGCGATCACGAGCGCCGTGAGCGCCGCGAGGCTCCATCCGGGCCACTGCTCGCGCACGGCGACCAGGCCGCCGATCGCGAGCAACGCGGCCACGCCGAGCACGTCGAGCACGGTCGGCTCGGCGCGGAACTCGAACGCCCACAAGCCGAGCCCGGAGAGGGCGGCGAGCCACGCGACGGTGGCGCCGTGCGGCGCGCGCTCCTCGTCGCGCAGCATCGCGAACCAGACGGCGAGCGCACCGGCGACGACCAGGCCACCGCCGAGTACGACCACCGTGGCCGCGCGCTCCGCCGTCGCCTCGCGCATGCCCACCTCGACCAGCGGCTCCAGGAGGCACGCGAGCACGAGCGCCGTCCCCGCAGACACGCGCACCGCCACCGGCTCGTAGCCGAGCCCCTTGCCGAGCGTCTGCAGGATCCACAGCGACGGCAACGCGACGGCGAGCAGCGCGACGAAGCCCGCCAGCAGGACGGGGCCGAGCTCCTCTGGAACGGCGAGCGCCCGAGGATGGTCGAGGGCCGCGACGCCCGCGTTGAGGAAGCTCCCCGCGAGCGCCGTCCCGAGAGCTGCCGGAACGCAGGATCGGGAGTTCATCGAGTGCCAGGAGTGCATGGCTGCGCCGATCGCTCCCGATCATCGACTGCCCGGAAAAAGCGCTTGAGGGTGTGCCCGGCGGCGGTCGATGCGGTCGAGACCCATGCCCTCCCCTGCTGCGCTCGAGGGAACCGGCGCGCGGAGCGGCCCCCGGATCCTGATCACCCACGGCTGGGCGCTCGGAACGCCCAGCGGCGTCGCGCGGCACGTCCGGGAGCTCGCGCGCGCGCTCGCGGAGCTGGGCGCCGAGGTCACCGTGCTCTGCGTCTCGACCGCCAGCTACTCGGGCTTCCCGCGGCCGGCGCTCCCGGCGGCCTTCGAAGGGCGCGAAATCGAGCAAGAGCTCTCCGCGCTCGGCGTGGAGGTCCTGCGCGTCGCGCCCCACCCCCTGCACTGGACGCTCGACGGCCGGTCCGTGCGCCGGGCGGTCGAGCGGCTGCTCGCCGACCGCCCGCTCGACGCGGTCCTGGGCTTCTTCAACGAGGCGGCGTACCTGCCCGAGCTCCTGCGCGGCCGCGGCGTCCGCTTCGGGTACCTCGCCACGTGGCTGTCCTACCGCATGGCGCTCTCCGGTGAGCGCACCGGCCGCGGGCCGCGCGGCGCGTGGCTGCGCTCCGCGAACCGCCGCCTCGTGGTCGAGCCCTACCGCGCCGCCGAGATCCTCTTCGCGAACTCGGAGTTCACGCGCGCCGAGCTGGTGGACGTCGTGGGCTGCGACCCCGCGCGCATCCGCATCGCGTACCTCGGGGTGCGCGATCTCTTCCACCGCATCCCGCGCGCGACTCCCGAGCGCATCGCGCGCGTGCTCTTCTTCGGGCGCCTCGTGCGCGAGAAGGGCATCGGCGACGCGCTCGCGGTGCTCGGCCGTCTGGCGCGGGGTGGACGGCGGTTCGAGCTCCGCGTCGTGGGCTCGGGCAACGTCGAGCACGTGCGCGGGCTCGTCCGGGAGCACGCCCTCGAGGGGCGCGTCACCATCCTCGCCCACCAGGGAGATGCCGGACTGTGCGAGGAGCTGCGCCGGGCCCAGCTCGCGCTCCTGCCATCGCACTCGGAGTCCTTCGGTCTCTCCATCGCGGAGGCCCAGGCCGCCGGGTTGCCGGTGGTCGCCTACCGTGCCGGGTCGGTCCCCGAGGTGGTGGAGGACGGTCGGACCGCCTGGCTGGTCCCGGTCGGCGACCTGGACGGGCTCGCGGAAGCCCTCGAGAGCGCCTTCTCCGACCCGGAAGAATGCCACCGGCGCGGGCTCGCCGGCCGCGAGCGGGTGGGACGTCTCTTCCGTTGGGAGCGGACGGCACGTTGCATCCTCGACGGATTCGCGGGGCTCGACGAGGCCGCGAAGCGAGCCGCCTGAATGGCGTCTGGTGCCCCGTTTGATGGCCTTCAGCAGGCAATAACGGAGGTAGTTGCAGTCCAGGAGGTCCTTGCCCCGTGGTCCCCGCGAGGAAGATTCGCCCCTGGAGCTCGTCCCAATGCTCCTCCAGGGGATCCTCCGCCGGTCGCGCTCCGTCCCAGGTATCCTCGAAGAGACAGCCACCTCATGATCCCCACACCGTCGACTCCCTGGAGCCCGCGCGCCGGAATGGCCCCCCGCGGCGGCGTCCTCTTGGTGCTGGTCGGAGGGGGGGCCCTGGCGGCCCTCGTCTTCGTCAGCCGGCTGACCACGAGCCGCGCGGCGGACCGCTCGCTCGGCCTCGAGAACGCGCCCGTCGAGCCCGCCCCCGTGGCCGAGGAGCCCGAGGTCGAGCTCCTCGTGCCCGATGACGGTGCGGACGACGTCGTGGACGTGCCGGCGAGCTCCACCGCCGCGCCCGAGTCGAGCGCGGTCGTTGCGCCTTCCGCCGACACCGAGCCCGACACGGTCCAGAACCCCCTGCTGCTCCGCCCCGGCGTGGCCTCGAGGCCCGCCCTCGCGG
>Ga0111538_10006671_pt1 | contig 15590 bp, 11 predicted proteins | sample SoiMethybrSBSTD1_FD_79669 | JGI IMG/M metagenome (GOLD analysis project Ga0111538, IMG submission 79669) | Bulk soil microbial communities from a Populus tree surrounding site in Tennessee, USA - Soil MetaG P. TD hybrid SBSTD1 (version 2)... | ecosystem: Environmental > Terrestrial > Soil >...
ATGGTACAAAGCAGATTCCTGGGAATGAGGAAAATATCACCCGGCCCAAACACGTAGTTAGCGCCAGCCATAATGATCTTCGTTTCACCTGATATAAACCAGACGAGCATATGATGTTCAAAGGTGAATTCCGTCTTGAACAGCTTGTCTTCGTAGCAGGATAGTTTGATTTCGGGAGTTATATAATTCGTCTTGAATTCCATCTTAAAGATCTAAGTTAATAATAGGGGAGAGCTGCTGCAATTGTTACAACAGCTTCCCACTGCTTCGTCAAGCAATTGAGTTGCCAGAGAGGAATGTGATCCCGGTCCATTCTTCGCTGAGCTCCCAAAGTCGCCTTGCATTCGCTTTATCCAGGGAATAAGGTTGTACTCCACGCGATGTTGAAGGATCATCGTATCTCTTCGCGATATTGCTTCCAAGATCCAGTTCAGCAACATCACAATTCTCACAGTACACGCCTCCAATATCGTTCAACAACGGACTCGTAGCGCACCAGACAGTAGTTGCCGCACCCTGAGGAATTGTTTTCAGCTTCGATGCCAGCTCACGGAAAATGTTTCCTTGTGCATCAACCATACCCATCTTCTGAAATAATTCAAGTGATGCTTCGCGACCCAACTCGGTACCGTTTATGGATCCAGGATGTAATGAATAAGCGCTCACATTGTATGCCTTTCCACGTCGATCCAACTCAACAGCGAAAAGGTTTGAAGCAGTTTTTGATTGACCATAACCCAGCAATGTTTCGTATTCGCGATGATCAAAGTTCGGGTCATCGAAATTGAATGGCGCCATCTGATGGCCGTAAGACGATACGTTTACTACACGAGCACCATTGGCTCTCTTCAATGCCGGCCATAATCTGGCAGTCAGGTGAAACTGCCCCAGATAGTTTGTCGCCAACTGCGATTCAATACCCCGACGATCACGGCGCAAGGGTACCCACATGATGCCGGCATTATTAATGAGCAAATGAAGCGGCCGCCCTGACGCCAAAAACTTTTCTGTGAATTCATCAATAGATTTAGGATTAATTAAGTCCAGGGATGCCAGCTCAACGTTCGCGATACCTGCGAGGTTTTTCTTCGCCTTCTCTACATCTCTTGCAGGAACGATCACTTTTGCCCCGGCACCTGCAAGCACTTTGGTCGTTTCTAAACCAATACCCGCGTTTCCACCCGTCACAATCGCAACTTTGCCTGTCAGATCAATACCCTTGATTACTTCACTTGCTGTTGAAGTTGCATCGAATCCCGAATTGATCGGATTTTGTAACACTCCATTGTAATTGTTAATTTCTAACACTGTTTTCATAAATGGTTTTTTTGTTGCTCTGATACAAAAGTAGTTGGAGGCGCTACGCAGGACTTTGTTCAGAATTTCAACTTTGCTTTGTTAGAAATGTCAGTGTCAGGAAGTGACTTCCTAGATTTTTGAGCGGATATCGCAGCGACCTATGATTTTGTGGACATGGATTCCACCCAATCGACGGTCACCAGGCCAACTTTCAGTGTTTTCCCTTTAAGCAGAATACTTCCAAGCTCTTGCGTTCGCATGTTAGAATGCGGTCCGACTTTATCAATCAATTCCTTTGAAACAATAAAGTTCTTCTCATACTCATTACAAACACTTTGGATCCTTGCCGCAGTATTTAAGGTATCTCCATGATAGGCGATATCCCTCTTAACTTCACCAATCTCAACGGCGGTCACGGTACCCGTATGCGCGCCGGCCTTGAATTCAGGAAGAAGACCATAGTTTGTTGCGTAATAATCCGATCTGGCCCGAAACTGGTTTCTGCAGGCAAAGAAGAACTCGATGCAAAAGTGTTGTTTCACTCCCTCGCTTTCCGGCCACGTCACGACGATCTCATCACCGACATATTGGTAGACCTGGGCACGATAAGCATACAATACTTCGTTGATATCCACAAAGCAATCCCGGATAAATGAACTGTACTTTAAATGCCCCAGTTTCTCTGCCGTAGACGTCGACGACTTTAAATCCATAAACATAAAAATGCGATCCTGCTCCTTCGGATCGCGATAACGTCCAAGCAACAAGGGTACGAGGATGCCAGGTCCGTATTTTCGATTTACCTGATTGATGAAGCTGATCAGAAGAGTCATAAAAGAATAATAGACCAAAAGAAGATAAAATAGATACGTCCACGAATTTTCATTCCATGTAATCCCAGACGAGAACAGTAAGGGGGAAATATACGATTCAAACAAAACGAATCGCAGTAGCGTCAGAATAACAATAAGGAGAGTGAGATAACCTAACGCTTTGAGTAGAATCACCTTTCCAAGCGGTAGTTTCTTAAAAAGACTCCTCTCCAGGTAATAACCTGCAAACCCAAGACTCAGTCCGTATAGAACTCCTAATAAGGTCGCGATCAACAAAACAGGACCAAACCTGCTTGCCGGCAATCCAAAGGACTGACCGAGGATCAGCGAGTGAAAATTCAGAATTACGGCAAGTAATATATTGGCAATTATCCAAAAGTTTGTTTGGGTACCTACATAAGTCAGCAAAGGAAACTGTGCGGTATATCGGTGCGCAAGGGTTGTGTAGTCGGACTTCTTTTGCATTTGTTGCAAGGTAAATGCATAATTTACGAAAGAGCCTGATATTCATTCGAAAAAATGAGATTGAGAGACCTTGAAACAAATGATAGCCTATCATTTGTCAAAAATTGGCAGAGACGGAATTCAGCAAGTCATAACGCTCGGACCGTACTGATCGACGCTTAATCCAAATGAGTTCAACTCTTCGTGATTATTGGATACGCTCTGGATCTTGAACTCTTTTCTGATTTTGGTCCAAGTATCTTTATATAATTCCTGGCAAGCGTTAATCGCAGAAAAAGGGCAAGTAAAATGACGGACATTTGGGAGACTGTATTGAATTCTTCTGAGTCCGGAATAAGGGGAACAAGTTTTGTAAGTCCGAAACGCAGGAAGGACGCATGTGTAGCTGCAAATAACAACGCGACGCCATTTAGATGCTGATGAAGATACCAATTGGGCTTAACACCTTTCACAAAAAGAATATGCCACATACTGCCCGCAAGAGTCAAACCCGTGCATGCAAAGAATGCATACAGAATTGTCCCGTGAAGGATGTTAAGCAAGAGGACCACGAAACCAAACGTAGTGAGGATGATCGCAAGGGCCTTGAAACCTGAACCTGTATACCTTCCCAGGTCGTTCTTGAGGGCAATGGATTTTCTTGCAATCCACCCAGCCGTAAAGGTCATCACTGACAGAAACCCTAGTCCCAAAGCAGATGAATAATTATTGCCCTGAATGGCAATTATAATCATGGGAATAACTGACACGAGAATAAGTGCAATTCCAATGAGATAGACTTTGCCTGTAAGACGATGCAAATGTCCACCTTTCCTTGAAAGAGCGGTGATCCAAAAGGAAGCTAGCACCACTGTACCCACCATGGTATGTAGGTGCAAAACCGTTTGATATTTCATAGCTAAATAATTTTAACTATGAAATAAGGATGTGAGAACCCGGGAAAATAGTAAAAAATTTACCTGCTCTCTTTTAATAACATCCAGTCCTTAGGCTGTTGCTTGAGAAACAATGTTGGCGTTAGGCCCGTGAAGAGTTTAAACTCTTTAATGAAATGGCTTTGATCGGAGTAACCTGCATCGTGACTTAAAGTGGTCCAATTCACATTTCCTTGCCCGGCCTTTAGCAACACGCGATTGAATCGAAAGATACGTTGGATCATTTTCGGTGGAAGGCCACAACGCTCCCTAAATAAATCGATAATGTGTTTGTGGCTATATCCCATCAAGCTTGAGAGATAAGTCCGAAGGGGAGAAGTAGTATCGTATAACTTTGGAATAAGTTTGTTCCACAGGGTCGCATTTTGTACGTGCTCAGGATCGATCTTTGATTGAATCCATTTTTCAAGAATTATCAGCTTTTGACTTATTTCTTTGACGGAAAGCAGTTGTTCACGGATCAATGAAGAATCGCAGCTCCAAACCTCATCAACTTCAAAGTTCCTATCCGTAAATTCCGAGGAAGGGATTCCAAAAATATTTTGAAATCCGAAAATGTTAAATCGAATGCCTGCCAGAGTAAAATGGTTTCCTGGCTTTATGGTAAGGCATTCACTGCGAAGTCCTGAAACAATTGTTTTGCTGAATGTGAATACCGGCTCAACTTGATTTCTATAGGCAAAGTTTACGTCGCCAAGATTGAAAAAGATCTCTGCGCGGTTGTTTGGAAACATGAACTCTTTATGGAAGGTGGGGAGTCCATCACAGGCCATAAAATAATCCACGAAAAGACTGACCGGAAAGGCTGGCACACCGATCCAGTAGGTGACATTGTCCTTGCAAAAGCTCCGGAGAAGCATTTATCAATCTAAGAACCCCCCAACAAAACCTCAAATGATTTATGAACCTATGTGGTTACACCTGCCAGATCGAAAAAGAAATTCTTAAGAAAAACATTGCTTTACTTTGATATACAAAGTACTTTTGTTTTACTGAAATCAGGCTGATTACCCGGGCGGAAAAAACGATCTCGCATCCAACGTCTGATGATTGTGTTAGGAGCGGAGCGGTATTACTATGATTTCAGTTTAATCCCTCAAACAATAAGTGATCATGGAAAGGCAGGTAAAATTTTACCAATCAATTCCTGCAGTTGCTCTCGGAACAGTGCTTCTATTAATTGTGCCTCTAGTGGCAATGCAGTTCAGTGACGAAGTTGACTGGAGCATCATTGACTTTATTATTGCTGGCGCTCTCCTTTTTGGTACCGGGACTTTATTTGTCCTGGTAATGAGAGCCCCGGAGAATATCATTTATAAATGCGCTATGGTCTTGACAATCGGCACTACATTTTTATTGATCTGGGCTAATCTTGCCGTTGGGTTGATTGGTTCAGGACCCAATCCTGGCAACCTGATGTACATCGGAGTTCTTGCCGTTTTAATAGTAGGTATCTATCTCTCACGCTTTAAAGCCGCTGGATTGGAGCGTGCAATGTTTGCAACAGCCCTGGCGTTGGCGCTTGTGGCGGCGATCGCGTTACTCGCCGGCATGCATAACTATCCTCAAAGCTCGGTGATAGAGATTATCGGCGTAAATCTATTCTTCATTTCACCGTACGTCCTATCAGGACTATTGTTCCGTTACCTCGTACAGAAATCCCATCAGCCAACTGACATTGGTTAAACCTCGGTTTTCTGAATTCTTTATTGATGATCTACCCCAAGAAGGTGTTTACCTCGAATTCTTTCACAAGCATTGAAACCAGAATCGTCCGGCCAAGCGTGTGGGTGTGGGGTTGGCGCATGTTAACCGCAGGGACGCCATGATCGCAGGGTTTCGCAGGACTTAACCCGAATATTTTAATTAAGATTTGGATTCCCCTGCGAAAACCCTGCGTCCTTAGCGTCCCTGCGGTGAAAGAAGACGACACGGGTATTACATGCGGTGCGTTGGTATCGGAAATCCAGGTGAAAAAGCAGACTGTTTTTCGGTAATTATAGTACAAGCCTCAGACATTAGTGCGCTTTTAATCACACCATCAATCAATGCTTCTAAGGTAGCTGGATCTGTCTGAACCCTGGCGTTTATAAGAAGCCTCAGTTCTTTAATATCTTCTTCATTGATCTTAAAATCGGCGCTGGTATTAGCTGTGGTAATACTGATCTTATTCGTCCACTGGTCTGTCTGCGCAAAAAACTTCAAGTGACCGATGGTAAACTGTTGTTGTTTCAATGAATTAAAAATCGATCGAATAACGTGACGCGCTATATATCCACCATTTCCAAGTGGTGATTTAATAATGATGCTTTTATCAAGCCACGCCAGCCGAGCCTCACCATCTCCATAAACATTGTAGTCGACCTTTAATGAATCCCGGTCTTCCCGAAACGCGAATTTATCCAACAGATCAATCCAGGCAAGGACGTCTTCATTTTTCAATGAATTTTGATGAATGATTGTTTTACCCGGATATTCATTTTGGATTATACTTTGAGCTGAGGCGCGTTGGCTTTCTGTTAGAAGATCAATCTTGTTAAGAATGATAATGTCGGCCTCTTCAAGTTGCTTCTTATAAATATACCGGACGGACTCCTCGAGAAATGATGCGCGTCCTTCAAGTAGCGACGTAAGAAGGCTGGCATCAGCAAAAACTGAAATGACAACGTTAATGTCGGGTTTGAAAAGACGAAGTGGCTTTGCAATGGTCGCCACAAGGTCTGTACAAGATCCCACGGACTCCGCAAATACAACCTCCGGTATGCTTTCTTCTGCAAGGTTTCGCAAATGCGATTCCAACTCATCAAAGCGACAACAAAAGCAGCCGTTCGAAACCTCACGTGTGTTGATCCCCAAACTCTTTGTGTAAGCACTGTCCACTTGCTGGTCACCTTGATCATTCGTAATAACTGCAACACTTTTGCCTTTCGCCATCAGATGCTGGCAAGCGTGAACAATAGCTGTTGTTTTCCCGCTACCCAAAAATCCACCTGTCAGAACTAATTTCATCTTGTCAAAATCTTACTTGAATATAAGTAATTGACGGTATCGGCAACTATTTTTTCGCGCTGCCTAAAAAGGTATATTCACCTGGCCAACAGAAATTTTATGAAGAAAGACAGTAGAAGATCCTTCTTAAAAAAAATAGGAACAGGTAGCGCGGCTGCCCTACTACCAATTACGCTTCCAGCCACAAACACAAAAGAACCAGCGGACGACGAGCGTCAGCATGCGAACGCTTTAAAGACGGGGCGACAATACAACGATGCCTATGAAGGTGAAAATCTGAAACGTGTGGCTTTCCCTATTGGTGGATTGGGTGCAGGGATGTTCTGCCTCGAAGGAACGGGAGCCATTTCCCACATGTCGGTGCGTAATAGACCCGACGTTTTTCACGAGCCGGCAATGTTTGCGGCCATCGCCGTCAAGAATTTTAAGAATGGATCCAAAGTGCTGGAAGGACCAGTGCCAGAATGGAAGCGTTTTGGGCAACCAGATACAGGGAACGGCGCTGGCAGCTCAACGTTCGGATTACCTCGTTTTGAAAAGGCATCATGCCTTACGCGTTTTCCTTTTTCCACGATTACTCTTACCGAGGAAGACTTTCCACTTGGAGTGGAAGTTAAAGGATGGAGTCCGTTCATTCCGACAGATGCTGACCATTCCTCGTTGCCGATCGGTGCGATAGAATACAGATTCAAGAATAACTCCACGCAACCGCTGGAAGCCATATTCTCCTATCACAGCAAGAATTTCATGAAGGCCAAACGACATCAAACGGACAACAGCGGCAAGGATCTTATTCAACCTATTAACGGTGGCTATATACTATCTCAAACTGGAAAAGACTCTGTACCCCATGAACTGGGTGACTTTGCCATTTTCACAAACGATCCAAATGTAGTGGTCGACCATTGCTGGTTTAGAGGTGGATGGTTTGATCCATTGACAATAGCATGGGAAACGATCCAGAAAGCAGAAACTAAAAAAGTTGATCCTGTCGAATCAGGCGCACCAGGAGCCTCGTTGTACGTTCCTTTTAATCTGGCGGCCGGACAAGAGAAGACCATCCGGGTCATGATGTCCTGGTATGTGCCCGTAAGTGATCTCCGTTTTGGGGGCGAGGCTAGCGAAAAAGACAAATGCGATCCATCGACGGGATGTTGCGGAACGTCGGATACATTAGGAGAGAAGATTGCTAACGAGGAATCTTATACCAGTGGAAAATACAAGCCGTGGTACAGCAGCAAATTCAAAAGCGTAAAAGAAGTATCTGTTTATTGGATCATCAACTACGATCAACTTCACGAAAAATCTGCACTGTTCCGCGACACGTTTTATTCCAGTACGTTGCCGCCCGAAGTAATTGAAGCTGTTGCTGCCAACCTAACCATCCTGAAGTCACCTACCGTAATGCGCCAGTATGACGGACGCTTGTGGAACTACGAAGGTTGTGGAGACAGTTGGGGATGCTGTCACGGTTCGTGTACGCACGTATGGAATTATGCGCAGGCGATTCCGCATCTGTTTCCTTCCCTGGAGAGAACACTACGGCACACTGAATTCTGCGAAAGCCAAAGCAAGGATGGACACCAGACATTCAGATCCGCATTGCCTATCCGTCCCGTTGATCATAATTTTTATGCTGCAGCCGATGGCCAGCTTGGTGGCATAATGAAGGTGTATCGTGATTGGCGTATACTAGGTGACGCTGATTGGCTCAAGAAGATGTATCCCATGGTGAAGAAGAGTATGGATTATTGTATTCAAACCTGGGATCCTAAGCTTAAAGGGGTGATAGAAGAACCTCATCATAACACGTACGATATTGAATTCTGGGGCCCGGATGGCATGTGCACCAGTTTTTACCTGGGCGCACTCACCGCAATGATGGAGATGGGCAAGTCCCTGAAATTTAACAAGGACGTAATGTATTATCGGAAACTCCATGAAAAAGGTAAGAAATTCATAGAAACTGAATTATACAATGGCGAGTACTTTTATCAGAAGATAACGGTTGAAGGCTTAAATGCGCCGAATCCTATTGAAGCTTCCGTTAAGTCAATGGGTGGAGAGTATTCGGAAGAAGCGCGCAAACTTCTTGAAAAGGAGGGACCCAAATACCAATTTGGAACCGGGTGCCTTTCCGATGGAGTCTTAGGTGCCTGGATTGCAAATGTCTGCGGACTACCCGCTCCATTTGATGTGACTAAAATAAAAAGTCACCTGCAGGCGGTGCATCAACACAATTTTAAAAGTGACCTTAGTGAGCACGCTAATCCACAGCGCCCTTCGTTTGCTATGGGAAAAGAAGGTGGATTACTTCTTTGCTCATGGCCGAAAGGTGGGAAACTTTCATTGCCATTTGTATACAGTGATGAAGTATGGACAGGAATTGAGTATCAGGTGGCGTCACACTTGATGCTGATCGGAAAAAAGGAGGAAGGCCTCGAAATTGTTCGCGCGTGTCGGGATCGGTACGACGGGCGTGTACGCAATCCTTTCAATGAATATGAGTGTGGTCATTGGTACGCAAGGGCGCTGTCCAGCTATGGCTTGCTGCAGGGTCTCACAGGTGTACGTCTTGATGCTGTAACCCAAACACTACACGTCGATTCGAAAATCGGTGATTTCACGACCTTTCTTTCAACAGAAACCGGATTTGGACTCGTGAGCTTGGCAGGAAGCAAAGTTTCTGTTAAGCCGGTGTTTGGAAAAATAGTTGTGAAGAAGGTAAGTATTGGAGGAAAAGTTCAGGATTATAATTGAAATTTCCGGCTATGGAACAGCGTGAACCCAAATGGAAAAAAGAGCTCTATCGGATCATTTTTGAGGCCGATACTCCTGCTGGAAAATTATTCGATATCGGTCTCTTGATCGTTATCGTGCTTAGCACCGTTGTGATAACGCTTGAGAGCGTACCGCAATTTGAAGAGTACGCTTATATCTTCAACGTCCTGGAATGGATATTCACGATCCTCTTCACAATCGAATATATTTTACGGCTACTGGTCGTAAAACAAAAACGTCGCTATGTTTTTAGCTTTTTTGGAATTGTAGACCTTTTATCGATTTTACCAACGTACTTATCCTTGATCTCTTCAGGAGCGCAGGTATTCATCGTAATTCGTATCATCCGATTAATCCGCATTTTCAGGATACTCAAACTTGCCCAGTTTATTGGCGCAGGACATACACTTCGCAGTGCATTGATGGCAAGTCGTTACAAGATCAGTGTTTTTCTGCTTATAGTATTTACGTCCGTAATTATTAGCGGAACGCTTATGTATTTAATTGAAGGAGCAGAAAACGGGTTTACTAGTATTCCGGTAGGCTTATACTGGGCTGTTAGTACGATGACCACGGTATCATATGGTGACATCACGCCGGTGACAGCCTTAGGACGGACGTTGGCATCCTTTATCATGATACTCGGATATGGAATTATTGCCGTACCAACTGGAATTGTTTCCGCTGAAATGCTCGACTTGAAGTCAAAAGAAAAATTAACTACACAGCGATGCCCCCATTGTCTTAAGGAGGGACATGATAATGATGCAATTCATTGCAAGTTTTGTGGCGCTAAGCTCAATGAAGAATGAGGAATGAAGAATGCTTTGCCCGCCGAAGCACTGCCTCAGTGCATAGGTGGGAGGAATAAAGGAATGTCCTCTTTTGTTTTATTCCATCTCTATTCAGTTGGCTCCCTTCTCCTGGAGAAGAAGGGCCGGGGATGAGGTGGTTTAGCAATGAACAATGAGGATGCAAAAAAGCCTGCACTAAAAAGTGACAGGCCTTTCTTTCCTAAACGTATGAGACTATCTATTTCTTAGATTTTGATGTGGCGCTCGCTAATTTAATTTCTGAATCTGCGCCATCAGCCCTTAACTTTTCAACGATCTTACCTGCAACCTTTCTTCCCAGATCCAATCCAACTTCGTTGTCAGTGCGGAAATGTATACCTCCCTGAAATCTCGATTCGGCTCCCTCTTTGGCTATACGCTCGAACAATGTCTTCTCATTGGGGAAGAAATAGGTATAGAGTATTTGCATAGCTCCACTCATCGTCGCATGTCCGGATGGATATCCTGGGAACGGCGGAGTTCCGATCAATGATTTATACGTTGTGTCGTATTGATCGGGACGAATACCCCAGTAAGAGTATTTAGCATCCCAACAGGCGATAAACGCATCATAATACATTACGGCGCGGGCTGCATAGATACGGGCGGCACGCGGAGCGTTGAGATGCAAGTTCTGTTCGAAGAGCTTCCGCGATAATAGATCATCATTCGTTGAGATGCTTGCATAATGGAATGCATTTGACCTGCTGCGGAAAGTTTGTTTATAGTTTCGGAGTTCATCCATCTCTTTCGCGAAATCAGGTGGTGGCCCTGGTCTGAACTGGCCGGCACTGTCCAATACAAGAGTTTTGTTGTATCGTGCCATCGGCATCATAGGATTCTTTCCGTTCCAAAGTCCCGGTTTGTCGGGGATTTTGCCATCCCATTGTTTTTTCGTGATGAAGTCTTTGGTGCGTTCGATCTCCGCTTCAGCAATTTTCTTTCCCAAATCATATCCAGCCTTAGTATCCGACGGAAATGCAATACCAGCGGCTATACGAGAATTCATTTGACGTTGCGCCATCCTGTTAGCTGAATCCTTGAGTGCAGGATAGAAGTGTGAGATAAGCGTGGCAGCAACCCCGGCAACAACAGAATGTTCGCAAGGATAGGAGGGGCTCTCAAGCTTAATTCCGTACGCATTGATCTTATTGCTGGCGGTAAAGGGACGTACACGATTGTAAGCATATTTAGTGTCCCATGCCGCGACCGTTGCGTCATAAGTGGCCGTGCCCATCAACAGGTTGGCCAACGCTCCATTTCCAGTTGCGTCGGTCATCCATAGGTCAAAGAACATACCATACCAGCGATATCCAGGCGAGCCGGCATTCCAATATTCAATTTGCTCGATATCCCTGGAATCCAAGACTTTTTGTATGGCTACAACTTTCACAATTTCTTCTTTGTCAGAAGGGGGGCTAGGCAATCGAAGTTCCTTTATGGAGGAAATAAGCCATGGCTTCCAACGGCCAGCGCCAGATTCCGTTTGGGCGATAGATTGAATCACCAGCGCCATGGCGAGCGCTGCCACAAGTAAATTCTTTTTCATGCGTATAGTTTTTAACAAGAATACGCGTATGAACGTTACTCGATCATGCCGTATCAACATACGACAGTGTATGGTCAACCAAAAACATGAATTCGTCAACGCTCGCAGCAAGGGAAATTAATTCTGCCTGACCTTTCTGACCGTCGATACATTTGTTGTTAAACCGAGGAATCAATTCTATTCGGGGATAGCGTCAAGAGCCCGAAATAAATTGCGACATTTGCCTGCTTACGGTTTATGAAAATACAGTTCGAAAGAGAACGTTTAAAAGTCTATTTCAAGATAGGGCTAGCTTACTATGGTCTGCACGTCTTTAGTGATCTATTCGAACACATTGATACTTTTTTCCAGCGGGTATGGAACAATGTGTGGCTGACAAGTTATTTGATAATGCTCAATTATATTGCTTATGAATCCATTTTTCCTTACATCAAATTCACTTTCCGGAGATTGCTCATCGCGCCGGTCCTGTTGTTCGGATTGTTGATGCTATCTTCATTTGGGTTCTATGCCTGGCGGTCAATCGGTATTGGACTTAGTCTATATTTTCCCCTCGCTACATACGACGACGTTTATGAAGGTGTAAGGAATCACGTTTCATATGCTTTTGGTTCAATCTTTTTCTTTGGCATCGTTATTCACATTTATGACTACCGAAAGCTGAAAGCAGCTACTCAGCAATTGAGGATTGAAAAGCAAGAGGCAGAACTCAACTACCTGAAGTCCCAAACCAACCCTCACTTTCTGTTTAACACGCTAAACAACATTTACTCACTGGCCAGGGATAAGTCAGATCTTGCTCCCGACTCTATAATGCGTCTCTCAAAGATCCTGCGGTTCATGCTTTACGAAACCGGGGGAGAATACATTGCAGTTGAGCAGGAACTGAAGATCATGACCGACTACATCGCTCTTGAAAAGCTGCGATATGACGAATCGTTGCGTGTGAACATTAATCACGATGTGGAAGACATGAAACAATCTATACCACCACTCTTACTTATACCGTTGGTCGAAAACGCATTCAAGCACGGCGTTTCTGAAACGCGAAACCAACCTTTTGTGGATATTCATCTCTCCATTCGCAACCGGATGCTCAACTTCGTTATCAAAAATTCTTCGGAAGGTTTGCCAGAAGGGGAAGCCGTCAAAGAGAACATCGGCCTTTCAAATCTCCGCCGGCAGTTGCAATTGCTCTATACCGATTATAATTTGAGTGTTCAACAGAACGGATCGGTTTTTACGTCAGTGTTAAGAATTAACCTTGCAAGCCATGTCTAGCCTGTCGTGTATCATCGTAGAAGACGAGCCTTTGGCTGCCAAGGTCTTGACTGACTACGTTGCACAGGTTCCATTTCTCGAGTTAAAAGGAACATTCAAAGATGCCATACTTGCGGCCGACTTCTTGCGGACCAATATTGTGGACTTGATGTTTCTGGATATTCACCTCCCGAAACTTAAAGGCATGGCTTTTCTAAAAACGCTTACGCAACCTCCGGCCGTCATCATCACCACAGCATATCATCAGTATGCTGTTGAAGGTTTCAACCTCAACGTAACCGATTACCTTTTAAAGCCTGTTGAATTCGAAAGATTCCTTACCGCGGTTTCCAAAGTAAAGGCAGGCAAAGTATTTTCCAGCGCTACCGAAGAAAAGGAAGGCGGGGAACCAGCCAAGGATTACTTGTTCATCAATGTGCAGAAAAAGAAAGTGAAGATTCTTTTTTCAGAGATCCTCTATGTAGAAAGTCAGCGAGAATACGTGAAGATCGTCACGGAAAAAAAAGAATTCCTCACCAAAATAAGCACGCACGACATTGAAGACTTGTTGCCTTCCAATCATTTCAAGCGCATACACCGGTCGTTTATTATATCCATCCGACACATAGAATCTTATTCCGCAGAGGATGTGCAAGTTCGTGGAGTATCTATTCCAATTGGCAGGGAATACCGGCGGGTTTTAGAGAATTTGTAAGCAGGAACGAAACATAACCGACGTTCCTTACCTCATTGCAATTTTATGAACCACTCCATTTCCAAAGTAAATAAAGTAAATACCTGGACGGACATCTAAGACGAAATGGTTATATGTGGGAACTATGTTACCTGATTGCATTCTGCGTCCGGTCCGATCAACGATTTCATACGTAGTACTTACCAGACTATATACACTAAATTCGCCGTCAGACGGATTGGGGTAAGGCTCACCTATGGACTCGGGCATAACTATCAACACGCCTTCCATGAGCGATGGCGAATAATTGGGATTACCACCATAAGCTGGTTGTGGAATAATTCGATACGTGCCAGCAGGGGATTCGGGCTGCGCATCAGAATAGATATATACAGGATATTCATCGTTGTTTCGCAGTCCCGTTATTACGTAAGTGAAATAAGGATTTGGCATTCCAACAAGTCGTGCAGTATCACTGGCCGAAATTGTTATCGGTGCCGGATCAATCGTTAAAACACCAGGATGTTTTACGACGGCAAAGTTCTCCGCCACGGAATCAGAAACGACGGGCGTTACTTCATAATCTCCGATCCAACTAAGCTCAGTGGCAGTGGTTTTATACTCAATCTCCGGCTCGTCGGGTCCTGGCCAAGCGATAATTGTACTCTTAAATTCAGGGTTTGGGTACCCGTAATACCGCGTCGTATCATGCACGAATATGTCGAAGCGAGGTAGCGAAATACCGATGGACAAATAATGATACGGCCATCCACCCACTGCAATATCAACTTTGTCATCTCCATCCATATTAGCCGAAGTCATAGATAGGAGATAGCCCGTATAGTTAAAAGTGACTGGATCGTGATATCCTTCATCTCCATCGGCCACTAATATGCTAAATGCGGCTGACGAGATGCTACCGACGGCCACGTCTTCCTTGCCATCGCCAGTAAAGTCTCCTTTGATGATATGTCCTCCCTGGTATAAGTTATTTTGGTATAGCCGACTAGAAAATTGAGCTTGTCCGTCATTAACCAGTACATGAAGGTAACTATCGTATACATAACCAATATCTGGAATATTGTCGAACGTAAAATCAGATATGAGCACTGCAGTCGCCTCTCCGAATCGTGCGAGTGCAATTGGACTTCCAAAAGTACCATTGCCAGTATTCAAAAGAAGGTGCAAACCAGTGCTGAACCCATAAGTACAAACAACTAGGTCAGGCAATGCGTCGCCATTAAGGTCACCAGTAGTTATAGCCCTGGGAGAATCAAACCCCGTGATGTCAATGGGTTGGGAAAATCCACTTCCAGAATTTAAATAAAGAGTAAGAGTTGAAGCGAGCACCATTAAATCCTGAGTTCCATCCCCATCGTAATCGGCCAACGCAATGCCTATTGGAGATTGTCCTACCGGATATTTGTTTTCGAGTGTGAACGAACCATCGCCAGAACCTTTTAGCAGCGCGATAGTATTCTCCTGAACATTTGCCACAACTATATCAAGGTTTGTGTCACCTGCAACATCGCCAACGGCCACCGTATTTGGTTGATCGCCGGTGATGTAGTGTACCTGTGATGCAAATTGTCCGTGGCCGTCATTGAGCATGACGCTGACAGACCTATCATTGAAATTGGTCGCAACAATATCTGGCGTTCCGTCATTGTTAAAATCGCCGTGCGCCATGCCTGTCGGATATCCGGCGCCGTGGGTCACGACGTCAAAGGACAAACCTCCTTTGTTATAGGCAAACTGTAAGGATGAATAATTACCAATTGCAAGATCCTGTTTCTCATCGGCATTAAAATCACCGCTGACAATAGCCCTTGGCTGTCCACCGAGAGGCAACTTCAACGGCGAATTGAATTGCCATCCTCCAGCATTGGTCATAATATTCAGAAAACCGGTCGACCAATCTAGAAATGCAAT
>Ga0111538_10006672_pt1 | contig 15590 bp, 13 predicted proteins | sample SoiMethybrSBSTD1_FD_79669 | JGI IMG/M metagenome (GOLD analysis project Ga0111538, IMG submission 79669) | Bulk soil microbial communities from a Populus tree surrounding site in Tennessee, USA - Soil MetaG P. TD hybrid SBSTD1 (version 2)... | ecosystem: Environmental > Terrestrial > Soil >...
CCCCGCGTCGTCGAGCTGTTCGAGGCCCGGTCGCCCAAGGGCAAGGCCACGCTCTCGCACATCTCGGGCGTGGTCCGCATCGCCGAGGACGAGGGCCGCGGCCGCGTCATCACGGTGGTGGCCGACGACGGCGGCGAGCACGCCTACACCGTGCCCACCATCGCCCGCCTCGAGGTGACCGACGGCCAGGAGATCTCGGCCGGCGATCCCATCGTCGACGGTCCCCGCGACCCGAAGGAGCTCCTCGAGATCAAGGGCGTGCGCGAGACGCAGCAGTACCTGGTCACCGAGGTCCAGCGGGTCTACCGCGACCAGGGCGTGTCGATCCACGACAAGCACATCGAGCTGATCGTGCGACAGATGACCCGACGCGTCGTCGTGCAGGAGCCCGGCGACAGCCGCTTCCTGCCCGGCGAGGCGGTCGACGCCAAGTCCTACACCGACGAGAACAAGCTGCTGGTGCAGGACGCCAAGACCCCGGCCGAGGGCCGCCCGGTGATGATGGGCATCACCAAGGCGTCGCTCGCCACCGAGTCGTGGCTGTCGGCGGCGTCGTTCCAGGAGACGACGCGGGTGCTCACCGAGGCCGCCATCGAGAGCCGTTCCGACGGCCTCAACGGCCTGAAGGAGAACATCATCATCGGCAAGCTCATCCCGGCCGGCACCGGCATGGACGAGTACAACGACATCGCCACCGACGCCCCCGACTACAAGCCGATGGACTTCTGGTCGTCCGAGCGCGAGGACCAGGGCATCGCCGAGTGGCTGACGGGCACCTACGAGGCCCAGGGCACCGACGGCAACGGCGACCTCGCCGCGGTCGTGGGTCTGCCGTCGTCCGAGCAGGGCTCGTCGCCCGAGGTCGGCTCCGGCAGCTGATCGGTCCGTGCCGGGCGGCTCGCCGTCCGGTGCCGACGAGCAGAACGTGCGTGACCCGAGAGGGGTGCGGCTGCGGCCGCACCCCTCTCGCCGTCCTCAGGCGGCCGGCTCGGCGGGGGCCGTCAGCACGGTCGTGAGGCGCTGCTCGACCGCTCGGCAGACGTCCTCCGCGACGGCGACGAAGTCGCTCACCGCCGGCGACGACCGCCGGCTGGCGGGCCAGGCCAGCGCGATGTGGCGGGGATCGGGCGCCGGCTCGATGGGCACGACGGCGATGGCGGGGTCGTCGGTGTCGACGGTGAGGAGCGGGGTGGCCCAGTAGCCGATGCCCGACGCGACGCACCCCTGGATCGTGGGGTTGTCGTCGGAGCGGAACACGAAGCTGGGCGTGTCGCCCGGGCGGAAGATCTGCTCGACGAGCGTGCTGCACACGGCGTCGCGGTAGCTGATGAGCGGCAGGGCCGTGACCTCGTCGACGGTCACCGAGCGCCGCTCGGCGACCGGCGAGCCCGCCGGCGCCACCAGCACGAACGGGTCGTCGAGCATCCGGCGGTAGACGAAGCGCTGCTCGGGCTGCACCTCGGTGAAGGTGACGTCGAGCTCGCCGTCGGCCACGGCGTCGAGCAGCTCGTGCACGTCGTGCGACTCGCGCAGCACGACGGCGACCCCGGGCCGGCGCTCGTGGAAGCGCGCCAGCAGCTGGGGGAGCACCCGGGTGCCGACGCTCTGCACGGTGCCGACGCGCACGGTGCCCCGGTCGCCGGCGGTGATGGCGGCGAGCTCGGCCTGGGCCGCGCCGAGGCGGCGCAGGACGCCGCGGGCGTGGTCGACCATCGTGCGGCCGGCCTCGGTGAGCTCGACGGGGCGGGGCCCGCCCGGCCGGTCGAACAGCGGGGTGCCGACCATGCGCTCGAGGGCGGCGATCTGCTGGCTGATCGCCGACTGCGTGTAGCCGAGCCGGGCGGCGGCCCGCGAGAAGGTGCCCTCGTCGGCCACGGCCAGGAGGGCCTGGAGGTGGCGGAGCTCGAGGGCCGACCAGGGCCCGCCCAGCGGGTCGGTCGGGGGCGTCGACGGGACGGTGGGCATGGCACAAGCATAAGCCCAAGCGATGACAACAAGCAGAGACTGTCAATTGTCGTGATGGACTTCGTCCGGCACGCTGGACGCATGTTCCTCGTGCACTGCCCCGCCTGCGGCCAGCGAGAGCTCCGCAGCACCCGCGCCCTGTCCTCGTTCACCACCACCGCCCACGGCATCGAGCTCGCCGTCGACTGCAGCCGGTGCGGTGCGACCGTCCGCCTGCTCACCGGCGCCCGCGCCGCCGCCCCGGCCCCGCGGGTGGCCTCGCCGTCCTCGCCGGCTCCGGTCGGCGCCGGCGTGGCCGCCTAGCCACGCCGGCCCGTGCCGCTGGGGGGGGGCGTGGGTGCGGACCGCCGGCGCCGCGGTGGGGACGTCAGCGCGCCCGGCGGGCGGCGACCGCGGCGGCGGCCTCGCCGACGGCCAGGAAGAGCGCGGTCGCGTCGTCGACCAGCCGGTCGCGAGGGAGGTCGATGCGCCCGTCGAGCCAGGCGAGCACGAGCTCGCTCGTGCCGCCCACCAGCACGGCGGCGCCGATGCGGCCGATCTGCTCACCGGCCGGGGGAGGGCCGTGGTGGTCGATCGTGTGCTGCTCGACCGCGGCGACCAGGGCGTGCCCGGTCTCGATGCGCCGGCGGTTCAGCGCTTCGTTGCCGAGGGCCTCGACGTAGAGGACGCGGGCCCGGCGGCGGTCGTCGTCGACGAAGCCCACGATCACGTCGACGGCGGCGCGGGTCTGGGCCGCGGTGTCGTCGCCGGCCGCCGTGACGGCCGCGACGATCTCGGCCGTCATCTCGGCGACCAGCCGGTCGTACACGGCGACGACGAGGGCGTCGAGGTCGTCGAAGCTCTCGTAGAAGTAGCGGGGGTTGAGCCGCGCCCGCTGGCACACCGCCCGCACCGTCGTACCGGGCCAGCCCTCGGTGCCGAGCAGGTCGAAGGCGGCGTCGAGCAGCAGCGTGCGGCGCTCGGCCCGGCGGTCGGCGGGCGCGACGCCGGCCCAGCGGGTGGGCTGACGGTCGCTGGCGCCGTCGGGGGCGGGACCGGTCGGGCGACCGGTGAGAGGGCTTGGCAACGCCCGTTACCATAACCTAGAGTCCTGGCAACGAGCGTTGCCAAGACGTGACCGACCGGATCGTGGCGAGGGGGAGAGCGTGGTCGACGGGGGTGCGGGGTCCCGCCAACGGGTCGTGATCATCGGAGGCGGGGTCGGCGGCCTGGCGACCGCCCTGGCGCTCGGCCGGGCGGGGCACCGGGTCACCGTGGTCGAGCGCGACGAGCCGGGCACGAGCGACGACCCCGACGAGGCGTTCGCCGCCGAGCGGCGCGGCGCCCCGCAGTCGCACCAGACCCATGGCTTCCTGGCCCGCATCGTCGCCGTCCTGCGCGACCGGTTCCCCGACGTGCTCGACGACCTGCGCGCTGCCGGCTGCACGGTCCTGCCGGCCGCCCTCGACCTCGGCGAGCCGCAGCCGGGCGACGACGACCTCGTGGTGCTGGCCATGCGCCGCACGACGTTCGAGATGGTGCTGCGGCGCGCCGCCCGGCGCGAGCCCTCGGTCGACCTGCGCACGGGCGTCGGGGTGGCCGGCCTCACCGCCGCCGGCGGCACGCCGCCGCGGGTCGACGGCGTCCGGCTCGACGACGGAGCGGTCGTGCCGGCCGACATCGTGGTGGCGGCCACCGGGCGCCGCGACCAGGTCGTGCCGTGGCTGGCGGGCGTCGGCGCGGACGTCGCCGAGACGGTGGTGCCCAGCGGGCTCGTGTACCTCTCGCGCTGGTACCGGCTGCCGCCCGACGACGAGGTCGCCCTCGATCCCAAGCTCGGCGGCGACCTCGGCTACGTGAAGTACCTCGGGGTGCCGGGCGACGGCGGCACGCTGTCGATCACGCTGGCGGTGCGCGCCGCCGACAGCGAGCTGCGCTCGACCCTCGCCGACCCCGACGCCTTCGAGCAGGCATGCCGGATCCTGCCGGGGCCCGACCAGTTCTTCGCCCGCGGCCCGCTCGTGGCGATCGGTGGCGTGCGCCCGATGGGCGGGCTGGTCAACCGCCTGCGCCGCTTCCGCACGACCGACGGCGCCCCCGTGGCCCTCGGCTTCCACGCGGTCGGCGACGCCCACACGTGCACCAACCCCCTCTACGGGCGCGGGTGCTCGCTCGCCCTCGTCCAGGCGGTGCTGCTGGCCGACGCCGTCGCCGCCTACCCGGACGATGCCGTCGCCCGCGCCGCGAGCTACGAGGAAGCCTGCCGCCGCGAGGTCGAGCCCTGGTTCGACCTCGCCGTGCAGACCGACGCCGCCGGCAGCGACCCGAGCGGGCACGACGGCGACGCCGGCCTCAGCCCGCAGGCCCGGGCCATGGCCGCCCTGTTCGTGGCGGGGGCGACCGACCCGGTCATCGGCCGGGCCCTCGCCCGCCTGTGGAACCTGCTGGCGCTGCCGTCCGACCTGGCGGCCGATCCCGTGACCGCCGGGCGCATGCTCGAGGTCATGTCCGACCCCGACGCCTACCCGCCGCCGCCCCGCGTCGGTCCGACGCGGGCCGAGCTGCTGGCGGCCCTCGCCACGATGCCGACCGCGCCGGCCGACCAGACCCTCGCTCCCGACCCGGAGGCGCTCCCCCATGCCTGACCACGACCCGCCCGCCGTCGCCGGCGCCGTGCGCCGGACCGTCCACCACGACGGCGTCGACATCTCGGTGCTCGACGCCGGCGAGGGGTTCCCCGTCGTGCTGGCCCACGGCTTCCCCGAGCTGGCGTACTCGTGGCGCCACCAGATCCCGGCCCTGGCCGCCGCCGGCTGTCGCGTGCTGGCCGCCGACGGGAGGGGCTACGGCCGCACCACCGCACCCGACGCGATCGAGGACTACGACGTCGAGCACCTGATCGGTGACCTCCTGGCCCTGCTCGACGACATCGGCGAGCAGCGGGCCGTCTTCGTCGGCCACGACTGGGGCGCCATCGTCGTGTGGCAGCTGGCGTGGGCGCATCCCGAACGCGTGGCGGGCGTCGTCGGCATGAGCGTGCCGTTCGTGCCGCGGGGTGCCCAACCGCCGATCCGGACGATGCGGCAGATCTTCGGCGACGCGTTCTTCTACATGACCTACTTCCAGGAGCCCGGGGTCGCCGACGCCGACCTCGGTCGCGATCCCGCCACGACCATGCGGCGCATGCTCGGCGGCGTCACGACCGACGGCTCCGGGCCCGACCCGTCGTTCTTCGCCAACGACGGCCGGGGGTTCGTCGACCGGATGCCCGAGCCCGACGGTCTGCCGGCCTGGCTGCGCCAGGACGAGCTCGACGCCTACGTCCGCGAGTTCGAGCGCACGGGCTTCACGGGCGGGATCAACTGGTACAGAAACCTCGACCGCAACTGGGAGCTCACCGAGCACCTGGCCGAGCGCAAGGTCGAGGTTCCGTCGCTGTTCGTCGGGGGCGGGGCCGACCCGGTGCTGCTCATGACGCCGCCGTCGACCATGGACGGCTGGGTCACCGACCACCGGGGCGACGTGATCGTGCCCGGTGCGGGGCACTGGGTGCAGCAGCAGGCGCCCGACGAGGTCACCGCCGCCCTCGTCGGGTTCGTCGAGTCGGTGCGCGGCGACGGGAGCTGACATGACGACCGGACCAGGCGGGCGACCGCTGCGCTTCGGGGCCTTCTTCGCCCCGTTCCACCCCGTCGGGCAGAGCCCGACGCTCGCCATCGAGTACGACCTCGAGCGCACGGTGGCGCTCGACCGCCTCGGGTACGACGAGGTCTGGTTCGGCGAGCACCACTCCGGGGGCTACGAGCTGATCGGGTGCCCCGAGGTGTTCATCGCCGCCGCGGCCGAGCGCACGAAGCACGTGAAGCTCGGCACCGGCGTGGTCTCGCTGCCGTACCACCACCCGTGGATGGTGGCCGACCGGCTCAACCTCCTCGACCACCTGACGCGGGGCCGGCTGATCTTCGGCGCCGGGCCCGGCGCGCTGCCCAGCGACGCCTACGTGATGGGCATCGAGCCCGTCGAGCAGCGACGGATGATGGAGGAGTCGCTCGAGGCCATCCTCGCCCTCTGGCGCAGCGACGAGCCGGTGACCCGCGAGACCGACTGGTTCACGTTGCGCGAGGCCCGGCTGCAGATGCGGTCCTACTCGTTCCCCCACCCCGAGGTGGCGGTGGCGGCGATGGTGTCGCCGTCGGGCCCGCGGCTCGCCGGGCGCCACGGCGTGTCGCTGCTGTCGCTGTCGATGTCGGTCGCCGAGGGCTTCGCCGCCGTCGGCCAGGCCTGGGGCGTCGTCGAGGAGATGGCCGCCAAGCACGACGCGCCCCCGCCCGACCGGTCGACGTGGCGCGTGCTCGGCACCGTGCACCTGGCCGCCACGCGCGAGCAGGCGATCGACGATTGCACGTACGGCCTCCAGGACTTCGCCGACTACTTCGGCGGCGGGGCGGGGTTCGTCCCGCTGGCCAACTCGGTCGACGGCCAGCCGCGCACCCCCCGCAGCTACGTCGAGGCCTACGCCGAGTCGGGCAACGTCGTGATCGGCACGCCCGACGACGCCATCGCCTACATCGAGGGCCTGCTCGAGCAGTCGGGCGGCTTCGGCACGTTCCTCATGCTCGGCCACGACTGGGCGAACCCGGCGGCCACGTACGAGTCGTACCGGCTGTTCGCCCGCGAGGTCATCCCGCACTTCCAGGGCCAGCTCGCGGCCCCGCGCACCTCGCACGAGTGGGCGACGGCCAAGCGCGGCGAGCTGTTCGGCGCCGCCGGCCACGCCATCCTCAACGCCATCACCAGCCACGTCGAGGAGAAGGCGGCGGACGCGGCACCGGTGACGCCGGCGTCGGCGTCCCCGGACGGGGAGGGGGGCTGATGCGCGCCGCGGTGGCGCGGGGCGGCGCCGTCGTCGTGCGCGACGACGTCCCCGAGCCCGAGCCCCAGCTCGGACAGGTGCTCGTGCAGGTCCGGGCCTGCGGCATCTGCGGGTCGGACCTGCACTTCCTGCGCCACGCGCCCGACATGCTGGCCGCGGGCGACGAGATGGAGGGGATGCCCGACCTCGGCGATCCCCCCATCGACCTCGGACGTGACGTGTTCATGGGCCACGAGTTCGCCGCCGAGGTGCTCGAGGCCGGTCCCGACACGGTGGCGCCGGCGCCCGGCACCGTCGTGACCTCGGTGCCGGTCATGCTGACGATGAGCGGCGTGCGGAACCTGGCATACAGCAACGAGATGCCGTCGGGCTACGGCGAGCGCATGCTGCTGTCGGCGCCGCTGCTGGTGGAGGTGCCCAACGGGCTCGACCCCCGCCACGCCGCACTGACCGAACCGACCGCCGTGGGCCTGCACGCGGTCAACCGGTCGCGCATCGAGGCGGGCGAGGGCGCCCTCGTGCTCGGGTGCGGCCCCGTGGGCCTGAGCGTGGTGGCCGTGCTGGCCCAGCGGGGCATCGAGCCGATCGTCGCCGCCGACTTCTCGCCGGCCCGGCGGGCGCTGGCGTCGTCGCTCGGTGCCCACGAGGTGGTCGACCCGGCGGCCGAGCCGGCGTTCGACGCGTGGGCCCGGGCCGGTCGCGGCCGCCCGCTCGTCGTCTACGAGGCCATCGGCGTGCCCGGCGTCATCGCCGACGTGCTGCGGCGGGCGCCCCGGTTGACCCGCCTGCTGGTCGTCGGCGTGTGCATGGAGAGCGACGTCATCAACCCCTACCACGGCATCGCCAAGGAGCTGACGATCGACTTCTCGTTCGGCTACGACCCGATGGAGTTCGCGTCGTCGCTGCGGTCGATCGCAGAGGGCGAGCTCGACCTGACGCCGATGATCACGGGCGAGGTCGACCTCGACGGCGTGCCGGGGGCGTTCGCGGCGCTGGGCCAACCCGACGAGCACTGCAAGATCCTGGTCGTGCCCTGACGGGGACCGGACGTGCGGGCCTGCTCGCCCCGCGCTCGCTCGAGCCGGACCGGGGCGACCGGCCGTCTCCCGCCCGTCCCTCGGGTGACGCCCGCCGCGGGCGTCAGATCATGACGCCGAGGTTCGCCTCGCGGTGCTCGACCATGAAGCGCACGAGGTTCGGCAGGTAGTCGGGCACGGCGGGGCAGGCCACGCCGCTGCCGGCGAGGTCGGCGTCGGTGCGGGCGGTGTCGTAGTGCGTCGGGTGGACGAAGTACTCGACGGCGTCGGCCGGGATGCCGACGTAGCGCTGCAACGGCTCGACGTGGGCGAGCGCCCAGGTCGTGAGCTTGCGGGGCAGCGGCACCCGGATGCCGCGGCGTCCGGTGGCCCGGCACATCTCGGTGAGCAGGCCGTCGACCGTCAGCGGGCGGGGGTCGGCCAGCTGGTAGGTGCGGCCGGCCGACACGTCGAGGCCGGACAGGTGCTCGATGGCGTCGATCACGAAGTCGGACGGGACCATGTTGAACCGCACCATCGACGGATCGCCGACGAGCGGGACGAGGGCGAACCCCTCGGGCTGGCGCAGCAGCCACTGCAGCAGGAAGTACGGCCCGTCGAACTTCTGGGTGTCGCCCGTGCGCGAATCGCCCACCACGATGGCCGGGCGGTACACCGACGTGGGAATGCCGCCGTCACGGGCGGCGGCCACCTCGACCTCGGCGAGGAACTTCGTCTCCTCGTAGAAGTTGTTGAACCGCTGGCCGACGTCGAGGTCGGTCTCGTGGAACGGCCCGCAGTGCCGGCCGCTCACGTAGCAGGTGCTCACGTACTGGTGGCGGCGCAGGCCCGGGCAGTCCTCGGCGAAGCGCAGCACGTTGCGGGTGCCGTCGACGTTCACCTTCATGCCGACGTCGCGCGGCACGCTCAGGTCGTAGACCGCGGCCAGGTGCCAGATCTCGGTGACGTCGGCGGCCAGCGCCCGGCCGTCGTCGAGCCCGAGGCCGGTGACCGTCAGGTCGCCGGCGACGAGGTCGATGCGCCCGGCGAGCTCGGGCTCGGCCGCCTCGAGGGCGGCGACGCGCTCCTTGGCCAGCGCCTCGAACTTCGGCTGGACGAGGCAGGCGGCACGCCCGCCGGGAGCCCGGCGCAGGATGCGGGGCAGCAGCCGGCTGCCGAGGAAGCCGGGGAACCCGGTCAGCAGGATCGTGCCGGTGGACTCCGCTGCGGTGCTCATGCCTGCTGTCTAGGCGCGGGGACGGCCGCCGTCGAATGACGTTCGCGTCACCGCCTGCAAGCGTCGCCGGCGCACCGGGAGCGTCAACCGACGCGGCGGTCGGCGTCCTGCCAGTAGGGCTCGCGCAGCTCGCGCTTGAGCAGCTTGCCCGAGGGGTTGCGCGGCAGGTCGTCGACGACGTCGACCGACTTCGGCAGCTTGTAGCCGGCGAGCGACGCCCGGGCGAACGCGATGAGGTCGGCCTCGATGTCGTCGGCGCCGAGCCCGGCGTCGGGGGCGAGGACCACGATCGCCTTCACCGCCTCGCCCCACCGGTCGTCCGGCACGCCGATCACGGCGACGTCGTCGACGGCGGGGTGCCGCATCAGCACGTTCTCGACCTCGGCCGGATAGATGTTCTCGCCGCCCGACACGATCATGTCCTTCACGCGGTCGTGCAGGTAGACGAACCCCTCGGCGTCGAGGTAGCCGGCGTCACCCGTGCGGAACCAGCCCTCGGGGGTCACGGCCTCGGCGGTGGCGGCCGGGTTGTTCCAGTACCCGGCCATGTTCTGGTGGGAGCGCGTCCACAGCTCGCCCACCTCGCCCGCGGGGACGTCCCGGCCCGACGTGTCGACCGCCCGCACCTCGACCCACGGGTAGGGTCGCCCGCACGACCGCAGCAGGTGGGGCCGCGCCTCGGGGTCGTGGTCGGCCGCGTCGAGCTGGGTGATCGCGCCCGTGGTCTCGGTGAGCCCGTAGACCTGCACGAACTCGCACCCGAAGGTCTCGATGCCCTTGACGAGCACGTGGTCGCTGATCGGCGAGGCGCCGTAGACGAGCGTCCGCAGCGACGAGAAGTCGGTCGCCTCGACGCCCGGCGTGGCCAGCAGGAACTGGATGACGGCGGGCACCATGAAGGCGTTGGTCACGCCGAACGCCGGGATGACCTCGAGGATGCGGGCCGGGTCGACGTCGCGCAGCACGACCGTGCGGCACCCGTTGTGCAGGCCGACCATCGCCCAGCCGGCGCCGGCGATGTGGAACATCGGCATCATGGCGAGGTTCACCGAACCGGCCGTCAGTCGCCACTGCTCGGCGATGCCCGCCACCCCCGTGAAGAAGTTGGCGTTGGTGAGCATCACGCCCTTGGGCAGGCCGGTGGTGCCCGACGTGTAGAGCTGGAAGGCGACGTCGTCGCCGGCGGCGGGCACGCCGGGGTCGTCCGCGGGGTGCCCGGCGACCCACTCGTCGTACCCCGTCCACCGGTCGTGGCCGCCGAGGGCGACGATCGTCTCGACGCGACCGAGCGAGTCCGCCACCGCCTCGAGGTGGCCGACGAAGTCGGGGCCGACGATCACCACCCGTGCCCGGGCGTCGTCGATGATGTGCGCCATCTCGGGCGGCGCCAGGCGCCAGTTCACCGACACGTTCACCGCGCCGAGCTTGGCGAGGGCGAAGGTCACCTCGAACCACTCGGCGCCGTTGCGGTCGACGAAGGCGACGCGGTCGCCCCGGCCGACCCCGGCGGCCCGTAGGGCCTGCGCGACCTGGTTCGACCGGCGGTCGAGCTCGGCGAAGGTGATGGACCTGCCGTCGACCTCGAGCGCGGGTGCGTCGGGGCGATCGGCCCCGTAGGTGCGGACGATGTCGGCGATGCCGGCGATGGTCATGCGCGTGTCCCCCCGGTGGTGCGCGGTGGCGGACGGCCCGGTGGCCGCAGCCCGTCAGTTCTTGAGCAGGTCCCTGAACGGCGAGACCGAGTCGATGCCCGGCTCCTTGGGCAGCCCCAGCACGCGCTCGCCCACGATGTTGCGCAGCACCTCGTCGGTGCCGCCGGCGACCCGCATGCCGGGCGTCCCGCACAGGAACTTCGCCCAGGCGAACGTGCCCCACTCGCCGGTGTCGGCCGTGAGGCGCGGGCCCAGGACCCGCGCCACGAACTCGGCGGTGCCGGTGAGGTTCTGCGTGAGCGCCAGCTTGGCGATCGACATCTCGGGGCCCGGGAGCTGCCCGGACCGGATCTTGTCGAGGGCGCGCTGGTTGGTGAACTTCGCCACCTGGAAGCCGGTGTAGAGGCGCATCAGCTCGTCGCGCAGCAGGGCGTCGTCGGACCCGCCGAAGTGCCGCAGCATCTGCGACAGCCGGGTCACGTCGGCGAGGCCCAGGCCGCCACCCCCGCCACCGGCGCCGATCGAGGCCCTCTCGTTCATGAGCGTCGTGAGCGCCACCGACCAGCCCTGGTTGACCTCGCCGAGGCGGTGGTCGTCGGGCACCCGCACGTCGTCGAAGTACACCTCGTTGAACGACGCGCCGCCCGTCATCTGCCGCAGCGGCCGGACCTCGACGCCGGGTGCGTGCATGTCGACCACGAAGCCGGTCAGTCCCTTGTGCTTCGGCAGGTCGGGGTCGGTGCGGCAGATCACCTCGCCGATGTCGCTGTACTGGGCGCCGGAGGTCCACACCTTCTGCCCGCTGACCACCCACTCGTCGCCGTCGCGCTCGGCGCGGGTCTGCAGGCCGGCGAGGTCGGAGCCGGCGCCGGGCTCGCTGAACAGCTGGCAGCCGACGAGGTCGCCGCGGTAGAGGGCGGGCAGGTAGCGCGCCTTGACCTCGGGGCGGGCGTGGTCCTTGATCGTGGGCGCGACCATGCCGAGCCCGATGCCGAAGAAGCTCTGGTCGGGCACCACGTAGCGGGCCTCGAGGCCGGCGTAGGCCCGCTCGTAGGCGGCCGGCAGCTCGCGCCCGCCGTGCTCGGCGGCGCCGGTGATGTAGCCCAGGCCGGCGTCGTAGCGTCGGGCCCGCCAGCCCTTCGCCGCCTCGAGGTTGCGCTGCTCGACCTCGCGGTCGACCTCCTCGAACATCGCCACGTCGTCGCTGCCCTCGCCCCAGGCGAACGCCTTCGCCTCGGGCTTGCGCTCGGCATTGGCGTCGAGGAACGCGGTGACCTCGGTGCGGAACTGGTCGATCGTGGGCGTCGTCGCCATCGTGTGTCCCCTCCGGCACTCGGCTTGACCCAGCGGTCAAGTTAGCGCCCGGCGAGGTGCTCGCGCGCCGGGCCCGGGGCGATACACTGCCTGCCGGGTCCGGGGCTCCCGCTCCGGGTCCGGCGACGTTCCGACCAGGCACCACCGGTTGCCGCCTCCGCCCTCGGCGGCGCGCGGTCCTGCAGGTTGCCGCTCGTGCGCAGGCACCCGTAGGATGACCCGTCGGTCTTCGACGCGTACCGCGCGTCGGTCCCGTTCGCCCCCTGAGGTCCCCCGAGTTCCACGACAGTCGTCGTTCGCGAGGTTTCGAGTGCCCACCATCCAGCAGTTGGTCCGCAAGGGCCGCCAGTCCAAGACGGCGAAGGCGAAGACGCCGGCGCTGAAGGGCGCGCCCCAGCGGCGCGGGGTGTGCACCCGCGTGTTCACCAACACGCCGAAGAAGCCCAACTCGGCCCTCCGCAAGGTGGCCCGCGTCCGCCTCAACAGCGGCATCGAGGTCACCGCCTACATCCCCGGCGAGGGCCACAACCTGCAGGAGCACTCCATCGTGCTCGTGCGCGGCGGTCGCGTGAAGGACCTGCCGGGCGTCCGCTACAAGATCATCCGCGGCACCCTCGACACCGCCGGCGTGCGCGACCGCAAGCAGGCCCGCAGCCGCTACGGCGCCAAGAAGGAAGGCTGATCCGATGCCCCGCAGAGGTGCGGCCCCCCGCCGGCAGCTGATGCCCGACCCGGTCTACAAGTCCGTGCTCGTCACCCAGGTCACCAACAAGGTGCTCATGCACGGCAAGAAGACCACCGCCGAGGCGATCGTGTACGACGCGCTCGACATCCTCGGCCAGAAGACCGACGGCGACGCCCTGGCGGCCCTCAAGCGGGCCGTCGACAACGTCAAGCCCCAGCTCGAGGTCAAGAGCCGGCGCGTCGGCGGCGCCACCTACCAGGTGCCCGTCGAGGTCCGCGCCCACCGCGCCAACACGCTGGCGATCCGGTGGATCACCGGCTTCGCCCGTGGCCGCCGCGAGCGCACGATGGCCGAGCGGCTCGCCGCGGAGCTGCTCGACGCGAACAACGGCATCGGCAGCTCGGTGAAGCGCAAGGAAGACATGCACAAGATGGCCGACTCCAACAAGGCCTTCGCGCACTACCGCTGGTAGCCCCCAACCACCTGGGGGGTGCGCCCCCCGAGGGCGTGGATCCCCCCAGACGACCGGGCTGAACGGCTCGGTCGTCGCCATGTCGAGCGACAGGACGTCGCACGGCAGTCACGTCGAAGCGAGAGACGAAGAGGATGACAAAGCGCAGCCAGCCGCTCGAGCGGGTCCGCAACATCGGCATCATGGCCCACATCGATGCGGGCAAGACCACCACGACCGAGCGGATCCTCTACTACACCGGCCGCACCTACAAGATCGGCGAGGTCCACGAGGGCGCCGCCACCATGGACTGGATGGTCCAGGAGCAGGAGCGCGGCATCACGATCACGTCGGCCGCCACGACGTGCTTCTGGAACGGCACCCAGATCAACATCCTCGACACGCCCGGCCACGTCGACTTCACGGTCGAGGTCGAGCGGTCGCTGCGCGTCCTCGACGGCGCGGTCGCCGTGTTCGACGGCGTCGCCGGCGTCGAGCCCCAGACCGAGACCGTCTGGAAGCAGGCCGACAAGTACCGCGTCCCGCGCATGTGCTTCGTCAACAAGATGGACCGCCTGGGCGCCGACTTCTTTGCCGCGCTCGCCTCCATCAAGGACCGCCTCGGCGCGAACACCGCCGTGGTGCAGCTGCCCATCGGCGCCGAGGGCCACTACAAGGGCGTCGTCGACCTCGTCACCATGCAGGCGCTCGTCTGGCTCGACGAGGACCTCGGGGCCAAGTGGGAGGTCCGTGAGATCCCCGAGGACATGAAGGCCCAGGCCGACGAGTACCGGCAGCAGCTGATCGACGTCCTCTCGTCGTTCGACGAGAACATCCTCGAGAAGTACGTGGGCGAAGAGGAGATCACGGTCGACGACCTGCAGGCCGCCCTGCGCGCCGGCACCGTCGCCAACGAGATCGTGCCCGTGCTCAACGGCACCGCCTTCAAGAACAAGGGCGTCCAGCCCCTGCTCGACGCCATCGTGGCCTACCTGCCCAGCCCGGTCGACCTGCCGCCGGTCACCGGCCTGTCGGTGAAGGGCAACGAAGAGGTCGAGCGCAAGCCGTCCGACGACGAGCCGTTCTCGGCTCTGGCGTTCAAGATCATGTCCGACCCCCACGTCGGCAAGCTCACCTACTTCCGGGTCTACTCGGGCACGCTCGAGAAGGGCTCGCAGGTCGTCAACACGACCACCGGATCGAAGGACCGCATCGGCCGCATCCTCCAGATGCACGCCAACCACCGTGAAGACGTCGACGCCGTCATGACCGGCGACATCGCCGCGGGCATCGGCCTGAAGAACACGCGCACGGGTGACACCCTCACCACGCCGGGCGACGAGATCACGCTCGAGCAGCTCGTCTTCCCCGAGCCGGTGATCCACGTCGCGGTCGAGCCGAAGACCAAGGTCGACCAGGAGAAGATGTCGAAGGCCCTGCAGACGCTGTCCGAAGAGGACCCGACCTTCCAGGTCCGCACCGACGTCGACACGGGCCAGACCGTGATCTCCGGCATGGGCGAGCTGCACCTCGAGGTCATCGTCGACCGCATGCTGCGCGAGTTCCGCGTCGACGCCACGGTCGGCAAGCCGCAGGTGGCCTACCGCGAGACGATCACGCAGACCGTCGAGAAGATCACCTACACCCACAAGAAGCAGACGGGTGGCTCCGGCCAGTTCGCCGAGGTGACCGTCAAGATGGAGCCCACGGGCCCCGGCGGCGGCTACGAGTTCGTCGACAAGATCACCGGCGGGCGCGTGCCGCGCGAGTACATCCCCGCGGTCGACGCCGGCATCCAGCAGTCGCTCGACGCGGGCGTGCTCGCCGGGTACCCCACCGTCGACATCCGGGTCACCCTGATGGACGGCAAGTACCACGACGTCGACTCGTCGGAGATGGCGTTCAAGATCGCCGGCTCGATGGTGTTCAAGGAGGCGGCCCGCAAGGCGAAGCCCGTCCTCCTCGAGCCCATCATGTCGGTCGAGGTCGTCACGCCCGAGGACTACATGGGCGACGTCATCGGCGATCTCAACAGCCGCCGCGGGCGCGTCGGCGGCATGGAGCAGCGCGGCAACAGTCAAGTCGTCAGCGCCCAGGTGCCCCTGTCCGAGATGTTTGGTTACGCTACCGATCTGCGGTCGCGCACCCAGGGCCGGGCGACCTACACGATGCAGTTCAACAGCTACCAGCAGACCCCTGCCTCGGTGCAGGAGGAGATCGTCGCCCGAGTGCGCGGCGAGTAGCTGTCCCCGTTCCCCTCATCACCGTCACCTTTCACAGAGGATCCACACAGTCATGTCCAAGGCAAAGTTCGAGCGGAGCAAGCCGCATCTGAACATCGGGACCATGGGTCATATCGACCATGGGAAGACGACGTTGACGGCGGCGATCACGAAGGTGTTGGCGGAGTCGAATCCG
>Ga0111538_10006673_pt1 | contig 15589 bp, 15 predicted proteins | sample SoiMethybrSBSTD1_FD_79669 | JGI IMG/M metagenome (GOLD analysis project Ga0111538, IMG submission 79669) | Bulk soil microbial communities from a Populus tree surrounding site in Tennessee, USA - Soil MetaG P. TD hybrid SBSTD1 (version 2)... | ecosystem: Environmental > Terrestrial > Soil >...
CGGAATATCAAAGAACCCCTGGATCTGCGCCTTGTGCAGATCCATCGTCAGCACGCGGTTGGTGCCGGCCGCGCTCACCAGGTTGGCGACGAGCTTGGCGGAAATCGGCACCCGCGGCTTGTCCTTGCGGTCCTGGCGCGCGTAGCCGTAATACGGCAGCACCGCCGTGATCCGCGCCGCCGACGACCGGCGGAACGCGTCGATCATGATCATCAGCTCGACCAGGTGCTGATCCACCGGGTTGCTGGTCGGCTGGACGATGAAGACGTCGGTGCCGCGGATGTTCTCGTCGATCTGGAACGACACTTCCGAATCGGGGAACCGCCGCAGCCGCGCCTGCCCGAGTCCAACACCGAGCACGCCGGCGATTTCGCGCGCGAGCTCGGGGTGCGCGCTCCCCGAGAAAATCTTCAGTTCGCCAAACCCGGTCGGCATGAAGGGATCACCCATCAACCTGCAGCCTTCGTGAGTTGGCTGGGGCGGAAGGATTCGAACCTTCGAATACGGGATCCAAAGACCCGCGCCTTACCACTTGGCGACGCCCCACCTTGTTGGTTCCTCGTCTCACCCCGCGTCCGCGGACCGTCGCGATCCGAAGCGTCTCGCCCTGGATTCTCCCCGCCCACCCGGTCATCCGTCGTCACGCCCGCCCGGCCCGCTTGACGCCGATGAACTGAAACTGGTGACTTCCAGGAGTTCACGCTGAAAATCTGCAGCGGCCGACAACGACCGCCCCGCCTTCAGCACACTCCAGAGGCAGCCGAACCGATGGGGCGCAAACGGTAAGTGTAGCCGATGCGTTCAATTCCCGGCAAGTCCTTGGTATTTCGAGCGGTTGAGCGTTTTGGTGACGACCACCGCGGACACCTTAGATCTAGCGGACATCTTAGATCTAGGGGGCGCCGCCTCGAGCGCGTGCGCCGCCCGCGCCGCGTCGCGGCGCCGCTCGAAGAGGCCGAATACGGCCGAGCCGCCGCCGGACATCATCGCGTGGGCGGCGCCTTCGGCACGCAGCAAGCGAACGAGCCGCGCTATCTCCGGATGGTGTGCCGCGACCGGCGGTTCGAGATCGTTGACGAACGGCTCACTGTACTCAGACCCCAACGCCCCTGGCCTACCCGCCCCACCTGCCCTACCTGCCCCACCTGCCCTACCCGCCCCACCTGCCCTACCCGCCCTCCCCGCCGACCACCAGCCGAACGCGTCCTTCGTGCTGACGCCGAACGCGGGCAGCGCGACGACGACCCACGCGGGCGGGTAGTCGATCAGCGGAAACAGCAGATCGCCGCGCTCGAGGCCGAGCACCGTTCCTCCTTCGAGAAAGTACGGCACGTCGGCGCCGAGATCGGCCGCCGCCCGCCGCATCGCGCTCTCGTCGACGCGCCAGCGCCGCGCGAACGCGCGCAGCGCCGCGGCCGCATCGCTGCTGCCGCCGCCGAGCCCGGCTTGAAGCGGGATGCGCTTGGTCAGCTCCACCGAGACGTCACGCACGGCGCCGCGGCGGCCAGCCGCACGCCACATGCGATCCGCGGCGCGCCACACGAGGTTGGACTCGTCCACGGGACATGCGGGATTGTCGCAGGCAAGGCGAAACGCGCCACGCCGGCGGCGAATCGTCAGCGTGTCGTGCAGCGCAATCGATTGGAAGATCGTTCGCAGCTCGTGATAGCCGTCGGCGCGCCGGCCAAGGACGCGCAGCGACAGGTTAATCTTCGCGAACGCCCGGACGCGCATGGCGCAGCTCGTCGAGAGTGATGGGCGACGCCGAGCGTGGAACGTCGACGCGAAAGACCGGCGCATCGAGCGGCACGTTGGCCTCGACCTGGCTGAGGCGCAGCGTCAGGTCGAACCCGGCGTTCCCCGATGCGTCGACACTGGCCAACCGGATCGCGCGCGGCAGGCCGCCCTGATGCTCACGATACTCGGCGCGCCACGCCGCGCCGCCTGCCGGCCGGCGAACCCTGGCCACCAGGCGCCACGGCTGCCCGGCGGCGTCGCGGTGGAGATACATCTCGGCGCCTGCACCGGCGCCGACGACGCGCCAGTCGGGCCCGCGCTCGTTGCCTTGTTGCGGCGCCGATGGCGGCGCGCAACCGGTCAACGTGATGTACAGATCGGCAGCGCTGAGCGGCACGCCGGCAATCGCGCCGAGGACGTCGGCCGGCCTGCCGTGCTCGAGGACTCGATCGTCGCGCGGCAGCAGCAGCGTCGATTCGTCGCCGGTGGCGACGAAGATGAAGACAGGCGGCCCGAACGGGGCCACGGCTTCGATCCGGGCGGATGCGGGCGCGGCGACGCCGGTTGAAAGCCGGCCGCGGAACCGGCCGCCCGCGGCCTTGCCGCTGGCCGCGATCTCGGCGGTCAGCGTGCGGACGCCGCGGCATTCGGCTGTCGCCTGGGTCAGGGCGTCGGCCGCATCCGCCGCCGGCGCGCCGGGGCCTGCAGGCAGCTTCATCAACGGGGCACCGCACGAGGATGCGGCGATGGCGAGGACGAGCAGCCACGGCTGCGGCGGAGCGCTCATCCTGCATCCGGCTCAGGACGAGCGGAGGCCGGCGTCATTTCTTCGGCAGCTTCTGCTTCGCGGTGCGGATCTTCTTGTCGATGTCGGCCTTGTCGATCGAGTCGCCGTCGCCACTCAACGCCCGGTTCCAGGCGGCGATCGCCTCGTCGTAGCGACCGAGCTTGAAGAGGACCTGCCCGTAGTGCTCCTGGATGACCGAGTTGGTCTTCAGCTGCTCGGCGGCGCGTCGCAGGTTCTCCTCGGCGAGATCGAGCTTGTCGGCCTTGAAGTAGGCCCAGCCGAGGCTGTCGAGAAACGACCCGTTGTCCGGCTCGATCGCCAGCGCTTTCTTCAGGTAGCCGACCGACTCGTCGAGCCGCTCGCCGCGCTCGGCGAGCATGTAGCCGAGATAGTTCAACGCCGTGGCGTTGTCGGGGTTGCGTGAGAGCGCATCCTTGAACGCGGTCTCGGCTTCGACAAACTTCTTCTGCTTGTCGTAGACGGCGCCGAGCTCGAAGGCAATCGCGTCGACGGTCGGAAACTTCGCCTGCGCCTCCTGCAGCACGCGCACCGCCTGCGCGCCGCGGTCGGCGTCGGCGTACAGCTGCGCGAGGGAGATGTAGGCCATCGGCTCGCCGCTGTGGTTCTTGACCGCTTCTTCCAGCATGGCGATGCCCTGATCGGTTTTGCCGCTCAGGCGCAGCGCGCGCGCCTGCAGCCGCGTCAGGCGCAGATCGTTCGGATGCTGCGCGAGCGCGGCTTTCGCCACCTCCGACGCCGCGCCGTATTTCTTGGCGGCGAGGTGCGCGTCGACGAGGTAGCCGGCGACGGACGGGTCGTTGGGCGCGAGCTTGCGCGCTTCTTCGAAGGCCGCGATCGCCTTGTCGTACTGGCCGAGCTCCTGGTAAGCGAAGCCGAGATGCGGCAGCAGGATCCCGATGTCGAACGACGCGTCCGACCCCTTGCCGCGGAACTCGGCCACCACCGGCGCGAGCTCGTCGACAATCGCCTGGTACTGGCGGCGCTCCTCGAGCGATTCGGCGAGGGCGTAGAAGCCCCACGGGCTCTTGCTGTTCTGCGCGATGACCCGGCGCGCCGTCGCTTCCGCGGCCGCATTGTCGCCGAGGCGCCGCTGCGCCTGCGACAACATGTACAGCGCCCGCGCGTCCGGCGTTCCCGATCGCGCGGCAACCACCTCGGTGAGGACGTCGCGCGCTTTCGCGGCGTTGTCGCGGCCGCCCATGTTCAACAGCGCCGACGCGTAGCGCGACTTCAACTCGGTGTTGCGCGGCATGCGCTGAACCGCGCGCGCGTAGGCGCCGACCGCGTCGGGCCAGCGCCGCTCCCGCTCGTAGAAGTCGGCGAGCGCCGGCAGCAGGCGCGGGTCGTCGGCGGTGCGCTCTTCGAGCCACGCAATCGCGTCCTTGGTGCGGCCGGCGCCAGCGTAGGCCTCGGCGAGCATCAACGGGCCGTCCTGCCAGCCCGGCTCCTGGTTCACCAGATCGTTGAGGATGGGAATCGCCTTGTCGTAGGCGCCGCTGCGGACGTAGAGGCGCGCCAGCGTGGCGCGGATGTTCGGATCGGGCTGGCCGGCGGCGCGCTCGGTCGCCGCCTCGAGATACCGAATCGCTTTGGCGACGTTCTCGTCGGCGTTGCCGCTGCGCCCGCGCGAGCCCTGGCTCGCGCTCTCGGAGAGCGCGGCGTAGATCGTGCCCAGTACGCGATTGGCTTCACGGTTGCCCGGCGCAATCTTCAGCGCCTGCTCCGCTGTCGCCATCGCTTCCTGGATCTTGTTCTGGCGCAGGTACAAACCGGCGAGCTCGCCGGGAATATCCGCCGCCGTCGGGTCGAGCTCGATCGCGCGCTTGTACTCGGCGATCGCACCGTTGGTGTCGTCGGCTTCCTCGAGCCGATGGCCGAGCATGAAGTGCAGGTACGCGTCACCGACGCGGTCGGCAGGCGCGCCCGTCGCCGTCTGCGGCTGCTGTGCTCTCGACTGATCGGGCGCGGCCGCGAGCGGCAGCGGCATGCTGAACAGCGCGGCGAGGACTGCAATCTTCATACATCTGAATTGTTCCATAAAAGACGGGAGGTGTCATATAGTCCGGCCATGGCGGTCGACCCGGAATTGCTCGAAATTCTCGCCTGTCCCAACTGCAAAACACCGGTCGCGCTGGTCAAGAACGGGACTGCACTGAAATGCGCGACGTGCAAACGTGTGTACCCGATCAAGGACGACATTCCGGTGATGCTCATCGACGAGGCCACAATCGAGAAAGAGTAATGAGGAATTGGTTCACCAATTCTCGAGGATCCTGCTCGTTCGACTCAGACAAATCGGCGACGTCGTCTTCACCACGCCTGCGGTCCACGCCCTGCGCGTCCACTTTCCCGGCGCGCACCTCACCTATCTGGTCGAGCCGGCGGCGGCGCCGATCGTCGCCCACAACCCGCATCTCGACGAGGTGATCGTCGCGCCGCGATCGAACGGCCTGCGCGGCCTCGTCGACGATCTCGCGCTCGGCCGGCGGCTGCGCGCCGAGCGGTTCGATCTCGCGATCGATTTTCACGGCGGGCCGCGCGCCTCCCTGCTGACCTGGTTGAGCGCCGCGCCGGAGCGCGTCGGCTACGAGGTCGCCGGCCGCAGCTGGATGTACACGACGCGCGTCGGCCGGCCGCGCGAACTGCGGCCGCGGCATTCGGTCGTCAACCAGTGGGATCTCGTCGCCGCGCTCGGTGTGCCGCCGCCGGATCCGGCACGCGCGCCGACCGAGATGGCCGTCGATCGCCGCGCGGCGGGGGCCGTCGATGAACGGCTCGCGCGCGCCGGCGTCGGCGCCGACGATCGGATCGTCGTCGTGCACGTGAGCGCGGGAAACCCGTTCCGGCGCTGGCCGCTCGAGCACTTCGTCGAGGTGGCGGCCGTACTGGCCGGCGAAGACCCGGCGCGCCGCGTCATCATCACGTCCGGTCCGTCGGAGGAGGACGCGGCGGCCAGGGTGATTGCCTCGGCGCGCGAGCGCCTCGGATCGGCCGGGGCGCCGCGCGTGCTGTCGTGCGGCGAGTTCTCGCTGGCGGAGCTGCGCGCGCTCCTCGACCGCGCCACCTTGTACATAGGGGGCGACAGCGGGCCGCTGCACATCGCCTCGACCACCCGGGTGCCGATCGTCGGGTTGTACGGCCCGACGCTGCCGGAACGATCGGCGCCCTGGCGCAGCGCCGTCTACGCCACCGAGTCGGTCGACGCCGGCCCGCTGCCGTGCCGGCCATGCGACCAGCGCGTCTGCGCGCCCGGCGACTTCCGCTGCCTCATCGCTATCCGGCCGCAGCAGGTGGTCGAGGCCGCGCAGCGGGCGCTCGCGCGCGCGGCCGCCCCACCGGTGAAGGGGCGCCCCACGCCGGAAACTAAGAGTTAAGATGGCAGACGTGAGCGACGCCCTCGCGCTCGACGCGCGGCCGCGGGTCGACAGCAGTCCGCTCGAGCATGCCGGAACGATCGCGGTCATCGCCGTCGCCGGCGCGCTTCAATTCTCGATCGCCATCGCGCAGATCCTGCTGACCATCGCCGTCGTCTGCTACCTCGGGCTGCTCGCGGTGCGCCGCGAACGGTTCGAGGCGCCGCCGTTCTTCTGGCCGCTCCTCGCCTACGCGGCGATGACGCTGGTTTCGGCGCTGTTCTCGATCGATCCGCGGGCCAGCCTGATCGACTCGAAGCAGCTGGTGCTGTTCCTGATCGTGCCGGTCGCCTACCGGTTCGCGAGGGGCGATCGCGGCAAGACGCTGGTCGCCGTCGTGCTCAGCTGCGCGGCCGCCAGCGCGGCGTTCGGCATCATCCAGTACGGCATCCTCCATTACGACCAGCTCGGCCAGCGGCCGCAGGGCACGCTCGGCCACTACATGACCTACTCGGGGCTGCTGATGATCGTGATCGCGCTGGCGGTGGCGCGGGTGCTGTTCGGCCGGAGCGATCGCACGTGGGCGGCGATGGTGCTGCCGGCGCTGGCGGTGGCGGTCGCGCTCACCTTCTCGCGCAATACGGCTGTCGGCGTCTGCGTCGCCGCAGCGCTGTTGTTCGCGCTGAAGGATTTCCGGCTGTTCGCCGTGCTGCCGGTGATTGCCGCGATCTTCATCGCCCTGGCGCCGGGCCAGATCGCCAAACGCTACGCGTCGATGTTCAACATGAACGACCCGACGGTGCGCGACCGCGTGGCGATGCTGCACGTCGGCCAGCGGATGGTCGCGGCCCACCCGCTCACCGGCGTCGGGCCGAACATGGTGCAGCGCCGCTACGCGGAGTACCGCGGACCCGACGCGGTCAAGCCGGTCAACCCGCACCTGCACAACAACCCGCTGCAGATCGCCGCCGAGCGCGGCCTGCCGGCGCTGCTCGTCTGGCTCTGGTTCATCCTGGCCGTCATCCGCGATCTCTGGCGCCGGTTCTCGAGCGGGCAGCGCGAGCTGGCCGCCGCGGCGCTCGCCACGGTGGGCGCCGTTCTGGCCGCCGGCCTGTTCGAATACAACTTCGGCGATTCCGAAGTGCTGATGCTCTTCCTGATCGTCGTCACGCTGCCGGCATCGGCCGAACGGTCCGCCGCGGCATGACGCTGCCCCGGCTCGACGCGAGCCGCGCCCGCGATCTGGTCGGCCGCTTCGCCGGTCAGCGGGTGCTCGTCGTCGGCGATGCGATGCTCGACCGCTTCATCGTCGGCCGGGTGACGCGCATTTCCCCGGAAGCCCCGGTGCCGGTGGTCCGCTTTCAGTCGGAGCATGTCCGACTCGGCGGCGCGGCGAACGTCGCCCACAACATCGCCGCCCTCGGCGGCAAGCCGTCGCTGGTGGCAATCGTCGGCGCCGACGCGGCCGCGGCCCGCCTTCGTGAGCAGCTCGAGGCGGCGGGCGTCAACGCCAGCGGGCTGGTCGACGACCGCTCGCGGCCGACGACCGAGAAGGTGCGGATCGTCACCGAGCGCAACCAGCAGGTGGCGCGGCTCGATTACGAGCAGGACGGCGACGCCGCGGGCGAGATTCAGCAGGCGCTGGTCGATCGCGTGGAGCGGTTCGGCAGCGATGCGAGCGTGCTGCTCGTGTCCGACTATCTCAAGGGGACGGTCACGCGGCCAGTGTTGGAGGCGCTGCTCGCGGTGGCCGCGTCGGCGCCGATCGCGGCCGCGCGCAGCAGCGGAGAGCGCGATCGCGGCAGCCGGATTCCGCTGATCGTCGATCCGAAGATCCCGCACCTGGCGGCCTATGCCGGCGCAACGCTGATTACGCCGAACCATCACGAGGCGGAAGTGGCCACCCACCTGCGCGTGCGCACCGACGGCGAAGCGCAGCAGGCGGCGCGCGAATTCCGGCGGCGCGCGAACTGCGACGCGGTGCTGATCACCCGCGGCGACCAGGGCATGTGGCTGTCGGCGCCCGACAGCGAAGGCGCGATCCCCGCCGTCGCCCGCGAGGTATCCGACGTCACCGGCGCCGGCGATACGGTGGTCGCGACGCTGTCGCTGGCGCTGGCCGCCGGCGCGACGATCGCCGAGGCGGCGATGCTCGCCAATCACGCGGCCGGCATCGTGGTCGGGAAATTCGGGCCGGCGACGTTGACCGCAGGTGAGCTCACCGAGCTCCTCTAGTCGCCGGCAGCGAGAACCGCAAAGCGCCAGCCGTTAGAACGGCACGTACACATTGAGCACGCTCAGCTGCCCCTTGTCGTCGTAGATCGCCCGCTGCATCCGGCCGGTCCATTTGTCGTAGACCAGCACGCTGACCGCGTTCGGATCGCGCACTTCCTTCCAGTCGTACCGGGGCAGCAGCACGTGGGCGAAGACTGCCACCACCAGCACGCCGAGAAACGCCCACCACCACGCATCTTTTTGCGTCATATCGCCTCGTCAATGCCTGAAGTGCCGCCGGCCGGTGACGACCATCGCCAGGCCATGTTCGTCCGCGGCGGCAATCACTTCGGCGTCGCGCACCGACCCGCCCGGCTGCACGACCGCGACGGCGCCGGCCCTCGCGACCTCGTAGAGACAGTCGAGGAATGGAAAGAAGGCATCCGACGCCGCCACCGAGCCGGCCAGCGACCGGTTGGCCGCCGCTGCCTTCATCACCGCCACCTTGACGGCGTCGACGCGGCTCATCTGCCCGGCGCCGATGGCCAGCGTTCGGCGCGCTTCGGTGAAGATGACGGCGTTGGACTTGACGTGGGCGCAGACCCGCCAGGCAAACCGCAGCGCCTCCCACTCCTGTTCGGTCGGTTGACGCCTGGTCACGACGCGGAGCCCTTCAGCCAGGGATCCCGCAGACCAGGGACGCCGCGCCTCGCCGACGTGGTCGCGCTGCTGCGACACCATCGCGCCGAGAATGGAGCGGAACTCGAGGTCGAACGGTTCGCGCTGCGCCAGCTGCAGCAGCGACAGGTCGGTCGTCAGGACGCGCATGTTCGTCTTGCGCGCGAGCACATCACGCGCGGCAGGGTCGACACCCGGCGCGATCACCGCCTCGATGAACGTCGACACGATCGCCTCCGCAGCAGCGATGTCGATCGGGCGGTTCAAACCGATGATGCCGCCGAACGCGGCAAGGCTGTCGGCGTCGCGCGCGCGGATGTAGGCGTCCGCGACCGTATCGCCGGTCGCGGCGCCGCACGGGTTCGTATGCTTGATCACGACCGCGGCGGGCTCGTCGAACTCGAGGACGATCCGGAGGGCGGCGTCGAGGTCGAGCAGGTTCGTATACGACAGTTCCTTCCCTTGGAGGACCTGCGCAGCGCCGAGCCCGGTGAGCTGGCCTGGCAGGCGGCTGGGCATGACATGCCAGCCGGCTTGCTGATGAGGGTTCTCCCCGTAGCGCAAGTCGCGCACCCGCAGCAGCGAGAACTCCAGCGTCGCGTCCTTCGGATATGGCCCGATCGATCGCTGGAACCGCTGCTCCTGGACGTCGACCTCCGCCAGTGCCCGGGCGATGGTTGCGTCGTAGGCCGCCGTGTGCTGGAAGGCCTTGCGCATCAACTCGAAGCGGAAGTCGAGGGTCGGCGTCGCGTCGATCTGACGCAGCAGGCGAGCGTAGTCGAGCGGGTCGACGACCACCAGCACGCTCTGGAAATTCTTCGCCGCCGCGCGCACCAGCGACGGGCCGCCGATGTCGATCTCCTCGACCAGCGCCGCGAACGGCGTTTCCGGGTTGGCTGCCGCCTTGGCGAACGGATACAGGTTGACGACCACCAGATCGACGAGGCCGATGCCGAGCCGATCGAGCGCGGCGAGATCGTCCGGACGATCGCGTCGCGCGAGGATGCCGCCGCGCACCGCGGGATGCAGCGTCTTGACGCGGCCGTCCATCATCTCTGGGAAGCCGGTGAGATCCGACACTGCAATCACGGGCAGGCCTGCGCCGCTCAACGCGCTCGCAGTACCGCCGGTCGATACGAGTTCGTAATCGCGCGACAAAAGTGCGCGCGCCAGATCGACGACGCCAGTTTTGTCAGAAACGCTGATCAGAGCTCTTGGCATAAAAGGTAAAGTCCAGTATCATCACTCGACGCCGGGCGGGCCTGGCGCCGTAAGGAAAAGGCCGCACACTGCGGCTTTTTTTATGTTCATCGACGCGAGATCGCGTCCAGCAAGTAGGGAAGAGAACGATGCGTATCACAGGCAAGGTCAAGTGGTTCAACAACGCCAAAGGCTACGGGTTCATCGAGCGCGACGGCGGTAGCGACGTCTTCGTGCACTACTCCGCCATCCAGGGCGACGGCTTCCGGTCGCTCGAGGAAGGCCAGGCAGTGGAGTTCGAGATCGTCGACGGCCCCAAGGGCCCGCAGGCCGGCAACGTCACTAAGATCTAGCCCCTTATGCGGCAGAGGGCGCGGGACGCGCGGTCCTGAGCCCTCTGCCTAGTCGTTCTCGCCCGCTCCCTTCAACGCCCTCGCCGTAAAGCTCACCTTCCCGTCCTTCACCGCCACGCGAAACGCGACTTCGGCGGTTCCGGCCTGTTTCAGCTTCTTGACCTGGTTCTTCACCAGATCGGCGAACTTGTGGAACGGCGGCGCCGCTTCGCCGACGTCGCGCCGCGCTTCCGCCAGCGACTCGTAGAGCTCGGTCAGCTTGTCGATCTCGCGCACCGGATCGCGGAACGACGAGACGTGGAGGATGCGATCGTCCGGCTGCTTCTTGTCCGGCTCCTTCGCCGACCGCTGCTTCCCGAACGGCCCCGGCCGCCCCTCCTCGCGCGCCCGCAGGCCGCGATCCCACAGGTCGATGAAGGCCGCGAACCGCGACTGCAGCGTCGTGAAGCGGAAGCGATCGCCGGTGTTGACGATGTGGGCGCGATCGTACTGCTTGACCAGCGCCTCGACGCGGGCGCGGGTCTCCCACGGCGGCTTGGGCAGCCGCCCCGAGAAGAACATGTTGTATTCGGCCTCGAGCTGCTTCAGGTCCGCTTCGAGCCGCTGGAGATCGCGTTCGATACTCGACGGGGGCACGACACTCTACCGTGGGATCAGGAACCAGACGAGCGGCAGCCACAGCTCGCGCGCGTAGGGCACCGGCCGATCGTCGATGAGCACGTCGGTGGCGTCGGAGCCGCCGACAATCTGAAACAGATCGCGCAGCTTGATCGCGTCGCTCGACCAGAAGCGGGCGCGATAACGGCGCGCGGCGCCGGCGCCGACCTCGCGGAACTCGGCCGAGGCGCGCGCCAGTTCGAGCGCGCGCGCGAAGTCGGGCACGTCGAGCCGCGGGAAGACCAGGGTGATCGAAAACGGACGCGCCTCCTGCCCGAACAGCGCCTCGCGCAGATCCGGATCGAGCGCCGCCAGCTCCTCGTTGGTCGGCTGCTCCGGCAGCTCGGCGTACGGCCAGAAGCGCTCGAGCGGACGATACCTCGGAGGATCGGCGGTCATGGAGGTGATGACATAGTATTGCAGAAATATCGCGCCGCCGGACCGACCGGCGGCGGCGACAATTCTGCAATCCGCGCGCGACTGCGCCGTTCGCGATGTCCGACTTCAGGGTGATTCCATCGATCGACGACCTGCGAAAGCGTGCAGCGGTGCGCGCGCTCGAGGCGGAGTTCGGCGCCGACGCGACGCTGACCGCGCTGCGCGAGGCGGCGTCGGCGGTGCGCGGCGCCATCGCCGGCGGCAGCGCGGCGATTGCCGACGAGGACGCGGCGATCGCGCAGATCGAGGCCGCCGCGGCGCTCCGGCTCGGACAGGCGTTCCGGCCGTCGCTCGAGCGCGTCATCAACGCCACCGGCGTCATCATCCACACCAACCTCGGGCGCGCGCCGCTCGCCGCGCCGGCGCTCGATCGCGTCGTCGAGATTGCGCGCGGCTACGCCTCGCTCGAATACGATCTGGCCGCCGGCGCCAGAGGCCGCCGCGACGTCCACGCCGAGGCGCTGCTGCGCCGGCTGACCGGCGCCGAGGCGGCGGTCGTGGTCAACAACAACGCCGCGGCCACGCTGATCGTGCTGGCGGCGCTGGCCTCGGGCCGCGAGGTGATCGTGTCGCGCGGCGAGCTGGTCGAGATCGGCGGCGGCTTTCGCGTCCCCGACGTGATGGCGCAGTCGGGCGCATCTCTGCGCGAGGTCGGGACGACCAACAAGACACGCGCGTCGGACTACGCGGCCGCGATCAACGATCGAACCGCCCTGCTCCTGCGCGTGCACCCGTCGAACTTCCGCATCGAGGGCTTTACGGCGAGGCCGACCCTCGACGAGCTCGTCGCGCTGGGCAGGAAATTCAACGTCCCGGTCGCCGAAGATCTCGGCAGCGGCTACCTGCCGGCGGCCGACAGCCGCCTCGCGGGCGATGAGCCGCCGGTGGCGGCATCGATCGCCGCCGGCGTCGACGTGTGCTGCTTCAGCGGCGACAAGCTCCTCGGCGGGCCGCAGGCCGGCATCATCGCCGGCCGCACCGTCGCGATCGATCGCATCCGGCGACATCCATTGATGCGAGCGTTGCGGGTCGACAAGATGACGTTCGCCGCCCTCGAAGCGACGCTCGCCGAATACGCCGCCGGCCGCGCCGCGTCGACCGTGCCGGTGCGGCGCATGCTCTCGATGACCGCGGACGAGCTCGCGCAGCGGTCGGAGCGGCTGGCGGGAGCGATCGCGTCGATCTCCGGGTGGCGTGCGGAGATCGTTGCCGGCGCGTCCGCGATCGGCGGTGGTTCAGGACCGGGCATCGAACTGCCCACATGGCTCATCGCGGTACACAAAAACGGCCTCACGCCCGCGGCGCTCAGCGCGCGGCTGCGCACGTTGTCACCGCCGATCGTCGCGCGCATCGAGCACGATCGCGTTCTGCTCGATCTTCGAACAGTGTTGCCCGACGAGGACACTGAACTCGCCTCGCTCCTCGCGACTGTCTAACGCGTCATCTCAAGTCCGATTTCGTTTTCGATCCTCGATCAGATTCGTGCGAACCGCGCGAGGACTGTAATTTCGCCGCCGGGCGAAAGCCCTCGTTTCCCGAAATATTTCGCTAGTCGAGGGGGAGACGCCGATATTGCAGAGCTTCTGGCATGAATATGCGCAGCATCCAAGGAGGATCCATGCGACCTGCAATCATCGGGATGGCTTTCGGGACCCTGATGTTCATTTCTTCGACAGCCAGTGCGGCCGGACAGACGGTTGGCGTGTGCGTGTCGCTCGCCAACGGCAAGATCAGGATGATGCCGGCCGAAGGTTGTGCGGACCGGGAACAGGCTATCGAATGGAATCTCCGGGGCCAGGCCGGACCGGAAGGGCCTCAGGGCCCCGTTGGTCCGCAGGGCCCAGTTGGGCCGCAGGGTCCGCAAGGCCCGCAGGGCGCGCAAGGTGCACAGGGCGAGCGCGGCCTGGCTGGACAAACGGGAGCGCAAGGCATTCAGGGCGAGCGCGGCCTGACTGGAGAAACGGGAGCGCAGGGCCTCCAGGGCGAGCGCGGCCTCGCCGGACAAACGGGAGCGCAAGGCATTCAGGGCGAGCGCGGCCTGACTGGACAAACCGGACCGCAAGGCCTCCAGGGCGAGCGCGGCCTGACCGGACCGAGGGGAGCGCAAGGCATCCAGGGCGAGACCGGGCCACAAGGACCGCAGGGCCCCCAGGGCCCGCAGGGCGCCGACGGCAAGCCGGGCCCGAAGGGCGGCCTGGTGGTCGAAGATGCGGACGGACGCGAAGTCGGCGTGCTCGCCAACGTGCTCGAGGGGTACGTCGTGCGTCCGGCCGGCCGGGACATGGTGATTTTCATCGCGTCGCAGTCGGGCATAGCCCCGTCGCGCACCTTCTTCTTCCACGAGAACGCGAGCTGCAGCGGCCCGCGGCTGATGCCGATCGGTGGCGGCCAGGGCCTCGCCTACTCCGCGCTCGTGCACGGCAACACGCTTCTCTACACGAAGTCGCTCGATGTCTACACCACGACGCCGATTGTCGCGGTCGAGATCGTCGAGCCGGGACGGGACGCCACGCTGCCGGGCACCTGCGTCGAGTACGACGGCGGCATGAGGGTTGTGGGCCCGGTCACCGCCTTCGTCGACACCTCGCTCGGCGCGTTGCGGGCGCCGTTCCGGATTCGGTAGAGACTGTGCGGGAAGTTCGACCTCATTCCGGCTAGCCGGGCGCCGGCGAAGACGGCCATAATCCGCCGCATGACACGACGGATTGGCGGCTTCGCGGCGCTCGGCTGGCTCATCCTCGTCGCGCCGCTCGCTGCGCAGAACAGGTCTCTCGGCGCGGCGACCTCGCGCGACATCGCAGCAGGGCAGCAGATCTTCGACGCCCAGTGCGCCTGGTGCCACGGCGCGGGCGGCACGGGCGGCACGGGCCCGGATCTGCGGCGGCCGACGCTGCGCCACGCACCCACCGACGCCTCGCTCACCACCATCGTCCGCAACGGCATCCCCGGCACCGAGATGCCGTCGTTCGCGATCGCCCTCACCGATACCATGGCCTGGCAGACAGCGGCCTACGTCCGCTCGCTGGGGCGGACGCGCAGCGTGCCGGTGGCCGGCGACGCCGCGCGCGGCGCGCGGCTCTACGATTCGTCCGGCTGCGGCGGCTGTCATGTGGTCGGCGGCCGCGGCGGCGTGCTCGGCCCCGAGCTGACGAGCATCGGCGCGCAGCGTGGTGCGCCGTACTTGCGCGACGCGCTCGTCAAGCCGGCGGCGGCGCACCCGCCCGGCTACCTGGTGGTGCGCGCCGTTCCCGCGAGCGGCGCCGAGGTGCGCGGCATCCGCGTCAACGAGGACGTGTTCTACGTCCATATCCGCGATGCCGGAGGCACGCTGCACACGCTCGAGAAGGCGCAGCTCGCGCGCCTCGATCGCGAGCTCGATGGCACGCTGATGCCGTCGTACGAGTCGCGCCTCTCGGCCGCCGAGATCGACGATGTGGTCGCCTGGCTGGCGACGCTGCGAGGTGCGAAATGAAGACGATGGTGAGGGCAGGCCTGAAGGCCTTCGCTACGAGCGTCGTCGCGCTCGCGATGACGGGCGCCGCCGCGCAGCAGGGCGGCGACTGGCCGATGTACTCGGGCGCCTACCACTCGCACCGCTTCTCGCCGCTGCGCCAGATCACGCCCGCGAACGTCGCCGGGCTGCGGCCGCTGTGGGCGTATCAACCGCCCGGCACCGGCTCGGTCGAGTGCACGCCGATTGTCGTCAACGGCGTGATGTACGTCACGTCGGGGCCGACGTCGGTGAGCGCGCTGGATCTCAAAAGCGGCAAGCCGATCTGGGAATGGACGCGCCCGATCGCCGCGAGCGTGCTGAACCTTGGCTTCCCGCGCGTCAACCGCGGCGTGTCGATCCTCGACAACACGATCTACGTCGGCACGCTCGACGGCTACCTGGTGGCGCTCGATGCCAGGGCCGGGATCGAGCGGTGGGCCGTTCACGTAGGCGACAACCCGACCGGCCACGCGATCACCGCCGCGCCGCTCATCGTCGGCGACAAGGTGATTGTCGGCATCAGCGGCGGCGAGGCCGGCATCCGCGGGTTCCTCGACGCCTACGACGCGAAGAGCGGCAGGCAGCTGTGGCGCTTCTGGACCGTGCCGTCGCCCGGCGAGCCGGGCAGCAACACCTGGCCCGGCGACAGCTGGGTGCA
>Ga0111538_10006674_pt1 | contig 15588 bp, 12 predicted proteins | sample SoiMethybrSBSTD1_FD_79669 | JGI IMG/M metagenome (GOLD analysis project Ga0111538, IMG submission 79669) | Bulk soil microbial communities from a Populus tree surrounding site in Tennessee, USA - Soil MetaG P. TD hybrid SBSTD1 (version 2)... | ecosystem: Environmental > Terrestrial > Soil >...
CACCGTGGCGTAAACGGGCAAGTCCTTGTCGTGAAAGGGCTGGTCCCGGCTTGGCCCTTTGTTTAACATTCGTTCAATAAGCGGGGACCCGGAGAGCCTGGATGGCTGAGGCAGTACCGAGCGAAGGCGAATTCGACCTGCGCGGACTCGCGGATGGCGAGCTCATCGAGCAGGTCCACGACGACATGTACAACGGCCTGAAGGCCGAGGTGGAAGAAGCGACCCACATCTTTCTCGAGCGCGGCTGGAAGCCCGACAAGGTGCTCAACGACGCCCTGGTCGAAGGCATGCGCATCGTCGGCATCGACTTCCGCGACGGCATCCTGTTCGTTCCCGAGGTGCTCCTCGCCGCCAACGCCATGAAGGGCGGCATGGCGATCCTGCGGCCGCTGCTCGCCGAAACCGGCGCCGAGCCGATCGGCAAGATCGTGATCGGCACGGTCAAGGGCGACATCCACGACATCGGCAAGAACCTCGTCGGGATGATGATGGAGGGCGCCGGCTTCGAGGTCGTCGACCTCGGAATCAACAACCCCGTCGAGAAATACCTCGCCGCGCTCGAAGAGCACCAGCCGGACTTTCTTGGCATGTCGGCGCTCCTGACGACGACCATGCCCTACATGAAGGTCGTCATCGACACGCTGAAGGACAAGAACCTGCGCGACAAGTACATCGTGCTGGTCGGTGGCGCGCCGCTCAACGAGGAGTTTGGCAAGGCCATCGGCGCCGACGCCTACTGCCGCGACGCGGCGATCGCCGTCGAGACGGCGAAGCGCCTGCTCTCCGAGCGCCGCGCCATCCACGCCCGCGCGCACTGACGCACGTCCGATGGATACCAGGGCCCGGAAACTCGTCATTGCCTGCGGCGCGCTCGCCCACGAGATCGCCGCGCTCCGGCAGGCGAACGGCTGGAGCACGCTCGACGTCGTCTGCCTGCCACCGAAGCTGCATAACCGCCCCGAGAGGATCGCGGGCGCGGTGCAGGCGAAGATCCGCGAGCACCGCCAGGACTATTCCGAGATCTTCGTCGCCTACGCCGACTGCGGCACGGGCGGCGCGCTCGACAAGGTCCTCGCGGAGGAAGGCGTCGAACGCATCGCCGGCGCGCACTGCTACGAGTTCTTTGCGACGCCCTCCGCCTTTGCCGCGCTCGCCGACGCCGAGCCGGGAACCTTCTATCTCACCGACTTCCTGCTGCGGCACTTCGATCGCCTCGTGATCCGCGCGCTCGGCATCGACCGCCACCCGGAATTGCAGCAGACGTACTTCGGCAACTACCGCCGGGTCGTCTACCTCTCGCAGGCGCCGAAGCCGGATGCGGAGGCGCGCGCCCGCGCGGTCGCCGAGCGCCTCGGCCTCGAGCTCGTCATCCGCCGCACAGGCTACGGCGGGCTCGGCTCGAGCCTTGCAGCTTTCGCCGGCCGCCCGTGGATGCCGTCATGGCCAGCCTGACCATCATCTCCTGGCGGGACATCCCCGCGCAGGTCGTCGTGAAGCGCGGCCGCGAGACGGCGAAGGCGAAGCTGTCGGAGCGCTTCCAGGAGGCCGTCGACCGGGCCGCGATGCGCGCCGGCAAGGGCAGCTCCGACCTCTACCTCGCCGAGTGGAAGCGCTCGGAGCCGAAGCCCGTCGGCGACGACATCGAGCAGGAGGCCGCCGCCGAGGCCAGCCGCATCGAATCCACTTACAGCGACGAGGACCTCGAGCGCCTGGTGCGCGCCAAGGGACTCGCCGGGGAAACCGCATGACCGACACCGTCGTCTCTTCCGCGACCCGCGAGGTCGTGATCGGATTCGAGCGCCCGTTCGTCATCATCGGCGAGCGCATCAACCCGACCGGGCGCAAGCTCCTCGCGGCGGAGATGGCGGCGGGCGACTTCAGCCGCGTCGAAGCCGACGCGCGCGCCCAGGTCGAGGCGGGCGCGCACATGCTCGACGTCAACGCCGGCATCCCGCTCGCGGACGAGCCCGCGATCCTCGCGAAGGCCGTCCAGCTCGTGCAGTCGATCACGGACGTGCCGCTTTCGATCGACTCCTCGATCGTCGCGGCGCTGGAGGCGGGCCTCTCCGTCTACCAGGGCAAGGCGCTCGTCAACTCGGTGACCGGCGAGGAAGAGCGCCTCGAGGCGGTGCTTCCGCTCATCAGGAAGTACGGCGCCGCGGTCGTCGCGATCTCGAACGACGAGACCGGCATCTCCGAGGACCCGGACGTGCGCTTCGCGGTCGCGAAGAAGATCGTCGAGCGCGCCGCAGACTACGGCATCCCGGCGAGCGACGTTGTCGTCGACCCGCTCGTCATGCCGGTGGGCGCCATCAACACGGCGGGCCGGCAGGTGATGCGCCTCGTGCGGCGCCTGCGCGAGGAACTGAAGGTCAACACGACCTGCGGTGCCTCGAACGTCAGCTTCGGCCTCCCGAACCGCGACGGCATCAACAGCGCCTTCCTCACGATGGCGATCGCCTCGGGGCTCACGTCGGCGATCACGAACCCGCTGCACGCCGAGACCGTGCGCGCCTGCCTCGGCGCCGACGTGATGATGGGCCACGACCCGCATTGCGAGCGCTGGATCACGCGGTTCCGCGAACAGCAGCCGCCGGGAGCGGAGGGCGAGGCCGTCCGCGGCCGCCGCGAGAGGCGCCGTCTCGCCCGCGCCTGAGCGGCGGCCATGACCGGCAAGGATCCGCTCGTCGTCTTCATGCCCTCGGGCAAGCGCGGGCGCTTTCCGGTCGGCACCCCGCTGCTCTCTGCCGCGCGCACGCTCGGGGTCGACGTCGATTCCGTATGCGGCGGCCGCGGCATCTGCGGCCGCTGCCAGGTGCTCATCGCCGAGGGCGAGTTCGCGAAGCACGGCATCCAGTCGGGCGCCGCGAGCGTCTCGCCCGTGTCCGAGGTCGAGACGCGCTACGCAAACCGCCGCGGCCTGATCGCGGGCCACCGGCTCTCCTGCTCGACGAAGGTACAGGGCGACGTCGTCGTCGACGTCCCGCCCGGCAGCCAGGTCCACCGCCAGGTCGTGCGCAAGGATGCCGATGCGCGCGAGATCAAGCTGAACCCCGTCGTGCGCCTGCATTACGTCGAGGTCGCAGAGCCGGACATGCACGACCCGTCCGGCGACCTCCGCCGCCTGCTCGAGGCGCTCGCGCGCGAGTGGGACCTCAAGGATCTTTCCTGCGACTTCGACGCGCTGAGCACGCTGCAGCCGTTGCTCCGCAAGGGTCAATGGAAGGTGACCGCCGCGGTGCACGACGCTTCCCAGGTCATCGCGCTCTGGCCCGGCTTCCATGACAAGGCCTTCGGGATGGCCGTGGACGTCGGCTCGACGACGGTCGCCGCGCACCTCTGCAACCTCGAGACCGGCGAGCTCGTCGCGGCCGCGGGCATCATGAACCCGCAGATCCGCTTCGGCGAGGACCTGATGAGCCGCGTGTCCTACGCGATGATGAACCCGGGCGGCGCGGTACGCATGACCGAGGCGATCCGCGCTGCGCTCGGCAGCCTCGCCGCGGAGCTCGCGCGCTCAGCCGGCATCGCGACGACCGACATCCTCGAGCTCGCGCTCGTCGGCAACCCGATCATGCATCACCTCGTGCTCGGCCTCGACCCGGTGGAGCTCGGTGGTGCGCCGTTCGCGCTCGCCGTGGACCAGGCGCTTACGATTCCCGCCTCGGCGCTCGGCCTCGCCGTGCACCACAACGCGCGCGTATACGTGCTGCCCTGCATCGCCGGCCACGTCGGCGCGGACGCCGCGGGCATGATCCTCGCGGAGCGGCCGGACCTTGGGGACGCGATGACGCTGCTCGTCGACGTCGGCACGAACGCCGAGATCGTGCTCGGCAATCGCGATCGCCTGCTCGCCTGCTCGAGCCCGACGGGCCCCGCCTTCGAGGGCGCGCAGATCAGCTGCGGACAGCGCGCCGCGCCCGGCGCGATCGAGCGCGTGCGCATCGACCCGGCGACGCTCGAGCCGCGCGTGAAGGTGATTGGCAGCGAACTCTGGTCGGACGACCCGGGCTTCGCGGCGGCGACCGCGCGCACCGGTGTCACCGGCGTCTGTGGCTCCGGGATCATCGAGGTCATCGCCGAGATGTACCTGGCCGGCATCATCAACCAGGACGGCGTCGTGGACGGCGCGCTCGCCGCGAAGAGCGACCGCGTCGTCCCCGACGGGCGCACCTTCGCCTACGTGCTGCATCGCGGCGACGTGCCGATGAAGATCACGCAGAACGACGTCCGTGCGATCCAGCTCGCGAAGGCTGCGCTCCACGCGGGCGTCCGGCTCCTGATGGACCACCTCGGCATCGACAAGGTGGACCGCATACGACTCGCCGGCGCCTTCGGCAGCCACATCGACGTCAAGCACGCGATGGTGCTCGGCATGATCCCGGACTGCGCACTCGACGCCGTCGCCTCGGTCGGCAATGCCGCCGGCGCCGGCGCGCGCATCGCGCTGCTCGATGCCACGGCGCGCGCAACGATCGAGGACCTTGTGCGCCGCGTCGAGAAGATCGAGACCGCGATCGAGCCGCGCTTCCAGGCGCACTTCATCGAGGCGATGGCGATTCCGCACCGTACCGCTCTCAACCCCGAGCTGCGCAAGGCCGTGACGCTGCCGCCGCCGCGCGAGTCCGCGGCCCAGGGCGCGGCCCGCGGCCGGCGCCGCCGCGCCACCGCTCCCTGACAGCGCCGCAGGCGCGCGCCCGTGCGCGCTGTTGATAGGATGGGGCGCCGGCCAGGCGGGAACTTCCCCATGGGAACGCTCGACATCGTCATCCTGTTCGCCTACCTCGCGGTGCTCGTGGGCATCGGCGTCTATGCGCAGCGGCGCAAGCCGGACGTCGACGACTATTTCGTCGCGGGCCGCCGTATCGGCCCCCTCACGATCGGCTGCATGTGGGTCGCGGCCTGGATCGGCGGCGCCTCGATCGTCGGCACCTCGGCGCGTGTCTACGCGCAGGGTCTCACCGGCATCTGGTACATCCTCGGAATCGCGATCGGCTGCACGCTCTTCGGCCTCACCGTCGCCCAGCGCGTGAAGCAGCTGGGCGACGGCGACCGCCACCTCACCTACCCGGACTTCATCGAGCGTCACTACGACAACCGCACGCGTGCGGTCGCAACGATCACGACCGTCCTCGCCTATACCGCCTACTCGGCAGGCCAGTTTGCCGCGGCGGCGGCAATCCTCCAGGTCCTGGTCGGCTGGAGCTACGGGCAATGCCTGCTGCTCGCGGGCGCCATCGTGACGCTCTACACCGCGGCCGGCGGCTATCTCGCTGTCACGTACACCGACCGAGTGCAGGTCACACTCGTGATCCTCGGCATCGTCGCGATCGGCGTTCCCGTCGCGATCTCGCAGGCCGGCAGCTGGACCGACATGCGCGCGGTCCTGCCCGCGTCGCACTACGACTTCGGGGCCCAGGGCTGGGACCACGTCGCGGCGCTCGTCGTCTCGATGGTGCTCAGTTTCTTCGTCGCGATGGACAGCTTCTCACGCAGCTTTGCCGCGCGCGACGCGGAAACGGCGCGGCGCGGCGCACTGCTTGCGCCGGTCCTGATGCTGCCGATCGCGCTGGCGGTCGCCTGGCTCGGCCTCGCCGCGGCCGTGCTCTACCCGGACCCGGCATCGAGCGCCAGCATCCTCGCGACTTTTGTCCTCGATCGCTTCCCGGTGGGCCTCAAGGGACTGATGGTGATCGGCATCCTGTCGGCGGTGATGTCGGTCGCATCCATCAGCGTGCTCACCGCGTCGGCAAACTACGCGCGGGATATTCACCAGCGCTACCTGAGGCCGGACATCCCGCCCGCGGCAATGCTGCGGATCGGGACGCTGGCATCGCTGGGCGCGGGCGGGCTGGGTCTCCTCATGGCCTGGAAAATGCGCGACATCATCGACATCCTGCAGTTCGGGTTCACGATCAATTCGGCCGGCTTGTTCCTGCCGACGATCGCCGCACTCTGGTCGGACCGTATCCCGGGACGGGCCGCTTTCTGGAGCACGCTCGCTTCGCTCGCGACCGTCATTGCCTGGCGCCTGGCAGCGGACGCGGGCGGTATCTTCGCGATCGATCCGCTGTGGCCGGGGCTCGCCGTTTCGCTGCTGCTGCTGGTCAGCATGACGGCACTCAGCCCGCGCCGCGCTGAAGGAGCGGCCGCCTGAGCGCCGCGCCCGCGCTCGTCGTCTTCGCGGAGATGCCGGAGGCGGAGGGCCGCGACCTGTCGATCGAGCGCCGCAACCTGCCCGCGGGCGCGCGCGTCGAGACTTTCACGTACCGCGGCAATGACGCCGCGCTCGTTGCGGCCTGCGGCAAGGCCGATGCGATCCTCACCGACTACGTGCCTTTCGGCCGCGCGGTGCTCGGGAGCCTTCCGCGCTGCCGCCTGATCTCGGTGGCCGCGACGGGCTGGGACTGCGTCGACGTGGCCGCGGCCGCCGAGCGCGGCATCCGCGTCGCCGCCGTCGGCGAGTACTGCACGGACGAGGTCGCGGACCACACGCTCGCCCTGATGCTCGCGCTGAACCGGCGCCTGCTCGACTACGACCGGCAGGTGCGGGTGGACAAAAGCTGGCGGTGGAACGACGTGCAGGGCGTCAGCCGGCTGGCCGGCCAGACACTCGGCGTCGTCGGCTTCGGGCGCATCGGCCGCGCGGTCTGCCGCCGGGCGCTCGGCTTCGGGCTCCAGGTCATCGCGCAGGACCCCAAGGTGGACCCGGAGGTCGTCGCGCGTCACGGCGCGCGTCCGGCAAGCTTCGACGCGATCCTCGGGCAGGCCGATATCCTCAGCCTGCACTGCAACCTCGAGGCTTCGAACCGGGGCCTGCTGAATCGCGCCGCTTTCGCGCGCATGCAGAGAAAGCCGCTCCTCGTGAATGTCGCGCGCGGCGCGCTCATCGTGGAAGCGGACCTTGCGGACGCCCTCGACCGGGGCCTCGTCGCGGGCGCGGCGCTCGACGTGCTGGCGGAGGACTCGCCGGACCTCGCGCGCCATCCGCTGGCCGGACGCCGTGACGTGCTGCTGACGCCGCACGTGGCATTCTATTCGGAGGCGGCGCTGGAGGACCTGCGCCGGATCTCGGCTGCGAACATCCGGGCGTTCCTGGAAGGGCGGCAGGACGACATGTTCCGGCTTGTCACGCCCACATGAGGACGGCATGAGCACGGCGGTCACGTTCGACGGCGCACCGGAGCGCGGCACCATCAACTTCAGCGTCGGCCAGCCCTCGGCCGACCTCCTGCCTTTGTCGCTGCTCGATGCTGCCTGCGAGCGATTCTTCGCGGACGCGCAGCCGTTCGAGCTCAACTATGGCGAGCGCCAGGGCGATCCGCGCTTTCGTTCGGCGCTCGCTGATTTCCTGAACGCCGAGCCCTGCTGCGGCGCGACGCCCGAGACGCTGATGCTGACGGGCGGCATCTCGCAGGCGCTTGACTACCTGTGCAGCCGCCTCACCGAGCCGGGCGACACCGTCTTCGTCGAAGACCCGACCTACCCGTATTCCTATCCGATCTTCCGCGACCACGGCCTCACGATCGTCGGCGTGCCGCTCGATGAACACGGCCTCGACGTCGACGCGCTGGAGAGGCTGCTCGCGAGCCACCGTCCACGGCTCATCTACACGATCCCGTCCTTCCACAACCCGACCGGGCGGACGCTCGACGCGGCGCGCCGCAAGCGCCTCGTCGACCTGTCGCGGCAGCACGGCTTCATCATCGCCGCCGACGAGGTCTACCAGCTGCTTTACCACGACGCACCGCCGCCGGCCTCGTTCGGGACGATGATTGCTGACGGGAACGTCATCGCGCTCGGCACCTTCTCCAAGATTCTCGCGCCCGGCGTGCGGCTCGGCTGGATCCAGGCGAGCCCGGAGCCGCTCGCTCGTCTCCTGGCGACCGGCGTGATGGTGAGCGGCGGAAATTTCAACCACTTCGGCTCGCACGTCGTGCGCCAGCTCATGGAGAACGGCGCTCTCACTGCCTTCGTCGGCCGGCTGCGCGAGAGTTATGCCGAGCGCGCGGCCGCGATGGACGCGGCGCTCACGAAGCATCTCCGCGGCAGGCTGCGCTGGCAGAAGCCCGCGGGCGGCTATTTCTTCTGGCTCGAGCTGCCTGCCGGCGAGGACGCTGCCGATCTGGCGGCGGCGGCGCGCGCGGCCGCGACCGGTTTCCTGCCGGGCGCCGTCTGCTCCGCCCATGGCGGGCTGAAGCATTGCCTGCGCCTGTCGTTCGCACATTACTCGGTGACCGACATCCAGGACGGCATCGCCCGGTTGGCTCGCGCGCTCGCGCGATGAACACGCCGACGGAACAGACCGGCACGCTCGAGGTGGCGCTCGCGAATGCGGCGCGCCTGCTCGAGCGCGAGCCGGCGCTCGCGGCGGAACAGGCCGAAGAAATCCTGAAAGTCGTGCCGGACAATCCCCAGGCGCTCTATCTCCTGGGGCGCGCGCGCGGTCGCACGGGTCGCGGAGACGAGGCGATCACGCTGCTACGCCAAGCCGTCGAGCGCCAGCCGGACCACCCCGATGCCTGGCGCGCCCTCGCCGACCACCTGCACGCGATCGGCGACGCCGCGGGCGCCGACGAGGCCTATCTCCGCCATGTCCGCGCCAGCACGAAGAATCCCGGCCTGCGACAGGCCGCCATCGCAATGGTCCGCAACGACATCCCGAGGGCCGAGGCGCTACTCAAGTCGCACCTCATGCAGGCGCCGACCGACGTGCCGGCGATCCGCATGCTCGCGGAGGTCGCGATGCGCTGCGGTCGCATGGAGGACGCGGAGCACCTTTTTGAGCGCTGCCTCGAGCTCGCGCCCGGGTTTGCTCCCGCGCGCTACGGCTACGCGGTCCTCCTGCACCGGCGCAACGAAGCCGCGCGCGCGCTCGCCGAGGTCGAGCGCCTGCTCGCCGGAGATCCGCGCAATCCGGCCTACCGCAACCTGTGCGCCGTGATTCTGAGCCGGATCGGCGAGTACGAGCGTGCGATCCGCATGTATCGCGAGCTCCTCGCCGAGTACCCGACGAACGCCAAAATCTGGCTGAGCTTCGGCCACGTGCTGAAGACCGATGGACGGCAGGACGACAGTATCGAGGCCTACCGCAGGAGCCTCGCGCTCGAGCCCACCTTTGGCGAGGCGTACTGGAGCCTCGCCAACCTGAAGACTTTCCGGTTCGCGGCGGCGGACGTCGAGGCGATGCAGGGCCGGCTCGCCGACCCGAAGATTTCCGAGGCCGATCGTATCCACCTGCATTTCGCACTCGGCAAGGCGCACGAGGATGCGGGCAGGTACGAGGCTTCCTTCAGTCACTACGCGAAGGGCAACGCCCTGCAGCGTGCGCGAGAGCGTTACGATCCCGAGCACAATACTGTGCGTGCGCGCAAGCTCGAGGCGACCTTTACGCGCGAGTTCTTTGCCGCCCGCGCAGGCTCGGGCTGCCCGGCGCCCGATCCGATCTTCATCGTCAGCATGCCGCGCGCGGGGTCAACGCTGCTCGAGCAGATCCTTTCGAGCCATTCCGCGATCGAAGGCACGACCGAGCTGCCCGAGATGATCACCATGGCCCGCGGCCTGCGCGCGCAGGCCGATTCCACGGACCCAGGCGCCTACGCCGACGTGCTGGCGTCGATGCACCCGCAGGCGCTCCGCGAGCTGGGCGAGCGGTACCTCGAGAGCACACGCATCCACCGCAAGACCGCCCGGCCCTTCTTCATCGATAAGATGCCGAACAACTTCATGCATATCGCGATGATCCACCTCGCCCTCCCGAACGCGAAGATCATCGACGCCCGCCGGCATCCCATGGCCTGCTGCTTTTCGAATTTCAAGCAGCATTACGCCCGCGGCCAGCGCTTCAGCTATGACCTCACCGACATGGGACGCTTCTACCGGGATTACGTCGAGCTGATGAGGCACTTCGATGCTGTCCTGCCCGGCCGCATCCATCGCGTTATCTACGAGCGGCTCGTCGAGGACACGGGTACCGAGGTGCGCCGGGTGCTCGACCATTGCGGACTCCCATTCGAGCCCGAATGTCTGCGCTTCTACGAAAACGAACGTGCCGTCCGGACGGCGAGCTCCGAGCAGGTTCGCCAGCCTATTTACCGCGGAGGCATGGACCACTGGCGCCACTTCGAGCCTTGGCTTGGGCCGCTGAAGACCGCGCTGGGTCCGGTGCTCGACGCCTATCCGGGAATCCCCCAGCCCTGATCTTCCGCTTACTCAGCGACGCGGCCGCCGGCAAGCGTTCTCGTTGCCTGCGCGCAACGGACTTGTGCTTCCTTTTGCGTTATTGCGGGTTTGGACGTAGTCTCTGTCGCCACTGGGCCCCCACTGGAGAATGGCAATGCCGGTTGTCCTTCCAAAGCGTCCGTCGGTCCTTCTTACCCATACGCCTATCGCCTCCGCCGTCCTGCTGGCACTCGGAAGTCCGTCCGCAGTTGCGCAGCAGACGCCGCAGGAGGGAGGAAGCGCAACCGCACTAGGCGAAGTGATCGTCACCGCTCAGAAGCGCGCGGAAAGCCTCCAGAACGTGCCGATCAGCGTCGACGCGCTCGGCCAGGAAAAGATGGAGGAGCTCAACGTCCAGAACTTCAAGGACTATGTTCAGTTCCTGCCGAGCGTGACCATGGCGGCGTCGATCGGCTCGGGCTCCGGCTTCAACGCTGTGTACATGCGTGGCATCGCGACCGGCGGCGACGGCCAGGCGACGACTTCGCAGCCGAGCGTCGGCATGTACCTCGATGAGCAGCCGATCACGACGATCCAGGGCAACCTCGACGTGCACCTCTACGACATCGCGCGCGTCGAGGCGCTCGCTGGCCCGCAGGGCACGCTGTTCGGCGCGAGCTCGCAGGCGGGCACTATCCGCATCATCACGAACAAGCCGGACCCGTCAGGCTTTGCCGCCGGCTTCTCGGCCGAGGCGAACATGGTCGACGGCGACGACAGCGGCTACGTCGCGGAAGGCTTCGTAAATCTCCCGATCGGCGAGAACGCGGCGCTGCGATTCGTGGGTTGGGGCGTCAGCGACGCGGGCTGGGTCGACAACAAGCCTGCGACGCGGACCTATACGGGTGACGTCAGTACGCCGGCCGATGATATCACCGTCAACAACGACCAGTTCGTCGAGAAGAACTACAACACCGTCGAAACAGCCGGCGCGCGTGCGGCGCTGCGCATCAACCTCAACGAGAACTGGACGGTCACGCCGCAGCTGATGTACCAGCGCCAGGACCAGCAGGGTTCCTGGGGCGACGACCTCAACGACGTGCTGGCGACCGGCGACTATGCGGTCGCGCACTTCCGGCAGGAGTACACGGACGACGAGTGGTGGCAAGGCGGTCTGACGATCGAGGGCAACGTCGCCAACTTCGAGGTCGTCTACGCCGGCAACTACCTCGACCGCGCCGTTGACGGTGCGTTCGATTACTCCGACTACTCCTACTGGTACGACCAGACGTATACGAGCGGCTTCTTCCTGCAGCTGTTTGCCAACAACGCCGGGACGTCAACGCCTTTCTTGGAGCGAACGGCGGCAGACCTGGTCAGTAACCCGGATGCTGCGTTCAACAACGACGACAACTACACGAAAGTGAGCCATGAGGTGCGCGTCAGCACGCCGCAGGATAAGCGCGTGCGCGGATTGCTCGGCTTCTTCTACCAGAAGCAGTACCACAACTTTTACCAGGAGTTCGGCCGCCTCGACGGCCTCGCCCGCAGCATGACCCCGAACGGGCAGGACCCGGGCGCACCGCCGTACCTTGGCGTTGTGTACCTCAACAGCCTGGACCGCACCGACCGCGACCAGGCCGTATTCGGCCAGGTCGCCTTCGACATCACGGATGCGCTCGAACTCTCGCTCGGCGCGCGCTATTTCGAGCCGGAGGTGCACGTCAAGGGATTCTTCGGATTCGGCATCGGGTTCACCCAACTCGGCTGGTCCGGGACCGGCGAAAACCAGTGCAATGTCATCGGCGTCGGCCAGGGCGACCGGAAGGACGCGCCCTGCGTGAACGTCGACAAGACGATCAAGGAAAGCGACAGCGTGTACCGCGTCAACCTCTCGTGGAAGGCCACGGATTCCGCGATGCTGTACGCGACCTGGTCCGAGGGCTACCGGCCGGGCGGCATCAACCGCAATCCGTTCGCGGGCGACTACATCCGGGACATCCTGACCAACTACGAGATCGGCTGGAAAACACGCTTCGCCGACGACCGCTTGCAGCTGAACGGCGCAGTCTTCCTCGAGAACTGGGACGACATCCAGGTTTCCTTCCAGGGCGCGAACGGCATCACTCAGGTCGCGAACGGCGGCGAGGCCGAGGTCAAGGGCATCGAGGCGCAGCTCGACTGGCTGCCCACGGACAACCTGCGGCTCGGGCTGGCGCTTGCCTACTACGACAGCCAGCTCAAGAAGGACTTCTGCGATACGGACGCGGACGACGGTGACGGCGACGGCAATGTTACCGAATGCTTGTTCGACCCCGACGACCCCCTGGACCCCGACGACTTCGTCGGCACCGTCATCAAGGCACCCAAAGGAACGCCATTGCCGCTCACGCCCGAATTCAAAGGCAACCTGATCGCCCGCTATTCCTTCCCGATGGGCGCCTTCAATGCATATACACAGGGAACCGTTGCCTACCAGACGAGCGCCTCGTCGGAGCTGGAGCTTGCCGACAACGCCGCCTACGGCGACATCCCGTCGTCCACGTTCCTCAACCTGGCATTCGGAACCGAGTGGGACAAGAACACGGTCGAGCTCTTCATCTCCAACGTCACGGGCGAGGACGCGCCGCTCGGCGTGACGAGCGAGTGCACCCCGCAGGTGTGCGGCGTCCAAGCCAAGGGCGTGAAGTCCCGGCCGCAGACGATCGGCGTTCGCTACTCGCACGACTTCTGAGGGAGGCGCGGGCCGCGAGGCCCGTCGCGAGAGGGGCGCCACGAGGCGCCCCTTTCTTTTTCAAGGGGACGTTCACCTTGAACTTCAAGGTGAACGTCCCCTTGGTCAGACGTTCGAGTCCGGGAACGAGGCCTTGCGCCGGTTCATGTAGTCGAGGAGCGCCTCGTCCACGGTGACGTCGAGGGGCGGCTCGACGTACTCCTCGAGCAGCTTCTTCCAGCGCTCGTTCGCGCGCCGCGCCATGTCCTTCCGCCCTTCCGCGTCCCACTGCTCGTAGCTGTTGTTGTCGGCGAGCGGCGAGCGGTAGAACGCCGTCTCGAAGTTCGCGAGCGTGTGGCCGCAGCCGAGGAAGTGCTTGCCGGGCCCGACCTCGCGGATCGCCTCCATCGCCTGGCCGTTCTCGGAGAGGTCGATCCCGGCGAGCAGCGTGTGCATCATCCCGGCCTGGTCCGTGTCCATCACGAACTTCTCGTAGCCCATCGCGAGCCCGCCCTCGAGCCAGCCCGCCGTGTGCAGCACGAAGTTGACGCCGGCGAGGCAGGTCGGCAGCAGCGTCTGCGCGGACTCGAACGCGGCCTGCGCGTCCGGGATCTTGGAGGCGCAGAGGCTGCCGCCCGAGCGGAACGGCACGCCGAGCCGCCGCGCGAGCGCGGCCATCACGTAGAGCACGAGCGCAGGCTCCGGCGTGCCGAAGGTCGGCGCGCCCGACTGCATCGACAGCGACGAGGCGAAGCTCCCGAACACCATCGGCGCGCCCGGATTCAGGAGCTGGATGTACGCCATGCCCGCGAGCGCTTCGGCGAGCGTCTGCGTCGCCGTGCCCGCGACCGTCACGGGCGACATCGCGCCCGCGAGGATGAAGGGCGTCACGATGCAGGCCTGGTTCGCGCGCGCATAGACCTCGAGCGCGCCCAGCATCGTCTTGTCGTAGGTCATCGGCGAGTTGACGTTGATGAGGCTCACGACGGCCGTCCTGGGTCGGCCGGTCTCCGGGTCCGTCCAGTTGTCGCCGAACAGGATCTTCGCCATCTCGACCGTGTCTTTCGCGCGCTCGGGATGCGTGACCGAGCCCATGAAGCACTTGTCGCTGTACTTCATGTGGCTGTACACCATGTCGAAGTGGCGCTTGTTCACCGGCAGGTCCACCGGCTCGCAGATGGTGCCGCCCGAGTGGTGCAGCGAGCGCGAGACGTAGGCGAGCTTCACGAAGTTGCGGAAGTCGTCGATGCGCGCGTAGCGCCGGCCCTCGTCGAGGTTCTGGACGAACGGCGATCCGTAGGCCGGCGCAAAAACAGTGTGCGGCCCGCCGATCTGCACGTTGCGCGCGGGGTTCCGCGCGTGCTGCGTGAACTCCCGGGGCGCCGTCGCCTGGATCAGCCGGCGGCACATCCCGCGCGGGAAGTGCACGCGCTCGCCCTGGACGTCCGCGCCCGCGCCGCGCCACAGCTCGAGCGACTCCGGGTCCTCGCGGAACTCGATGCCGATTTCCTCGAGGATGGTGTCCGCATTACGTTCAATGAGGGAAAGTCCCTCCTCGCCGAGCACCTCGTAGAGCGGGATCTTGCGCGTGATGTAGGGAACGGAATGGCTCGCCTGCGCCGCGCGCGCGGTGCGCTTCGCGTCGCGGGCGCTGCCCCGGCGGGCGCGCGCGGGTTGTACCTGCTGCTCGTCCGTCATGCCGCGCCTAGTATGGCGAGGCGGGCTTCGCTGCGGCGGCCGGTTTGCGCCACCGGCTTGCTCATGTGCGCCACGAACGGAGTATGCTTCGAAGCGCCGGATATGCCGCTCACGAAGCCGAAACTCGCCGCCAAGTCCATGAATGTGCGGGCCCCCAACCGGGTCACGCACACGTACAAGCAGCGCCTCAACGGCTCGATGGCGAAGGTGTTTTCACTCCTCTGCCCGGTGCGCGAGGCGGAGTGGATCGACGGCTGGAGCCCGGTCCTCGTGCTGACGCAGTCGGGCTTCGCGGAGCAGGACTGCGTCTTCATCACGGACGCCAAGGTCCACGACGCGATCTGGTTCATCTCGCGCCACGACCCGGCGCGCGGCTTCGTCGAGATGATCAAGGTCACGCCGGGGGTCACGGCCTGCAAGCTGACGATCCGCGTGCGGCCGGCCAAGCCCGGCTGCGAGGCCGAGATCACCTACAGCCACACGAGCCTCGGGCCCGAGGGCGACGTCTACCTCGCCGGATTCACGGCCGAGTACTACGTCCAGTTCATGCGCGAGTGGGAGTCGCGGCTCAATCATTACCTGAAGCACGGCAGCGCGCTTCGGAACTCCAGCTGAGGAACCATCATGTCGGAATACAAAGGCACCTGTTTTTGCGGGTCGGTCGAGGTCACGGCGACGGGCGAGCCGGCCGCCATGGGGTATTGCCACTGCGAGTCCTGCCGCCACTGGTCGGCGGGCCCCATCAACGCGTTCACGCTCTGGAAGCCGGAGGCCGTCAAGGTCACGAAGGGCGCCGAAAACGTCGGCAGCTACGCCAAGACGAAGCAGAGCATCCGCAAGTGGTGCAAGAAGTGCGGCGGGCACCTCCTCACGGAGCACCCGGGCTTCGGGCTCACCGACGTCTACGCCGCCATCATCCCGCAGCTCAAGTTCAAGCCGGGACTGCACGTCAACTACCAGGAGACCGTGCTGCACATCAAGGACGGGCTGCCGAAGCAGAAGGACTTCCCGGCCGA